>Ga0310690_10000019_pt1 | contig 340939 bp, 315 predicted proteins | sample AusTroGonzalo_MG_2_FD_207661 | JGI IMG/M metagenome (GOLD analysis project Ga0310690, IMG submission 207661) | Bovine rumen microbial communities from tropical cattle in Woodstock, Queensland, Australia - Gonzalo_04 (v2) (version 2) | ecosystem: Host-associated > Mammals > Digestive system >...
TTATAAAATCTCCAGTACGTGTCAGATACTTAAGCAGAACAGAATCCAGATTGATATAAACAACCTTTCCGGCAAATTCTTCTGAATCAATATTAATATTCAGTTTTCCATTACCATTCCCGTCAAGGCTTTCTCCATGTTGATTAGTAAAATAGTTGCAATTCCAACCATTGGGATTAAGAACGTAGGCACTGTTAAACTGTGATCTTGCCTGAAGATAATAGGACCATGCAATATCAGCATCTTCAGGGGTTGTCCCTTCAGCTGGTTTTTCACCAATACGGCTGATTAAACGATCAACGTTGGAATTAGCATTTGCATTAACTGCCTGGATCAATGGCGTATCACCATAAAGGGAGTCGAATATGATGTTGCCATTTGTTGTATTTCCTTTTGCAGGCTTAGTAGGATCAAAAGCCGAGCCGAAAACTTCTTCAGGTGCTTCAAGGTACATTGACTCAACCTGGTTATTACCCCATCTGATCTTGTCATTACCTTCCAAAGCTCCAATAAGGAACAAAGCTGTTGAAGATATGTAGTCGACGTCGTTATTGTTACTGTTTCCCAAATCATCATGATTTGAGAACAGCTTTGTCGCAAATGTCGTCTCCATGTGATTCTTCTGATGAACTTCCGGAGCAACAATACCGTAGTCAACCGCACCTCCCAAAACAGTAGCGTAGTTGATCTGACTTGCTGAATCATACGGTACGCTGGCATCAGCCGCCACCTGCGGAACGTAGAGGCTCTCCAATCCCGTCTTTTCACTCGACTTCCGGAACGCCATGGTCCCAACCACCAATGATGTGACAAGCACAAGGCTTGTTGCTCCAAGGAATTTTTTGCTTCTGAAAAGTTTTTTCATGATGTCTCCCTCTGATCTGTCATTTTGCCAATACAAACCTAACTTCCCTATTATGAGAAGTAATAAAATCTTATATTATATTCTATAGGGGAGTTATTCCAAATCAATTCAAAAATTTTGACTTAATTGTAAAAAAATGAACGAATCACCGAAAAGCAACATAGATTTAACAAAAACTCGGAAATGTGATATGAATGCAACATAAAAAAGATCCTGCCGATCGTGATCAGCAGGATCTTCACATTAACAAATCAACTCAGAAATTAAGCCTTTGCAGCATTGGCAGCCTTAGCCATGCGGGACTTCTTTCTAGCAGCTGCATTCTTGTGGATATATCCCTTAGCAGCAGCCTTATCGAGTGCAACCTGAGCGTCCTTAACGAGCGCTGCGGAATTATCATCAGATGCGGCGATAGAAGCCGTTGCCTTCTTGACAATGGTGCGCATCTCGCTCTTCTTCATCTTGTTGGCCAAAGTCTTCTTCTCAGTAACTTTAACACGCTTACATGCAGACTTGATATTCGGCATTTCCTTCACCTCCATCGTTATTATCTTTAATCAGACACCGAGATATTCTATCATGGTTTATTACTCGATGCAAGAGTCTTTTTCGGTTTTTGCGGTGATTTTCTGTTTTTCCTCTTTATTACTTCTTTTCGAAGCCGCCTTTCGTGGCTTCATAAAGCCCGATACTGGTAGCGATCGGGAGATTCAGGCTGTCGATCCCGTCACCATGGTCAATGCGTACCGGCTGCCCTATTCCGGCAAAAGCACTTGGCAATCCTGTTGCTTCGTTTCCCATGATCAGAGAGAACGGTTTCTCGATCGTCACTTCATGAAGAAGCTTACTCCCGTCCAGCATGAACGGATACAGGTGCCTGTTGCCTGCCCCGTCTGTCCCGATATAAGATTCCCAGGAATCATAATACTTGAAGTTCACCCGGCTCAGTGCGCCCATGGAAGCACGGATCACTTTCGGGTCGAAAAAGTCCACCGCCGGCCGGATGATCGCTATGTCCGGCACGCCGAATCCCACCGCGCTTCGGATGATCGTTCCGGCATTTCCGGCATTGGAAGGATTGACCAGGACCACATGTGAAGCCCCCTGATCCAGTTCACAGCGGTACTTTCTCACCATAGCGATCACATAGCAGTTCTCTTTCTGGGAAAGGATCGAAAATACCTTGTCGTTCGTATCGACCGGTATACCGTGCTGCTTACAGATCCCGAGGATCTTCGCTTTCGTATCGGATTCGTGAAAAGCACTGTGCAGATACACGTGTGACACGTTCTGCGGCCGGACGTTCAGATATTCCATGCTCACCGTCGCACCCAGGCAGTATGTCTCAAAATCTTCTTTTTTATATCGTTTTACCGTCGCCATCAGATCCTCACGATACGATCCGCCGTCAGCATGCTCTGAAGGAGTGTAGCCATATCTTCGCACACGATCCTTGCATCTTCCGGCATCCTACCAAGATAGAAAAGGGATTCATTACATGCTTTCACTGCGATCTCACGATCCAGGATCGCTTTCCAGCAGGAGAAACACTCACTGTCAGGGAAAAGGAGCTTGACCCCATCATGGATCAGCATGATCTCATCCGGAACCGCCTTGGCTGTCGCCAGACTCTTCAATGAATGAAGCATCAGCTCCCGCCCATGTTCCAAAGACTCTTCATCTCCCTTGTTATCTCCGACGATTTCGCCTTCGATCACCAGTATGACTCTCTTCGGGCGTTCATCCTGCCCGACCATGGCAAACTTCGTCTCAAGTTTGGTCGATCCCTGATTTCGGAATCCTCCGATCTCCATAATTATTCCTTCTCCTTCTTTTCTTTCGGTGCATCCGCCGGTTCCCCGCCAAGCAGTGCTATGGCTCTCGGTACGGCATCCTTACTGTTGCCCCACGGCTTGCTCTGATTTCTGTAGTCAAATTTCAGTGTAAACCACTCCACATCCTTGATCATCTCATCCAGGCCCTGATTATGTGTCTTCGCCAGGGCATCAACAAATTCAGATGCTTCATTCTGGCTCAGTTCTTTTGCAGCACCACGAAGAAGCTCGGCCACATGCGGAAGGCAGTGATATGTCTTTGTTGCAAAAGTCTCGCGGAAAGAGGCATCCTGAAAATACAGCCACATAATGACTTCCATGTACCGGTCCATCGTAGTCTTGATCTTATCGCAGATGATACAGGAATCCAGTCTCTCATCGATCTTATCGGCCAGAGCCAGAAGTCTCTTCTTGTACTCGGCATCCTTTCCTTTAAGAAGCGTCTTTTTCTCCGGCGCCGCCTTCTCCCACATCGGATCCGTTTCTTTCTTTACATCCTGGATATGCGTATGCAGCATCAGCCCCATACCCAGACGGTTGATCTCCCGGCCGAACATCTTGTTAAGATGGTCACCGCAAAACCCGGACTTATTCGTCAGTACACGCGTATCCGGTTCCATAAGCGATGGCCCCAGATAGTAATCCAGCGCATCCGATTCCACCTTGGCTTTCAGGGCGCAAAGCGGACACGCACAGCTGGAAGAATATGCATCATTTACGGGAATCGTGTAGATTTTCTCAATTTTCATTCCTGATTCTCTCCTTCATGGATTTATGCCGGATCCTCGTGGATCAGCCGTTTCGCACGAACATCCACCGCCACCATATTGATCGAGGAATACTCCTCAATATAACGGCCCAGTCTCTGCTGCGCCGTAAGCAGCACTTCCTGCGCATTAAAGCCGTAATACAGCTCCAGGTCGATACTCAGCACGACACCGTATACCCGTTTTTCGGAACTGAAACCGACAACATCGTGTACACCCTGCACTTTGCGAAGGATGATCTTCACCAGATCCAGGAGCGCATCATCCGAGATCGAGTAACTGCCCAAACTGGAAAACGTCGGACGCACGACCGTTCTCTCCGTATCCGGAGCCACCGGCTGCACACCGCGTTCCTTATCCCATCTTCTTCTAAGACGGTTCAGCGGGTCGGAAAAATAACCCGAGAATTCATGCTTGATCTCCATGCTCGGGACCGGGATCGTATGCATGCCCTCACGCATACGCGTGTTTTTGGCCTGCGTGATCTCTTCTTCCGAACTGACATCCTCGATACGGATCAGCATGGCCGGCTGGTTCAGCCACAGATTCGTACAGATCTTCTCCAGCATCGCATCCGAGGTGCCCAGGATCATTAGAGTGGACGGCAGGTTTTCCGCCAGTGCTCTTCTCATCGTCGAAGAACGGCTCGGATCCTCAAAAAGCGCCTGCCGCACGGACTCGAGCTTGGTCGGTGCTTTCTTCGCGGAGTTACCCGCAACGATCCGGCTTCCGTTGATCAGAAGTCCGTCATCAATGATGTACTTGATCGAATTCTGTTTCGCCACACGGATCGCCCGCGTGCTCTTTCCTGTTCCTGAAGGTCCTACAAAAGCAACGACCGCGATCGACGAAAGGAGTTCGCGCATCTCCTTTTCGTCGTTCGCGGCAATTTCGATCTGTCTCTCATTACGCAGATGCGCACGCGTATCCACGTTTTTCTCAAACCGGCGAAGTGTGGCCCGAAGTTCCGGAATAAAAACGCCACGGCGGGACGCACCTTGTTTCTCTTCAAGGTGTTCAGCCTGATCCTTGCCCTTCGGTTTTGGCAAATCCATACTTCTACCCTAATACCTTAGATATAATAATATATGCTCAGTTGTCCCAGTTATTGAATACTTCCTGGACATCGTCGTTCTCTTCAAACTTCTCAAGCATCAGTTCCAGCTTCGAACAGATATCCGGGTCCTCAACCTTCGACCAGTTAAGCGGTACCGGTCCCAGTGTGGAATCCACGAAAGTATATCCCTTCGCATCCAGCGCATCTTTCACTTCATAGTAGGCCGCCGGATCAGTGAGGATCTCATAATATCCATCTTCCGCACTGAAGTCTTCCGCGCCGCAATCAAGCGCATCCATCATGACCTGCTCTTCATCATCAAATTCTTCCGAGTCGATCAGGATCGTTCCCTTCTCCTGGAACATAAAAGATACGCTGCCGGAAACACCCATGTTTCCATCATACTTATCAAAAATGTGACGCACGTCTGCAGCTGTACGGTTACGGTTATTGGTCAGTGTACGGACCATAATGGCGATTCCGCCCGGGCCATATCCTTCATAAACGATTTCTTCATAGTCATCGCCTTCACCGGCACCCGCAGCCTTCTTGATGGCACGGTTGATATTATCGTTCGGCATGTTCGCCGCCTTCGCCTTAGCGATGACATCCTTCAACTTTGAGTTGTTCTCCGGATCCGGTCCGCCAGCCTTAACGGCAACCATGATCTCTTTGGCAACTTTAGTAAACACAGCACCCTTTGCTGCATCGGATGCTTCTTTCTTTCTCTTAATGTTATTCCACTTGGAATGTCCGGACATAAAAAACCTCCACAAAAATAGTACATGACATTATAGCACCTATTATTTTATAAGCCAACTTTATAATGGATCCGATTGGAACATCCGGTCCGGATCTTCTCGAAACTTATGCAAACAGGATCTTAAAGAACTCATATCCGAAATAGCCCACCGCTGCTCCTGCAGCAAGAAGTGTACCCAGATACTTCACATTTTTCCCGTTGCCGATGGCAATACGCGAAATCAGATAAACCGCCGCGCAGACGATCGCCGGGATCACGCCGATGCATGCACAGAGCACGATCGCAAAAAGATCCGAAGTCCGCAGTGCTTTTGCCTTGTCATTCTTGAAGTAACGGCTGAGATTCTTCGGATCGTTAGTGATCAGCACTGCCAGAATAACAGCAACAAATCCGATTGCCGCCGATATCATAATCGCGACGATCAGATCGCCGAGCAAAGCCGTCGCACTCTGATCCACACTCGGTGTTCCCAATCCCAGTTTTTCCGTCAGGGCCGGATCAAGCACGCGGAAAAGCACTTGCACCGCGAGGTCGATCAGCAATGCTGCAGATAGCTTGTACATGGAAGAACCGGTGTCTTTCATGATCATCATTTCAACGATCACGATATTGATCATGATGAACAGAGCACAGAGAACAACAAACGGGAAAAGATTTCTCTTCGGATCAGCAGGATCCAGAAACATGGAAAGATGGGTGCAGGCCATCAGGATATACATCAGAGCGGTCAGGCTCTCGATCTTGATATATCGTGAAGAGATCGGCGTCTTGCAATATCTGCATTTTCCGCCCAGGAAGAGCCAGCTGAAGATCGGTACAAGATCCAGAGCACCCAGTTCGTGACCACATGTCATACACATGGAATGTCCTTTTACAATGGTTCTATGCTCAGGAATACGGTAGATACATACATTTGTAAAACTTCCGATCACCGCTCCGAACATGCCGGCCATAACCACATTGATGATCGTAAGTACTAAATCAACATTCATTTACTTTCACTCCTATCCATTTAACATTATTACAAATCAGGAATTATTTCAATTACGACTTTCCGTTTTGCAAAGTTCGTTTGTGTATTTTCTACAAAATATCGATATTACGTTCTAAAATATTCAGAATCAGTTGCAAATTCGTCGTTTTCCATGTATATTTAGTGAGAAAAACTGATGGAGTATTGTGTTGGCTTAGGGTTACATTGGTATAACAATTCTGTTCTTTCATGAGAACGAATTGTAATTATTTTATTTCACCTTTAGTCTATACAACGCCTTGTTTTGGGTGTACATTACTATTATCAGCAAAATTAGATATTTGGATTTTTATGTCCGGATTCTTTTAGCTAATACGTACATCAGTTTGGGAGGGTTTGATGAAGCGTTTAGGTGACATTCTTATCGACAGTGGCTTTTTGTCACAGGCAGAATTGCAGGAAGCTCTTGAAGCACAGCGTTCTTCTCCAACTAAGAAGCGTTTAGGTGAAATCATTGTTGAGAAAGGATTATTGACCGAGCTGGATATCCTTCGTGCCATTTCCAGCCAGTATGAGATCCCGATCATTGACCTTCAGCAGGTCGATATCGATCAGGAAGCAACTAAGGTCGTTACCGAGCAGTATTGCGAAGAGAACCTCATCATTCCGGTTGCTTTTGACCAGGAAAAACTGGTCGTTGCTATCTACGACCCGTTGAACATTCTGGTAACTGACGACCTCCGTTTCCGTACAGGTAACGATATCGTTACACTCCTCGCCCCGAAGCAGCAGATCCTCACCGCAATCAAGATGAATTACGGTAAAGAAGTTGCTAAGCAGGCTGCGGATGACCTCGCTGCCGATCTCGATGTTGAGGATATGAAGTCCCTGGCCGAGGAGATCACTGATGATGTAAACAATGCCCCGGTAGTAAAGCTTGTCAACTCCATGATCGACTTTGCTATCCGTGCCAACTCCTCCGATATTCACATCGAACCGATGGAAGATCGTGTTCGAGTCCGTATCCGTATCGACGGTGTTCTCTCCGAGATCATGAGCCCGCCGGCTGCGGCAAAAGATGCTATCATCACCCGTATTAAGATCATGTCCGGTATGAACATTGCCGAGAAGCGTATTCCTCAGGACGGTCGTGTACAGACTATGATCAACGGCAAGCCGGTTGACATGCGTGTATCCGTTCTGCCTACTGTTCACGGTGAGAAGACGGTTATCCGTATCCTCGCTAAGAATGACGCCAACCTGAATCGTAAGTATCTCGGTATTAGTGAACACAATAACGAGATGATCGATAAAATTGTTAAAGTACCGCAGGGTGTATGTTTGATCTCCGGTCCTACCGGTTCCGGTAAAACAACTACACTCTATACTCTTCTTTCTGAGAAGAACTCTCCCGAAACAAACATCGTTACAGTAGAGGACCCGGTAGAAATTCAGATTCCGGGACTTAATCAGGTACAGGTTAACGCAAAAGCCGGTATGACATTCGCCAGCGGCCTCCGTTCTATCCTCCGTCAGGACCCGGATATCATCCTCGTCGGTGAGATCCGTGACGGTGAGACTGCTGAGATCGCGATGCGAGCTGCTATCACCGGTCACTTGGTTTTCAGTACTATCCATACCAACGATGCCGTTTCTTCTATTAACCGTTTGATTGATATGGGAATCGAGCCCTTCATGGTTTCCACCGCTCTTATCGGCGTAGTTGCGCAGCGTCTCGTTCGTCGTATCTGTACAAACTGCCGTGAAGAATACGAACCGGGTCCGGATGAAATTGAACTTTTGAAATTGCAGCCCGGACAGAAGCTCTACCGTGGTGCCGGATGCTCCGAGTGCAATGAGAAGGGTTATAAGGGACGTATTGCTATTCACGAAGTTGTAATCATGACAAAGAAGATGCGTGCGCTTCTTGAACGCCGTGCCTCAGAAGATGAAATGCGTGAACTCGCTATTTCCGAAGGCACATTGATGTTAGCAGATTCTGCTGCACAGTTAGTACTGGAGGGTATTACAACTGTTGCAGAGATGAATAAAGTAACATATTCCATTGACGGTTAAGGAGGAAAGAAAGTGGAAGAATTTACATTAAGTATGGATGCCATTCTCACAGAGGCTGTTCGTCGCCAGGCGTCCGATACGCACATCACAGTTGGTCTGCCACCTATGATCCGCGTACACGGCGAACTCATGCCCCTGAATTCCAACATTTTGACTCAGAGTGATACGGAATATCTCTGTAAGTCCATGTTGGACAAGTCCAGACAGCAGTATCTTAATGAACGTGGTGAGATCGACTTCTCCTACGTTGTAAGAGATTACAGCCGTTTCCGTTGTAACGTATTCAAGCAGCGCGGAAGTTACACACTGGCTGCCCGTACTATTACAACAGAGATCCCGACGTGTGAGCGTCTCGGTCTTCCGGAATTGTTCAAGGACCTCGCTCTGAAACCGCGTGGATTGATCCTTGTTACCGGTCCGACGGGTTCCGGTAAGTCTACTACTCTGGCTGCCATGGTTGGTCACATCAACCAGAACCGCCGTTGTCACGTCCTCACTCTTGAGGAGCCAATCGAGTACCTGCACCGTCATGGCGAGTCTATGATCAACCAACGTGAAGTTCACGAAGATACCCTCTCTTTCGCAAATGCTCTTCGTGCTGCTCTCCGTGAAGATCCGGACGTTATCATGGTTGGTGAGATGCGTGACCTCGATACTATCAGTACAGCTATCACCGCTTCTGAAACAGGTCACCTGGTTATGTCTACATTGCACACCAGTGGTGCTGCCGATACGATCAACCGTATCATCGACGTATTCCCGCCGCATCAGCAGGATCAGATCCGTGTTCAGCTGGGAACTGTTCTCGTAGCCGTCATTTCTCAGACGCTTCTTCCGCGTGCTGATGGTGCCGGACGTGTCGCCGCATTTGAGATCCTGATCGCAAATGACGCTGTCCGTAACCTCATCCGTGAAGGTAAGACATATCAGATCGACAATACCATTGCTACAAACCTGAAGCTTGGTATGTGTTCTCTCGACTATTATCTTGCCGAGCTTACCAAGAAGGGGCTTATTACACGAGAAACCGCTATTTCCCGTTGTAAGGATCCGGACGAATATCGCCGTTACCTCGCTTCTGCCGGTACTGCGAATTCTGTTTCCAATGGTCTATTTAACTCGTTGGAGTACTAATAAATAGAAAACAAAGAAGGAGGTTTGCTTCATGCCAAATTTTAAATATGAAGTAGTCGATGCAGCCGGGCGTTCAAGCAAGGGCGTTATCGAAGCAGCCACAATGGCCGATGCTTCCAAGATGCTACGTGCTGACGGTCGTTTCATTGCTTCACTTGAACAAGACAATGGCTCAAGTATCCTGTCAATGAACGTCGGTAGCCCTAAGCTGAAGACAAAAGATCTCATGATTATCACGAGACAGCTTTCTTCTCTTCTGAGTGCAGGTATCACAGTTATCCGTTCTTTGGATATGTTATACCAGCAAATGGAAAGTAAGAAGGCGAAGGCAGTAATCGGTTCTATTTATGAGTCGATCCAATCCGGTAAAACACTATCGGAAGCCTTCCGTGACCAATCCAAGGCTCTCCCTACAATCATGATTTCTATGATTTCCGCTGGTGAGGAATCCGGTCGTCTTGACGAAGTAACCGCAAGACTGGCTTCTCACTTCGAGAAAGAGCAAAAGTTGAAGAATAAAGTTGGTGCCGCCTTGGTATATCCTATTATTCTTGCTGTTGTTACACTGGGTATCACCGTCGGCTTGATGACACTCGTTGTTCCTAAGTTCGCTGTTACCCTGCAATCGCTCGGTGGTGACCTCCCGGGTCTCACAAAGGCGGTTATGAAGTTCAGTGACAGCCTGGTAGATTTCTGGTATATCTATATCGCCGTTATTCTCGGTATCATTGTTGCTTTCCGTCTGTGGAAGCATTCCGAGAAAGGCAGCCTTGCCTGGTCGAAGTTCGTACTTAAGGTTCCGATCTTCGGTAAAGCACAGAAGGCTACTGCGGCAGCTCGTTTTACACGTACTATGGCTACCCTTCTCCGAAGCGGTATCAGTGTACTGGACTCTATGGAAATCACAAGCCATACACTAGGAAACAAGTGGCTGGAGACACAGCTTTTTGATTCTAGAAACGAGATCCGTAAAGGTTCTTCCGTTTCCCGTTCCATTCGTGGTATCAAGGAATTCCCTCCGATGATCTACGCTATGACGGCAATCGGTGAAGAATCCGGTACTTTGGATGCCATCCTTGACAAAGCTGCAGACTTTTTCGAGGATGAGGCAGATGCTGCAACTGCAAAGATGACAGCGGCTCTTGAGCCTATCATGATCATCATCATGGCCGGTGTCGTTCTTCTCGTAGTTGGTGCTTGTGGTCTGCCAGTACTCACAATGTCCAGCAACATTTTGTGATGATAACTCGAAAGGAGATATATTATGGCTTTAGGAAGTGGAAGCGGCAAAGAGATTTCAATTGATGTCTCTAGCTCAAACATGAAAATGGTAGTCGGCGGCTACAACCGCAAGACTGGAACGGTACAGATCGATAAGTTCGGTATTATCCCGCTCGAGTCTGATACTATCGCTGATGGTGTTATTTCTGACCAGTTTGGTGTAGTTATGGCACTTAAGAATGCACTGGCTAAGTCCAATATTCAGGACAAGCGTGCAGTATTGACAGTTGAGGGTAGTTATCTTCACACAAGAGATCTTGAACTCCCGGCTGTAAAAGCAGATCAGCTTCGCGATATGGTTCGTTATGAGATCCTTGGTCAGGGAACCAACAATCGTGACATGATCGTAGAATATATTGTATATGATAAGGTTCTTGACGAAGAAACCAAGCAGCAGAAGTACAAAGTACGTGCTACTGCTATCCCGAAGGATGTTGCAAATGACTTCCGTGAGTTGATGAAGACAAGTTCTCTTACTCCGGTTGCTCTGGATGTTAACCCGAATGCGATCCGTAAGCTGTTTAAGAGCGGTACGATCAACGGTACAACAAACATCGCATCTAACACCCTTCTTCTTATTGAACTGTCTTCCAAGACAACAAACATCACTGTACTTGATAAGGGATTCCCGGTACTGACACGTCGTCTGCAGTTTGGTCACTCCAATGTTCGCCAGGTTGCTGAAACAGTTAAGAAAGTTCAGGGCAATTCCGCTAACAAGTCCTCCATCCTGACAAGACGTCTTCAGGTCGTAAAGGGCGAGGGTATCTCGAATGTTGATGTTTCTGATATCGATGTATGGCACGAGACAGTAAAAGATGAGCCGTCTCTCAACAGCGCAGTTTCTGCTTACTTCAAGAGTTTGACAGATGCGATCTCCAGAACAGCTCAGTTCTCTATTTCCAAGTATCATCTTGATGCTATCAGCACATGCTTCCTCTACGGCAGCGGTGCGAAGTATCGTAAGATGGACAAGGAACTCTCCCGTCAGCTTGGAACACAGGTTGAGATCCTCGGTTCTCTGAATACTGTTCAGGGTCCGAAAGACTTTATTTTATCAGACTACGTGAATGCGTGCGGCGCACTCATTCGTGACAATTGAAAGGAGGCGAGATTATGAGTTTAGCAAAATCCAAAAATGAATTTTCTAAAAGAGACATGAACTTCTTCTCTGAATTCAGTTCTGCCGCTTCTCAGAATTTTTCGTCTGCATTCCCCTTCTTCCTTCTTGCAGTACTCAGCATCATCATCATTACTTTGATCGTATGGATCGCATGCAGTGTTTCTACAATGAAGAAGAATAACAGAATCAATGACCTGAGAGCTGACATGGCTAAACCGGAATATCTGGCAAAACTGGCAGAGAAAGATAAATCCCAGGCAGAGGTTGAGGAATTGCAAAAGTATTACTATGTAATTTCCACACTCTTCGCTAAGGTAAATACCACTTCTACTGCTACAGCAGAAACATTCCAGGCTTGCCGTGACACACTGCCGGATGATACATATCTTACATATTATGATGACCGTGATGGTGTGGTTGAACTCCGTGGTGTCTGCATCGATCGTCTTTCTGCATCGAATTATCAGAAGCTGCTTTTCGATAAGGGCCTGTTCAGCTTTGTAGAGAGCAAGATCACAGCTTACAACCCGATTGAAAACGGTTACGGCGATAAGACTCTTATGTTTGGCGAAATGAAGTACGAGTTCATTTTCAAGTGCACACGTAATGGTCACTACTCCGTTAACTGGGCATACTTCCTGGATGGTCCTTCTCTTACACCTCTTACAGATTTGAAGACATCTTCCTATAATGCCGGTCAGGAATACACGATCAACGATGTTGCTACTTATACAGAGAATGGTATTTCCTATACTCTTACCAACATTAAGATCAATGGTGTTCCGGTTTCTGCAGCAGTTCTTGCTGATGCAATCAGTTCTAACACTCTTAAAGGAAAGGTATCTACAAACTTGACAATTGACCTTGTATTTACTGCTCCGAAAACAACCGAAGGAGGTGAAGCCTGATGAAAACTACAGGTGGTAGAGACACATTCTTATTGTTTGTCGTTCTCATTCTGGCGATCGGTGCAGTATGTTACCTGTTCGTTATTAAGAAATCTTTGAATAAACTCAACGAAGCTGAAGCAGAATTGGCTGTTGTTGAGCAGGAAAAGGCTGAAAAAGACAAGATCATTGCTCAGGCTGAAGAACTTAATCAGGTTCGTGAAGAACTCAAAAAGTCTCTGGGCGACATTGAAGGTAAACTTCTCCCGGATCTTTACACTCACGCTATCCAGAGAAAGCTCTACAAGCATTTTGAGGATGCAGGCATTCCTTATCTGGTAGAATCCAGCGACGATGCCAAGAAGTATGAGACAGTTACTCTTCCGGACGGAACATCCAGCCCGAACAGAGTAATGTACTCCAGCTACACGATCAAAGTATCCGGTACTGACGGATGGCTGCTTACACATGACGAAAAGCTTGAAGGTTCTGACAAGACTATGGATCAGCTTCCTTATCAGGTATTCTATGAGCAGGCTGTTCTCGAGGACAACGGTAATACTACTTCCGGAGATGCAAATGCTACTACTACTCAGGCTAATAAGTCTGCTGCTGCAGAGGGAATCACAGAAGACCTCAGAAAAGTCAGCAGTAAGGTTTATGTCGGATATGAAGAGTTCATCGCCGCGATCCAGAAGATCCAGGCAGACGCTCCTGAATATGTAAAGATCGTTGATATCGGATTTGAAGATCAGGGTCAGGGTTTTGGTTACTACACAGCTGTTGTTAATGTATATGCTTTCGATCTCGTAGACCGCATTTCTACTGCGAAGACAGACATGAACTACATGAAGTGGGTTGGCGCTGATAACATCGCTACCGGTGGTCTGGTAGGTCTCCCGAACTACTTCCTGGTTAAGACCAATAATCCGAACTACACAGTAGATCCTAGCTCGCCGCTGTACAATCATTATGTATCTATGATTGATTTCAACTTTGCAATTAATCGTCCGTTCGCAGCTTGGAATATGTGGAGCTATGAGTGGCAGACACTCAAGGCTACCATCGATACAGGAATCCAGACAAGTCCTGAAGAACTTGATCTTGATCTCCAGCTGAAGCTCGGCATGATCGACATGGCAACTTACAATCAGCAGAAATCCCAGATCGTTGGATCCGGAGTTGAGATGGGTACTACAACAACAGAAAATACACCTGCTACGTAATATCCGTTAAATCGATTGTAAAACCCAAAGGGGTGTCTCACACAAAGTGAGACACCCCTTTTCATTTCAGTCTATAGAATATCCATTTAACCTGGATATAATCTACAGCTGTTCTTCTATTTATAGAAAACACATTTGGGATCCAGCTACTTCTCTTCCTTCAATATATATATTCCAACTGCGTCTTTTCCTTCAATACTTTTATAACGCTCCCTCTGCATTTCTTCATTCAAAATTTGTATATATAAGGTATTAAGGGGCCAGATATGATTATTCAGCAAAGAATAATATCAATATATGGTGTAATCCGAGATCAAGGACACAATTTGTCACAATTCATTTTGAAAGGAATACGAAAAGTTTTTGTGTTAAAATGATAATGCGTGCGAAAGGATCATTATTGGAGAATTGATAAAAACATTGAGTTTCCAGTGCTTCTACACGTTTGATACATGTAGCTGCTAACGTAAAACCAGTTCATCATTTCTTCAATTATTCCGGCAAATGTGAAGCCCAAAAAATTTTTTTCACAAAAATGTGAAAAATCTTCAAAATTGGTATTGCATTTTCAAAATCACATGCTATAATGTAATTACAAACTCAATAAAACATTTAGGAGGAACTTATTATGAAGAAGATTCAGAAGAACAGAAAAGGTTTTACACTGGTTGAAATGGTACTCGTTATCGCGATCATCGTTATCCTCGCTGCAGTAGTATTCTTCACAGTAGCTGATTATCTCAACGCTGCTAAGGGCGCTACAAAGAAGCTTTCTGAGCACAACAGTGCTATCGGCGAAGGAACAAGCGACATCTCCGCTAACCTGTAATTTTTAATCTTTGTGTTAAATGGGGGGGCTGAATAAGCTCCCCTTTTTTTGTTCAATTTGTTTACATTTTGTTTATTGATTCTTGGTTAATAGATGTTATAATTAGGTTGGTTATACTTGGAGGCAATTATGAATAAGATCTATAAAAACAGGCGTGCTTTTACGCTGGTAGAAATAGTAATTGTAGTCGCAATTATTGTTCTGTTGGCCGCCGTTACTGGACTTGCCGTTTCCGAGTACATTCGTGATGCTCGTTCTGCTTCTGCAAAAGTGAGCTCGGACCGCGCGGCTTCCATGGCGAACAATGCTGCCATCAACAGTAATTTCGTTAATGTCGGTTTTTAATTAAGGAGGAAGTCGATATGTTTCGCAGAAATAAGGCCTCTAGAAGGGGTTTTACCTTGCTTGAGACCATGTTATCCGTTGCTTTATTGTTGATCGTTTCTCTTGTTGTTTATCAGGGTTTTCTCTCTATTTTGAGCTATGCTGCAGATACTGCGCTTGCTGATCGTATGAGTAATGAGAACCAGGGTAATATGTACAAGGACGTCAGTGATGTAACAAATGGTGCCAAGGTTGCAAGCAACAATTCCGGTCACGCACTTTATATTGATGGTGGTGGAATTAATACTGTATACATGGTACATCCTATGACCGGTGATGCCGGTGCTTCTCACTTTACAGGCACATCTTTGATGCAGGATCCAACTTTCGTTGCTACAACCAAGAGACACGGATTCTATTATGTTTGTCGTGCATGTCCTTCGCACAATGAGCCGCTTCTGTACTATGAACAGGATGACGGACATGGCGGAAAGAACATTGTTGGCAAATGCCCGCATAAAGAGGGCGGCGTACAGTGCTCATATTCAATTGTAATTAAGTAAAACAGGAGGTGTATTATGGTTAAGTTTTCCAAGAAAAATCATTCTCGCCGCTTAGGTTTTACTCTTCTCGAGATGGTAATTGTAATGGCGATCATGCTTATGCTCTTTACCTATCTCATCGCTACTTTCCAGGTAGTTGAAAAAGGTCATACCGGTACTGCTATGATCAATGACCTGCATGACTTTGCGTCGATGAATTTGAAAGCTATTGATAATAATCTGATTAATGCTACAACTGTTGGATCTTCCGGTAAGACTATCAGCGTTGCGAATAGTAATCATGTTGTAGTTGATTCGAATGATCTGCTTCCTTCTTATCACCTTTATCCTGGTAATGCAGGTGGTGCCCGTTGGAAGGTAGTTCTCGGATTTACAACACATCCGGAACAGAAGACAATTGATGTAACGATCAGTCTCTATGATTCTAAGGACAATAACAAGCTTGCATATTCTGATGTAAAAACAGTATATTGCCCATCTTGTAAGGAGATGGCTTCGATGACAAATGCTACATCGATCGTCTTCTCTACTGATCCTGTATCAACATAATCATAAATGTCGCTAAGTACTGAAAAGCCGCTCTTTGAGCGGCTTTTTTGTTTTCTGTTGCTTTGTGATCAATATTGAGCAGCATCTCAGAATTGTTGCCAATGAAATTTCTCCTATTTTTCAGTAGTTTGCTATTGATTTCCATTTATTGCCAGTTTATAATTATGTCATAAATGTGAATGAACTGTGAAAATCCAGGAGGTGTTATTTATGATTAAGCTTAGTAAGAACAGTCGCGGTTTTACTCTTCTTGAGATGGTTATTGTAATTGCTATCATTACCATTATTTCAATCGTAATTTTCTACAGCATTAAAGATTATCTCGATGCTAGCAAGGGAGCTCAGAAGAAGGTTAACGAGCATAACTCAGTTATTACCTATGCCGCTGCTCAGGTATCGCAAGTTTGACACAACAACATTGCGCTTGATCCCACATTTAATGACACACCTAATATTCACGTTTTATATAGAGAAGGCACCGATTGTGAGACGGTGCCTTCTCTATTTTTCATTATGTAGTCTTAATCCTGCTTATTTGCCCGAAATCAATCCCAACCGGATCGTGTATGTACTTTCATGGGACCCGATGCCGGAAAAGTAAATTCGGCCATATATGAGCTCTTGAGAAGCATCTGTTCCACTGTGCTTCCCTGGGATCGTTTAACAACTTCCCTCATGTCCTTCTAAATCGCGTCATATTATCCCATTTACGCGTGCCAGCATCAAATATGATACCGATATCATTTTAATGGTCAAACTCCATATTTGCACGTTTCTGCGTGTTTTTGTATAGGGGCATCTCTTCAGTCTATTCAGTGTATAACTTTTTCCGGAAATATTAAGGGGGGCTCTTTCGAGCCCCCCTCGCATCATTTTCATGAATTGTTTCGCATTAAGCGTAATAGAACTGATAATCTTCTGCTGTATAGCTGGATGTCAACGGCTTCGGTCCAGTATCACCATCAGCCGGGCCCGGGCAATAAGCCATATTCAGATTATCGGAGTTACCCTGCAGAACTTTAACTGCCTCAAAACGTCCATAGAAGTTTACGTTGTCTTTGAGTTCGAGTGTGCTGGCATCTGCGCCACGGCCACCGAGGCAAATGTAAGCATCTACAACACAGGCACGAGCTGCTGTTACAAAGTTCTTACCTCTACCGAGAATGTATGCAGCCGGCTTTGTTCCGGAAATAGCTCTTACACGGCTCTGGTTCTCAGCCTTTGTCCAGTCTTCACTGATGTGCTGAGTCGAAACGACGCCGCAGGTTCTACCCATCCAAACGGATCCGCACTGATCCTCCATGATGAAATTAACGCCCTTGTTCAATACGATGTTGAGTGTGTTTCCGGACTCATTCGATACCTGAATGTAGAAATCCGAGAATGTTACGTTACTTGTCATCATGATCGTGCAGTTACCCTTGGAAAGGTCGATCTTAACAACGCCTGCAGAATATGTGCCGGCCATAACGTAATTCTTACCACCATCATACTGTACAGTAGTTCCACCGTAACCACCGGAAGGAATGGAGTTGCTAGCAGATACAGCGTATGCATCCATCTCTTCAGATGTAGGAACCTGTCTGCCTGCAGCCTTCATGATCTCACCATTGTTAGCCATATAGTCAGCAGCTGTAGACTTAAGGTTCAGGTACTCAGCAGCTTCAGTAGAACCGGCAACAAGATTGTTCTTCTGGATAACCGTGTTTCCGGATGCACTTACAGAACCGCCATCCACGATAATCGTGTTATTACCCCAGTTACGGTTAATAGTAATGTTACTTCCTGAATCAGCTACCAGATACGGGCAGTAGCCGTTACCCATTGTGTATGCATTGATCGTAATGTCTGCATTATAGAAATATGCAGAACGGGCTTTCATGTTAAGACCACTTTCGTTTGTAGCATTGGATCCGTCAGATTTACGGAGAACATGCTGTGTTCCAGACTGTCCGTCATAATCCACACCAAGGAAATAGAAGGAGTGATCCTGACCACGGATCTCAAGACCATTACCCTGAGACTGGATGTCATAACCGGCATTCGGTCCATAGAAGATAACGTCATTGTAATACAGTGCACCCTGACCACCTTTTACAATACCGGTGTAAACAACACGGTTCTGGAAAGATGAAGCAGAGGAGTTGGATACATTTGCTGTACCATGGAATACTGTAAAGGAACGAGGGTCATTTACGAAAAGCTTCGGAGAATCGTTCGTAACACCATCTTCACCTGTTGTTACCATGTTCGTGCAGATATCCGGTGTAGGAGCCGGCGGATTGTAATGCAGACGAACACGAAGGTTCTCGGAATTGCCGTCGATACCTGTTACATCGATCTTTGTGTGGAAATCGAGGTAGATATCGTCTCCGCTTTCTGCCTTAGTTACTTTACAAGTTGTGTAACTTCCGGAAGTACCGGCCAGACCTGGTGCAATATCCTTACCATCAGTAGCTGTAGCCGAAGCACTTGGAGATGTTGTATTAGCACCGCGGATCGTCAAAGTAGAGTTAACAGCGCCAACGAGCATCTTGTCCGTTAATTCCTGATTCTCAATTGCGTCGATCACGGCTTCTGCTGCACTGATAAGGGTCAGTCTTTCCTGGCTCAACTCAGCGTCAACATAGTAACGTGATCTACTCGAAATTGTAATCGTCAATGCGGATGAAATAAGAATAAGGGACATACCGAAAATGACAAGAACAAGCAGCAGCATGCCGCCCTTCTTGTTATTTGCATGACGTCTCTTACTTGAACGTAAGAATTTCATCTTGATTGCCTCCATAAAAAATCTTTTGTGTCAGTTCGGTTAAGTTTGGTTATTATTGGTTATACTTAGTTATCATTATATTTAGATAAATGCAAAAATAAACCCTCTACTTCGGAAAGTTCACATTTGTTCACAATTCTGTTCACATTCAGCCTCGTTTTCTGTCAATTTTCTGTTTTTTTGTTTTTCTTCCCATTTTTCCTGCACATAGCGCGCTGCGTTCCCATTAACAAATTTTAATTGCCCTGCTCCGTAAAATTCCTGCTGCGGAGTTTTCTTTGCACGTACTTTTGCAGTGAGCGGACCATGCTCGGAACACTGCCAAAGTGACATCCATGTGTGACCTGAAGAAAACCAGTCAAGCGTCACACGTATCTTCTCTGCGCAGATCGGACAGCACATCTCTTCTTTTAACGCCTGTTCCACTGCTTCCTTTTCAGAAGGAAAGTTACCGGACTTCCATTTGTGCTGCGTATTCAGATTCGGATTGGAAATGTAATGCTTCAATTTAGGCAGTTCCGCTTCTTCTCTACCCGTTGAATCATGCAGCACGGCAAAATAATCTTTCAGCGTTTCCTTAAGTATCCTCGCTTCATAGTATGCATCTTTATCCGCACTGTGAAAATCATCCGTCTGTGGGATCTTATAAAAATCTACGGCATATGCCACACTTCTTTGCTGAGCAGTGTTCTCCGCCATTCGTCCGAAGAGCGGTTGGATATCCAGAAATTTTTCATTTACTTCGGCAGGGAAACCATGAATCTTAAGATTTGCCTTCAATATTGATATATCGGAATCTCCCCAGGCACAAAGAACATAATCATTACCGCACCACTGTTCAAAAAAGCGGTATGCTTCCGGGAAAGTTACTCCCCTTTTCAGATCATCCGTGCTTTTATTGATCACTCGCGAAACCTGCCGGTTCATGATCTTATAGAATTGAGGTCTCACAACAATGGAGAACGGGCGGGACATGGTAAAGTCCGTCTCGGAGTCCATCTGAAGTTTAACTGCACCGATCTCGATTATTTCCCCGGGAAGTTCCTTGGGATTTACAGGCGAGGGCATGTAAGATATAGGCTGGTTCCACTCCATATCAAAAACCACAAAGGTGATGGGAAACTGTATATCGCTCTTACTCATCGGAAGTCCTCTCTGTGTCAGGTGTTCTCTCTACGTCTGCTGTCTGCCCTTCCTTATTCTTCTTTTTCCCGGTGTGAACCTTGGACACCGATAAGAAGATGGCAAGAAATGCAAAGGCAGCCAGTGAAACCATACCGATCTTCCATCCGGCCGGCTTGTATTTCATAGTAACGTGGTGTTCACCTTCGGTCAAGTGGATCGCAAGGAAAGCATCGCAGGCAGCAAATGTTCCTGTCTCCTGCCCATCGACCAGGACAGTCCATCCTTTATCATAAGGAACTGTGAATATCAGATTACCGGACTCCGGTGCAGTGATATCTCCTTCGACCGCATCTGATGAAAAAGAAGTAATGCGGAAGCCATACCGGCTAAGCATCCCGCTCAGTTTCTCATAATTCTCCGACTGGTAAGATGCGACGGCTAAAAAGAATGTTTCCGCTTTATTCTCAGGGAACTCCATGTGGATCTTGATCTGTTTGGTTTCTTCCATTGTCTCCTGAACAAGGACCCCGTTTTGTGCAGACGTGGATCTCTGCATATCCAGATACTTTCCTTCTTCATCACACTGGGTGACCTCCATGATCACCTGCTGATCACAATTGCACTGTATATATATAGGTTTTATATAGTCAATATTAATCATGATATCCGCTTCACTCATCTCTTTTGAAGAAACTACGCTAAAGCGTCCGTCTTTTAAGTCCTTCATATTTTTCAGTTCATCCACAGAAAATGAAGAGTAAGGGATCTCATCGAGTACTGCTCCTTCCGAGAAAAGGGAAGTAAACAGATTCTGTTTTGAAAAAGGATCTCCCGCGCCTGTTAACGGTTCATAGATCTGTTCTGATGAAGAAAAATAACCTAGGCTTCCTCTCTCGCCCGTGCCCGCCGCATCATCCGTCCCGATCGAACCGGAAACCGCAAATAGCCTCTGCATCCACGGAACGTTACGGATCAGCTCGATACTCTCTCCGGAACGGCTCAGGCCAAGTGCTTTTAGCGTAGAAGCATACGAAGCAGACTGGATATAGAAGGAAGAATTCAAAGTCGGGACATGATACAAAAGACCATAGTTGGCCGAATTGCCCGAATAGAAGCCAAGACGTTCGCCTTCCTGAAGATTCTGCTTCTCCTTCTCAACTTCTTCCGTCATCAGTTCGTCCGGTTCGTGATATGTCACAGCCGAGCTTAATTCGTACACCCATTCGCTCTTCTGATTTGGAAGAAGAGTCTTCCTCTGATCCTCCGTCATGTAATTAAGTGCCGGATCTGTGATCCTCTCTTTCATGGACTTTACGAAATACCTGTCTTTGAGCGGATGATAAACAGCCAACGCCGTTTCTGAAAGGAGAAGAACGGAAAAGGCAATTGCCAGAAAACGGTTCTGGGATCGGGTATTGTTTTTCTCAAGAAGACAGATCACCGCGAAGTAGAGCACGATGAACGAAATCGCATAATAGATCCTGTGATCTGAATAGTTGACCTGGGAATTGATGGCAGAATTGATAACCAGGAAAGCAATCAGAAACGCCACTACGATCTGAAGATTTCTGTGCTTTTCGAAATATGCGCCACAAGCCAGTGCCCTTCCGCCTAAATACATAATAAGGAATACCAGAAGGAATGCCTGCGGATAGGTGCTGCTGAGCGGATAGTGAAAACCGCTGAAAAGGAAAGACAGAAAGCGGTTTGCCATAATAACGTAGAAGAAGAACAAAGCACTGAAAGAATAGAGTTTTTCTTTAAAAGGGATCTTTGTCGTCAGTGCATAGAAAAGCACCAGCATGACTGCGAAGATCCCGCAGTACACTGCCGGGAACTGCGTCGATTCCGTGACCGAATACGGATAAGAATCGAAGGAAAAACGTTCAAGAAGATCCCATATCTTCATGTTTGTATTCAGATCCTGGGGAAAACGGAACTGAAGATCAGCCAGAGAAGAATTCAGGATCCCCTGAAGAACGGGAAACCAGGAAAATGCGGAAATACCTGCTGAAAGAAGGATAGCTATAGCAAAATCCTTGACATTGGTAAGAATCTTTCTTATTCCCGGATTCTTCTTGTTCGCTTCCATAGCCAGCATGGGAATCAAAACGATGGCAAAAACAAGAACATAAAGTCCGGCCTGCCAGGAACTGATGATGATCAGGGCAAGCGAGAATATAAACAGCCAGTTATGCCGGCCCTGAAGCAGATAATATGCGCCCAGGATCAGAAGTGGCAGATAGATCAGAGTATCCAGAAACCAGGGTTCTTCATAGAACGTCAGGAAATATGCAGAAAGACCGTAAGCCGTAGAAAAAGCCACACTCAGAGGAGAAAGAAGTTTTTCTTTTTTCCACAGAAGAACGCAGAAAGAAAGCGAGGCGAATGCGCAGCGTAGCGCAAAAATGACCTGCGTGATCTTCGGAATGTCTGCTTCGGAAAAGCATAAATACAGCAAGGTGAAAGGGCTGGCGGCGTAACAGGCAAGGATCGTCCAGAAACTGGTTCCGCCGCCGCTGTTCCACGTGTAAAAGACAGACTCTCCGTTTTTCACTTTGTGGCACAGCTCGGAAATCACCGGCAGATACGTTTCCTGCATAGATAACGGCATATAATACTTATCCGTAAAGGGCGCCAGGCGGAGACGCCAGGCCGCAAAGAGCAGGATCAGCACAGGCAGGAAAAAGGATGCGATCAGGCAGGCCTTGGCTCCCGGAGAGGAAATCGTTATCCGGTTGTCCTTCGATAAAGTCCTCATTTTTCAGCCGCTTTCTCTTCTCCGTCCGTATTCGGATCCTCTTCTGCGTCCGCATTCGCGGTCTCCGTTTCATGCGGATCTGTGTTCTTAGAGTCTTCCGGAGTCACTTTTTCTGCTTCATCTGCATTCACGTTCTCTGTACCGTCCGGATTCACATTTTCTGTCTCATCCGGATCTGCGTCTTTTTTCCCGAACTTTTCTTTTCTATCGACGAATTCAAGGATCTTCCGGCAGATCGTCAGGAATATAAGTGCAGCCAGTGCAGCCAGAGAAATGTAGCAGCAAAGTCTGAAGCGGGATGGTTTATAGTGCAGAGAAATATTGTGTGTTCCTGCTGTGAGTTTCAGCGCCATAAAAGCATTGTCGATCGGAATGATCTCGGCTTTCTGCCCGTCAACCGTAGCTTCCCAGCTCTCATCATACGGAATGGTCAGGAAGAGTGCGCCTTCATTTTCCGCCGTGATCACACCATCAAGATGTGTCGAGTCATAGCTGATCACCCGCATCTGCTCATCACTGAGTTTTTCCACCATTTCATCGTATCCATCCTTCACCACACGGGCGCACTGGATCCAGAGATTTCCGGAAAGCTTACTGTCGTTGAACTTCAATGTGACCAGTTTATTTGTATTCTTCTCGATATAGCCAAGATCCATAAACTGGTATGTTCTTGCCGAGTATTTTGTTTCAGAAGCTTCCGTGGAATGCTTGACCTGATCATTGATGATGACCTGCGGTGCCTTGTTCGCTACCGCATAGAGATAGATGTGGTCACCGGGTTCAGCATTACTGATCGTCAGAATAATTTCCGCGGTAGTTCCCTCAAATGAGTATTTGTAGCCTGTACGCTGATTGCCGCCATCCGCCTTTACGCCGGTCGCAGAATTGAAATTCAGTTCCATCGGCTCAAAAACATCCTGTTCAATGCCCATGCTCTTCACGAATGCATTGGTAGACAGGAACGGAACGGAGGTCTGGTTCATATGATATTCAAGCAAGGAATTATCCACCATATATCCGACCGACAGTGCATCCGGATTCACAAACTGCCGGACAGCAGTCTCGGTATCTGTTTCCACCTGCTGGAAGCAGACCGGGATCGGAGAAGTCTTGTTGAGATCGTACATGTTGTGTACACCGAAAAGCGTTGCCGTGATCTCCGTCAGTCCGAAATTACGCATGCTGTTGATTCCATTGTTGTGGAAACCAAGATTATTGATAAACTTAACAAAGCTTTCCCGTGCTGTTGAAGTGAAGATCGAAATTCCCTTCATGTTGTAAAGCGCAGGCTGGTTACAGATATAAGCCGGATAGATCTCGGATCTCTCAAATCCATTCGGATTCTTCGCCTCGGATTCTTCAAGGAGCGTCTGTACCTCATCATAGTGGGATCCGTAGAAATCCCAGCCGGTAAAGCCTTCGTGTGCGGCAAGAAGACCGATCGTCGTTACCGAAGATGTAAAAAGCTCGGCAAACAAAACGAAGAACAGTGCGATCTGCTGAAACATGGCGCTCTTCTTCCCGTTTGCGATCATACGGAGCATCGCCGTATAGATTATGACGAACACGATGGATATACCCATGGCAATGTAGCCTTCCTGGCCTTCTCCGATCTTCTCATAAAGGATCAGGAACGCGATCATGCTCATGCACGGAACCAGAAGTTCACCCTTGGTAAAAGACTTCAGGTTACGGAGAACCTTGTATCCCATTATGACTACCAGAAACGAGATCAGAAATGCCTGACGGTACGGGATCTGGTTCGGGAAATGGAAGCCGTGCCAGATGTAGGTCATCATACGGCTGCTCAGGCTGATATACATAATAGCCAGACCGATTCCATAGGCGATCTTCTCACGCAGACGGATCTTCCTGCACAGGAAATAGAGCGGAACCAGCATAATGATCAGAATTCCGCAGTAAACATTGGCCATGCCGTCACGGACATTCGGATTGGATCCCATGAAGAAACGGCTGATAAAATCGAAGAGGTCATTGGTGACCTGGAATTCTTTCGGAAAAGTGCCGCCTGTCGCCGATGATTTCTGCAAAGTGAAATATGTGGAAACCGTCAGGAAAGCGGAAAGTCCTCCTGCGATACCGGAATACACACCAAAACGCCATACCGCCGACCAGAAATTCCTGATAGTAACGCGTTCCGTTATGGAAACATAGAGGATCGGTGCGTAGATCACCAGGAACAGGCAGACAAAATAGCCTGCGTAAAAATTGCTGATCAGGCACACGGCCAGGGACAGGCAGTAAAGAAGCGGTTTCTTATCCCGCATCATCCGAAGCAGGCCGAATACGATCAAAGGAAGAAGCATCACGGCATCGTGCCACATGATGTTCCAAAAATAGGAAGCGACCCATCCGCACAGCGCATAGCTGGAGGAAAATGCCACCAGGAGAAGGTCCTTACGTTTTTTATCGAATTCCTTGAGAAGGATCGACATGAATAGGCCGGTCAGACCGACACGGAGAATGGCCAGGAAGGCGATACAGTCTCCTACATATTTCGGTGGGAAGAACAATGCCAGTATATTCAGCGGGCTTGCCGAATAATTGGCAAGGACTGCCCAGAAATTCGTGCCCATTCCGACATTCCAGGAGAAGAACAGGCTTTCTCCCGACAGGATCTTATTACGGAGTTCCACCAGGAAAGGTGCATACTGATGATAACAGTCAACTGTGAGGACCATATTTGTTCCTGCTCCGAAAGGATGCACCTGCAGGATCAGTAATATGATCATCATGATGAAAGCAGGAATAAAAAACGAATAGATATAATACTGCCCTTCACAGTATTTACGAAACAGCCGGTTTCTCGAACGCATCATCACTTTCCCCAGTTCTTTTATAGAGTAATATATATAAATGCCTGCATAATTGTATCACATCGTCTCCGAAAAATCTTGTAACCTTACAGAAATGGAATTAGCATTTCTTTTATGTTAGAGTATAGGTTGTATAAATATAGTCAATCTTGTGAGGAAAAATTGAGCAGACTGAAGATCAAAATCATATTCAATCCTTCTTCCGGGCGGCAGGCAAACGGCCTCGTCGTAGGAGATATTCTGCACTATCTTTCCGAAGCTGACGCCATAGAGAAAGCTGATATTTTCTATACTGCCACCAAGGACGATGCCAAGCATTGCGCGGCTTCTATCCGGGCAGGCGAATACGATATGGTCATGGCTGTCGGCGGTGACGGAACCATTAATGAAGTGGTGAGCGGGCTGATGGAAGGCGGTTCGAAGACACCTCTTGCCATTTTATCCGGCGGGACGGTCAACGACTTTGCCACCGCCCTGAATCTGCCTACCAATCCGTCTGCTTTTGCAAGAATGCTGATGGACGGACACAAAATGAGTGTTGATGTCGGTCAGGCCGGAGATCACTATTTTCTGAACGTTCTCGCCGGCGGACTGATGACAGACGTGGCTTACAAAGTTCCCTCTTCTGCTAAGACATCCCTGGGCTCTCTTGCCTATGTGATCGAAGGTGCTAAGGTGGCTCCGGGGCAGCTTTTCAAGAGCATTCCTCTCTACTTTGCCACTTCCAGCAGCGAATACAGAAAAGACGTGCTTGTCTTCCTGATCTCCAACAGCAGAAGCGTCGCGGGCATCCGGAAATTATTCCCGAAGGCACAGCTTTCAGACGGTCTTTTAGATGTACTGATATTAAGCAAACTCGAACCGGGGCAGTTTCTGCCCCTTATCGGAAAATATATCGTCGGTGACCATATGTCCGATGACAGTGTCCTGTATTTTCAGACAGATCATCTGGATATTACCGTTATCGGCGACCAGGAAGTGCGTCTTGATCTGGACGGTGAAGAAGGTCCTCTTCTCCCCATTTCCGTCAAGTGCCTCCCTTCCGCGTTAACTTTGATCGTTCCGGATGAAGACGGTGCATGATGACATCTCTCATCTGGAACTAAGCGATAAATGAAAGGCGCATGAATATGAAGAAAAAGAAACACAACCAAAATGAAGAACCGATCGACGAGAGACCGGTAGACGCAGATGGCGCGGAAATAGATTCTAGTGAAGATATTTCTCCGGCAGTCGGCGGGGAGCCGGAAAATGACATTCCGGAAACTGACTCCGATGACATCTCGTCTGTTGAAGATCTTTCTGAACAGGCATCTCCGGAAGATTTCCCGGAGGAAACAGATCTGCCTTCCATAAGCGTCTCCGAAGAAGAATTTATCGCCGAAGAAGAGGAAACCGACGCTTATGAAGATATGGAGCCGATTCCCATGGAGCTCTCCACGCACGATATCAACACCATTGTTGATGACAGCGATCCGGATACACCACTTTTCCAGGAAACTTCCACCAGAAGAGCCGACGCAAGCGTCACCAGCCGCGGCAAGAAAATGAATCTGAAGCCGAGGATGTTCCTGATCGTAATGGCTGTAGTCTCCGTAATCATTCTGGTTTGGTCCGTATTCTCTCTGGGAAATCTGACCGAGCGTATGGCAAGTCCTCTGACTGTTGGAAACCAGGATGTTTCCAATGCCGAATTCAGTTTCATGTACCACTATGTTCTTCTTGAAAACGGCGTGGATATATTCAAGGAAAAGACGGCAGATATGCTCGCTGCGCCGGGCGAGAACGGATTCGCCACCTATCGCGATTATTTTCTGGATGCCACAGCCAAAGAGATCCAGACTGTTTACATGCTTTATGACGATGCCGTTGCCCACGGCTATTCCATCAAGGAGGATCATAAGGATCGTGCCAAGGCCTATATCGAGTGGCTGAGAGGCAAGGCTTCTGCTATTCATGTGGATCTGGACACCTATATTAAGGGCACGTTCGGTCCCCTCGTCAGTAAAGATCTGATCATGGATGTGCTTCCGAAAGTATATTTTACAGAGGATTATGCCGCTCATGAGAAACTTGACGAGTTAAAAGCAACCCAGGAACAGGCCGAGCAGGCTTATCAGGATTCGAGAAATTCCTATGATCTGGTCTCCTACCGTGTTCTCCGCATCACTTTCGAGGCCCGTGAGCAGAGTTACGTCACTACTGCGAATATTCACGCGAAGAAGATCATTGAAGCCATCGATCATGACCAGTCCAAGTTCGAATCCGTGGCTGCCAAGCACTTCTCCGGCGAAGCCCAGCAGAAACTTCTTGTTCCGGATTCTACTCTGCAGAAAGATATCCGTTACAGTGAGATCGAGGATAATGAGTGGCGTGCATGGCTTTTCGATACATCCAGACAGTCCGGCGACTGTACGGTCTTCGAGGATGAACAGGGATTCCCGATCATATTCTGTTTTGTAGAGCGTTCCCGTCAGGAAGAGCCTCTTCGTAATGTGCGATTCTTCTACATCAATCTGGAAACGGAAGATTCTGAAGAACCAGGTATCCCTGCTTCCGACATTCTCCCGCTGTCACAGTCCATCTTCGACAGCATCACTGATGAAGCCAGCATGGTCACCTTAGAGACAACATACGCAGATGAACTTCTGGAAGGATCAATGCGATCTGTTCAGAGGACAGCGCTTTTCCCGGGGAACAACGATAAAGAGACTGATGATTGGATCTTCGATCCGCAGAGAAAATCCGGAGACAAGATCATGTTCCAGCGTGAAAATGAGATCCTGATCCTTTTCTACGTGGAAGCTTCCCCGAATCCGGAGTGGTATGATCGTGTCAACAGCTTTATCCGTATGGATAACTACCAGAAATTCATTAGCGAAAAGCTGAAGGATTACGCGTTCACCTTCCATCAGGACGGACTGGAATACGTAAAAGATATTCCTTCATGACCGGCTGATAAAGCAAACAACAAGAAAGGGATCTGCCGTAAAGGCGGATCCCTTGTTTTTTCGATTCAATTTTCTCCGGACCGGAAAAACTACGATCAGCTGTGAAGCACGATTGCAACAAGAGCAATGATGGAAGAAAGCATCATGATCGACAGCAGGATCGCAAGGACTCTTACTCTTGTGCTGTATCTGGATTTGCTAGGATTACCTCTCATAACTGTTCCTCCATATTCAAACTAGTGTTAGTGTATCACGATAACATTTTTTGTCAATTCACGGATGCCGTATCCTTCTCCGCCTTGTGCCCGATCAGGCAGGCGCTCAGAGATATTTCAGAAGCTCGTCTCTTACCTCATCCATCCGTGCATCGGTTATACCGAAGTCCATCAGTTTATAGCTCCATGCTGAACGTCCGATACCGTACTTTGTAAAAACCTCATTGATGAGACTGTACCACTTCAGCGCCTCCTTCGGATCAACACGGTCGATCACACCATATTCTCCACAGTAGAGCGCAACATTACGTTCTTCCGCAACAGCGATCGCCTCGGCGAAGATCTTCTCAAAATACGCAGAAGTCAGTGTGCTATCGCCGGAGAAACCGGCAAATCCTGTCGTGACCTGCTGCAGGTATTTCGCTCCGGCCTCGTCCATTTCTTTATACGGGGCGTCGATGGAAATGCGGAAAGATGTATCCATGGAAGAGATCCACGGAGCGCCCTGATGAGTGAAGATCAGCGGCTCATAGCAATGGAAATTGTAAATGATGTTTTCATCATAAGGCATAGCCAGATCTTTTACCGAATCCACACTGTTGTTCCAATATCCGCCGACAAGGATCTTAATGGCCGGTGCAACCTTACGGATACGGCGGATGCACTCATAGGAGATCTTGTTCCAGAGATCACAGTAAGACTTGTCTGTAACTTCATTAAGGATTTCAAATGCCAGACGGCTGTCATATTTACCGTAACGCTCGGCCAGGCGGTCCCATAATACTAAGAAGCGCTCCTGAAGCTTCTCACTTTCAAAAAAACCGGACTCATGGTGTCCGTCATCGAAGGAATATCCCTTTGTTTTATGCAGATCAAGGATCATATTGAGCCCGTACTTACCGCACCAGTCAATGGCATCCTGAATATGGGCATAGCCACTCTCCACCGGATTTCCTTCCTCATCCTCGATCAGTTCATAGTCGATAGGGAGGCGGATATGATCCACTCCCCATCCTGCGATCCTCTTAATGTCTTCTTCTTTGATAAAAGAACTGTATGTCTCTTCGGTGTCATCGCACTGGGACAGCCAGCCGCCCAGATTGATCCCCTTCTGATAACCCTTCCATGTTTTCATGATCTTTTCTTCTCCTCATTTGATCAGGTTACGCCTATTATATCAGACGGGAAGCTTTCTGAGGAAGCGCTTTTGAAGAAGAAAAGCATGAAGCAGAAGTTTTGATTTCCGCTTCTGCTTCATATAGAGGGTATATTATGTTGGAGGGGGTCTTTATTACTCCGAGATCAGTTCATAGGCCGACACACGCTTGATCGATCCGGACATCACATAGGTCATGGCAAAGACCAGGATCCCGATCACGGCGATCGTCAGAAGGATCAGGAACGGAAATACCATGAAGTCCACTTTTTCCATTCCGAAATTGGAAAGGATCGATGTAAGGAGCGGATTGCTCATGAAGAATCCTGCGGCGGCTCCGATAACTGAAGCCAGAAGAGTTACCGGAAGGAGCGACAGAGCCAGCTGCAGTTTCAGCTGTTTGCTGGTAAAACCTACCGCTTTCTTGATGCCGAACTCTTTCTCCTTCTTGATGAAGATCGTTTTCAGAAGGATCTTGATGACCAGAAGGATGATGGCAATATTCAGGGCGACCATGATCATCACGACCAGGGAGACCGCGGAGATCTCCGTGCCTCTTCCGCTGTGCATCTCATCGTACCAGTTTTCAGAAGCCGTACACCGGTCACCGAGAAGTGCTCTGATATCCGAAAGAGCCTGATCAACTTTTTCCACACTCGGCTCATTCATTCGGAAACGGATGATCTGGTAATTCGGATCAACACCGAGACGTTTTACGCCTTCTTCACTCATAAAGATGCGCTCACCCATGTTATATACTGCCTGCTGGTATCCGGTGATGATATATCTGGCGGACTGGTTTCCGCTCTTGATCTCGATCTCATCCCCGATAGAAACACCCAGACGTCCGGCAATCATTTTACCGATCACGCATTCATTGGCTTCCTGGAAGATCGTGCCTTCATACACTCCGCAGTCCAGATATTCTGGCTTATCTGTGTAGAAAGTAAACGTTTCGTTTCCGTCGATACTGATATTGGCAAAATTATAGCCATATACCTGGGACACATCGGAAACATGGCTGATCTCCTCAATAATGTGGTGTGTTTCTTCCGTATCCGTATTGACATTAATGTAGCCGTCCGGATTGTCACCATGGATAAGATGCATGAATTCAGTAGGATCGACTTTACTGTTATAGAACAGCACTCCGGAAAACATGGCCATAAAAGCGACCACACTCATTACACCCAGAAGGATCAGATTCTGCCCCTGGCTTTGCAGCATGCTCTTACATGCAAGAAGGATATTCAAACCTCCGTTGCTCTTAGAGAGCGGCAGATAGTTTTTCTTGAAACTGTTCACTTTCAATCCGAAGCGCAGTGCGGTCGCCGGATGAAGGTGTTTCAGCTTGATCGTAGAAAGGAAAACTACCACGATCATGGAGACCGCAATTCCGAGAAGGATCACAGCGGTGAGGAACGGATAGAACCGATCGATCCAGAGTACACCTGTGATCGTCTGGAAAACTTTTCTATCCAGGACCGGCATTGTGAAATAGGAGATCACGCACCCGATCACGGCACCGATCATGCCGATGAGAAGATATTCGATGACCATGGCAGCCCGAAGCTGGCCGATCGTATGACCGACGGCACGGAGTGCGCCGATATTCTTGATATCCCGATCGATGTTGTTATTGATCGTAAAGATGATCATGATCAGGCATACTGCAAGTACAATAATAGAGAATGCCGTCACCAGACCGGAGAGGATATTCGCCACGGCTACATAGCCCTCTTTCGCAAGATCTCTCGCATAGGCATAGTACGTAATATTCTGTGAAGAAAGGTACTCATTCACTGCTTTGAGCGTGTCATTCTGGGCAAAGCCATCCGCACAGTGGATCTTCACCATCTTCCTGCTTGTAATGTAATTGGTTATCGCAAAAGAATCATCCGAACGCTTCCACATTTCGGCAAAAGTGTCCGCATCGAGCATGACCTCCATCCATCCATATGCGTTTCCGCCGATCAGTGCTTCAAAGATGCCTGCTACCTTCAGATCCATATCCCCGATAGAAACCGAGTGCACGTGAAGCGTATCGCCCATTTTGATCTTGTTCGTTCTCGCAAAGTATGAATTGATGTAGATCTTCGGTTCTGTTCCGGAATCATCTCTTTCCAGGAACAAATACGGTTCCGCGACACCCGATTCTCCGTCTCTGGTGATCGTACTTCCATCAAGTTCAAAAACCTCTTCACTGTCATTGAGTTTACATTCGACCGAACCCGGCATGATCATATCCTGAACGGAAAAATCGGAGATCTCATTTGCATCTGCCAGCGCAGCGCGGATCTCTTCATCCGTACCGACAGCATACACCAGAACATCTGCCTCTTTCGTATCTTTCGCCTTCTCGTCATAGATCGGACTGTACTGCCCGACGAAGAGTCCTGTATGAAGCAGCAGCGAAGATAAGATCAGTATCATCAGGAAAGCCAGAAGTACATTTCTGTCTTTTCGAATATTGGCTTTGATCAGCTTTACCATCCCATTTCCTCCAGAAAACCTCTTATCATCTCATGTCTTTTCTTGTCTCCGCTGACGTATTTCCCGGGATTACACTCTCCCTTGATTCCGCCGTCTTCCAGATAAAGAATGCGGTTTGCACGTCTGGCCGACTTAATATCATGGGTAACCATGACCACCGACTGGCCTTCGTTATTAATGTCTGTAAGTACATTCAGCACGGCTTCCACACCTGCGGAATTCAGCGCACCTGTCGGCTCATCGGCAAATACCACGTCCGGATCATTGATCACTGCCCGGACCATGGCCGCACGTTGTGCTTCACCGCCGGAGAGCTGTGCCGGGAACTTATCCATCATATCCTCCGTGATGCCTACCCGGTCAAAGAGCGCGTCTGCTTTTTTCTTCAGGTCCTTCTGCTTCTGTCCGGTAAGCATTCCCGTTGAGATGGCATTATCCATAATGCTCATACTGTCCACCAGATGCACCTGCTGGAAAACAAATCCGCAGTGCTTTCTCCGGAATACTGCCAGCTGGTCATCATTCATCTCGGTGATATCTTTTCCTGCATATTCGATATGCCCGAGGGAAGGTTTGTCCATACCGGAAAGTGCATAGAGCAGTGTGGATTTTCCGGCACCGCTCGATCCCATGATGACTGTGAAATCTCCTTTATATATCTCCAGATCCAGATTCTTGATAATATGGTACTGTTTTCCGGAAACCGAGAAACTCTTGCTGAGCTTATCTGTTTTGATGATGGTCTTCTTCTCCATTGACGTCTCTCCCTTCGACATATGCCGGATGTTTTCAGTCAGCCGCACCGAGAACAGGCAGAAATTAAATATGCCGCACAGCTTTTCCGCTGTACGGCATCAGTATAGTCCATATGGAACCTTTAAATCTTTGCGCAATTTTTAATCGTTTTTTAACCGTCAGGGTGTTTCTTCACTTCCGGTCTAAAAACTGCGCCACGTTCCTGATTCATCTGTTTAAACTACGCCACGGATGATCCCGTAAGACTTACAGATCTTACTGAACTCTTCACACTGTCCGAAAAACGAGAGAACAGAGGATCGTGTCTGGCGGTTCGCGGATATCTCACCGAGCCAGTAATTCACTTCTTCTTCGGAAGGCGTTCTTCCCATAAATGTTGCGTAGAGTCTTTCCACATATTCCTTGTCATCCGTCTTAAGATTGACAAACTCATCAGACCGGAAGAAGAATCCCGCCGCTTCGGCACCGGTCTTCTCATGATTCGTCAGTGCAAGCGCCCAGTACTTCAATCCGCCTTCTTCCGCTTCACGGCCCAGGCAGCATGTATAAAGGCGCGCTGCAAAAGCACTTGCGTTCTTCGAGGGCATGGTTGCTTTATGAAATTGCGCACCGGAGCTGACACCATAAGATGCGCAGACATTGCACCACTCTGTTGACTCAATAAAGTGGTTCACAACCGTCTCTCGTGTCATTGTGTTATTGGTGATTGCATCTACCCAGCCTTTCTTTCCGGCAGCATCCGACTCACGATCAAATAATGCCTTATACAGGATCTCAACAAAGTCTTCTGTGGACAGATTTCTTTCCATAAACTCAGGGGCTTCGAGGAGGAAGAAACGTACGCAATCCGCACCGCTTGCCCCTTCATCAACAACTCTTCTTACCCAGTATGCTTTTCCATCCTGCTCGGATGCACGACCCAGGGCAATCGTATAGAGACGTTCGACAAACTCATCAAATCCGGATCCGTTCTCACCCGGCGCCGGAGTTACGGACGGAACAGGAGTCGGTGTGGAAGTCGGTGTAGGGGTAGTAGTAGGTGTAGCAGTTGGTGTAGGTGAAACCTCAGGCTCCCCGCTCACAAGATCTGTTTTTTTATCATATTTCACGAAAAGCTCCGTATAATACTCCCGATATTCATCGTCATATTCGCGTTTACTATATATATAAGCGTTACCTTCGCTCTTCCGTTTCACTGTCTTTACCAGATCAAGAAGAATGTCACATTTACGGATATCCAGTTTTTCCAGATCATTATTCTCACAGCTGAGCTGATAGAGTTTCGTCATACCTGTCAGATCCAGTTCTTCTATCTTATTATCGTTGCAAAGCAGTATATTCAGGTCGGTACAGCCTTTTACGCCGAGATCGGAAATGGCATTGTTCTGACAATACAGTTCAGTGATCGGTGTCCCGCTCACATCCAGAGATTCCAGTTTTCCGTTTTCACCGGATACAATAAACAATTCGTGGCAATGTGTCAGATCCAGGGAAGTAAAATCATTATCGTCGAATACAAATGTTACCAGCTCGGTATTCTTGCTCAGATCAATATCTTTCAGATGCAATCCATCTACATATAAGATGCTCAATTTCGGGCTATTTGAAACGTCGATCGAAGAGATCTTCGTATTTCCACAGCAAAGGAGAAACAATTCCGGCAGATTCGACACATCCAGAGACTTGATCGGGTTATCTTCACAAATTATACTTGCCAAGTGCGGGTTATTCGACACATCCAGAGATTTAATCTTGCAGCTTTCACAATAAAGAGTATCCAGTTTGGTGTTATGGGAAAGGTCTAAAGACGTAATCAACGTATTATCCACGCTGATAAACGTCAATTCCGGACAATTACTGACGTCCAGCTTTGTAAGAGGATTATTACTCATCTGGATCGCATCCAGTTTAGTGTTTGAAGAAACATCAATTTCAGAGATCTCATTGTAATCAAAACTGAATTCTACAAGGTTCGGGCAACCGCTCAGGTCTACCGATTGAAGACAATTCGAATAGCCGTATAACGTCTCCAGATACGGGAGCTCACCAAGATTTAATGAAACAAGCATGTTATCAAAGCAATCCAGTTCCTTCAGTTTCGTATTCGATGAAACATCTAATTCTTCCAGTCCATTTGCTCTGACATCAAGCAAGGTCAATGAAGTAAAATACTCGATCCCTTTCAATGATTGGATATCCATCTCTTCCAATTCGAATTTTACTGCCTGCCCGATCTCTTTTTCGTCTAAGAAACCATCCTTATCCTGATCCACTTCGTTCAAAATATATCTTCTGAACGCATTGTCCGGGAAATGCTCACTATTGATCCAGATCTTCTCGTCTCCCGCCGACACATTCCAGGCTGTTGTACCCAAAGCCAGTGAAGTCATTGCACATGCCAGCCCAAGCTTCAGCATTGTTTCTTTTACCATAATCATTTTCTCCTTCTTCCTTATCTCCTTTAGTACAGGATTTAACCACAACTATGCTAACACGCCAAAGGCAAAGAGAAGATGACATATCTGACATCAAGTGACGATTCGCTTATTGAATGAAAAAGAGGATATTACAACAGTTTCAGGCGAAGTGTGACGATGAATCCATTCTCCGCATTCGCACAGGATATTCCTCCGCCCATCTTTTCCATAAGATATCTTGAAATATAAAGACCCAGGCCTGCGCCATCCTTGCCTTTTGCATTACTGCCGCGCTTATACTTTCCGAAGATCGTCTCGATCTCCTCCTGCGGCACACCTTCGCCCTGATCTCCGATATCGATGACCAGAAACGATACGCCGTCCACACCTTTTTCGATCCGGCTCTTCAGCGTCATTTCTGTATCCGCATACTTATAGGAATTGGAAACGATATTACTGATGACCTGGTTCAGGCGAAGCCTGTCCGCCTGAACGATCGCATCCACAATACTGTATTCCTGCATTTTCTTTCTGTAATCCGCTTCTCCGATAAAGTGCGCGATTTCTTTTGAAGTCACCTCTTCATTTTTGACCTCCAGATGCTCCAGTTCTTCCAAGGTCGCGTGAAAGAGATTCGATACCAGGCTGTCGATCTGATCCGCCTTGGCATTAATGTTCCGGATCGTGGTCTTCTCTTCTTCATCCTTCGCCGTCAGCGACATGACATCCGCCATTGCCTTGATGGATGTTACCGGAGTCTTGATATCATGGGAAAGCTGCGCAACCAGTTCTTTTCGGGCATTCACGGCTTCCGCTTCACGAAGTTTACTGGATCTTAGTTCCTCACGCATGATATCGAAAGCTTCGGTAAAAGCACCGAAGACATTTCCTTTGTCCATGGCGATCGGCACATCCAGATTCCCGGCAGCCACTTCCGATGCAAAATTGCGCATTCTGTCGAATGGTTCCACGACGCGTTTCTTCAGATAGAAAAAATAAACAGATGAAACGATCAGCATCAGAAGCAGTATCCCGCCTACGATTGCAGCGATCCGATGATTTCTCTGCACCTGCTGTTCCAGATATGTATTATGCACCAGGAGTTTCCCGACTGTTTCTCCGTCCTCGGTCACAATATCGCGGATCACATCATAATGAGCCGACGCCGAAGAAACCGAAGTGGAGATGTCTTCACGCGTATATTGGAGAAGATTTCCGTCTGCATCGATGACAGCATAATCAAATGGCTGTCCGCTTTCGATCTTCACACGTTTTCCGGAACGGATCTCCTCCCAGTTTTTCGCAAGGGATATACTCAGGCGATTGATCTCCGTAGGGTAAGCCCGGGTCTCTCTGGCGCCCAGCGTTCCAATATAATAGACCGCCAGTACGATAAGCAGAATAAAAGCGATGGCATAGATCAGGAACGAACGGATTCTCACGGCTTATCCTCCAGAATAAATCCGGTCCCCCAGACCGTCTTGATCACAGCCGGATTTCCAGGATCATCTTCGATCTTTTCCCGAAGATGACGGATATGCACATTCAACGTGACATCTCCGACAAACTCCGTCTCCCAGATCTTCTCGAAGAATTCTTCTTTCCTGATGATACGGTTTTTGTTGTTGAGCATGTAAACCAGAAGCCGGAACTCCATCGCCTTCAGAGGTACTTCTTTCCCCTCACGGGTCACGGTTGCTTTCCGAAGATCGATGATCGCGTTTCCGAGTTTCACACAGTTTTTATCCTCTGCATTCTCTTTCAGATCGGAAGTACTGTCATCTGTATCTTTCGTCGTTTCATAGCGTTTCAATGCGGCCTTGACCTTAGCCAGCAGCACACTCAGCGAATAAGGTTTACAGATATAATCATCGCCGCCGATGGACAAAGCCAGAAGCATGTCGTCTTCTGCCTGTCTGGCACTGATGAAAAAGATCGGAACATTCATGTTTTTGCGGATCTCCTGGCACAACTCGAATCCGGAATCCTCTCCCAGATTGATATCCAGAAGCACCATGGAGCAGGTATTCTCCGCGAAAAAATCGAGTGCGCTTTTCTTATCCGTCACATACGTCGCCGACACTCCCGACATATTAAAATACTTAGAAGTGTACTCCGAAAGTTCTATCTCATCATCCACGATCAGAACGCTGTATTGCATAATCCCCCAACCTTCTGTTACCCCTTCGCCAAAGCCTGGTCGATCTCCTCCGCATAACGCACGGTCTCCATGGCGTCACGGCAGTATTTATCAGCACCGATGGCATCGGAATACTCCTGCGTCAGCACTGCGCCGCCCACACAGACTTTCGCCCAGGGCGCCTGTTCACGAAGGAGTTTGATGGTCTCCTCCATCGCGGGCACGGTCGTCGTCATCAGCGCGGAAAGACCCACGATCGGTGCATGCAGCCGGATGACCTCATCCACCACTGTCTGTTCCGGCACGTCTTTCCCGAGATCACTGACGGCAAATCCGTAGTTTTCCAGGATCAGTTTTACGATATTTTTTCCGATGTCATGGATATCGCCATGTACCGTCGCAATGACAAAAGCACATCGCTTCGGGCTGTCTCCGCCGTCATCCGCCATCATCTTCTTTACTTCTTCAAAAGCACTCTTCGCGGCTTCTGCTGCCATCAGGAGCTGTGGCAGGTAAACTTTCTTTTTCTCGAAATCTTCGCCCACGATGTTCAGCGCCGGAATGACTTCTTCCTGAATGATCTCCAGCGGTTTCTTCTCGGCAAGCAAAGCCTTGGTAAGCGAACCTGTTTTTTCTTTCAATCCTCGGACGATCGCCGCCTGAAGTTCCGATTTCGGACCGTTTCCGGAGGCTTCGGCACCGGAGGTTACTGTTGCCGGACCACCTGCCGGGGCACCGGCCGCGGGAGCGGCTGTCGGAGATGGAAGATTCTGGGCATACTGAATATAGTCCATGCAATTCTCGTCCATGTTATGAAGTGCGCGGAACGCATGGTAGACATTCATCATTTCCTGGGAATACGGGTTCATGATCGCCGCCGAAAGCCCGTCCTGCAGACAGATCGCAAAAAATGTCGACGTAACGATATTTCTCGCCGGAAGGCCGAAAGAAACATTGGAAATACCCAAAGATGTATTCACTTTCAAATCGTGCCGGATCCGGTGAACTGCCTGCATGGTGGCCAGTGCTGCCGTCGTATCAGCTGAGATCGTCATCGCCAGCGGATCGAAGATCAGATCCTTTCTGGTGATACCATATTCTGCCGCGCGCCGGATGATCTTCTCCGCAATCGCGACACGTTCTTCCGCAGTATCCGGGATACCGCCTTCATCCAGTGTAAGAGCGACGACAAAACCGCCGTACTTGGCAACCAGCGGGAAGATAACGCTCATGACCTCTTCTTTTCCGTTGACGGAATTGACCATGGCTTTTCCGTTATAGGCACGAAGTCCCGCTTCCATTGCAACAGGATCGGTCGTATCCAGCTGAAGCGGAAGATCGGTCACAGCCTGAAGTTCCCGTACTGCCCGAAGCAGGAAAGCCGGTTCATCGATCTCCGGAAGACCAACGTTCACATCGAGGAGCTGGACACCCGCATCCTGCTGTTTCAGTGCTTCACCCAGAATATAGTCGATGTCGTTCTCACGAAGTGCCTGCTGGAACCGCTTCTTTCCTGTCGGATTGATCCTCTCTCCGATGAGTATCGGACTTCCGCCGAACTCCACAGCATGTGTATAGGAAGAAACCAGGGAACGGTTCTTCTCCGTGACCGGAACCGGTGTGATCGTCTTCGATCTTTCCACCACCGCGCGGATATAGTCCGGCGTCGTGCCACAGCATCCGCCGGCAATACGGACACCCTTCTCCAGAAGCTTTCCTACCGATTCGGCAAACTCAGGCGGGAACACATCGTAAACTGTCTTTCCGTTTTCACTTCGCGGAAGACCTGCATTCGGTTTCAAAAGGACCGGAACAGAAGCATACTCGAGATATTCTTCCATCACACCAACAAGCTGATCCGGACCGAGCGAACAGTTCGCACCGATCGCATCGGCATGCATACCCTCGAGCATCGCAACCATTGCGGCAGGAGAAGCACCGGTCATCAGTTTTCCGTCACTTCCGTACGCATTGGAAACGAAAACCGGAAGATCCGAGTTTTCCTTTGCCGCAAGAAGTGCAGCTTTCGTATCGTAGCTGTCATTCATGGTTTCGATGAAGATCAGATCTGCGCCGGCCTTCACGCCGAAACGCACCGTCTTACTGTACATCGCGACCGCATCTTCAAATTCATAATCGCCGTAAGGCTTCAGAAGTTTACCCAGAGGTCCCAGGTCCAGCGCCACGAATTTCTCCTGCGTACCGGAACTCTGTCTTGCCGCCTCACGGGCGTTTCCGATTGCCGCAGCAACGATCTTTTCAAGTTCTTCATCATCGAACTTTAACCCGTTGGCGCCGAAAGTATTACTCAGAACCACATTCGATCCCGCGTCAAAATACGACTTCTGGATCCGTATGATCTCCTCCGGCCGGCTTAGGTTCCATCGCTCCGGAAGTTCTCCCGGCTGAAGTCCCGCCTCCTGAAGAAGCGTACCCATGCCTCCGTCCAGAAAAAGAAAATGGTCTTTCATGTAGTCGAGTATGTTCATGGCAAAACTCCTGAATGTATTTCTTCGAAAAGTTTACCACAAAATACCTCTACATACTATCACGCAAGCTCCTGTACGACCTGCTTCACCCGTTTTTCGATGATCTTGATCACATCGTCCAGGCTCTTCTGATCCGCGAAATAGGCTTTCGCCTCCTCTTCCACGATGGCTTCCACATCCACATCCGTCCGCTCACCGGTATGCACGCTTTCAATAAAGCGGATAAAGCCTTCCACACTATCCTGATCAAAATTTGACGCACCGACTGCGCCCACACTTCTCGAAAATTCTTCCCACTTTATCGTTTTCTCGATCACAAGGTCAAGCGCTGCCCGATTGATCGGCAGCCCTCCATACACATCTCCCGGCATCTTCGCCTGTGCCTTCTCATCAAGAAGCGTCTTGACGAAATCCCAGGCCTCCTCTGTATACTGACTGTTTTTCGAGATCGAGACCGTAAAACGTGGGACCATTGACATTCCGCCTTCGCCCGATGTCGGAAACCCGCAAAGAACCGGGTCTTTGAACAGATTATTCAAATAGGCATAACCTGTGCACTCTGAAATCGTAGTCATATCCATGGCACACATATTCTGCACGGGTGCAATATCTTCTATGGAAATAACATTGTCTTGTGACAGATCCGGTTCAATTCCGTTTTCCTTGACAAACTCCAATATTTTCCGGAAATCTTCATTGTCAAAGTTCACTTCCTGCGTATCGTAGTTCACGAACCGGTCCAGTTCATTTGACAGTAACGCCTGCAGAAGTATGACGCGCCAGGTCGGGGAAAAGAGCGTCTCATTTTCAGGGACCAAAGCCCGTATTGCATCCATATCCGCCCAACTGATCTCTGTCTTATCTCCAACATATTTCGAATCACTTACAAATCCCGAAATGCTGTAAAGAAGCGGGATACGGAACAGTTTTCCGTCTTTCTCGGACGCAGTAAGCAGGTTGTCAAAGATCGAAGACCGGTCCAGTCCCTGTTTTCCGTTGATCAGAGGATTTAAGTCAAGAAGGACTTTTTCTCTTTCAAACTTCGAATACATTCCGAAATTAATAAGTATATCCGGTCCGGTCGCATTCAAAAGATCCATATAGATCTGATTTTCGATCTGATTCGGATCGGCGCCTCTCTTTAGGGCAAAATTCATCAGCCACGATTCAGAATACTCAGTCAGCACGACACGGTTCTTCTTTGTCATATCCCGATTGTAGTCAACGATACAGTCATAGAGGACCTCATTATCGGATTGGATCCCCATGGCAGAGAGGATTCGCTTTCCGGCATGAGGATTCTTCTGTGCTTTTTTCAGATGCTGCACCACTACACGATAGATCTCCTGCGTCGCCTCGGCTTCCTTGACCTGATCCTCTTCATTATGAATAGAAAGCGCAAAATAGTATTCCTCATCAGAAACGTGTCTCAACGAGGACGTAAAAATCTCCCCATGATAACAGTCTGTCTGGCTCCAGGGGAGGACCACCTGAAGATCCTCATTGACAGGATCGACCAGACACAGGCCATTACCGGTATTCACATACGCCTTATCATTTCCATGGATCACCACATCGTCCGCTATCATATTCACCAGCGGGATATCATGTTTTCCGGTAAGCTGCTTGCAGTTATCGATATCATAATCCATCAGACGATACGACGTTCCGAAATCCGAAAAATAGGTAACAAGCTGATAATATTTTCCGTCGATCCGATACACGCCTTGGGACCCTTCGCTACGTTTCTCTGCCACCAGTTTTCCGTCTGCGCCATACACATACGTCTGAAAACCTTTATCCACAAAGAAATTCCCGTTTTCAAGGACCAGGCACGAATCCACATATTCGAGGGTTTCCGGCAATGTGATCGTGTTGATCAGTTCCATTGAATCCGAAAGCTCACTGATCTTCGCCACATCATCCTGATTGTAAAGGAGCATTTTCTCGCCGTTTTTCCCTTCAAAAATGCTCTGAAGTTCAAGCTGGCTTCCGCAACGGATGGTATCTTTCAACGTCCCGTCAAGATTATACACGGCCAGGGTATCGACATATTTGTCATAGATGATCTTCTCGATCCGTTCTGCCTCTTCCTTATCAAGCTTTTTCTTTCCCAGAACATGCTGTTTCCATTTTTCCTGTGTTTCCGCATCGATTCCATAAGTGTCGCTAAAGGATACAAGGATACAGTCCGAAAAGAAACGGACATCATTGATCCAACGGTCATAGAGCACTCTGTCTTTTTCTCCGGGAATATCCAGTTCAAATTCTTCGAGATCATAAAACGGATCGCTTTCCTGAATGATCTGCCCGCTTGCCGGCGCAGACCGGACTGCTTCCCGTGCGGCGGCTTTTCCATTGTCATCAGGTCTTCCGCCTTTCGTGCACGCCATTGACGGAATCAAAAGAGACGTGCCTATCATTAACGCCAGGATATTCTTCAGCGGTTGACGTTTCATACCACTTCCTCCAAAACAACTCAAATTCCCCCAAGATGATTATATAGTACGCTGTGTTGTTTCAGACTAAGAAAAATGTCATCTACCGGATCCCGATGATTGCCGTCACACTTTTACTCGGCGCCATAAGGCATGATTCGGAAAGCGTGATCCCCAAACGCCTCTGCGCATCCAGAAGCGGAAGGAATTCTCTCTGCACTTCAATAGGAAGATCTCCGTAACCCGGTGAATACCGGCGTGCCGTTGCGCACGGATCCGCATCTTCTTTTTCGTAAAGCAAAGAAGCGGCACGCTCCACTTCTTCATTAAAAGCATCGCACAAGGATTCCACTCTCTCGGCACCAAGTCCCTGAAGCAGGAGCCCCATCTGCGGATCCGCCTTCTCATACCGTCGGATCAGCCGGTCGATCCCGGATCCGATCGTCGCTGCAAAAAGAATGACTTGTCTGCATCCGGAAAGATTTTTCCTAAGCATCTCTGATTGCTGGGCAAAAGGAAGAACAGGAAAGCCGTTCTGATCCCAGGTCAGCGGTGCAGAAAGGAAACCGACCCGGAAAGATAGTTCTCCTGAAACAAGGGAAAGCGCCCGCTCCATAGAATCCCGGATCACCGGATCATCTTTAGCCAGGCTCTGCTTATGCAACGGAATACAGGCATAACGAAGCCATTCCACCTCATTTACAGGCGGAGCTTCAAATTCCAGATATTGCGGTATCGTCTGTTTTTCAGAACGAAGAGTTTCCGTGATCAGTTCAATATGGTCCATTTTTAGTTATTTAACACCGTAATCCTTCCAGAGGATATTGGAAAGGTTATTCATGATCGCTTCCGCCACGTCCGGCTTATTCATGGAATAAACATGTACATTGGTCACGCCGTTGGCATAAAGATCAATGATCTGATCCGTGGCATATGCAATGCCTGCCTGCTTCATGGATTCCGGATCCTGTCCGAAATAATCCACGATCGCCTTGAAACGCTGCGGCATAAAAGAACCGCTGAGCTTGATCGCCTTTTCCACCTGGATCGCATTCGTGATCGGCATAATGCCCGGGATCACCGGCACAGTGATCCCCGCTTCACGGATCTTATACAGGAAGTTATAAAACAGGTTATTATCAAACACCATCTGGCTGACAAGGAAATCCGCGCCGGCCTCCACCTTTTCCTTCAGGTGAAGGATATCTTCTCTCTGGTTCGGGCTTTCCGGATGAACCTCCGGATAGCAGGCTCCGCCGATACAGAAATCATAGCCGCTCTCCTTGATCTCGCGGATCAGTTCGACTGCGTGACGGTAATCCCACTTGCTGCGGTCCGTATTCTCCAGTTCCTGTGTCAGATCACCACGAAGCGCCATGATATTCCGGATCCCCATATTATGGATCTCTTCGATTTTATTGTGGATCATGTCCTTCGAGGAAGACACGCAGGTCAGATGCGCCATAGTCGGTACACCATGTTTTTCCTCGATCGTCTTGGCAATGTCCAATGTAAACCTGCTGGTTCCTCCACCTGCACCATAGGTTACACTCATAAATGCAGGTTTGCTTTCCGCGATCCTTTCCGTTGCCTCTTTCACGCTCTCAAAACTTGTCTCTTTCTTCGGTGGAAACACCTCGAAAGACAGGGACATGTTTTTCTTATTCAAAATATCAATGATCTTCATCAGGAAAACCCCTTTTCTCCGCCCCGGCCGTCCGCCTCGGACAAATGCATGTGCGGATAGAACTTCCCCGACATTATAGCATAGAAAAGAACCACCTCCCACAGGGAGATGGTTCTGATCCGTATCTGTTCCGTTATTTCCGGTCAGTCCTCTTTCAGGATACGTACCGGTTCGAGTCTGCTGATCTTTCTGCTGCTCAGGAAGCTGGTCACCACCGCACAGGCCACGATGAGAGCGAGCGTGATGACGAACCACTTCGGATCGGTATTGAAGTTAGACTGGGAAATACCGAAAGAGGAAAGACCCAGAAGAATGAACTTGTTAGCCAGAGTGATGTGTAGTACGATTCCGGCCAGGATACCGATCACGATCGTCGGAATATTACTCAGGATCGTTCTTCGGATCAGTTCACCGGAAGTGTATCCGATCGCTTTGCTTACACCCAGTTCCGATCTTTCCCGGATGATCTGGGACCGGGTCAGGAGGATCTCGGTAAGGATCACGACAAAACAAGTCGTGATGGTAAAGATCACACAGATCGCAACCATGGCAGAGGTAAGCGTATCGATCGTGGTACCGATCATATCCTCCACCAGCATGAAGCTGTATGTCGGATACTTGTTTCCCCACTCTTTCAGGAAAGACTTGGCTTTTGCCGAATCCTTCAGATAGATCATAACAGAGCCATACTTATAATCCTTATCGAGCCGCTTGGCACCTTCTTCCGAAACCAGTGCCTTGTTACCCATATTGTTGATCTTCTGGTCGATTCCGCAGACAGTAAACGCGACCGTTCCGGAATCACTAATGCTCTTTACGTTAACAATGTCACCGATCTTGGCATCGATCTTTCCTGCTTCCACTTTTGTCAGGACGATCTCGTTCCCGTTAGCGGGAAGATGTCCTTCAAGAAGGTATTCATACTCAAGTGCGCTAAGATCGTCATAGGTATCGATACCCAGCGAAGTAGACTTATCCAGATTGGTGACCTCTACACTGGACATCGTTTTTGTTGTCAGGATCCGCTCCACGTCCGGGCAGGCTTTCAGATCCTTAAGGATCTCTTCATCTCCGACAGTAAACGCTTGGATCTCTGAGGTTTCAAAGCCCACCAGTTTCAGAAGTGCGGTCTTATCCATCGCGAAGTTCTGAAAGAGCATAAAGCCCATTGTCGTGGAAAATGTCAGCAGAGCAATGATCACGGCTATAAAGAGGCTCTTCTTCGGACGGCCCAGGATATTCTTCCCGCAAAGAGCAAGATTCAGCGGAACGGAAGTTTTATCCAGTGCAAAATGATTCTTCTTGAAGTTATGGTTGGCCATGCCGCTGCGAAGGGACTCAAGAACAGTCAGTTTCTTGTAACTCCGGGAAGCAAGAAGTGTACCAAGGAAAACCATGAACGGGATGCCGATCAATGTTGCAATGAGTGCCGGGATGCAGATCCCCGAGAAACCGGTAAGACCCATCAGGATCCCCTGCAGGCTGCTAAGGGGCGGGCTGATCAGGATGCCGACTCCTACAGCCAGGACCGTAGCGACAATGCAGATCAGCATTTCTTCCATAACGCAGGACCAGCGAAGTGCCCGCGCGGTATACCCGTTAGCCTGGAGAAGACCGATATTCTGCACGTTCATCTCGATAAAGTTCTTGATGGAAAAGTGCATGATGATGAGTGCCAGTCCGACTAATACCACAGTAAAGATCAGAATGATAGAGGAGGCGATATCTGCGGTGGCGCGGGTTCCTTTGATCATGAGCGGCTTCCCGACGGTCGTCGGCGCTTTATCTCCGAAAGCCTTCTGTACGGCAACATCATACTCATCGATATCCACGCCATCTTCGACCTGACAATAGACGAATGAACCGGTCATGTTCGGGTCAAGTGCAGAAGAGATCTGTTCAAAACGTGCAGGGCTGACCAGGGTATAATAGCCCGAAATATTCATCATAGTGGCAAAATACAGATTCTGAACATAGCCCTTTACCGTAAACGTCATGTCCAGACCGTTACCCTGAATATGGAACGGATCACCGATCTTGATCTGGGAGGAAAGATGATACGGGAGCACGATCTCATCATCAGCAAGATCAATAAACTCTTCGGGGAAGGCATTCAGATAAGTCGGAGCACCACTGTTTATTACATAGAAGGCACCGGAGGAAGCATCCTCTTCTTTGGCGCTTCCGTAATAATACAGCGCCGTCCATTCGATCGAAGGTACAGATTCACAAAGTTTTGTACCGGGAACATTTGCGATGACCTGTCTGAATTTTTCGGAAGTATCCTCTCCCTCTTTCGTTTCGCCGAAAGCACCGGTAACCTCAAACACCATCAGATCAGAAACATGGTATTTATCGTCGCATTCTTTGATAGCATTGTTTCCGGAAAGCATCAGGGAAAGGCTGGAAAAGAGGAGGAGCGCTGCCAGAAAGATCAGGATGAAAAGGATCGCGACCTCGCCCTTGTGCTTCTTGATATTGTTTTTAGCAATGAAAAATAACGAATACATATCTTACCACCCCATGTTCGAGAGAAATGCACGAAGCTTTGCGTGACGTTCTTTATCCGGACCGTTGTACGGAGTGAGCTCGATCTCATCGCAGATCACGCCGTCACGGAGATACAGGATGCGGTTGCCGCGTTCAGCGGCCGCCACAGTATGGGTGACCATGACGATGCTCTGTCCACGTTCATTCATTTCGGAAAGCACGTCCAGAACGGCATTGGTGTTCTGCGAGTTCAGGGCACCGGTCGGCTCATCGGCAAAGAGGATCTCCGGATCGTTGATGACGGACCGTACCAGGGCGACACGCTGCTGTTCACCACCGCTCAGCTGATTCGGGAATTTGTTGTAACTATTCTCGGAAAGCCCGACTTTGGCAAGAAGATCCTTGGCCTTGGCAGCCAGTTCCCGACGGTCTTTGTTTTTCAGGAAACCACTGACCATGATATTGTCCAGTACACTCATTGTGTCGTTAAGATAATTCTGCTGGAAAACAAATCCGCAATGATTTCTTCTGAAGACCGCCAATTTGTCGCTATTGTATTTGGAGATCTCTTCCGTGCCGTAGGTAATGGAACCGAGGCTCGGGCGGTCCATGCCGGAGAGGGCATAAAGCAAAGTGGATTTGCCGGCGCCGGAGTCACCCATGATCACGGTGAAGTCACCTTTTCTGATCTCCAGATTCAGATTCTTCAGTACGTGCTGCTGGATGCTTTCGTTTGAGAAACTCTTACAGAGGTCTTTTGCCCGTAAAAGTGCTTCTTTGGTATTAAGTGATCTCACGTCCTTCACGGAGGAGGTATTTTCTTTTGTCGTAAGGATCGTCTGCATGTTCTATTCTCCTTCTTACTTTCTGATGCTGTGTTTTTGTTTTCACCGGTACGGCGCGTCCGCCGTATGTTCTCGGTTTCTTACAATGCCAGTTTACGACTCCTTCGAAAAGAATGCTTTACACAAATCTTGTGCAATTCTTAACTGATTCTTACAAAGAAAACCAGTGCTTTTCAAGGGCACAAAAAGAAAAGACCGGCAGCACCGGTCTTTTTCGGATCTATATCCGGCTGTTTTTACAGTTTTCCAAGGGCATGCTTGGCGGCGATCATGCCGAAAGTATAGCATCGTCCCAGAGAAAGCCCTGTCTGGTGAAACGGATAATCCGCTCCGCCGTAGAAAGGCCCGCCCAGATTTCCGGCGCAGTACAATCCCTCTATCACGTTCCCGTTTCCATCGAGTGCCTGTGCGTTCTCGTTCGTGATCACACCGGACACTTCTGCTGAAACACGGATATGCTTCCTTGCACCCCAGAACGGTGCCTTCACGATCTTATGCATATACTTGGCCGGCTTACCGAAGTCCTCATCTTCTCTCTTGTCACAAAGCTCGTTATACCTGTCGATCGAAGCTTTCATCGTCTCATAAGGAAGACCCAGTTCAGAAGCCAGTTCAGAAAGTGTATCACAGCGATGCAGATCGATCAGATTCTTAAATACCCCTTTCGGATCTTCCACGGCACCCGGAATAAACTTCTCCATCACAAAAGGAGGTACCGGCCCGTCCACAAACTCGTCTTTCGGCCAGTTCATGTAATCATCATCGTAAATGGCACAATACCATCCCTTCGAACCATCTTCATGCTCCTTATCCAGCATGGAACCCTTGAAGGAAGGCTGATACTTCAAAAGATTCCCCATATATACAAAACCTGTATACTCATTTGTAAAACGTTCACCATTCATGTTCAGAAAGAGGAACGGTTCCTCAAACATCAGCGCGGAATCAAAATCGTGCATCATCTTGGTATGACCCGGATTCTCCATAACAGCACCGGCACTCATCGCCAGAATATGTCCGTCACCGGTCTTGCCGCGCTGTTTCTTATCAAATTCCGCGATATCCGGGCACCAGCGCTCCACCATGGCTGCATTGTTGGTGTAATCACCGGTTGCCAGGATCACTGCCTTAGAAGCTTTAAAGAGTATGTACTCCCCGTCTGCATTCTTGCCGATCACTCCGGTGACTTTCTTATTGTCTCCGTTTTCACAGATCAGTTTTACTGCCGGCGTCTCATAAAAGACCTGAAAATTCGGATGGTTCTCAATAAGATTGTCCACGATCTTCCGAAGGGCATGTCCGACATTAAGCGGCTTCGGTCCTACCCACGGTGCCCAGAAATAGCAATGATCATCACCGTAATCGTAAGTCTTATCCCGGTCTCTCCATACGCCCGTAAAATCACCGCTGGTGCTGCGGAAAGCACAGAGCATGTCTCCATCGTTCAGAAGTTCCGCAGAGCGCTCATTATCATCCACTTTGCTTCCATCGCCGTATTCCGTCTCTTTCGTAAATCCGGCCCGGTTCCAGAACCACATCATGGCTTCTTCCGAATGATCGGCATATGCGCGGAGCTGTTTCGTATCCGCGCGCCAGTCGCAAAGACTGTTGGTATGGTGGATCCACTTGGCGATACCAGCTTCCGTCGACCGTGACTTTATGATCGCGGAACCACAGTTCCCCTGGGAAACGACACCCGATGTTTTCTGCAGAAGCGCAACTTTAGCCCCCAGTTCCGTGGCCCAGCCTGCGGCCGGAACACCTGAGGCACCTGCGCCTACCACAACAATATCAAATTCCAGTGTTTTGGATGGAGTGATCTCTCCGAGCTCGCAACAAGAAGCCGCTACTTCTTCAGCGGTAAATTCCGTAAATTGATTTTTCATTCCTATTCCTCGTTCCACATTATTTTTCAACCGTTTCTTATTCTAACACACATAAGTCGAAAAACAGTGGACGGGTTCCGGCTGTCATTACATTTCGATGATCTTGGTTGCCATTTTCTCCCGAAACCGTACATCGTGCTCCACGATCAGCATCGTCGGCGCATATTCCTCAATCAGTCTTTCCAGCTGCATCCTGGAGAATACATCCACATAGTTCAGCGGTTCATCCCAGATATAAAGATGTGCCGGCGTCAGAATACTTGTCGCCACCAGGACCTTCTTCTTCTGGCCTTCGGAAAACTCTTCGATCCTCTTGTCGAACTGCACCGCTTCAAGATTCAGCTGCCGAAGCACAGACAGAAAAAGACTGTAATCCAGTTTATGCTCGAAAGCATGCATACGAAGATCTCCGGAAAGGTGGGATGTATCCTGATTGATGTACGAGATCACCAGATTACTGGCAACTTCGAGTTTTCCTTCCGTAGAAAAACCGTCCTGCCCCGCGTGCGGATCTTTCGCCTCCCGTAGGATCGCCTTGATGAGACTACTCTTTCCGCAACCGTTTCCTCCGCTCAGAAAAACACGTTCTCCTTTTCTGATCTCAAAACTCAGATCAGAAAACACAGGTGTCCCCGCTTCGTACCAAAGTGAAAGATCTCTTGCTTCCACCAGTCTGTCTTTATAGTGGTCAAGCGGAGAAAGTTTCAGATCCCGGATCTGCTCGATATCCTGAAGGAGTCCCTCCTTCTCTTCGATATTTCTCTCCATTCTCTGTTCATATACCTTCACGCGGGATTCCATTTTCTTCGTCTTCGCACCGATATACGCACGCGCATTCTTCGTACGGTCGTGTTCTTTGATCGGATCATATCCGATCTTCGTATTCTCATTCTTCGTCGCCCAGCGCTGGCTCTGCTGCATCGCCGACTTCATACGCCCGATCTCCTTAATATGCTTCTCATTCTCCGCACGGGCAAAAGCATCGGCTCTTGATTTGTTTTCCCACCAGGAGCTGAAGTTTCCCGTCTGAACTTCGATCGTCGAACGGTTCAGCACCAGCACGTGATCCACACATGCATCCAGAAGATCACGGTCGTGAGAAACCAGGATAAATCCTTTCTTCGAAGCCAGATACTTTTTTACCACTTCTCTCGCATCCTGATCCAGATGGTTCGTCGGTTCATCGATCAGAAGAAAATCATTCTCCCCGGAGAAAAGCACTGCCAGCATCACTTTCGTTCTTTCCCCGAAACTCAGTGTCCGGAAAGGACGATAAAGCAGTTCCGGATCCACATCCAGTTCAGAGAGTTCGCACATCACACGCCAGTTCTCCACGCCCGGCTTCCAGCTTTCCATCAGTTCCTCTGCTGCTTTTTCCGTATCTTCGGGCGCAGTCTTATACGGAAAGTAATCGCAGGGCAGATCCATACTGATGCTCCCGCTATAACTGTATTTTCCCAGAAGGAGATTCAGAAAGGTCGTTTTTCCTTTCCCGTTTCTACCGATAAAACCGAGTTTCCAATCCGTATCGATCGTAAAGGAAACATTCTCGAAGATATTATCAAAACTTGTCTCATATGCAAAAGTGAGATCATTTACTTTTATTCTAGCCATATCGCGCCTCTTTCTGCCGGAAAGAAAAAGCCTGTTCCTGCCATGCAAAAACAGACCCGCGTATTCCACTTGTCCGGGATCCCATAAAACTTTCCGGTGATCCCCATCTTACATTTACAGAGAAGTGCTCTGCACGTGGCGGCGATGACTGTCTGAAGCATACACAAGAAGACCCTTTTCCGGTCTTTCACTTAAAATGTGTTTACCTCAAATGTCATCACTTTCTCATTGGTCCACCCTCGCCGAAGCGCTCTTTCTAATAGGATAAAGCAACAGATACCGTTGCTGTCTTTTTCATAGTAACATGGCGTTCCGCTCATTACAACCCGTGTATACCAGCACTCTACATTCATGCACGAAGTCATTTCCGTTACCGGAGCGCACACCGGAGAAAATACAGTATCAGGATATGAAGCGGATAGAACACATAGAAGAACCACTTATGGAACGCCGCTTTGCTCCCCGGCTTTCTGTCATAAAAATACGTAAGCAGAAAAGGCACCATAACGACCCCGGTCTGAAAGAACGCCGGCCACACACCTCCGCTCATAAACATGGCCAGTGCGACCTCGATCACTGCAACGATGGAAAAAGCGATCCATTTATCTTTCGGTCTGTCCCGATAGATAAAGGAATAGAGTGCCCAGAGCACCGAGAAGATGCACCAGTCACCGAAGAGCGACAATCCGCAGGCCAGTATGACCAGAAGCACCTTCACTGCTTTATGTACCTTGAGCTGATCCCACATCCACACTGTCACAAATGCAATAAAGAGTGTCCAGATCATGCCGAACATACCCAGTCCGACATAGAGTAACCTGTTAAAATCGAAGAGACTATACGGGATCCAGGAGATCAAAGCAAACACAAGAAGCCGCAGGGCATACTTGGATTTACTCTTCGTATACTGATACCCTTCCGCAAGAAGTACGGACATGGCCGGTCCGGTCAGTCTTCCGACAAAGTGCATGCATTGTCCGAGAATACTTTTCGTCGGCACAAATGTCCATGCCAGGTGATCGATCAGCATGGCTGCGATCAGAAGATACTTTAATTGGTTACGGTTCAGTTTTCGTCTGAACCCGGTATTGTTCTCATAAGAGATCGTTTTTTCCATTTCACTATTCTTTCCGTTTCCTTCTTCTTCATGATGATTGTAGCAATCAATTAATTAACAGAAAAGTGACCGGGGTCATGGTCCCCGGTCACTTTCCGTTACTCCACTTTATTCTCTTCTTAACGGATCACAACCTGGCCCTCACAGGGCATGACCGCATTTCCGGAAATGATCTCACCAACTTCATCACAGGTAATGGTTCCTGACTTCGGATTCTTCACCGAATCGATCCTGCCTTTCACATCCGCTTCCACTTCCGAGTATTCAAAAGCCAGATCACATCCCACCATAGTACAGTTGACCAGTTTCAGGTTCTTACAGTAGCAGAAAGGCTGCGTGCCGATGATCTTGCAGTTGATAAGCGTCAGTCCCTCCGAAAACCAGGCCAGATATTCGCCCTTGATCACGCTGTTTTTCACCGTCACATTTTTACTGTGCCAGAATGCATCTTTGGTATCCAGATTCGAGTTTTTGATTTCAAGTCCGTCCACATACTGGAAAGAATATTTCCCTGTCATGGTCACATCGGAAAGAGACACGTTCCTGCTTTCAAAGAAGACATACTCCGACGAAATGGTCACGTCTTTCAGTTCTATGCCATCGCATTTCCATCCGAATTCCACGGAATTGATCGTGCTATCCTTGATCCGGATATCCTCGCACTCACGCACGGCCTTCACACCATGGATCTCACAGTTCTTCAGCACACCATGTTTTGCGTACCAGACCGGCGCACGGCATGTCTCTTCCATCGTGACATTCTCTACCGAGAAATCAATCACATGCCAAAGCGGATAGCGAAGGGCGAACCGGCAATCTTTCACCTTGATATCTCCGGCTTCTTTTAGTGCCGATTCCCCGTCCGCCGGTCCTTCGAAATTACACTCTGAAACATTGACATGCATCGCATGATACAATGCCCGTTCTTCGTCAAAATTCTGTCCTTTAATAAGGGTCCTTTTTTCTGTTCCGTTACTCATTCTGTCATAGATCCTTCGTTGTCATATTTATAGTCTCACAAGCTGATCTTAATGGAGATCAGATCGTCATCCTTGCTGCTGTGTCCCGCATAAACAGTAAACTCTCCAGGCTCGACGACCTTCTCGCACTTGCTGTTGATCAGTGCGAAATCGTCTTTGCTTAACTGGATCTCCACAGTCTGTGACTCACCTGCAGCCAGCGTGATTTGTGTAAATGCAATCAGGCGCTTCACCGGCGTCAGCACGCTGGACACACTGTCGTTCTGATAGATCTGCACGGTCTCTACACCAGCCTTCTCGCCGGTGTTCTTTACCGTTACCGAAAGCTTCAGGCTGTCATCTACAGACAGATCTTCATAGGCAAAAGCACTGTAGCCCATTCCTTCACCGAAAGCAAAGAGCGGTTCGATCGGCAAGTCGTTGTACTTTCCGCCATGCCATCCCGGCATCTGGTTGTAGTAGACCGGAATTTGTCCTGTATGTCTCGGGAAAGAAATCGGAAGACGTCCGCTCGGATTGATCTTACCGAAGATCACTTCCGCCAGTGCCTGACCGGCAAACATACCGCCGTTGAATCCGCAAATGACCGCATCCGTTTTCTCGGCCGTATCACCCATGCAGAGCGGCTTCGAAGAAATCAATACTGTACAGATCGGTTTACCCGTTTCTTTCAGCTTATTGAAAAGTTCAAACTGTCTTCCCGAAAGGTTCAGGTCGGCACGATCAGAGAATTCACCAAACTGCGGGATCACGTCACCGACAGCATAGATGATCACATCTGCATCAGAAGCCGCGCGTACCGCCTCTTCCAGATCCGCATCTTCGTTCTGCCCGTCAACCGGTCTCACTTTGCAGCCCTTCGCATAGACGGCTTCGATTCCGGATCCGTCACAGATCTCTTTCACACCTTCCCAAAGTGTTACATAGGGACGAATAGCCGGACGTGTGTTTTCCGGATCCGGCACCGGATGTGTGAAATAGGTCCAGTCACCATACTGCGCACGTACATTGTCCGCATTCTCACCGATGACTGCCACCTTCTTTACGTTACCGTCAAGAGGCAGCATGCCGTTATTTCTAAGAAGCGTGACACTCTTTCTTGCCGCATCGAGAGAAGCATCCAGATGCTCCTTCTTGCCGAAACATCCGGGTTCACCCTTCTTCTCCGGCTTCTCAAAGAGTTCCATCTCATATTTGATCGTAAGGATATGCAGCACCGCTTCGTCTATAACAGAAATATCGACTTTGCCGTCACGGAGCGCATCAAGCATACCCTGATAGAATCCCTTCGTCGTCATGATCATGTCATTACCGGCAGAAGCCGTCATGATCGATGCTTCGGAAATATCTGCCGCAATATGCTGCAGCCAGACAAGGCTCTGTGTATTATCCCAGTCAGTGATAACAAAACCGTCGAAACCCAGTTCATCACGAAGCACATCGTGCAGGATCCTTCTATTTGCAGTAAGCGGGGTACCGTCCAGGAAACCATAGGCTGTCATGATCGTCGCACAGCCGGCATCGACGGCTTTCTTAAACGGCGGCAGGAATACCTCCCGCACTTTTCTTTCCGTCACTTCCGTATCGTACGCATCGCGGCCGCCGGTCGCTTCACCATAGCCGAGATAATGCTTCGCACAGGCAAGAATATGTTCATCATCCGAGAGATCTTCGCCCTGGTAACCCTTGACGATGGCCGCACCGAGTTCACCGATCAGATACGGGTCTTCACCGAAAGTCTCATTTACACGGCCCCAACGGGTATCACGGCCGATGCACAACACAGGAGAGAATGTCCAGTGAAGTCCATCCGTAGCCACTTCACGGGCCGTTACTTCGCCCATTTTTCTGGCGACCTCCGGATTCCAGCTGCAGGCACAGGCAAGCTGGGACGGGAAGATCGTTGCTTTCGTATTTAATCCATGTCCATGGATCGCATCGATACCGAAGATCACCGGTATACCCAGACGCGTCTTCATGGCCTCCTGCTGAAGTTCTCTGGCATCGTCACCCAATACATGGAGAAAAGAACCCGCACCCAGTTTCGCCCACTTCAGTGCTTCTTCCCTGCCACCATCCGTATAGGTAACCTGGATCATCTGCGCCACTTTTTCTTCTGTAGTCATCTTCGAAAGCAGTTCTCTTGCCTTCTCTTTTGCCAGTTCTCTCTTCATAGGCTCGCCCTCCATAATAGATGGTCATAAAGTTATATGGTGATTCCATTATAGCAGAGGCGCTTCATTTTTTTCTTGTCAAATTCTGTTTTGCGATGACTTATTTTTTGTCCGGCAATTACAAGACCTTAGCCAGGAAGGACTGCAGTCTTTCGTTCTTCGGATGGCTGAAGATTTCTTCCGGCGTACCTTCTTCGATGATCTTTCCTTCATCCATGAAGATCACACGTGAGCCCACTTCTCTGGCAAATCCCATCTCGTGGGTCACCACCGCCATGGTCATGCCGGAACGGGCAAGTTCCTTCATTACGTCCAAAACTTCACCGACCATCTCCGGGTCCAGTGCAGATGTCGGCTCGTCGAAAAGCAGCACATCCGGAGACATGCAGAGCGCGCGGACAATAGCGATACGCTGCTTCTGGCCGCCGGAAAGCTGGCTCGGATAAGCCTGGGCACGGTCTTCAAGTGCCACTTTCTTCAGAAGGTCCAGTGCTTTTGCCTCCGCATCGGTTTTACTCATCTTAAGGAGTTTCTTCGGTGCCAGAGTCATGTTGTCCATGATCGTCAGATGCGGGAAAAGATTGAAGTGCTGGAACACCATGCCCATCTTCTGACGAAGTTTATTGATGTCGCTCTTCGGGGAAGTAATATCCACGCCTTCAAAAGTGATGGTTCCGGAAGTCGGGCGCTCCAGAAGGTTGAGGGAACGAAGGAAAGTTGATTTACCGGATCCGGAAGGCCCGATAATGACGACCACTTCGCCTTTTTTGATATCTGTGGTGATACCGTCAAGAGCACGGATCTCCCCGGCTCTGTTCTTATAGTGCTTGGCCAGATCTTTAACAGAGATGAGTACCTCTCCGGTCTTGATCTCATTCTTTTCCAATTCATTTACAGTCTTATCAGCGCTCACTGTTTCTCAGCCTCCTTTCCAGCATCGACACCAGCTTACTGAAGAAGATGACGATAACGAGATAGATACACGCCACGGCGATCAACGGCAGAAGGGCATCGTAGGTACGGCTTCGGATAACGTCACCGCCACGGGTCAGATCCATGATGCCGACATAACCGGAAACAGATGTCTCCTTAATGAGAACGATAAATTCATTCGCCAGCGCAGGCAGTACATTCTTAAATGCCTGAGGGATGATGATATAAAACATGGTCTGGATATAGTTGAGACCCAGGGAACGTCCGGCTTCAAACTGACCGTTGTCGATACTCATGATACCCGACCGGATGATCTCCGCCACATAGGCTCCGGAGTTGATACCGAATGCCAGGATCGCCGTGATCATAGCATTCTTTGATGATGCAAATATGACATAGTAGGCGATCATGAGCTGTACGACCACAGGCGTGCCACGGATGACGGTCAGATAGATATTCATGATAAAGTTCAGTATCTTCAGGATGACCTTTCCCGGACCCGGACGCATTTCCTTAATATTCTTATCGTGCGTCGAACGGATAATGGCCACGATCACACCCAGTGCAATACCAAGAAGCACGGCAAAAAACGTGATCTTCAAGGTCATCCACAGACCCTTCGTCAGGTATTTATACCGGTCTTTAGCTATGAAATCCGTGTAGAACTTATCCTTCCACTTCTGAAACCAGCTTGAGGCATCCAGAAGGAAACGGCAGCCTTGCTGTGCATACAACATGAAAACACCCTCCAAATCTTCTTGTTGAGAATATTATTGTATAAGAAAAGAAGGCGGAAATAAAGTATTTACCGCCTTCTTTTTCATTTCTTTCCTGTTTTTCCGGTCCCCACAAAAGGACCCGGAAGATGATCAGCCCTTGGACGGGATGTACTTCTCGATGATAGCCGGGATCGTACCGTCATCGGTCAGTTCCTTCAGCGCCGCATTGATCTTCTCGAGAAGAACAGTGTTCTCCTTGTTCATGCACATCGCATAGTCCTCAACAGCGTAAGGTGTCTCCAGGATCGTAAGGCCCTCGTTTGCAGCAACGAAAGACTTTGCCGGCTCGTTATCGATAACGACTGCGTCGATCTTACCTGTGGTCAGCGCCATAACCGCATCATTACCCTTAGAATAACGGACGATCCGGTCATCACCGATCTCATCTGTCATGTAGATATCACCGGTAGTACCTGTCTGAACGCCTACCTTGTAATCACCTGCCAGAAGTCCGTCACAATCCTTGATGTCGGAACCTTCCTTAACGATGATCGCCTGAATACCTGTAGCATATGTATTCGAGAAGTTTACAGCCTGCTTACGCTCATCGGTAACCGTCATACCGGCCATACCGAAGTCATACTTGTTGGTCTGTACGCCTGCGATGATGGAATCGAACTCAACGTCCTTGATCTCCAGTTCCAGACCAAGCTTCTTAGCGATAGCCTCTGCGATCTCGGCATCGATACCGACGATCTTATCGCCCTCATAATACTCGTAAGGCTGGAAGAAAGCATTGGTCGCCATGATAAGCTTACCGTCTTCTACTGTGAACTTTTCAGCTGCTGCGGAAGATTCAGCCGTTGTCTCCTCAGCGGTCGTCTCCTCTGCTGTTGTCTCAGGCTGGGATTCCTCACCTGTGCCGGACGGCGGTGTCCACTGCTTCTCTGTCTCTTTCTTGCTGCAGCCGGCCATAGCGCCCGTCATGCAGAAGATCAGTCCAACCGAAACGATCTTTTTCAAAACGTTTTTCATATTATCCTCCTACTGACAAATATGTCTTACTCCTTTAGTATATATCCGCTTTTAGTCAGTGTCATTTCAATAAATGATGAAAAATCCGCTTCAAAAGCACTGCATATTCGGCATATAAGACAAAAGACCTTACAATATCGCTAAAATCCGAAGCATATATAGAGCGTTTCCCGTACGTCATGTTATAATCGAGACAAAATACGAAAAAGAGTTGAGGAACACGATATGCCGGCTGAAAAACAAAAGAATGGGAACCGCTCCTTTCTCTGGACGCTCCGCTATACGCTCCTCAACGCAGCATACTTCGCCGCCTTCTGCACGATCCACGCCTGTGCTGCGATCTTTCTTCTGGGAAACGGCTTCACCAATACTGAAGTGGGCGTACTTCTTGCTGTGGCCAATATCGTTTCCGCGATCGTACAGCCCGTGATCGCCGGCATCATTGACAAACAGGGTGCCCTGACCAACCGTAGGTTTATCCTCATTTCCGTGCTGGTCATCCTTCTGGGATCCGTTATCCTTCTGTTCACTACCAATAACAAACTCGTGATCTTTCCGGTCTTTGCCCTGATCTACATGATCCAGTTTGCTTATCAGCCGGTCATGACCGCGCTTTGTTTCGAGTATCAGAAAGCAGGCTGCCCGATCGTTTACGGGCTTGCCCGAGGCCTCGGCTCCGCAAGTTTCGCTGTCACCTCCGCCTTTATCGGAGGGCTCGTGGAGAGCAACGGCATCCGCATCCTTCTTTATCTCAATATCGCTTTTATGCTGTTTTCCGCGATCCTGATCTTCACGTTTAAAAAGCCTGTACGGAACACCCCCGAAGAGACATCCGAAGCCCATAAGGAAAGCTCATCCTCAAAAACATCCTCAGACGCATCACGCAGTACTTCCCTTGGCGGCTTTATCAAAGCATACCCTGCCTTCTCCCTGTTTCTCATCGGCGTCATCTGCTTCTTCTTCGCCCACAACATGATCAACGATTTCATGATCCAGATCATCCGGAACTTGGGCGGAGGCGAGCGCGAACTCGGCTATGCCAATTTTCTTCAGGCGATCCTGGAGCTTCCGGTCATGGCCCTGATCGGCCTGATCCTGAAAAAGATCACTTCCAGAAGCCTATTGCTTTTGTCGGGAGTAGCCTTTCTCGTAAAGATCGTGATCCTGATCTTTGCTTCCAACATGGGGCATATGTACCTTAGCCAGTGCTGCCAGCTCCTTGCATATGCCGTCTTCATTCCGGCAGCCGCGTACTATGTCAGCAAAACCATGGCCGACCACGACCAGGTCAAAGGCCAGGCGTTTGTCACCAGCTGTATTACGATCGGCGGGGTTTTCTCGAATCTTATCAGCGGCGTGATCCTCGACCATCTCGGTATCCGCCCCATGCTCATCACCGGAACCATCGTCTGCGCAGTCGGTGTCGCCATCGGATTCTTCGCACTTTTGAAACTGCCGGCAAAGAAAAACGGGAACTAACAGTTCCCGGTATAAACGTACTTCAGTTTTTCTCCGGCCACCTCGGCCAGCGCATACACATCCTTCACCGGTGTCGCCGGTCTGTCTGTCATGTGAAATCTCGGGAAGAATCGTGAAACATGAAGCGGGATCTCCGTCCCGATGACCTCTCCTTCTTTATTCCGAAGGGTCGCGATCCAAGAAGTCATGTCACGTATCATCTCTTTATCCGCACTGATCCCCGGCACAGCCAGGCACGTCAGTTCGACATGCGCTGTTTTCACCGCTTCCGCAACGAAAGCTTTTGTCATGGAAAGATTTCCGCCCAGCACTTCGCTATACGTTTCTTCCGAGAAGCACTTCACGTCGATATTCATGGCATCTATATAAGGAGCGATCTCCGACAGGATATACAGTTCCGCCGTGCCGTTACTGACCAGCACGTTTTTCATTCCCCGCTCATGGGCAAGTTTTGCCGTATCTCTTACGAATTCGTATCCGACCAGAGGTTCGTTATAGGTAAAGGCAATACCGATGTTCCCTTCCTCCCTGTATTTTTCCGCAAGAAAAACCAGGCGGTCCGGCTCGATCTGATCTGCGCTTTCCGAGAAATACTTTGCTTCTTCTCCCCATGAGATCTCGCTGTTCTGGCAGAAGGGGCATCGGAGGTTACAGCCGTAACTTCCCACCGAGAGGATCTTCGATCCCGGGAAGAAACGATGAAGAGGCTTCTTCTCGATCGGATCCAGCGCGATCGATGTCACACGTCCGTAGTTTGCGGACACAACACGATCTGAAAGACCGATCCTTGCCCCGCAAAACCCGATCTGCCCTTCTTTCAGATCACAATGACGGAAACATACCTGACACTTTGCCATCTTTTTCCTCCGGCCGCTCAAACATGGCGGACCACTTCGAAACGCTGAAGTGAATAGTTCTCATGCTCCTGGATGCCGCCTTTTCTCATCGCGATCGCCACCTGTTCGTCAACCGTATCCACGCCATCGAGATCCGGAAGGAGCAGTCCTCTTCTTCCGTCGCGTGTAGACACGATGACACCGTAGCGCTTCACATCCAGCTGTTCCTTCGATTCAATCGGCTCCGCTTCGCCCAGCACATCCACATTGATCTCCAGCCAGGAAAGCTCCGGCTCCAGGATCGGATCGAAGCGCGGATCTCTGGTACTGGCACTGATCGCATTGTTGATGATCTCCTGTGCAAGACTTGGAGAAGTCGGCGCAATCGTACCGATGCAGCCGCGAAGCATGCCTTGTTTATGTATGGATACAAAAGCACCTGCACGGGTGTTTTCCAGCGCTTCCGGTACTTCTGTCCCGCTATTTTTCAATTCGTCCAGTGCCTCCTGCACCTTCAGTTTCTTTCCGCTTCGGATATAGGTTTCCAGCGAAAGCCACGCGAGGCGCACATAGGCATCGGAAGAAGCACGCTGCTCGGCAAGTGCTTTTTCCTTATTAGAAAGATAGGTTTTCAGGAACTGCCTTTCCGGATCTGACTCTTCGGAGTTCTTCGGCCGGAATGTACAGATCCCGTATCCGACGCCGGTCACGTCCTGATGGGAAAGCGCCTGCGATTCCACAGCCTTTCCATCCCAGGCCCCCGCCATGATGACGAAAGAACGGTGCCCGCACTCGGCGGCCTTATCGCAGAAAGCTTCATCGAAGTCAAATAATTCTCCAAAAGCACCGCGCCCCATGACGTCCATGATCCGTTCGTCGTACACCGGCCCCTCCGGGGCAAACCCGTACGGCCCGTAATCCTGAAGCTTATGCGACAGATCACCGCTGGCAATAAGCACAGCCTTACGGCCCAGTGCATTGACCGCTCTGGCGATCATGGTACCCAGTTTGTAGTGATCCGTCAGCGGAAGTCCGGAAAGCCCGATTCGTACGATTTTCCCGTCTTTGTATTTGTTGCGGATAAACCATAGCGGCACCATCGTGCCGTGATCCAGGTCTTTCTCCTGCTCACCCATTGTCCCTGCCGGGAATCCTTCGTGATAGGCGATCTCGCTGATCTTATCCACCAGTTCTTCATCGTACTCTTCCGAGAATTTTACCTCCGGCGCACGGAACATGGAGAAAGAGCCCTTCGCCCGCTTTCCCGGTGAAATGTGGAAATAGTCCGCATACAGTGTGGCATGCGGGCTGGTAATGATGATCGTTTCCGGAGAAAGAGACGCAACTTGATCTGCCACCTGCTCATAGGCGCGGGTCGTATCCAGGACCTGCTTTTCACTTCCACGGCCGACAGCCGGGACGATCATGGGCGGATGGGGAACCATAAAAGATGCAAGTAACGGCATGGTCAATCCTTTCCTTTTCGATGGGAAACAAGTTCCCTGATCACGGAATTATCCAGTGCCAGAGCACTTGCCCGATCCTTCAATACTCCTCTTAACGTATCGTAATAAACTGTCTTTGTTTCGCCGTCCAGCTCGTAATCGATCTGCACCAGCTGATCCGTGCGCTTGTAAGACAGGACCTTCGCCCTGCTAAAGAGCGCCAGGGCCTCCTCCAGCACATTCTTCTTTTTCTCATCATAGGTGGAGAAATCATCCGACGTCATCAGGAGCGACCCGAAAAGCGCATTGATCTTCGTCAGTGCCGTTCTCTGTGAGAAGGTCATCTTTACATTCTCATCCCGGAGAAGGAACACATCCGGATCATTCAGGAACATCCTTCCGTCCAGAGCTTTTCTAAAGATCGCGTTCATGATCGACACACGGGTGCTGACCCGTTCCGGATGGAAGAAACGCATGTACGGCAGGTCGTCAAAAGTAAAGGACACATCCGGTCCGATCCGGCAATAGTCAAATCGTCCGAAGCAATTGGAAAGAGTTGCACCGCCAGCCAGGATCAGTTTATCCGGCAGTTCATCACGAAGGAGTTGATAGGCGAACTCCGCGGTTTCGCAGCGGGTCTTTCCGTTCAGACGTTTAAGGTTCACTGCATAGAGAAAATCAAGTTTAAAGAAATCGAAACCAAGTTCCGAATAATGACGCAGAACTCTTCTTATGTAATCCACGACCTCAGGTTTGTTCAGATCGAGCGGACAGTCGCCGCTCCAGTTACATCCTGCGTAGATCTTCTCTCCCTTTTCATTGGCGGCGATCCAATCCGGGTGTTCTTTCATGATCTTCGAATCTTCTTCTGCAACAAAAGGCGCCAGCCAGATCCCGGCAAGCTTCTTCTTTGCGTGGATCTTCTCGATGATCGGGGTCAATCCTTCCGGGAATTTCTCCAGATCGATATCCAGCCAGTCCCCCGTAAATGTCTCATATCCGTCATCGATCTGCAGTAGCTCGATACGTGGATCCATGCTTTCCAGAGTCTGTTCCAGGATCTTCTCGCTGATGTTCTGATTATAGCTATACCAGGTCGTATATCCGACCAGTTTTTTGTCTGATACCGGAGTGAAGCAGGCAAAATAATCATCTCCGTATTCATCCATCAGGAAATCGAAAACGGTAAACGTGTCTTTGTTTTCCATGATCTTTCCTTCGCAGTCACTCTGAAGGCGGATGCTCTCCTGCTTTTCATCGAACCAGATAAGAAGATACGCATTTCTGAAATTGAAACTTCCGACAAAGAACGGTTCCTGTCCGGATATACTGGCAAAGTCAAAACCCAGATGCTGGCCTGCCGGCATATTCCAGAAAGCCTGGGAACCATACTCTTTAAAGTGATATTTGTCTGTGATCATCTTCGGACGTTTCCGAAGATTGGTCAGGTATTCCCCCGAAAGAAACTCACGGGTCTCTGTCCAGGACTGGTACCCGTTGACCATAAACATATCATCCAGATGGAAATTCCGCTGGATCTGAATCTCCGCATCCAGCAGTTCGAGTTTTGTTTTCGCGGTCAATACTACCGTGCGTCTTCCACCCGTTATGCCATCTTCGATCTTCAGATGATCATTGGTACACTCCGTGCGGAATTCTCTTCCGTCGATCCGGTACGTTATGAACATATTGGCTCTCCGTTTGCATCAAAGAGCGGGAGTGTCCCGAGGAAACGGATATCGTCCCGCTTGGCTGCGTCACCCTCAGCGAGTACGCAGACCCGGCCTGTCACTTTCCCTCCACAGAGATCGACCATGGCTTCCATGGCCCGAAGCGAACCTCCGGTGGAGATCACATCGTCCACCAGAAGGATACGCTTGCCGCGGATCATGTCCGCATCGTCTTTTCCAAGATAGAGTTTCTGCACACCCTGTGTCGTAATGGAGCGGTCCTCCACGCAGATCGGATCCGGCATGTAATTTTTCGGTCCTTTTCGCGCAACAAAATACTTCTCGGCACCGGACTGCCGTGCCATCTCATGAGCCAGCGGAATACCCTTTGCCTCCGCCGTAAAAATATAATCATATTCGTCCCGTGGAACCAGTTTCAGAAGTTCCGCGGCACAGGCAGCAGACACTTCCGCATCCCCGAAACAGATAAAAGCAGCGATATAAAGATCGTCCGAGATCTTACATAGCGGCAGTTCTCTTTCCAGTCCTGCAATCGTTGTCTTATACGTCATATTCTTCCCTCGCTTTCCTGATCCCCATCCGGAGAAGCTTATGCGTTATTCCCGTCCATACTGACTTCATCCAGAAGTGCAAACCGATAGCCCTGGTTCTCCATATATGTCAGAACAGAATCCAAAGCCTGCATGTCACCTTCCGAGTCGTTATGCAAAAGGATGACCGCACCGTTATGGTGTCTTCTTTCAAAGCTCGCCAGCACTTCGCTCGGAGCCGGCTGATTATTCTGATCGTAATCGTAGATCGCAAAACTCCAGAATACCGTCGTATAACCTGCATCCCGGATCATGGTCAAAAGCCTCTTCGTATAGGATCCCGTCGGCGGGCGGAAGTAACGGTCGATCTCGTATCCGGTCTTTTCATAGAAGTATTCTTCTACATCGAGGACTTCTGCGATGATATCTTCAATCTCCATCTTGGTCAGATCCTTATGGGAAACTGTGTGATTGCAGACCATGTGTCCTTCCTGCTTCATACGAACGGCGTAGTCGGAACATTCCTCAAGGAACATCTTGGTCACGAAGAAATTCGCCTTGACATTATGCTTCTTCAGAATATCCAGATTGGTTACTGTTCTTGTGGACGGATAGCCGCAGTCAAAGGTAAGATAGCACACCTTGTCATCGTTATTGGTCGCATTCTTATCCACATAGAAAGCATTGTAATCCGCAATACGGAAATACTCATAGGATCCCGCCTGCTCGTGATTATCCTTAAGAATATAACACCAGGTATCCTCCGCTACGTTGTTCAACGAATTGTAGTACTCTTTATATCCCAACATCGCATCCCGGATACACTCGACCCGGTCGATGGGGTTATTGACATTGGCATACTGTCTCGCAGGAATGATATGTCCCGTTCCGTCGTCGGCATTTAATGTAGTGGTTGCTTCCGTAGGTGCCGCAGTCGTCTGTTCCGCGCTCGCAGATTCCGAGGCGGATGAACTGTCGGTGGCAACTATCAGGCCGCCGTTACCGGAAGTGGCGGCGGTTTCATCTTTACTGTTATTACACGCTGTTGTCATATTCCCGAGAAGAAATACCGACAACATGATCATTGCAATTCTGCGTTTCTTCATATATTCATCTCCATGCGCCCGGCGCCGCTGATCTTAACTCAGTTCCGACGCTTCTCGAGTGCATGGATATTATAACATAATTAGCCCCCGGAAAGAGCGATAATCAGCATTTTGAAAAAGAACTCTCCATCCCGGAAAGACGGTCAGTGATCTCCCTTCGGCCTTTCTCTCCGAAATCGAGATCCCGTTTTTGCAGATCAAAGCATACCAGTCCTTCCCGGTTTCTTACGCATTCAGCCTCGACCTGGCCGGATCTTCCGAAAACGGCTGTAGGCGCGGTCTGATACGGTGAGATGGCATCCGCCGTCAGGAAAGTACACACGTTTTCCACGGCACGCGTCTGTATATGGGCGCGGATCATGTTGTAACGTCCTTCATCATCCTTATCGGACACATCATAAAAAAGCACTATATCCAGATCCGTCTGTTCTTTATACAGTTCTCTGAAATATTCGGGGAACCGGATCTCGAAACAGATCCGGACGCCGATACGAAAGCCCTTGTAATCGATCACACCCGGATGCGTTCCTTCCGAGAAATTATCCCGGTCCCAGCCCCAGAGCGCACGCTTATCATAAACTTCACGCACACCGCCCGGAGCAAGAAAAACGGCACGGTTAAATATCTGCTCTTCTTCTTTTTCGATCGTTCCGAGAAGAACTGCCGTTCCCGTTTCCTCGCAGACAGAATGAAGTCTCTTGCACGCTGCTTCTTCTTCAGCAAAATCCACCTTATCCGATCCGGGAAGATCCCTTGGCGGATATCCGGTCAGGGCGCACTCCGGAAAAGCCAGAAGACTGATCCCCAGTTCTGCCGCTTCCCGGATTCCACGGGTCATGATCTCTTCATTCTTCTTCATATCTGCCGTTACGGCAAACTGAAATGTACCGATCTTCATTTCACACCTCTGATCTCTTTTTCTTCACTCATGCCTTCAGCATCTTCTTTGCTTTTGCGCACCACTTGATATATCCTTCCATCGTATCCACGCCGAATGTCACGGTCAGATAAAAATACAGATGGTCTTCCTGATCCAGTACTTTTTCCAGATTCGACTTATAAACGTAAAGGATCGAAAGCTCCTCCCGGATCTGTTTTTCGAATACTTCGATATTCCGGATCGCTGTTTTCCTATCCGCTGCGCCGCCGAAAAAGAGTTTCAGCATCGTCTCGTATTTCAGATCATTACTGGCCGACGTTTCCGAAAGCCAGTCCTTCACCGACTTCTTTCCCTGTTCCGTGATATGGTACAGTATCTTCTCACGCCCGCCGGATGCGCCCTGTGTTTTTGTCACCAGGCCCTGTTCTTCCAGTGCGCTCAAGGCCGGATAAATACTTCCGAAACTTCCTTTCCAGAAGAAACGGATCGCCTGGTCGATCTGCTTTTTAATATCATAACCGGTAAGATCTTCATGGATCAGAAGACCCAGGATCACCATATCGATCTTTCTGTCTTTGGCCATTTACTTCCTCCACAGGACCTTATACTCTAAGGCTTTCTTCGGGCATCCGTCCACACATGCGCCACATCGGATGCACTCCGTGCAGGAGGCTGTCTTTCCCTCTGCCACTAGAGTTTTCACATCCAGGCCCATCGGACAGATTGTATTACATTTCCCACAGGAAATACAATCTTCCTTTTTGGCCTCAATATGAAGCTGAGGAATATGGAGCCATCTTCCGACTGTACTTCCGATGACCATGAACGGTGCCATCCAGCAGATATAGTGACAGGCGGCACGGCGGCCGTGAAGGATCGCCGGAAGGACCAGGAGCAGGATCACCCCGTAATAGATGATATAGTCATATATCCTTGCCACGGAAATGCCATGGTCAGTCATGAAGAACGGATCGATCGTTACCTCGTTTTTCCCGAGTATAAAAGTCACGATGACGGAAAGGATCCAGATCACCCATATCACATACTTGATGTAGTTTCTCCAACCCTGTTTCGCCGGCTTGTCGTTGCAACGGGTCATGCATTCCGAAAGCCCGCCGGCAGGACAAAGATATCCGCACCAGGCACGCCCGAAAAACATGGACAGCACAAGCATCGAGCAAAACACGAGAAAACTTCCGTTCATGATATGTTCGGATGCCGCCTGGATGATCAGGTACGGCGAGAAATACCAGATCGTTACCGGAAATAGAAGAAAAGAAACCATCAGCAGGGTCTTTCGTATTTTCTGTCGCATATTGTCTACCTCATCGATCTTGTATCATTTTGATATATCATTTTGATATATTTTACATGCAGATTCGGTCCGTGTCAATATAATGGACAAAAGGGATAATTCACTTAATCGTTCTGGAGGAAGCCGCCGGTTTATTTGGAAAGCAGGACGACTGTTTCTATGTGTTCCGTAAAGGGAAACATATCGACCGGGGTGGCCTGCTGCGGCTGATAACCATGTTTTTTGAATTCGCGGAGATCACGTGCCAGAGTCGTCGGGTCACAGGAGACATAGACGATGCGTTTCGGAGCAAGTGTTTCGCATGCTTGGATAAATTCCGGAGTCGTTCCGCTACGGGGAGGATCCAGAAACACCACATCGTAGTTTTCTTTTCGGGAAGCGGCTTCTTTCATGTACTCTGTCGCGTCAGCCGCAATGAATCTCGTTTTTCCGACCCGTTCCGCGTTTACTTTCGCATTTTCTCTAGCATCGGAAACTGCGGCGCGGTTCAGTTCCACACCGGTCAGAGAGATACCGGAACAGGACGCTGCCGCACAAAGACCGATGGTTCCGATCCCGCAATAGGCATCGAGGATCTTCTCTCCGGGTTTGACCTGTGCTGCTTCGATCGCCAGGGAATACAATTTTTCTGTCTGATCGTGATTGATCTGAAAAAATGATTCCGGCGAGATCTTAAACCGTACACCCAGAAGTTCATCCAGGATATATCCACGTCCGAATTCATTGATGGTCTTATTCCCGAGGATCATGGAATCTGTTCTCGTATTAATGTTGATCAGTACCGTTTTGATAGACGGGTGCTGATCCAGAAGCTTTCTGATAAAGGCTTTCTTTCCGGGAAGAACGGGCGAAGAAAGAACCAATACCACCATCACCTCACCGGTCGCCATACCTTTTCTGATCAATACACGTCGGAGAAGTCCGCGCTTCGTCCGCTCTTCATAAGCCTGGATCTTGAAGGACGCCGCGAGTTTTCTGATATCTCTCTGGATAATGCGGCATTCTTCATCCTCCAGAAGGCAATCGTCATTTTCGATGATACGATGGGAGCTCTCGGCATAGCGGCCTGCCAGGACACGTTTTCCATCATAGCCGTACGCCCAGTGAACTTTGTTTCTGTAATACAGCGGACAGTCCGCACCCACTATAGGTGCTACATGGCAAAGAGAAGAAAGAAGATCCTTCACCTTCTTTTCCTTAAGAGAAAGCTGCTCCCGATACGCGATACCCGACAGTTCGCATCCGCCGCATTTCTTCGATACGGCACAGCTGTATCCTTTACTCCTTGTGTCTTCCGTTTTCACTTCAGGAAAGCCTCCGATCCGCTTTTCTCCGCTATTCTGCTTGGTGCGGAGACCATGCCCCCATTATAGCAATCGTGCTAGAAACATGCCACACATTGTTGTATCATACGTACTATAGTGACGGAGGAATGTATGGAAGAAAACGAAGTAAAGAGCGAACTTATGGCGAAACCTTTCTGGAGCAGAAAGATGACCGACGTACTGAAAGCCGTCGCCATTGTTTTAATGTTTATCCACCATTTTTTCTCCATAAAGAATTACCTTCCGGAAACCGTCTCCTATTCCTGGGCTTCTGACTTTGAAAAATACTTCACGGCACCGACGAAGATCTGTGTCGGGATCTTTGCCTTTATCACCGGATATATGTACTATTTCAGCAGGAAAAAGGCTTTCGAAGATTCCTGCAAAAGTTCCGGAAAGTTTCTCATTCGCTACTGGGTGGTGGCTGTTCCCCTGATCATTCTGGCGATCCTCTCCGGGGTATATTCCTTTTCTCTTTCTCATGTGATACTGGAACTGTTCGGCATGGAAGAAAATGTCATGCTCTTTGACTGGTATGTTTATTTTTATATTTTCATCATGTTCTTCCTGCCGGCTGTGATCAGATTGACGCGGGATAAGGTCTGGCTGATCCTTCTCCTGACGTTTCTCGTTTTCAACTTCATGTGCGGCCCGCTCTATAGTCTGATCAGTGACGATCTCTATTTCCTCCAGACAGTTTTTTCAAGATGCTGGACCACGGTTTTCACAGCTATATCAGGATATGTTGTAGCAAAAACAGGGATCTTCCCGAAGCTCAAGAAAATTACAGACAAGATCCCCTCGTTCCTCCGGTATCTGATCCTTCTGCTCCTGCTTGGTGCCTCCTTTATGACTGCATACTTTTTCTACATCGGTTTTTTCACATTTTTCGAGATCGGAAAACTCAAATTCGGACTCGCTTTCAACAGCAATGCCGTTGCCGTTCCTTTTTTCGTATTCTGTCTGGTTGAATTGCTTTCTTTCGTGGAAAAGACAAAAGCCATCCGCATTTTTGAAATACTCGGGAAGTACTCGGTCTACATGTGGTTCTGGCACTGCATGTTCTTCGGTGCACTCGGAGAATATACCAAGCGATTGCTCTACGCGCCGAAAAATCCGATCCTGGTCTTACTCTGGGGCATTGCCATCTGCCTGTCTTTCTCAGTTCTTTCTTCTCTTATCGTAGATGGACTGATCTTACGTAAGAAGCCAAGTACAGAAAAGCAGGATAAATAGATCAGGAATCTTTCTTTTCGTTCTGGTGGATCTTTTTCTTCATCTCGTACATAGCCTGATCAGCAATACTGAAGTATTCATCCAGCGCCACATTCTTATCCGGATCCACGAGTACCGAACCCACACTGACTGTCAGTTTGAATGGAAGCATCAGTGATTTTGCCTCATTCTCAACAGCCGCGCAAAGATGATTCTTCAGGATCGTTCCATCATCAACAAAGACCTTCTCCCCGATCACGACAAATTCGTCTCCGCCATAACGGATGCCACACCAGCCTTCCGGCACGGTTTCTTTGATCGCTTTGGCCACAAGGCGGATCGCAAGGTCCCCCTGAAGATGTCCGTAGCGGTCGTTGATCATCTTCATATGGTTGATATCCACCACCATCATCATGGCATACTTCTTCTCTTCCCGGATCTTCTCCAGAAGCGGGATACCTTTTCTCTCGTAGCCCTTACGGTTGAACAATCCGGAAAGCTCATCCAGCATCGAGATCTCCTTCAGTTTCTCATTCATTTTTTCCATAATGATATTCTGTCGGCAGCGGAGAAGACCGGTCTTCAGATGCCGGAGCCAGGAGAACAGGAAATATGTCTTTAAAACATCCGGATAGTTCTTGAAGACCGCATATCCGATATTACTGCTCTGGTTATGAAGCGGCGAAATGATATATACGGCGGCCGGCTCATCCGGAGAGGAGAATACCGGGAAAATGTATGACGCTTTGATCTTCTGATAAGGAAGATGTTTCCCGTCCCGTTTGGCGTAAAGAACATGCATCTGTTCGCTATAACCCAGGCACCGCGGCTCCACATGACCATAGATCGAATTGACAAAATCTTCATCGAGGCAGATACAGAAAGTATCTCCTTCATAAGATGTCGTGCCGGAACCAAAAAACTCCACCATCCCGTCATGGATCGCTTCCAGTGTCCCTTTTCCCGTGGTAGCATCATCCAGGCCCGTAAGATGCCAGTCAAACAGGGTCCTCTCGATCGGTACGGTATAGACCTGGTTGATCGTCTTCAGCTGTTCTCTCTTCATCTCATCTGAAACGGAACATCCACAGCTCTCACGGGCAACAAGTCTTGACGGAAAAGAGACCGCTCCCTGTTTTGGTTTTCCGTTCATCAGATCGATGAGATGCTTAAATCCGTCATAGCTCCGATGATCCCACTGACGTTCAACGGTCGTCAGTGTCGGTGAATAAGTTGAAGAAGAGGTGATATTATCAAATCCGGTAACGATCACATCTTCGGGAAGGTTATATCCTAAATTGGTAAGGATCGTCATCGCTCCGATCGCCATGACATCATTGGCACATACTAGTGCATCCGGAAGTTCGTGCGTCTTCAGCCACTCCCTTAGTGTTCCCTGGATCGTATAAAAACTCCATTCACCCGGGATGATATCTTCCTCGCTAAGAGAAAGACGATGCTCACGGAGTACATCCCGGACAGCCTTCAGGCGTTCGGCATTTTCTTCATTATCCATCATGCCGGAAACAAATGCGATCCTCTTTACTCCATGGTCATTAATGAGATGCTCACATAGTTCACGCATTCCCGGATAGTTCTCGGTACAGATACAGTCGATCCCATCGACCACATATTCCAGGCAAACAGCAGGAACTCCTGTTTTCAAAATGCGTTCCCGCAAGATCTGAAGTTCACCGGCATTCGTCAGCGTATTCCCCATGAGAAGCACGCCGTCAAAGTCCTCCATCCGGATTAGATTCAGAATATTGATCTCACCCTGGTTATTCTCATCCTGCCCGTCTCCGGAAGCATAGTCTACAAAAAAGTACACATCAATATCATTTTCTACCGCGCACTTTCTGATACCTTCGTATGCCACCATCAGGAATTCGTCACTCCAGCCATTGGCGAACGCTGCTACTTTCTTTCTCATGACTCTGCCTCGATTCTTACGGTTCGGGATGCTCCCGTGAAATATATGACCTGATATTTATAATATGCCTCAATACATAAGTTTTTTTCTATTATTTTGAAAATAAAAAGTAAATTCACGAGAGAATAAGGATCAGTTCATCCGCACCTGTCTGGTTCCGACATAACTGATCTCAGCTCTGGCGGAAGTCGCTTCATTCAGGAATTCGAGGAATCCTTCCTTCTCTTCTTTCCTGCAGGAGATAGGAAGGACAGGTCTGTCTTCGTATCGAATATCGCCAAGCGAATATCCTTTTTTTCCTATCATGTACTTCAGTTTTTCGGCTATGGCGTAGTCCACTTTCACATCGAAAAGTTCCCGCATCTCCATCAGACACGGACCGGCTTTTTCGATACCCATGACCGCAGCCTGCGTATAAGCACGGGTCAGTCCGCCGGTACCCAGCAGTATTCCTCCGAAGTAACGTGTCACCACACAGATCACATCATCCAGTTCCTGATGTTTCAGCACTTCCAGGACCGGCATGCCACCTGTTCCTTGTGGTTCACCGTCATCACTGTATCTCTGTTCGATAGTCTCTCCTCCAATACGGTACGCGTATACGTGATGACGTGCATCGGGAAACTCTTTTTTGATCGCGCGCAAAAAATCCGTTGCTTCTTCGCCACTTGTTACCGGAGCACAAGAGGCAATGAAAACGGATTTTTTCACTTCATATTCGATACGGGAAGTCTCCGCGATGGTTTTCCAACTTTGCCTGGCCAATTACACCAGCTCCTTATATCTCTGGTAGGCCATCATGAGAAGAGAACGGTCCTGGCTGTAGGTAACCATTTCAAGCGCCGTCTCCACCGGGAAGAATCCTCCGTCGGAAAAGTTCTGGGCAGGATTCGGGGTGACCTGATCACTTTCTGCACGCATTACGTACCAGACGATCTTGTTGCATACGGGTTTCTGTCTCGTGATGGAGTAGAATTCATAATTAGTACGTCCTACCGGGAAGAGGATCTTTGCTTCCACACCAGCTTCGAAGGACACTCTCTCCAGGGCAACTTCTTCCGGTTTTTCGACCGTCCGGATCACACCTTTCGGGAAACACCACTCTGCTTTTTCATTCATCAGAAGAAGTACGGAATCTCCGAAAAAAACGATTCCACCGGCGCAATTACGTTCGAGCATGGATATCACCTCACTTATGCAGGATCTGTTTTTATTCTACCATGAGTCGCATTTTTTTGACAATGGAAGAGGCTTTCGGAAGCGGGAGCAAAAGCGCTCAAATGCCTATAATGAAATATGTATGTAATATAAGCATTCTCTCATTTTGTTGCATCGCCCGAATAGAATCGATATAATGATTCCGTCGTTAGAGTAAGAAGAAAGGAATACATATGGGAACTACAGCAAGTAAAGCAAGAAAGAGAGCCCAGATCCAACGGATGCGTAAAGTGATCTTCGCGCTTTTCAGTTTGTGTTTGATCATGTTTGTGGCGGATATCGTCTGCGTCATCGTTCTGATCGTAAAGAGTGCCACATCCAAGTCTTCCAAAACAACCGTGATCTCTTCGATCACATCAACCGTAGCCGATACTTCGGAGTCTTCCGAAGATACTTCGGAATCCACCACAGAAACCACGCCTCCGCCGGCCACCATCAATGAACTTCTTCCGGTCAACAATCTGTCCGAGTCATACTGGGGACCGCTCCCGGAAGTTGCCGAGGTCAAGACGGCTCCGCACCATGATGTACGAGGCATTTACTGCGCCGCAGCTGCAAAACTCGATGCCAACATCGAACTGGCAAAGAAAACGGATATCAATGCATTCGTTATCGACCTGAAGGACGAAACGAACGGAGTGCTTTTCAATAGTGATAATGAGTTTGCCAAGTCTATGACGCTCTGGAGTTACAAACGTGATTCAGACGGAAACGAGACATGGAAGGACATGGGCAATTACGTCCAGTCGCTCTACAATCTCGAGGAAGTCGTAAAGAAGTGTCACGATAACGGCATCACTGTTATCGGACGTATCGTCTGCTTCAACGATCTCTCTCTGGCGCACAACCATCCGGAGATGAGCATTAAGGATGAGAACGGAAACTCTATGAAGTTCAAACTGGAAAAGTATCACCAGTTTGCCAACCCGTACGATTCCAAAGTTTGGGATTTCCTTATCGACCTTGCAAACGAAGCAATCGGCAAGGGCGTGGATGAGATCCAGTTCGACTACGTACGTTTCCCGACTATCAGTACCAAGAGCGGTGAGAAACCGTATTTCGGACCGGAAGATACAACTCCGACCCGTATCGATGCCATCAACCGTTTCCTGCAGACGGCACGCCGCCGTATCCAGGATGCCAACGGTGTTCCGCTGACAGCTGACGTATTCGGAATCATTCTCTCCAGTGAACTGGACGGAAAACTGATCGGTCAGGGATGGAGCACGATCGGTCTGACCGGTGTGGATGCTGTCTGTCCGATGGTATATCCTTCCCACTATGCAACCAATACCGTTCTGAACGGCAAGAATTTTGATAAGCCGGATCTGTATCCGTACGAGATCATGTACAATGCTCTCGTGATGGGTAAGGACGAGGCTTCCCAAAACGGATATGCGGTTGTCCGTCCGTATGTTCAGGCCTTTACCGCAAGTTATCTCGGTGAAGGAAAGTATTTGAGTTATAAGAACAATCCGGAACCGGTCAAGGCTCAGATCAAGGCAATCAACGATGCCGGTTTCAGTGAGTGGATCCTGTGGAATGCTTCGGCAGATTACGAAGGAAAATATAACTGATAAGATGTGATCTTTCTCCCCTCTCCGTAAGATATCGGAGAGGGGATTTTTTATTCTCATTTTTTCTTCATCCATGTAACTGAAAAAGTAATCAGACTGAAATGAAAATCATTTCGTTATTTCTTCTCAAAATGTGTTAATATGTTTATATGAGTTTTGGGGAAAGCAGGGTACTCCAATATGCGTTCTTTACATGCTTTTGCCGGAGGCGTACATCCTCTTGGTAACAAGAACACTGACGTTTTACCTTCTATTCATCTGCATGGTTTTCCGGAAGTCGAACTGCTCATGCAGCAGCATATCGGTCCGCCGTGTACCTGTGTCGTAAAGCCGGGTGACCATGTAGACGTAGGCACTCTGGTCGGAAAAGCCGACAAACCGATGGCTGTGCCGATCCATTCCAGCATTTCCGGAACAGTTAAAGAAGTGCACTATGTGGTCTCCGCGAATGGTACCCCTGTGGAAGCGGTACGTATCGAATCAGACTTCAAGCATTCCATCAACCCGTTCTGCCGACCTCCGAAAGTTGAATCTTTCGAGGACTTCGTCCAGATGATCCGTGACTCGGGACTGGTCGGTCTCGGCGGCGCCGCTTTTCCTACATATATCAAAGTGAATCCTCCGAAGAACAAGATGCCGGACACCTTGATCGTCAATGCCGCGGAGTGCGAACCGTATATCACGGCCGATTACAGACAGATCTGTGAGCACCCGGACGACATTATTGACGGTATCCTCTGTGTCATGAAATGGCTGGAGATCCCGAAGACTATCATCGGTGTTGAGGATAACAAACCGCTCGTTACCCGTATCTTCTCCCACGAGATCAAGAAGCGGGTCTATAAGACGGGACGGCATCCGGACATCGAAGTAAAAACGTTGAAGACCATCTATCCGCAGGGCGCGGAGAAGATGCTGATCTATACCCTTACCGGCAGGAAAGTTCCTCCGGGAAAACTCCCGATCGATGTACATACACTGGTCATGAACGTCAGCACACTGCGTTTCATCGGTCTGTATCTGAAAGAAGGTGTGCCGCTGACCAGAAAGCGTATGACCCTGGACGGCAGTGCGCTGAATACACCAGGTAACTTTATTGTGCCGATCGGTGCGCGCATTCAGGATATCATCGAAGCGGCCGGCGGAACCCGTGAAGAACCCAAGAAGATCATCATGGGTGGTGCCATGATGGGGGTGGCACTGGACCGTATCGATCACGGTATCATTAAAGCCAATAATGCGATCCTGGTATTCGGTAGCGAAGAGACCACTCTTCCTCCGGAATCGCCCTGTATCCGTTGCAGCCGCTGTGTGGCTTCCTGCCCGATGGATCTCATTCCCTGCGGCATCGACAAGGCAACGCGGCTACGCGATCTGTCCATGCTGGAGAAATATCATGTTATGGATTGCATCGAGTGCGGCTGCTGTACCTACGCGTGCCCGTCGAAGCGCTTCCTGACCCAGAGCATCAAGAACGGCAAGATCATGGTCCGCGCCGAGCGTGCGCGTAAAGAAAAGGAGAAGAAGCTCCTTGAAGAATCCGAGAAAAAAGGAGGCTCTGCCTCATCATGAAATTACAAGTATCGAACTCTCCGCACGTACGTGACAAGGCAACGACCCAATCCCTGATGCGAGATGTGATCATCGCGCTTCTCCCCGCCACTTTCGCAGGCTGGTATTATTTCGGCATACGCGCCGTATTGGTTACCTTGCTTTCTGTTGTTTCCTGTATCGGATTCGAGTATCTATCCCGACGCATCATGAAGCGAAATAATACTATCTCCGATCTTTCCGCTGCCGTTACCGGACTTCTTCTTGCAATGAATCTTCCGGTATCGATCCCGTTCTATATGGTCGTCGTCGGTGCCTGTTTCGCCATCGTGGTAGTGAAGCAGATGTTCGGCGGTCTGGGAAACAATTTTGTTAACCCTGCGATCGCGGCGCGTATCTTCCTTGTCATAGCTTTTCCAAAAGCCATGACCTCATGGACGGTCAGCGCGGGTTCCTGGCTCAGCATGAAGTCGGTGGATGCCGTTTCCTCAGCTACACCGCTCACCACGTTTGGCACGAAAGATGCGCCGTCCCTGTGGGATCTGTTTATCGGTAACAAGGCAGGCTGTATCGGTGAAGTCTGTATCCTGGCACTTCTTATCGGCGGCCTCTATCTCATGATCCGCCACGTGATCCGTCCATGGATCCCCTTTTCATTCATCGGAACGTTCCTGATCCTGGTGCTTCTGTTCGGACACACTAATCTTCTGCATGCGCCTTCTGCCGATTACGGCACGCTTAAAGCATGGACAGATCTTTTCTATGAAGCCGGATATATGCTCTGTTCCGGAGGACTTGTCCTCGGTGCCTTCTTTATGGCTACCGACTATGTCACCTCACCTTTGACAAACAAAGGTAAGATCCTTTTCGGATTCGGATGCGGTATTCTGACTTTCCTGATCCGCTATTACGGAAACCTGGCGGAAGGTGTCTCCTTCGCCATCATTCTCATGAATATCCTGACTCCGCATATCGATGACTGGACGATGGGCAAACCGTTCGGGGAGGTGAAAGAAGATGCAAAAGCTTAAAGGACTTCTCCCCGCCATTATCCTGGCCCTGATCTGCGGGATCTGCGTATTCCTTCTGGCCGGAACCTATTCCCTGACCAGGGAAAAGATCGCCGATCAGGAGAAGGCAGCCGCCGAGGAACGTAAACTGACCATCTTCCCGGGTGCGCGTTCTTTCGAAGCATTACAGTATTCCGACAGCATCCGCGAGGAGCTGAAAGCCAAGGGCATCGATCCGGACGAGGCTTATGTAGCCTACGATGATTCCGGTGCGGCCCTGGGTTATATCTTCGTCAACTCCGGGTTCGGCTATGCAGGCGAGATCGAAACGACCACCGGCATCAGCAGCGAAGGCAAGATCGTCATGGTGATCGCCACTGCGGCATCGGATACACCGAAGCTTGGAAAAGAAGTAGAGGGCCGCCCGTTCCTGGACGGATTTACCGGTCTTGCCACAGAATCCGAGATCGTCTTGAACAAAGATGTGTCCGCTGTTTCCGGCGCGACGATTTCTTCGCGCGCGGCGACGGGATGCATCAACCGGGCTCGTGAAGCCTATCAGTTTTTTAAGGAAAGGGGGCTGGTCTGATGAGTGAGAATAAGATGAAAGATGTTACCTACCGTTCACCGGACGAGCGTCTTGCAGAGAAGAAAAGCAAATATACGCCGAAGTATATCTTCCTGAACGGAGTGCTTTTCGAGAATCCTGCCCTCCGCCTGGTACTGGGTACCTGTCCGCTCCTGGCGGTAACGATCTCCGCCAAGTCCTCTCTTTTCATGGGACTGGCAGTGCTTTTCGTACTGACGGCATCGGAAGCGATCATTTCCTTACTTCGGAATGTGATCCCGAACAAAGTCCGTATCCCGGCATTCATCACGATCATCGCAACCTTTGTTACGATCGTGCAGATGCTGATCAGCGCCTACTTCCCGGCGCTGAATGAATCGCTGGGCATTTATATTCCTTTGATCGTAGTAAACTGTATTCTTCTGGCCAGAGCCGAAACCTTTGCCAGCAAGCAGAAGATCCTGCCCAGTATCCTGGACGGGTTCTCCATGGGAACCGGTTTTACACTCGCCCTGCTTCTCATGGGTTCGATCCGTGAGATCCTCGGAAGCGGCACTTTCTTCGACATTAAACTTCCTCTCTTCGGAAGCGTCATCGAACCTATGATGTTTTTCATGCTCCCTCCGGGAGGCTTCTTCGTATTTGGTATCTGCATCTGTCTGGTGCAGCTCATCATGAAGAAGCAGGAGAAACATTCCTCCGGCAAGGGCGGTACTTCGCCTTGCGGAACCAGCAGTGTGAATGACTGTCTGTCCTGTGCCGGATGTAATCTCTGCAAAGGAAAGGAGGAAGACAAATGAGCAATACTTTTCTGATCATTATCTTCTCGGCGATCCTGGTAGATAACTTCGTGCTTTCGAAGTTTATGGGTATCTGTTCCTTCCTCGGCGTTTCCAAGAATCTTAAAACGGCCATGGGAATGTCCGGCGCCGTCGTCTGCGTCATGCTGGTTGCGTCTGCCATCACCTGGCCGATCCAGCATTTCCTTCTTGACCCGCTGGATCTCAAATACCTCCAGACGCTGGTCTTTATTCTCGTTATTGCCGCGCTCGTGCAGATGATCGAGATGATCATGAAGAAATCCATGCCGCCGCTTCATAAGGCACTGGGTATCTACCTTCCTTTGATCACCACCAACTGCGCCGTCCTCGGTGTGACGATCCTGAATATCAATGCCAACTATACTTTCATCGAGTCCATGGTCAATGCGCTTGGTGCCGGAATCGGATTTACTTTGTCTCTCTTCCTTTTCTCGGGTGTCCGTTCACGCATTGACAGAGCCGATGTCCCGGAAGCACTGAAAGGTCTTCCTATCACGCTCATTTCCGCATCTCTGGTTGCCGTATCTTTCCTCGGCTTCAAGGGATTGGTCGAGAATCTGTTCGGAGGTTAAGAAGCTATGCCACAAACACTTGCTGATATACTTATACCTACCGGAATCATGCTGGGCATTGCCCTTCTTCTCGGTCTGCTCATCGTTTTTGTCTCACGGGTATTTGCCGTGGAGAAGAACGAAACCAAGGAAAAAATCCTGGAAGCACTTCCCGGAGCCAACTGCGGCGGATGCGGATTTGCAGGATGTGAAGGCTACGCCGATTATCTGACGAAACCCGGAGCCAATACGGCTCTCTGTGCTGTCGGAGGTGTGGACTGTGCACGGGAGATCGCTTCGATCCTCGGCACGGAGGCGGCGATCCCGGAAAAGAAAGTCGCGGTTCCACGCTGTCAGGGCACATGTGAACAGACCAGTAAGCGGTATATCTACCTTGGCACCAGCAGCTGTCACGCTGCTTCCAGCCTTCTCGGCGGACCGAACTCTTGTACCTTCGGATGTCTCGGTTTCGGCGACTGCATGGCTGTATGTGCTTTTGGCGCGATCAAGATCGTCGACGGCATCTGCCAGATCGACCGGGCCCAGTGCCATGGATGCGGCCAGTGCGTCAAAGTCTGTCCAAAAAAGCTTATCGAACTGATGCCGATCACGGCAACAGTTGCTGTACGCTGCCAGAACGAGTGGCCGGGTGCAAGAACGAGGAAGAACTGTAACATCGGATGCATCGGCTGTCAGAAGTGCGTACGCTTCTGTCCGCAGGGCGCGATCTCCATGAGAGAGTCACTTGCCGTTATCGATCAGAGCAAGTGTATCCACTGCGATACTTGTGTCAACGGCTGTCCGACCCACGCCATCGCGTATTTACGTGGAGATGTGAAACAGTAATTCTGTTCTCCGATTAGAAAAGAAATGCTTGCACTAGACTTGCAGATGTGCTATTATACTGTCTGCGCGTATTTTAGGTCGCGTATTTATTGCTCATAGGAGGTGTTTACATGGCAAAGTGTGAGATCTGTCAGAAAGATACTCATTTCGGCAGAAAAATCAGCATCACGCGTTCACAGGTTTCCCGTCGTGCGTTGACACAGCAGCAGCCGAACGTTCGTAACGTTAAGGTCGTTGTTGATGGCACCCCTAAGACTATGCATGTTTGTACGCGTTGCCTGCGTTCCGGTGCTGTAGAGAGAGCGTAAGTTCTTCTTTCGGAACAACAATGAAGTAAGAATTATCCCGTTTGACTACCAAGTCAAACGGGTTTTTTCTTTTCTTCTGCATTTATACTACTTCTCTACACAGCCCTCCCCCAAAATAGAGTATAATCTCTGTATTAACCGCAAGGTATTACCGTAAGGAGGCTTTCCCATGAAGAACCCCGTCATTACCACAGATAGATTGATCCTTCGCCCTCTGACCATGGACGATGCGCAGACTGTCTTTGACACCTGGACTTCCGATCCGGAAGTGGCGAAATACATGCGTTACTACGCACATAAATCCGTAGAGGTCACGAAAGAATGGCTCAAGTCTGTCGTAGCCAACGAGATGAGTGACACGAGCTATGACTGGGGTTTCGTTCTGAAGGAGACCGGCGAGCTGGTCGGTTCCGGCGGACTTTACTACGATGACGAAGACGGCATGTTCGAGATCGGCTATAACTTCGCTAAGAAAGTCTGGAGACAGGGGCTGGCCACTGAGGCCGCACAGGCTATGGTGAACTTTGCATTTACCACACTGCGCCAGACACAGCTCCGCGGACGTCATAATGTCCAGAATCCCGCTTCCGGCGCCGTTATGAAGAAATGCGGTTTTGTTTACGAGTGCGATGCGTTGGACTATATGTTGGAAGATCATGCCGAGAGAACTGTCAGCATGTATCGTCTCAGTAAGCCGGGTACCCCCGAAAACTTCAAGCTGGCCAATGGTATCGAGATCCCGCCGGTAGGCTACGGTTCCTACAAGTCTACCCTCACCGACGGCACCGCTCCTATTCTAAAAGCACTGGAACTGGGGTACCGTTATATCGATACCGCATCGTTCTATAAGAATGAAGAAGTCATCGGCAAAGCCATTAAGGAAAGCGGTATCCCGCGGCAAGAGCTTTTCCTGGCGACAAAAATGTGGCCGTCGGAAATGGGATACGAAGAGACGAAGGAAGCCTTCGCGCGTTCCTGCAGCAAGCTTCAGACCGACTATATCGATCTGTACCTGATCCACTGGCCGAAGAAGAATCCGCAGGATCTGCAGTGGCGCCAGAGCATCCGTGATACTTGGCGTGCGATGGAGGAGCTCTATAAAGAGGGCAAGTGCCGGGCGATCGGCGTCTGCAACTTCCAGCCGCACCATCTCCAGGTGATCCTGGATGACTGTGAGATCAAACCGATGGTCGACCAGCTCGAACTCCATGTCGGCTATCTGCAGCAGTACACGCTGGACTTCTGCCGCAAACACGATATCGTTCCACAGGCCTGGAGCCCACTGGGAAGAATGTATTTCTCGGAAGAACCGTGTCTTCAGAAAATGACGAAGCAGTATGGCCGTCCCGTGTCGCAGCTTCTTCTCCGTTTCCTGAATCAGTCGGGGATCCAGATTATCCCAAAGAGTACACACGAAGAGCGCATGAAGGAAAACATGGATATTTTCGGATTTACGATCAACGAGGAAGATATGCATTTCCTGTCCGTCCTGCCGCAGATTTTCTTCTCGAAGGAATTCCCGGACTGGGCAACACGCGTCTGACCCTTTCTGCAAAATGAGTTATCGACGGAGACCGGGATTATTTTCGGTCTCCGCTTTTAATTTTTGCTATTCTCAAAAACAGCTGTTTGAAGTATAGTTGAAGTAGTAATTTCGGAGGGGTCATATGTTCTCGAATCTGCTTCATAAAGACGCAAAGAATCTGAAGATCATCATTGTCGGTAACGGCAAGGTTGGTCGTACGCTTGTCGAGCAGTTAAGCAAAGAAGGAAACAACATCACCGTCATCGAGAAAGACCAGAATCAGATGGCGGATCTGGATTCCCAGTTCGACGTCATTGCGATCAAAGGAAACGGCGCCAGTTACGGGACACTTCAGGAAGCCGGCATCGAAGAAGCCGATCTTCTTATCGCCGTGACCGGGTCGGACGAACAGAACCTCCTCTGCTGTACTTTAGCCAAGCAGTTCAGTAACTGTGCCGCCATTGCTCGCGTGCGTACTCCGGACTACAGTAAGGAAGTCAATTATCTCCGTGATAAGCTCGGACTCGCCATGATCATCAACCCGGAACTGGAATCCGCAAGAGAGATGGCGCGTATCCTTTATCTTCCTACCGCGCTTCAGGTCAATACTTTTGCCCATGGACAGGCGGAAATGATCAAGTTCAAGATCCCGGAAGGGAATATCCTGGATCAGATGACGATCGCCAACCTCGGAAAACAAATCACCCACAATATTCTGATCTGTGGCGTGGAGCGAGACGGTGAAGTCCATATTCCGTCCGGTAATTTCTGCCTTCAGGCGGACGACACGATCTATTTTGCCGCCAAGCGCGAAGAAGCAAGAAAGTTTCTTAAGAACATCGGTATCTATACAAAGCAGGTCAGAAATGCCATGATCGTCGGTGGCGGTCTGTCTTCTTACTATCTGGCCAATGAACTTCTCCATGCCGGAATAGATGTTCGTATCCTTGAATCCTCTCTGGAGCGCTGTAATGAGTTATCGACTCTTCTTCCGGACGCCGTGATCATCAATGCAGACGCGTCTTCCCGTGAGGGTCTCTTAGGCGCGGGTCTTCCCGAGATGGAATCTTTTGTTCCGCTGACCGGAATTGACGAAGAGAATATTCTTCTGACCCTGTTTGCCAAGAAAGTCTCCCGGGCCAAAGTCATTACGAAGATCAACCGTATCAATTTTACGGATGTCATTTCGGATCTGGATCTAGGAAGCGTGATCTACCCGAAAATGATCACTTCCGAAGCGATCATCGCTTATGCGCGTGCCCTTCGCGCTTCCCGAAGCAGCGAGATCGACACGCTCTACCATCTTTTCGATTCTCGTGCTGAAGCCATTGAGTTCCGGGTCAACGAAGCTTCGCCCGTAGTCGGTCCGACACTTCGCGAGCTTTCTTTGAAGGATAACCTCCTGATTGCATTTATTAACCGTAAGGGAAAGATCATCATTCCGACCGGTGCCGATAAGATCGAAGTCGGTGACAGCGTCATGATCGTAACGACACATACCGGTTTTAACGAGATCCGCGACATATTGAAGTAAAACGAGGCCGTAACTTATGAATTATCCGATGATCTTCAATATACTCGGACACGTTCTTCGGATAGAAGGTTTATTTATGCTCCTTCCTGCACTTGTCGGCGGGATCTACTCTGAACAGCAGGGTCTTCTCTTTCTTATCGAGGCCGCGGCTCTCTTCCTTTTAGGGTTTCTCTTATCCTTTAAACGCCCTTCTAATTCCACGATCTATCTGAAAGAAGGCTGTGTCATCACCGCCTTTTCCTGGATCATGATGAGTTTTTTCGGCGCACTGCCTTTCTATATTTCCGGCGAGATCCCTTCTCTGGTCGATGCCTTCTTCGAGACCGTATCCGGATTTACCACAACCGGCGCAAGCATCATGCCGGACGTAGAGATCCTCTGCCACGCGTCCCAGTTCTGGCGATGTTTCACGCACTGGCTGGGCGGCATGGGTGTTCTTGTATTCCTGCTGGCTGTAATCCCGATGAGCGGCGGCTCCAATATCAACCTGATGCGTGCGGAAAGCCCGGGACCTTCCGTCGGTAAGCTGGTTCCGAAGATGCGCCAGACAGCCCGTCTTCTCTATCTGATCTATTTTGCGCTGACTTCACTGGAAACACTGCTTCTCGTGCTCGGAAAAATGACACTGTTTAACAGCATCTGCAGTTCTTTTGCCACGGCAGGAACAGGCGGATTCGGTGTTTTCCGGGACAGCATGGCAAGCCAGACACCATATATCCAGTGGATCTGCACGATTTTCATGATCCTCTTCGGCGTCAATTTCAATTTCTACTTTTTCCTTCTCTACCGGCACTTCAAGAAAGCCTTTAAAATGAGTGAAGTACGGGTCTATCTCATCATCATTATCGGCTGTATTACCACCATTACACTGAACATTATGCACCTGTTCTCTTCTGTCTACGAAGCCTTCCGCCATGCCAGTTTCCAGGTAGCTTCCATCATTACAACGACCGGTTTTGCCTCTGAGAATTTCGACAACTGGCCGGAGACCAGCAAGATGATCCTGGTCATCCTGATGTTTATCGGCGCCTGCGCAGGAAGTACGGGTGGTGGTATCAAGGTCTCCCGTTTCATCATTCTGGCCAAAACTCTGGGAAAAGAACTGAAGTCCTACATTTATCCGAAATCCGTCAAGAAGATCACCATGGACGGCGCTCCGATCGAACACGATGTGGTCCGCTCCGTTAACGTGTACATCATCACGTTTCTGATCGTGTTTACCGCCTCCACGCTTTTCGTTTCTCTCGACAATAAGGGACTGATCACTTCCTTTACCGCCGTTGCCGCAACGATCAACAATATCGGCCCGGGACTGGAGCTGGTCAACCCGACGCAGAACTTCGCTCATTTCTCCGTGCTGTCCAAATTCGTCATGATCTTTGATATGCTGGCCGGACGTCTTGAGCTCTTCCCGCTCCTTCTTCTCTTCCATCCGAAGATGTACTTCAACAAGCCCATCCGTGCGAGAAAAATTAAGTAGATATATCCTCCCTCCAACTGGATATGAAACTTGTTTTATGGTATGCTCAAATTAATCATACAATTCGCTTGATTTGAGCATGAATAGAAATGGAGGGACATATGGGTATTTTCGATAGATTCATTAAAGACGTCACAAGAAAAGCCGTCGGTGACGCGATCGACTCGGTTACCGGACAGAATCATTCTTCCGCCCCGACGCCGCAAGCTTCGCAGCCATCCTATACTCCGGCCGCAGCTCCGGAAATGCCGGCAGAAGATAACCGCCCGCTTGAAGTAAAACTGGATTCGGTCCTTTCTGCTTCCTTCCCTTCTTATCAGGTACAGAAGAAGGTGGATCCCCGTACCATGGGCGCGACCGATACATATCTTCTGCCCTATGACTATGTCATCTCCCAGGGCGGGCAAGTCAAGCTGATCATTATGATGCCGGGCAAAAATACCTGTTCCACGCGTGCTTACCGCTTCAGCAGACAGTTTGCCGAGAGAAACGGTATCACGCTTATAAACTTTCTCCTGGATTCACTGAATGAGGAGAGCTATATCACGAATCGTCTGCATCAGTATCTCTGATGCGCGATATATAAAAGAAGAGAAATGCGAATGTCGCACCTGCGATGGACCAAGCCTGTACCTTATGGGATGTTTTCCCGGTTTTGCAGGTAACCGGTACGGGTTCAGATCCGGTAACACAAGCAATGCTTGTTTCAAAGCTGTTTCTCTTCTTTTTATTTGCCTTAAGGAAGGATGGAAAAGCACTTGTCAGCATCGATCCTGAGTGAACTTCGTAAGGAAGAGACCTGGAAAGAATTTCTCAGTTATAAACTCGATGGGCATTATGTCTCGAAAAGAGAACGTGATGCCCTTGCTTCCTATGTGGAAGAGAAACGTTATCTTCCCATCGCAGAGTCACTCATCCGGAAAGAATACTGTTTTTCCCCGCCTCTCAAGCGCACGGTCAACAAGAGCGGAACGACGAAGAAACGGGTCGTCTATACCTTTTCGGAAGACGAAAACCTGTTTTTGAAATGCCTGGGCTATCTTCTCTACAAATACGACGGAAAACTCTCGGGCAAGTGCTTTTCGTTCCGGAAATCCTGCTCGGCAAGAGATGCCATCTTCGCCATTCTGAGCCAGAAAGACCGCGATTCCCTCTACTGTTTTAAGGCAGATATTTCGAACTACTTTAACTCCATTCCGGAAGAAGCGCTGATCTCAGTTCTGGAAGGGATCATCGATGACGATCCGGATCTGATGTGGTTCTTCCGCAATCTTCTTCTTTGTAACGAAAGCCTTCTGGAGGACAAAAGCGTGATCTGCGAGCATCGCGGCGCAATGGCCGGAATACCGGTCTCGCCGTTCTTTGCCAATGTCTACCTTCTTTCCATGGATCGATTTTTTGAGGAGAAGGGCGCTTCTTATTTCCGTTACTCGGACGATATCCTGATCTTCTCTTCTTCCAAAGAAGAACTGGACAGGCACATCGCTGATTTTATGTCCATGGTCACGGAGAAAGGTCTCTCCGTCAATCCGAAGAAAATGTCTGTGACCGCGCCTTCCGAGCCGTGGGAATTCCTTGGTTTCTGCTACAAGGATGGGCAGGTGGATATTTCTTCTGTTACGAAGGAAAAACTGAAAGGCAAGATCCGCAGGAAGGCCCGCGCCCTTCTCCGCTGGAAAACAAAGAACGATGCGGAATTTGAGCGTGCGGGACGCGCCCTGATCCGCACCTTTAACAGGAAATTCTATAATGAGAAGCATGAGGACTGTTTTACCTGGAGCCGGTGGTTCTTCCCGGTGATCACGACAGATAAGAGCTTATCCGATCTCGATGCATATCTGATCGAATACGTGCGTTATCTGTATCAGGGACGTCATTTCAAGGGCAACTTCCGGGTGACGTATGAGGACATTAAGAATATGGGATTCCGAAGCCTCCGGCACGAGTATTATCTCAGCAGGAAAAAGGCAGAGTAGCGAAGCAGCTCCTGTTACTCCGTAAATAAATGAAGAGATCAGGAGAAAACTCTTCTGACGCTGATGATCCGCTGGGCAATGTCCGAGTCGGCCGTAAAGGTGCGAAGTCTGACCGACGTTCCGCTCTGCGCCTTCATGAGAAGCACACCGGTATCCGTACAAACCGCGACCTCGTAGGGACGCCGGCTTTCCGGATGGTAAGGATCCGACAGGAAAACAAGATCTCCCGGAATAATACTTTCCAGAAGCAGTTCTCCGGTAACCGCATCATATTGTAATGTTACCGGCTCCCCGCAACTCATCTGGCCGTCCATATCTCTCGGAATATCGATACCGTTCACCGCTGCCGAAACAAAAGCCAGGCCCTCCATGGAGATGCCCCGTTTCGTTATGCCGCCCTCAAGATAAGTCGAGTTGACCATGGTCAGGATCGAGCTGACAAAGTAGCGGACACCGACTTTCTCGGTCTTCTGGTCAAGAAGCAGTTCCACAACACCATTACTGCTGATCCATCCGTTTTCTCCGTTCGGAAGACAGACCTGATAAACATCATCTCTCTTGACGTCCGCATAAAGGACCGTATTCATCATGACTTCTGTGATCAGAGTACCGTTGCTGGCATGCGACATGACCCTCTTGGAGCCATCGGCGATGACGAGCTTATAGTAATGCAGTTCCGGCTCACAGGAGGTCATATCAGTGCTGAGGTCTTCACCCTTTACATAGCCGACATAGTTATCCATCGTACGGATCAGAACATAACCGTTCTTTCCTTCATCCAGATAATGCACGGGCTCATTCATCAGAAGCTGCGTGATCCGGTGGCTTGTCACATCGTCTTTCTCCATGACACTGGTACAGTAAGACTTAACGACCCGGTAAGTATCATCATAGATCAGCTCAGGATCTTCTTCGACGAATAAAGCGATATCGGTATTCTTGAAAAAGCCGGGAAGGATCTTCGGCAGGACCAGAAATACAAACATCATGATCACGAAAAAAACGGAAAACGCAATCACGACCTTCGGCCAGCGCTTCACCTGATAATCGGAAACATTTGTATCCGAGCTGTCCAGCGACCAGACGTCCGCCAGGTTCTCCGCCTTACCGAAAGCGCCCTTGGGTTCGGCAAAAGCACCGCCCTTGGAGATGGATACTCCGTCGTCTTTCTTTTTCTTCTGAAAGAGTTTCTCCCATTTCAGCCTGATCTGCTTGAATAACCGAGAATCCTGCTTCATTTCTTACCTTTCGTCTTCGTCATACTCAATATGGCAGACCGCTATGGCAAATCCACCGTCATGGGAGATCGATACCGAGATCGAACGTCCATTTTTCTCATTATATACCTGTCTGGCATTTCCCGTTAAAGATACACACGGCATCCCGTTTCCGTCAGGAAGTATCTCCATATCCGTAAAAGAAACACCCTTCGTACCGATGCCCGTGCCCAGTGCTTTTGCCACTGCTTCCTTGGCGGCAAAACGGCCTGCGAAGCTCTGTGCGGCATGGATCTTCCTGCTTTCACAGTATTCGATCTCCGCATCCGTATAGACACGCTGAAGAAAGGATCTGCCGCTTCTGTCGATCGATGTCCGGATCCGGTCGATCGAGATGATGTCTATCCCGCTCCCGATCATATCTCAGCCATCCTTTTTCGGCGACAGGGAATAACACTTATAGCTACGTCTGATGCGCTCATAGATACGTGCTCCATAGCGCTCTTTCAACGCCGATATATCATAGTTCGTCGTAATGATCGTCTTCTTTCCGAGCTGTGCACGGGAATCCAGGATGTAAAGGATATCCGCTTCACTGTTCGGCGTCTTCGCCTCCACACCCATATCATCCAGAACAAGGAGATCCGCTTCCACAAGAAGTTTTCTTCTTGCCGTGATCCGCTTTTCTTTCTCCGGTGCCGTGTAGAAAGCCTGAACAGTCTTTCTGTACTCCATCATGAGTTCCTGCGCATCAGCCAGCCGGATCACCATGGAAGGTCTTCCGTGCTCGGCATAATACCTCGCCGCGCAGACAGCCATAAATGTCTTTCCTTGTCCGGAAGTCCCGAAAAGCACCATATCCGGTACACGGAGATGTTCTGCAAGTGTTTTCACTGCAGAATAAACATTGCCTGCTGACGGATTGGAAGAGAAGAACTCCTCCTTTCCCGCCTCAAAAGAGATCCCCGGAAACCGCCCGATTCCGCCGGAAGAAAGCAGTTCCGGTGCCAGAAGTTCGCAAATGCAGGCACACGGCCGGCGCAGCGTCTTCCCGTCCTCAGTTATTTCGACCTCTCCGGTATCATTACAGAGCTTGCAGAACGGGATCGCCTGATAGTCTTTCTCACTCACTCCGAATTTCCTGCGGAGGTCTTCCCGTTTTTCCTCCAGGGACGCGATCTGGTCCGGAATCGCCGGATCCGTCTCCCCGTCAAGGGAAAGCAGGAGCTGTTTCTGGGTAAGATCTGCGATCTCCTTCTCCACGCTTTGCAGTTCCGGATATTTCCGGTTGATTTCCGCTATATGTTCCGAAAGGCGCACCTCGCTGTCGATCCTACGGTTTTCAAGAGTAAGATTCACTTCCTGATAAATATCGCTCATGATGACTCTCCTTCACGCGTTCCCGAAAGAAGATCCTCCAGATCCTTGAGCGGATCACTTTCCAGTCCGTCGATCTGCTCCTTCGTATATTCGTTCTGCAAATACGGAATTTCCGTACCGGATCCGGTCTGCGCCACTGTGTGACGCTGAAGATATGTCTCTTTATTTTTCTTTTTGGCTTCCGCCTCATACTGTTTCGCCTTACTTACGGATGCCACACCGTTTTCTTTCCACAAACGGAGACGGTCGTCCACGTTTTGCAACGTGATCGTGGTCATATACTTGTGAAGGACCTCGTAGGCATACCGGACGATCGGTTCTTCCCACATGTCCTCGGTCGCCCACTTTCTGATGATCGCAAGATCCATGCCGTCCAGCTTCTTCCTGAAAAGCTCTCCGCAAAATGCAGTCATGGCCGAAGTCCGGTCTGCTGCCTCTTTCTCCATCTCATAACGCTGTGCGGCTTCCACATCATGGATATTATGGGCAAACCATTCCTGAAGGATCTCATCCATCTCCGGGAAAGTCACCTTCTCGCGGTTCTTTTCCTTACGTAAGAACGTATAAAGATACGGAGGAACGTCGGGCTTCATTTTATAAGTAGTGATCCAAGTCGTGATATACTCGATCGCCACGCCGTCCATTGCTTTTCTGGTCTTCTTACCCATAGCGGAAACACAATCGTTGATATCCTTCTCTTCCAGAAGGATCTTATCCAGATCCGCCGATGTCTTCACGCCACGCTTACACCACTTCTCACGGAGTTCCTCGGCTGGTTTCAGATTCTTGACCAGAAGTTTGCCTTTCTCCTGTAATGTCCCGAAAAGATAGTAGATCACGTCCGGTTCCATCTTATGGACCTTGGCGCTGTCATCAATAAAATGCTGCCAGATATAGCTCATGCTGCCCATGAAGAAAGTATCGCTGATGCTTCTCGACAGGCTTGAAAGCTTTGGATCTTCATGTTGCGGCGGAAGCTCCAGATCCGAGTTCGTCCGGGCCTCAATATACCGGTCCACCTCCCGGGCTTTAATATCCACCAGTTTAAGTTTCGTATCTTCGATACGCTCCACCAGGCCGGCCTGTGTCAGATAGAAGATCTGTTCATCCAGTTCCTTCTTCGACATACCTGTCTTAGCGGAAAGACGGTCAATGGTAATGGCCTGACGGGATGACTTCTGATTCAGAAGCAAAAGCAGATATATGCGGATGCTGCCACCGGTCAGAGACGACATGTATTGCGTGATAAAAAGATCCGGAACTTGCGTATCCGACAGCAATAACTGGTTTCTCTCCTCGATCGTCATGACAGCTCCTCCGTAAAAATCGTGTGTATATTATAGCACCTTTTCCCCTTACCGTAAAAAGCGGGGGAGACATCCGATCAAGTGATATTTTACGGGCGCCAGCGGACCGATCCGCCGTTTTCGCATATCCTCTCCATCTTGCCGTCTAAAATGCGGTAAGCTTCTCCAAAAACCGTCTCTCCCGTCTCCTCGACCAGTAAATAACTTCCGTCATTCAGCGCGAGGATCTCATGCCCCATGCTGTCAGAGAAGGTCACATCCTCGACCATTCGCATTCCGTCGATCATCTCGTCACGCAGATCCTGAAGATGCGGGAAAATATTGGTCTTCGTAATTCCAAGCCCAGGGATCCATCTTTGGTAATTGGGATCTACTGCCTCTCCCGGAAGCTCGGGTCCGGCATATACCATATCCGCGCAGTTCATGGAACCTGCGCTCCATCCGATCAGAAGTCCACTAAATCCGGAGAGTTTCTCCCGAAGCTTCAGTTCCTGAAAGAAAGCATTCTCCGTCGGAACATGGCCGCCGGTGAGGATCAGAACATCCATCTTCGATATCTCATTTACCAGCTCTTCTGTTCTTCTGTCGCACATGAGTACTTCCGATACAGAAAGCCCGCTCATCGAAAAAGCCTGACTCATGCAGTAAATCGTACCGTCGTTTCGCTCCTGATCATCCGGAGATGCTGTGATGAACAGCACTCTGGCATTATCTGTCCAGAAGGATCGTACCATCTCAAGTTCGCCATTGTCCTCGAGAAGTTTTGCCGGGAAATGCTTCCCATCGATCTTTTCCGCGCCGCCAAGTGAACTGGTCAGTATTGCTGCTTTCATTTTTTTCTTCCTCCGATCCGGTGCTTTTCCTATAGTATACTTTAGGTCTTCCATTATTCACCAGTCATCCACAGTATAAAAGAAGAGCTGCTTCCCTTTCGGGAAACAGCTCTTCTGAAATGATCTTCGATCAGAAGTCCGCGAGGATTATGCCTCGTTAGCCTTCTTTACATAAGTACCATAACGCTCGATCGCATCCTGGTGTGTCTTTTCGAACATACCGTCAACGACGTCTTCCGGATACTTCTTGTAGAGGGAGTTGTAACGGACTTCGCTCTTGAGGAAGGAGATGAAGTCACCTGTCGGCTCCTTGGAGTCGAGAGTGAATGCATTCTTTCCTTCTGCTGTCAGATTTGGGTTGAATCTGAACAGATGCCAGTAACCGCAGTCAACAGCCTGCTTCTCTTTGATCTGAGCAACCTTCAGGCCACCCTTGATACCATGGTTGATGCAAGGAGCATAGCAGATTACGATGGACGGACCATGGTAAGCTTCTGCTTCTGTGAATGCCTTGATCAGCTGGTTCTTATCAGCACCCATAGCAACCTGAGCAACATATACATAACCGTAGCTCATAGCCATCATGCCGAGATCCTTCTTCTTGATTGCCTTACCGCCAGCAGCGAACTGGGCAACAGCAGAATGAGGTGTAGACTTGGAAGCCTGTCCACCAGTGTTGGAGTAAACCTCTGTATCGAGTACGAGAACGTTAACATCCTCACCGGAAGCAAGAACGTGATCCAATCCGCCGTAACCGATATCATAAGCCCATCCGTCACCACCGATGATCCACTGGGATCTCTTCATGAAGAAGTCTTCATACTCGAGAGCCTTCTTAGCGGCATCGGAACCTTCAGCCTTCAGAGCGTCAGCGAGCTTCTCAGCATTCTCACGAGCCTGATCGCCGGAGTTAAATCCATCGATCCAAGCCTGTGCAGCAGCCTTGAGGTCTTCAGAAGCTGTAGCAGCAACTGTCTCCTCAACGAGACCCTTTGCTCTGTTTCTCAGCTGCTTGTAACCGAGGAACATACCGAGACCATGCTCAGCATTATCTTCGAACAGGGAGTTACCCCAAGCCGGACCGAAACCTCTGTAGTTGGTCGTGTACGGCATAGACGGAGCAGAACCACCCCAGATAGAGGAGCAACCTGTAGCATTGGAGATCTGCATTCTGTCACCGAAGAGCTGGGTAAGGAGCTTCACGTAAGGTGTCTCACCGCAGCCTGCGCATGCGCCGGAGAACTCGAGGAGCGGCTGCTCGAACTGAGAACCCTTCACGCTTGCCTTGTTCATCGGGTTATCCTTATGAGACAGAGCAACACAGTAATCCCAGTTTTCAGCTTCCTTGAGGTTATCCTTGAGCGGAACCATCGTAATAGCCTTTTCCTTAGCAATACAGGATTCTACGCAGATACCGCAGGAGAGGCAGTCCATAGCAGAAACCTGGATACGGAACTTGTACTGTTCGTAACCCTTCATGCCGTCCTTAACCTCGAACGGAGCCTTCGCCGCTTCTTCTTCTGTGAGGAGGAACGGACGGATCGCAGCGTGCGGGCAAACGATGGAGCACTGGTTACACTGGATACACTTGGAAGCATCCCAAACCGGAATATCAACAGCAGTACCGCGCTTCTCGTAAGCAGCTGTACCCTGCGGGAAAGTACCATCTTCCATACCTACGAAAGTAGATACAGGGAGCTTGTTACCTTCCTGTCTGTTCATTACGTTAACGACCTTCTCGATGAACTCAGGAACAGCCTTCTTCTCAACCGGCTTGTCCTCAGCTGTCTTCCAGGAATCCGGAATGTCAACTGCTACAACAGCATCCACACCTGCGTCGATAGCTGCGTAGTTCATCTGAACGATATCGTCACCCTTCTTACCGTAGGACTTCAGAGCTGCCTTCTTCATGTAGTCAACAGCCTGCTCTACAGGGAGGATACCGGAGAGTTTGAAGAATGCGGACTGGCAGATGGTGTTGATTCTTCCGCCGAGGCCGATCTCCTTCGCCTTAGCAACAGCGTCGAGAGTATAGAACTTGATGTTGTTGTTTGCGATATATCTCTTCATAGCGCCCGGGAGTCTCTCCTCGAGCTCTTCTCTTGTCCACTGAGTGTTGAGGAGGAACGTGCCGCCCGGCTTCAGGGAAGAGAGCATATCATACTCATAAACATAAGACTGGTTGTGGCAAGCTACGAAGTCAGCCTTGTTGATGAGGTATGTGGAACGGATCGGAGTAGTACCGAATCTCAGGTCAGAGATCGTAATACCACCGGACTTCTTAGAGTCATAGGAGAAGTAAGCCTGAGCATACATGTCTGTATGGTCACCGATGATCTTGATGGAGTTCTTGTTCGCACCAACTGTACCGTCAGCACCGAGACCCCAGAATCTAGCCTGTACTGTACCCTCGCCTGCAACTTCGATAGACTCGGAGCAATCGAGAGAGAGGAAAGTAACGTCATCATCGATACCGATGGTGAATCTTTCCTTCGGCTGATCCTTCTTGAGTTCCTTATAAACTGCGAGGATCGTCTCAGGTGTTGTATCCTTGGAACCCATACCATAACGGCCGCCGATGAGCTTCGGAGCATTCTTGCCAACGTAAGCAGCAGCAACGTCAAGGAACAGAGGCTCAGCATAGGAACCAGGCTCCTTTGTTCTGTCGAGAACAGCGATTGCCTTAGCGGAAGCCGGGATAGCCTCGAGGAGCTTCTCAGCAGAGAACGGACGATAGAGGTGAACCTTAACAAGACCAACCTTCTCACCATGAGCGTTGAGGAAGTCGATAACTTCTTCAGCTGTCTCACAGACAGAACCCATAGCGATGATTACGCGGTCAGCATCAGCTGCACCGTAGTAGTTGAAGAGCTTGTAATCAGTGCCGCGGATCTCGTTGATCTTATCCATGTAGTACTGAACCTGATCCGGTACTGCAAGATAGAACGGGTTGGAAGCCTCTCTGCCCTGGAAGTAGATATCCGGGTTCTGAGCTGTACCACGAAGTGTCGGGTGGTTCGGAGAGAGGGATCTCTTACGGAATTCCTTGACTGCATCATAATCAACGAGGGAGCCGAGTGTATCGTAATCGATAACTTCGATCTTCTGGATCTCGTGAGATGTACGGAAACCGTCGAAGAAGTGGATGAACGGAACTCTTGTCTTGATGGTAGCAAGGTGAGCTACTGCAGCAAGGTCTGCAACTTCCTGTACGGAGTTGGAGCAGAGCATCGCAAAACCTGTCTGACGGCAAGCATATACGTCTGCGTGGTCACCAAAGATGTTCAGCGCGTGAGCTGCAAGAGCTCTGGCGGAAACATGGAATACGCAAGGAAGAAGTTCACCTGCGATCTTGTACATATTCGGGATCATCAGGAGAAGACCCTGGGATGCGGTATAGGTAGTTGTCAGCGCACCTGTTGCAAGTGAGCCGTGAACAGCACCGGAAGCACCTCCCTCAGACTCCATCTCGACGATATTAACCGTCTGTCCGAAGATATTCTTTCTGCCCTGCTGTGCCCATTGGTCGGTGTGATCAGCCATAGGCGAGGACGGTGTGATCGGGTAAATTGCTGCGTTCTCGGTAAATGCATACGAGGTATATGCGGCAGCTTCATTACCGTCCATGGTCTTTTTTGTAAGTTCGATTGCCATACACTTTCTCCTTTATATAAAGATTTAACTATAGTTTGTGGCCGGAATGTGCGAATGAGCACACGCCGAGCGCATCTATTATATCATATAAAGAGGTGTATGGGGTCCTTTCTTGTGTCGAAATCGTAAAAAAACCATCTCTTTTTCCATTTTCCCGCCCATAAGTAAAAAGCAAAAATATGGCACGATCCCGCGCAAAAGGATCGTGCCTGAATTCACTAATGATCGGGCTTTTGAAGATCAGTCCGTGGTCTGGTTCACGGCAGGGGAAGCATAAGTTTGCGCAGGCGTGACCTCACCCGTGTTGGGATTCATGTGATAGATCGAGCCATCCGGACCCAGGGTACCTACTTTGTATTCCGCCTCGATCAGCGCATACTCTGTCTTCAGTTCTTTTCTCGCAATTTCATTGCCGTCAGCATCATAGGTGACCTTGAAGGCCAGTGCGATCTTGTGATTATGCGCACCACGTACTCTCTGCACCGTTCCGACCGGAAGTGTCGGATCCGCCTTGTAGTTCACACGCGTCGGCGGCTCATCCACAAGCAGTTCCTTCTGACCGAAGAAGCTGATCTTCTGGCCATCCGGAAGCTGGCGGCCAAAGATCTCGACCGTTACCCAGCAATCACCATAGTAGGCATGGATCGCAACGGGATAATCCGTATTGTTCGTGAACTTGAAGTCCGGCTCCTCCCAGGATACCGTTGCATCCGTTCCCGGATCCACATAATCACTCGGCCAGGAGTGTGCGGTACGCTCATCCACACGCAGGTCTGCTTCCATGACACTGTGATAAAGCATGGTATTGGCCTGACAGATACCACCGCCCAACTGCAGTTCACTTGCGCCGTTCGTGATGCCCGGAGCCATCTGATAGCCTTTTTCTTCCGTCCTCTGACCGATAAACTTGTTAAAGTCAAACTGTTCACCGGGCTGAAGGACTGTGCCGTCAAGCGCCTTGCAGACCAACCAGATATTGTGATTACGGTTTGCATCATCTTTGGTCTTCGAACTGTTGGACGAAATCTTCCCAAGCTTTCCACGGATCGAATCTGCCGTCGTTTCCGGCTTGACCGGACTCACATCGACCGTGATAACGGCTCTGTATTTCTCATTGGCAAAAGAATCATTCACTTCGGAGATGGCCTTGTCGATATCCACAGCCTGACCATCTACTGAATCCTTTATGATGAATGAAAGAGACTGCACATCAAAGCCGGTCGCCTTCGCCTCAACCGGACGAATATTAAAGCCGTCCAGCGCCTCATGCGCAAGCTCACTGACATTGTCATATCCAATCGTAAAATAGGATGTATATTCCTTCGGGGTCTTTTTCAATTCCGTGATCTGTTCATAACGGTCCAAAAGTCCTTCCACGTCCTGAAGCGGGCTTGACTTAGCGTAATAGAAGGCTTCGGTCAGAACTTCATCAATATTCGAAGAAACAGTCATTCCATCGGTCTTCATTCTGACCAGATCATCACCGACCCGGAATTCGATGTGTACCAGATCATCGACTTTCTTATCACGTGTTTCCTGAAACATTGCTTTTGCTTCAGCGAGAGTCTTGTCGGAAACATCGACACCGTCGACCTTTATTCCCTCGTAAAAACGGTCGGAATTGACTGATTCAGCCAGTTCTTCAGCTGTATACTTGATCTTCTCTCCAAGGGCATCGGTAACGGTATATTTCTTTGCAAAAAAGCGGTCGACTTCGGCTTTGAAAAACTGGGTGTAAAGGATCGTGCCGGTCAGGCAAACCACCAGAATGGCAGTGATCACTGCAAATATCCTGGTTGACGTGTTCTTCTTTTTTCTTTTAATGTTTTTCTTTAGATTCTTAGTTCTTCGTATTGTAGCAGTTCCTGTAACAGTTTTTCCCCGTGTTGCAGCATTCTTCTTCATTACGTCTCAGCCTCTTCCTGACCACATTCTTTCATCTCTCTAGATAATACGCCAAAACGTTACGACGTACAATATAAAAACTCTCACTTGAAATCATTTTTTCTCAACATTTTTCCGGCTATAAAAACGCCCCGACGGGAGCCCTGCTGAGCAGGCTGTCTGAACCGTCGAGGCGTTGTTTTCAGGTTTGTTCGGGTTTTAAGATGATTTATTTCATCTTGATCATGGAAGACTCCCAGCAATCCGGCTTCTCCACACCAAGGAGATCGGCAATGGTCGCCGCAATATTGGCAAGACCATATGAATCAGAATCCACAACTTCGTATTTGTCCTTGTTCTCGGTATTATCGTAGAAGATACACGGAACAGGATTGAGAGTATGGCTCGTCTTAGCCTTGATGCGGCCGTCCTTATCTGCCTTCGGTGTGCCGTCCTTAGCCAGTTCATACATCTCCTCGGCGTTGCCGTGGTCAGCTGTAATGATCGCCATACCGCCGACAGCATCGATTGCCGGCAGAATTCTCTTCAGTGCAATATCAACGGATTCTACGCCGATGACAGCGGACTCAAATACGCCTGTATGACCGACCATATCGCCGTTCGGGAAGTTTACTCTCATGAAAGGATACTTGTTCTCAGAGATAAGTTCTACGAGCTTATCGGTGATCTCTGCAGACTTCATCCACGGACGCTGTTCGAACGGAACGATATCCGACGGGATCTCAATGTACTCTTCAAGATCATCGTTGAACTTGGAAGATCTGTTACCGTTGAAGAAGTAGGTAACGTGACCGTACTTCTGTGTCTCGGAGATCGCCAGCTGGGCAATACCCTTGTTTGCAAGAAGCTCACCGAGAGTGTTTCTGATGACCGGCGGAGAAACGAGGAACTTCTTCGGAATGTGAAGGTCTCCGTCGTACTCGAGCATACCGGCATAGTTTACGTTCGGAACACGAACGCGGTCGAACTTGTCAAAGTCAGCGCCGCTCTCAAATGCAACTGTCAGTTCCTGAGCACGGTCACCACGGAAGTTGTAAAGAATGACGCTGTCGCCGTCTTCGATCGTGCCGACCGGAGCGCCGTTTTCAGCGATAACGAAAGCCGGGAGATCCTGGTCAATAACGTTCGGTATCTCGGAACGGAATGTCTCGATAGCTTCTTTAGCGGTGGCAAACTGTCTGCCCTCACCGAGAACGTGAGTCTTCCAGCCTGCTTCGACCATACCCCAGTTTGCACCGTAGCGGTCCATCGTGATCACCATACGTCCGCCACCGGAAGCGATACGGTAATCATGTGTATCATCGGAAAGCTCAGCAAGCTTTGCTTCGAGCTGATCGACATACTGAAGTGCAGATGTCTCGCCAACATCACGGCCATCGAGAAGAATGTGGATGCGTACCTTTGCCACGCCCTCTTCCTTCGCCTCATCCAGCATAGCCAGAAGATGGTCGATATGAGAGTGTACGTTACCATCGGAAAGCAAGCCGATGAAGTGCATCGTGCCGCCCTTTTTGGCATCCGCTACGAGAGACTGCCAAACTTCACTCTGGTACATGGACTTGCTTGCCAGAGACTCGGAAACGAGCTTCGCACCCTGGCTATATACCTGACCGGCGCCGATTGCGTTATGACCTACTTCAGAGTTACCCATGTCACCATCGGAAGGAAGTCCGACTGCCGTACCATGCGCCTTGAGTTTTTGCATCGGATACTTCTTCATGCAGTTATCCAGGATCGGCTTCTTTGCACCTGTGACAGCGTTACCTGTCTCGATTTCTTTGATTCCCACGCCGTCCATGATGATCAGAACGATCGGGCCCTTGTAAGATGTACTCATATTCTTGCTCTCCTTTTCTATAAAAAGGGCACAATCTTGTGAAGCAAAGACTTGTGCCCAAGTTTTTATTCTCATTCAGCCGGCTCTTCGGACGATTCCGGCGGAGGTGTCTCTTCTTCTGAAGACGGTGGAGGTGTTTCCTCCGAAGACGGTGGAGGTGTCTCCTCCGAAGACGGTGGAGGTGTTTCCTCCGAAGACGGTGGAGGTGTTTCCTCCGAAGATGGCGGAGGCGTCTCCTCCGAAGATGGCGGAGGTGTCTCCTCCGAAGACGGTGGAGGTGTCTCCTCCGAAGACGGTGGAGGTGTCTCCTCCGAAGACGGCGGAGGTGTCTCCTCCGAAGACGGCGGAGGTGTTTCCTCCGAAGACGGCGGAGGTGTCTCGGAAGAATTCGAAGGATCTGTAGGATCCGGTGTCGGTGTCGGTGCTACATATCCGTCCGGTGGTGTGACTTCGCCGGTAGCCGGATCCATATGGAAAATCGTTCCATCCGGAGCACGTGTTCCCACGTGAACCGAAGCACGGATCATACGGTAATCACTTGTCTGATATTCTTCTCTCTTGATCTCCTGACCATCTGCGTTGTAGAAGATCCGGTAAGACTTGGCTACGATGTGAGGATGGGAAGATCTGTCAGAGGACGTCGAACCTACAGGCATGGAAGGATCTGCAATATATTCCACACCGGATGGCTGCTCACGGCTGATCTCCTCACCTACGAATTCGATCCGCTGTCCATCCGGGAGCAGACGTCCGTACAGCTCGACTGTTACCCACAGGTCACCATAGTAGGCATGCAGGGCAACCGGGTATTCCGTGTTGTTTGTAAACTTAAAGTTAGCGCCGCCCCATGTAACGGTAGCATCGGTACCCTTGTCCACGTAGTCACTCGGCCAGGAGTGTGGGTTACGCTCATCGACCTGAAGGTCCGCTTCCACAACACTGTGGTAGATCATTGTATTTGCCTGACAGATACCACCGCCAAGCTCTTTTCTCGATCTTCCGTCATAAATACCGCCGGCTTCCTTGAAGCCTCTTTCAGCGGTTCTCTCGCCGACACGCTTGTTGAAATCAAACTGTTCGCCGGGCTGGAGGACCAGACCGTCAATGATCTCACAAACGAGACGGATATTGGTATTTCTGTTGGAATCATCCTTTGTCTTGGAACTGTTGGAAGATACCTTGCCAAGATGGGAGCGGAGATAATCGGCAGAAGTCTGCGGCTCGACAACGCTCACCTCGACCGGGATCACAACACCGTACTCTGCTTTTTCAAAAGAAGAGTTAACATCTTCGATCGCCTTATCCACATTGACAGACTGTCCGTTCGCGGATTCATCAATGATGAAAGACAGTGTGGAAACATCAAATCCGGTAGCATGCGCCTCAACCGGTTCCTTATTGAACGAATCCAGAGCCTCATGTGCCAGAGTGCTGACGTTATCATAACCGATCGTAAACGAAGAGTTGTATTCCTTCGGTGTTTTCTTCAGTTCAGTGATGAGGGCGTAGCGGTCCTTAAGGCCTTCCACACCTTCCAGAGTGCTGGATTTCGCATATTTGAAAGCTTCCGAAAGAACATCATCGATATTGGAAGAGAGCGACATACCATCTGTCTTCATCTTCACCAGTTCCGATCCGACCTGGAACTGAACATCGACCATATCGTCGACCTTCTTATCACGGGTATCATTAAACATGGCCTTCGCTTCTTCCAGAGTCTTTCCTCCGACATCGACGCCATCAACCTTGATGCCCTGATAGAAACGGTCAGAATTGACTTCTGCCGCCAATTCATCTTCCGTAAACTCGATCTGTGCGCCGTTTACATCAGTAACAGTGTATTTCTTCTCGAAGAAACGGTCGACTTCTTCCTTAAAAAATTGCGTATACAGAATCGTTCCTGTCAGGCCCAATACCAAAATTGTCGTGACAGTCGCGATAATCGCGTTAGTTATCTTTTTCTTTTTCCTCTTAGCAGCATTTTTCTTCATTATGCTTCAGCCTCTTCCCTTACTGAATATTATACAAATATACCACTTACAAAGATTACTATATCGGAGACCTCGTTTCAAGAGAATTTTGAGCTAAATTACCGCACAAATTGCATTATTCTTTCGATGACATTTTTGGTGTTTCGGCTGATTTTTTTTGTTCTTTGACTTATAATGTATTGATGTATAATTATTGTGAAGGTTTATATCCTGAAAAACAGGCGAGAGAATAGGAGTTTGCATGAATTTCATACGTCGTTTATCCCCGGCCCACGTCTTTAAACTATTATTTTTTCTCGTCGTGATCCTGCTGGTCAATTTGTCTTATGTCTGGACATTCTATATTTTGGACGCCACGCATATCACCCCTATTTTCAGCGAAAACTTCAGGGCTTACTACGCCTTGATCCCTGTGATCAGCCTCTCTTCCCTGATTCTAAGCGATTCATTGAATCTTTCCCGTTTTTTCCGCAAGAAGCCGGGACAGATCCTTTCCCAGACTTTCTGGTTTGTAGTCCTGGAAGCCATGGTCACGACCACGGCTAAGGATATGCTTCTGCAGCGTGCATTTCCGCGAAGTGTTCTTATTTTCAGTACAATCATCATGTTTGCCATGCTGTCGCTGTGGTCCGGTCTTTGTCTTCACCTCAGTCACAAACTGTACGAGAAGAACCGTCTGATCATCATCGGAGGATCTCTTACCACCGCCAAGCTGATCCGTGACAAGATCATGCCGCTTCTTCATCACTATGATCTGGAACTTACTGATCTTCTGATCTATTCCGACCGCGCCGGCATCCGTTCTGCCATCATGGAACAGTCTGAAGTCTTTATCTGCCCGGACGTCCCGGATGAGACCAAATCAGACATCATTCTCCAGTGTGCACGTAAAAACACGGTCGCTTATATGGTGCCCCAGTATTATGAGATCTCACTCTATAAATCACGCATCATCAATTTTGACGATCTGATGGTCTTTCTGGTTGACCGTATGTCACTTAAATTCGAACAGCGTGTGCTGAAGCGTTTTATGGACATTCTCATTTCCCTTGTTGCCCTGATCTTGAGTTTTCCGTTTATGCTGATCTCCGCGATCCTGATCAAGTGTACTTCCAAGGGCAGTATCATCTACCGTCAGAAGCGACTGACGATCGATAAAAAAGAGTATTACATCTACAAGCTCCGAACCATGTACAGCGATGCGGAAAAGGCTACAGGGCCTGTCATTTCCGGTGCCCACGACCCACGTGTTACGCCGGTAGGACGTTTTCTGCGCCGTTCCAAGCTGGACGAAGTCCCGCAATTCATTAATGTTCTGAAGGGAGAAATGAGTGTCGTCGGTCCCCGTTCCGAACGTCCGGATTTCGTTAAGAAGTTCGAATCCGAGATCCCCGGATATGACCAGCGTTTTTCTGTTAAGGCCGGAATAACCGGACTGGCTCAAGTCCGCGGCAGCTATGACACCTCACCGCAGGATAAGCTCCGTTACGATCTTCTTTACATCAAAAACTATTCTGTCTTACATGATTTCGGTATCATCATGCATACTTTCCGCGTGATCTTTACCCCGAAGCTCTATAAGCGCACATTTAACGAGAATATGGAGCAGTATGCGCCTTCCGCCACAAGAGACGAGATACGTGCCCATAGGAAGCGTCAAAGAAAACTTCGTTCCACTGAGAAGAAAGATACAGATATCGACTGATCCGGACTCACTTACAGTTCAATCAGTCTTTCAAGGCGGCGCATGATATCTTCCCAGGCATAGTTGCAGAAACAGTAATAATTCCCGTTTTTGCCCAGTTCCTCACGCTCACGCGGATGAGTCGTCAGGTAATCCATGCACGCTTCAAACTCTTCATAGTTATGGTAAAAGAGACCTCCGTTCGAATAAAGACAATGGTCTTTCAGTGTCAGGCAGTTGCCATTCACCAAAACCGGCCGATTCAGGGAGAATGCTTCCAGAACAGCAATAGACAGGCTCTCCAGAGGAGAAGGCAGAGTCAGGAACATCGAGCCTTGGATGGCCGCATATTTATCATTGTCAGAAACGAATCCCAGTGGAAACACCTCGTCTGATGCCTCCACGTCCATGGCATTCTTTCCGATCAGCACAATAGGAATGATGTTTTTCTTCAGTGCTTTTCGCTTCTCATTGTACTCGTGCCAGAAATCCAATAGTTCCCGGCAGCCCTTGACTACATCCACGCGTCCTGCATAAACCACGTATTCGTCCGGGATCGGGTAGCGGTTCCGGAATCCCTGCATATCGATGTCTTCCGGTATCATGACTCCGCAGCCGCCCACGGCAGAAGGAATACTTTTCACTTCAAAGAGTGATTCCACCAATGTCTGTTCGCTTCGCGAGTTGTAGAAGAGCCCTTTTACATTTTTGAATAACTTCCGGTAGACAGGCAACCTCAGGTACGGCTCATCGTGGGCAGTAGGGATTAGGATCGCCTTTTCTTTGACTTTCGGTATCCCGTAAACTGTCGGATAATAAAGATATGTCATGAACAGGAATACGTCATAGTCGTCTTTGCCCTTTTCGATTGCATCGATCAGCGCCGGACAGTCCGGGCCCTGTTTTCTCAGCCACAGATCCAGCATACCATCATCGATCTTATCGTCTTCCCGGTTCAAAAGCTCCAGTATCTTCGTCCTGACCTGGCGGAATTCTTCCACATCTCTTTCTTCCACAGTCGGAAAACGCAGCACATGAACTCCGTCGATCATCTCTTCTCCCTCGGGATACTCGTTCTTCCAAGTCAGATAATCTTTGGCGCAAGTGGTAAATACCGTAACCTCATAGTGTTCTTTGAGTCTTTCGGCATAATGCTTCGCCTCCAGCTCTGCTCCACCGTTTACTTCTTTTCCATATCTTTGAACGATAAATGCTATTTTTTTCACGATCACATCTCCTGCTTTCCAAGAAGAGGGCAGAGTACTTCCCAGATCCGGTCCTTGACATGCTGTTCATCAAACCGGGCCAGTTCTTCCTTCATCCGCAGTTTTTCCTCTTTTCTCCATTCCTCATTATGAACCATCTCGTTCAGCACTGCAGCGGCCCGCGACGGATCTTTATGGTCAAGAAGAACACCGGCATTTCCCATAGTTTCGCCGATTGCTCCGTAATCGCATGCCATGACCGGCACCCCGAAGTAAAAGGCTTCCACTACAGGCACACAAAATCCTTCATGTTCGCTCATGATCACAAAAGCATGGGCACTTCTGTAGAAAGCGAGGATCTCCGGGAAAGATGTATGCCCCGTCAGGATCACGTTTTCTCCGAGACCGAGTTTTTCCACATACTTCTTTATCTTTTCGAAATAGAGCTCCATTCCCGTATAAGAGCCGGCCAGGATCAGTCTTGCCTGCGGATCATAGTTTTTCCTGTATTCGGCAAATACGGAAAGAATATCTTCCTGACATTTATTCGGTGCCACACGGCCGACAAAAAGGATATTCGTTTTTCCGTCAGAAAGTTCCTGCATACGCTTCGGATCCGGGTCCCGGTCATAGTCTCCGAAAGGAATGAGGATCGGGATCACAGAAGGCTTGGGAAAACCCAGTTCCATCAATTCAGAAGCATTGTATGAGGAAACCGTAATGGCAGCATCCACAGCGGAAGCCATTCTCGCCAGCTGTTCCCTGCCTTCTTCTGCCGCCCGACACATATCGGTACTATATTTTCTGAAAAAACGTGATGGTGTAATGTTGTGGTAGATCAGCACTTTTCGGTTAGGGAGAGCAGAAAACCAGTCATTCATCTCCTCGCCGACCGAAAGGTGGTACAGGATAAGATCATCGTCTTCGATCTCTTTCCTGGCTTTTTCAAACTTTCTGACATCTGATGTCCGGCGCAGGTGGTCGTATCTGGCAGCGATCCGGTTTTCTATGCCCTTTTCGGAAAGAAGTGCAGAAATAGCCAGGCACTCATTGCTGACTGCATCGCCGTTGGAAATCGTTGGAAGAAACTGCCAAACTCTTTTCATTTCTGACTCCTGTACCCGGTTCAGCCTTGATACTGGCGGATCTTAGCCAGCATTTCTTTCAGGATGACCTCCGGATCGAAGCGCTGAAGCTGCTTCTTCTGATTCCCGATCATGGATCTTCTCAGTTCTTCGTCATGGAACAGAACATCCATGATTCGGGCGACCTTGGACGGATCCTTGTCCGTAAAACAGATTCCACCGTCGCCGAGCGTATCCGGGACAGCACATGCCGAATAGGCCATGATCGGCACTTCGAAGATCATGGATTCGATAAGCGGTACGCAGAAGCCTTCGTGCTCACTCATGCACAGGAAAAGATCCGCACTCCTGTAATATGCCAGAATATCGGAAAACGGGCAGTGTGCACGGAAGACCACATCTTTGATCTTCTGATCCCTGCAGAAATTCTGCAGTTTATACACATAAGTCTTCAGGTCATCGTTTCCTACAAGGATCAGCCGGCTTTCCGGGTCGTACTGTTTCTTATATTCCGCGAAAGCGAATATAATGTCCTCGAAACACTTGTTGGGGACCATTCTTCCGACAAACAGGATATTCTTATAGCCGTCTTTCAATCTTTCCATCAGGGCACGGTTCGGTTCTTTCTGATAATCCGGGAAGGAGATCAGGAGCGGAAGAACGGAAACGTTTTTATATCCCAGAGAAGCCAGTTCCTCCACGTTATACGAGGAAACGCCCCAGGCTGCCTCAAAAACACGTGCTCCCTCCTGGAGCTGTGCCCGCGCCGCAACGGAAGCTTTTGCCGTCTTTTTATCGTAAGGAAGAAAGAACTCCGCAGGGGTGATATTGTGATAGATCATGATCTTTCTGCACGAAAAAGCTTTCATTTTCTTCCAGATCAGATCCGGAAGCACCCAGGCATAATGTACGATCAGAAGATCTTCCGGTCTTACTTTCTTCTCAAACTCATCAATAAAGATCGTTCCTTTCTGGGGAATATCCGGTGCAAACTTTACGATCAGATTATCCATATGGCAGTTCAGAAGATACTCGCGTATCGCCACAACTTCGTTCCCTATGGCGTCACCTTTCTTCAGCGAATGGACATACTGGTAGATCATGCATTTCCCTCCGTCTTTCCCTGCTCTGAAGACGTATTCTCCAGGAAAGCGATCTTTTCTTCCAGTTCTTCGATGCGTTCGTTAAGTTTCTCCATCTGCTGATGCGCTTTCTGGAGTTCCTTCTTTGCTTCTTCCGCCGAATCGCGGTCACTCTTATTGATCTTCGCGAGGAGCACGAGCATCTCCTGGTTGGCCCGGACCATATCGGTATTAAAGTTCACCTGCTGGATCAGGTATCTTCTCGAAGGCCAGCACACGACCTTAAGAAGAGCTCTCTTAATTGTGCGCCGTAACGGAGAAGTAGGCGGATTATGGGTAACTGAGATGATATCTTCAATACGCTGGGCATGGGCAATATAGGCACCGATCGCATCCATACTCTCGGATTTGCTCGTTTCCGTATTGTCCGTCATGGAATCCTGCGTCACGCCGATCTCTCCCATGATAGACTTTACGTCCACGCCGAAGTTATCTGTCTCTTCGAACAGTTTCTTATAATCCGTATTACTCGTGGGGGCATTCTGTGCAATTTCTTCCAGTTTATCCTGCCAGACCGCGTTTTTTATAAACTGTTTCCCTTCACTCATGCAATTCTCCTTACGTGCGTATCGTGTTTCTTCGGTATCCGTGTCACAGCAGATCGGTCCGTCCTTGACGGCGCAGTTCTTCAACCAGTTTCTTTACATCCTGACAGCGGTCACGGTTGATGACCATGATGGCATCATCTGCATCCACAATAACCAGATCGGATACCCCCACAGTTGTGATCACGCGCTTACCGCTCTTGGAAAAGACAATACAGTTTTCCGTTTCGATACCGACATAGGGAGCACGGATCACGTTATCTTCTTCCGTATGACGGAAAACTTCCGCCAGAGCATCCCAGGAACCCACATCGTTCCAGCCGAACTCGGCCGGGATCACACAAACATCCTTTGTTTTCTCCATGATACCGTAATCTACGGAAACGGCTTCCAATGACGGGTAGATGTTATCGATCGCCGCCTGCTCGTTTTCCGTCAGCAGATCCTTCTCGATAGAAGCGAAGGTCTCATACATATCCGGAAGATATTTCTTGAACGCAGCCAGGATCACACTGGTCTTCCAAATAAACATACCGCTGTTCCACAGATACTTATGGGAGTTAACATATTCCTGGGCACGGAGTTTATTCGGTTTTTCCACGAATCTCTCCAGCTGGAAGACTTCTTTTCTATCTCCCTCTCTATCGCCGAACCGGATATAGCCGTAACCTGTCGCCGCTTCCTTCGGCCACAATCCGATCGTCACGATCTTATCCGTCTCCTCGGCTGTCCGGTACGCCAAAGACAGGATCCGCTCATATTCCGTCACATCGGAAATATGGTGGTCTGCAGCAAGGACTGCCATCAGGGAGTCACCATACTCCTTGTGGATACGCATCGCGGCATAAAGAACACAAGGTGCCGTATTCTTTCCAACCGGCTCAACCATGATATTTTCAAAGCGAAAAGCACTGGGCAGGAGGTCTTTCATGAGTTTTGCCTGTTCCCGGTTTGTAACGATATATGTATCTTCAAGCGAAACAACATTCTCAAAATGGTGGATGGTCTCATCGATCATCGGCTCCTCACTTGTCAGTGAAACCAGCTGTTTCGGACATGACATTCTGGAAATCGGCCAGAATCTGGTTCCCCCGCCGCCGGCCATGATCACAGCAACTTTTTTCATGTAATAACCCTCCGTTTATTTCATACCACAAAATCGATGGTATTATATCATGTTCAGCCCGAATATGTCGAAAAACGAGCCTTCTCTCAATCTCCGATCAGCGGACTGATCACTTCCCAGAGCAAGTTCTCCACCACCTTGGTGTCAAATCGGGAAATTTCCTTCTTCATCCGCTCCTTCTCCTCGCTACGGAATGCCTCATCTGTCAGCATACGGTAGAGAACGGAAGCCGCACGGGCCGGTTCTTTTGAAGAAGAAAGAAGGATGCCGGCCTGTCCCATCGTTTCGCCGATCGCGCCATAATCACAGGCCAGTACCGGAACCCCAAACAGGAACGCCTCCACTACGGGGACACAGAAACCCTCATGTTCACTCATGATCACAAATGCATGGGCAGTCTTATAGTAAGCCAGGATCTCGGAGAAAGAGATGTGTCCCGTGAAGATCACGTCTTCTGAAAGAGAAAGCTGTTCCACATACTTGTCGAGCCTGGCCTTATACTCTTCCATGCCGCCGAAAGAACCCGCAAGGATCAGTCTGGCATCGATATCGTGCTGTTTTTTCAGTTCGGCAAATACGGCTATGATGTCTTCCTGACACTTGTTCGGCGCCACCCGTCCGACAAAAAGGATATTGGTCTTGCCATCCGACATTTTCCTGACCGTCTCTTCATCAGGCTCTTTCTTATAATCTTCAAATGGCATCAGGATCGGCACAACCTTAGGGTCTGAAAAACCCATTTTTTCCAGTTCACCGGCGTTATACTCCGAATCGGCGATGGCCAGATCCACTTTCCCGGCCATTTTTTCCACCTGTCTTCTTCCAAGCAGGGTAGCCAGAATATGTGCTGCGCTGTATTTTCTGAAAAAGCGGTATGGCGTGACATTGTGATAGATCACGGCTTTTTTATTGGGAAGGCTCATAAACCAGTTATACATCTCATCTCCCACCGACAAGTGATAGATTATGAGATCGTCCTCCCGGATCTGCTCTCTTGCCTCTTCAAAAGCAACTCCCTCTTTCACGAGAAGCGGGTGGATCACTTTCGCTCCGATATGGCTGTCGATCCCCTTTTCCTGAAGGAAACGGGATATAGCCAGACAATCATTACCGATTGCATCGCCATAATAGAATGTGGGAAGAAACTGCCAGACTCTTCTCATGGATCAATTCCTCCCGTCCTTGGATGCCAGACGTTCTTCCAGATCCTGGTTCTTCTGTTCAAGCCCGATGACCTGGGCCTCCAGCTGTTCGATCCTCTTTTTCATCAGTTCCATATGGGATGCCAGCTGCCCGCAGACTGCAAGAACCGCTTCCTGTCTTTCTTTCGCCTCCTGCTGAACGACCTGGCTGTCGCTCTTTAGATAATCCACCATCTTCATAATGTCTTCGTTGATGCGGACAGAGCACTCGTTATACCTGATCTGCGGATCCAGATACCTTCTCGCCGGCCAGCCTGCCGCCTTCAGGAAAAGCTTCTTACCTTTTCCGCTGTGGGTCTTGGCGATCATATTCATATTCTCTTCCGTCATACGGATATGGTTTCCGATATTGCCGGAAATGTTCTTCATCTCTTCACTGTTGCCCGGAAGTTCACGCAGATCCGCACATTTTACGGAAGCGACACCGGAAGCCATATTCTCACGTAAAGGATCGGTCTCTTCAAAGAGCTTCCTGTAGTCGGTCTCGGAAGCCGGGGTCTTCGACACCAGATCTTCCATCTCCGACTGATCCGCCGCATGTACCACAAATGGGTTTTTCTCACTCATGTGCGCTTCCTCCCGTCATTTCAAAAAAAGAACAGCTAGTGTTATTATAGCATTTATAGAAATGATTTACGAAGAAACAGCTTGGAGGTTGCCGGCTCTTGAAAAGACTGATCGTTTGCGACATAGACAATACACTCCTGCCTTCCGGCGGAACGATATCCGAACACACTCTTTCCGTTCTCTCCGGACTCGATAAAGATACAGGGTTCTCCATTGCCACAGGGCGTTCTTTTCATGTCGTAAGAAAATTCGTAAAAGATTTCAACCTGACTATTCCCGTCATTACCAGTAACGGTGCCCAGCTTTATGACTATGATCAGGAAAGATCGGTCTTTGAACAGCTGATCCCTTCGCGTTCCGTCAAGCGGCTTCTCACCAAACTTCTTACTGAAGGGTATGATTTCGTCGCCTATTCCGACAAAGGGATCTATTATCGTGAAGGAAGCGGACATCTTGCCTTCTTTCACAACTACAACAGATCTGTTCCCGCGGAGCTTCGGGCCACTTTGATTCCTTTGAACGAAGAGGATCTCGGGCAGAATTCCCTCATCATCACAAAGATCCTCGTCTACTTTCCTTCGGAAAAACTGATCCGTGACCTCCGTCGCTGGGCCTCTCTGGAAGTGACCTCCTCCATGCCTCACGTCATTGACATCATGGCAAAAGGAGCAACAAAGGGTGCTGCTGTTGTCGCACTGGCCGAATACCTTCAGGTGCCGCTTACGAGCGTATATTGCTTCGGAGATAATGAAAATGACGTCAGCATGTTTACATGCGGCGCCATTGGTATAGCTATGGGAAATGCCTCCGATTCCGTGAAAGAAGCCGCTTCGCTTGTCACGAAGAGCTGTGCCGAAGACGGGGTCGCCTGGGCAATCAGAAATCTTCTCCCTGAAATAGGATCATGATCAGGAACGCCGGTCGTTCAGAAGCTGCGCGATCGCATCCACTACTGCATCATTAAAGCGGTTCTGATCGTCGATGATAGGCTGCATGATCGGGCACATCAGTTTTCGAAAGAAACGGCGGATCAGGATCATCGGTTTCCCCAGGATCTTTCTGTGCGAGGTGATCTCGTGTCCATACTGGATATGCGCCTTCTCGCGGAGGCTTCGGATCACGGCACTGTTATCGTACAGTTCCATTCCATAGGTATTCTTGTGCCCGAGAAGTTTCTCGGCAACATCATCGATTGAGCCTTCCTTCTTGGTATCTCGCTCGATTTCGGACAGGATCTTCTCCAGGTTTTGTTTCGTCTCGCTCATGGTCTAGTAAGCTCCCTCACAACATTTTTCCAGGTAATGTCCATCTCATCCAGATGCTTCTTTCCGCCCAGTCCATATTCTTTTGCCATGGCATTCGATCCGGCATAGGCGTCTATAACTTCTGCTATTTTCTTCGGATCCGGATCTGCCACCGAACCCGTTTTCCCGTCCAGAACAAACTCCAGCGGGCCGCCGCTGTCTCTGCATGTAATGACCGGTCTTCCGGAAGCCATGGCTTCCAGTGTGATGTAACCGTAATCCTCATCTTTCGGTATAAAGAGCACTGCTCTGGCCCGGGAATACAGGCGTATCTTCTCTTCCTGAGACACAAAATCCAGGAATTCCACACGATCATCCAGTTTTTTCTCATGGATCAGTTCCTTGATCTCGGAAAGAAGAGCCGGGCTCTCAGCATGCCCCACCACGACCAGTCTGATCTTGCTCTTCGTCTCGGCCAGTGCTTCGATTGCCAGTTTCTGGCGCTTAGTCACATTGATCCGGCTGGGCATCAGGATAAAATCATCATAGTCTGAAGAATAGAATTTCTCCATATCCGGGCAAGGATGATAGAGTGCCTGTGATTCTATCTTATTGAATTTCTGCATACGCGAAGAGACATTCTTTGCAATTGTATAGATGCGCTTCGCTTCCGGGAGATAGCGGTTATCCGCATTCTTCACGATCCTTTGATAGTACCGGCCCGTCTCATCGTCCTTAAGCGGACTATATTCCGTATCGAAAAGATCATAGGCCTGACGATGCTGGTGCAAAGCCCAGATCACCTTGTTCTCATGCGGCATGAAATAAGCCGGGAACTTTAAACCGATGCAAAGATCGATATGTCCGCCCCAGGAATTATTCATATCCATCAGACGGGATGCCACAATATGCTGTTCCAGGAGCGCCGCCGGCTGATCCATAAAGGGCATGGTGATGATCTCTGCTTCATGGCCTTCGTTAATGAGCGCCTGTTTCAGATTCGCCGCCAGGAATTCCGCACCACCGGTGATATATGGGATCTGTACTGTCGTAATGGCGATCTTCATGATACAAGACCCGCCTTTCTTCTGTAATCATTCAGCACATCTGCCAAAGTCTGCTCAATAGGATACTCCGGAACAAAACCGGTATCTGCGAAGATCTTACTGTTATCACTATAGACTTCCGGGAACTGACTCGCTTCTTTCTGCGAAGCCGGAAGAACAGCAACCGATCTGGCCTTCTCACTCATATTGATGAGTGAAGAAACGATATCAAAAATGTAGTAGGCTTTCCCGGAACCCACATTATAGATCTCACCTTTTCTTCCTTTCTCAAGAAGCAGACGGTATGCACGCACCGTATCCCTTACGTCGGCAAAATCTCTCCATGAATCCAGCGGACGGATCTCGATAGAATCTGCACGGCCGCTTTCCAGATCCACGATCCGCTGACAATAATCCGTGACCACGAATCCGGTTTTCTGCCCCGGACCAATATGATTAAAAGATCTCGTCATAATAATATCCAGATCGTATTTTCTACCCAGCACACGCACCAGGGATTCCTGTGCCGTCTTGGAAACATCATACGGACTCTCCGCCAGCTGCGGCGCATCTTCCGCAATCGGACCAGCCGGAATATTCCGCATATCATACTGGTTGGCGGAACCGATCAGGATCAGCCGTGCTTTCGGACAATGATTATGGATCGCCTGCATCAGGTTTACGGCGATATCCACATTGATATGCATCGTCTTTACCGGATCATCCCAGGATGCACCCGGAGAGGCCAGTCCGGCCAGATTGAAGACCGCATCCGGTTTTTTCTCTTCCATGATTCGATCCACAGCCTGACGATCCAGCATGTCCGCACAGATCACATCTTCCGACGCCACAACATCCACGCCCCACACACTGTATCCGTTCTCAAGAAGTTCCCTCTTCAGATACTGTCCTGCAAATCCGTTTATTCCGATGATACCTACGTTTTTCATGTGTCACCGTCTTCCTTCTTCTTGTCCTGAATGATCCAGTCATGGTCGATCTCAACGACACCTATGCCGCCCTTGTCCGAAACAACATCAAATTCGCAATAGTTTCTGTAAAAATCCATCGGCGTTTCATTCTCATCAATGATCGATAACGAGAAGATATATCGTCCGGTCTTCAGGTTCAGATCGTTTATCTTAAACGTGACCACACCGGTCTTACCGGGCAGATCCGTCGGCTTTCCATCCTCACGCTGATTGGTGCCGTAAAGCATATACCAGTCTTTACTCATGATGGCCATACCAAAGATATACTCCTTGGACTCTTTCTTGATCTGATAATGAATATCCATGGAACAGGGCTTTCCTGCAACAAAAGTCGAATTGATCTTTCCTTCATGGTCACGGAGCACTACATTAGTGATCACGGCATATCCCAGACCAAAACGGTTTGCCGCATAATCTATATCGTCCGCCGTGGCATTTTCATTCAGGAATGTCTCCGGCATACTTGCAAGCTGGGCCGGATCCTCTCCTGACTCGGCAAGCTTGGTCTTCGCTTCCACTTCCTTCTCGAGTGCCGCCTGACGCTGTTCTTCCAGATACTCCCGATAGTCGCTGACAACATTCTTGATGATGCCCGAAGAAGCGCACACTCCATCCTTGATCCAGATCCCCTTGTCACAGAATCTCTCGATGGTACCGATATCGTGGGAAACAATGACGATCGTCATGCCTTCCCGCTTGAGCTGGCTGAGTTTCTTAAAACACTTATCCTGGAAATTGGCATCACCGACTGCCAGGATCTCATCGATCAGGAGAATATCCGCGTCCACATTGATGGCCACGGAAAAAGCCAGTCTCATATACATTCCGGACGAATACGTACGTACCGGATTATCGATATAGTCTTCCAGTTCGGAAAACTCGATAATGTCATGAAGTCTCGCATCGATCTCTTTCTTGGTCAGCCCGAAGATCGCTGCGTTGGTATAGATATTCTCTCTTCCGGACAGGTCCGGATGAAAGCCTGCACCCAGTTCGATCAGACAGGATACGCGTCCATTGATGGTGACCGTGCCCTTGTCCGGATACATGATCCTCGACAGAAGTTTCAAAAACGTACTCTTACCGCAGCCGTTTACACCCAGAAGGCCGACGGCTTCACCCTTCTTGACCTGAAGATCCACACCTTTTAACACCCAGCGCTCTTCATATCTGTTTCTCTTCCAGAAAAGCACTTTCTCCTTGAGGCTGTATCCTTTATCCAGATACACACGATACTTCTTGTGGATCCCGGATGCATCAATGACCACTTTCTCGGAGGCTTTTTTATTGTAAAGACCGGCACCCAGTACCTTATTCTCACTCATATTACAACTCCTCCGCAAAACGACGCTTGAGCTTACCGAAGATCAGGAATCCGAGTATCGTAAACAGCATGCCCATGCCTACGGCCACAGTCAGTGTCTTAAGATCCGGAACTTTTCCGTAATACATGATATCCCTGTATGCAGTGATAATAGATGTCATCGGATTGATAAAGAATACCAGCTGCAGCTTCGGATTCTGGGCAAAATCCTCTACACCATACATAACCGGGGTCATGAACTGCCATGCCATCGTCACGATGCTGAGGATATATTCGAGGTCGCGCAGATACACGGTCAGCGCAGACGTAATAAGCGTAATACCTAAAGCCAGGAAGTACTCGATGATCATGATGATCGGCAGACACAGAAGCGCCAGGGGATTCAATCCCCGCCCCGAGATAATTACCACGGCAAACACCACGATATAGGTCAGAAGCATGTTGATAAAAGCACTGGTTACATACGATACAGGCAGAACTTCCCTTGGGAAATAGATCTTCGTCACCATGGTATTCTGCGACACGATACATCCCGCGCCGCCGGAAATACTGGTAGCAAAGAAGATCCAGGGGATCAGGGCTACGAAGAGAAAAAGATAGTACTGCTCATGGCTGCGCTGCTGCATGATCGTTGAAAATACGACCGTATAGACCAGAAGCTGAAGAAGCGGATTGATAAATGTCCACAGGAATCCCAAGACAGACGCCTTATAACGTCCTTTCAGGTCTCTTTTGACAAATCCGATGATCATCTGCCTGTAATTGTACAGTTCTCTTAAAACACCCAAATTCTAATAGCCCCTCACATAAATAAAGTACAGAAGCGGAAGAATGACCCTCTTCCGCTACCGTACTTCACATCATTGATTACATTTCTTTCGAGACAAGGTCGAAGTCGTTTCTGACCATACGCTCTACAAGCTGAGAGAAAGAGATCTCGCGCTTCCAGCCGAGTTTCTCCTCTGCCTTCTTCGGATCACCCAGAAGAAGTTCCACTTCGGCCGGACGGAAGAACTGCGGATTAACACGGACGACCACTTTGCCGGTCTCGGAATCGATACCCTTCTCGTCTACGCCTTCGCCTTCCCATTTCACATTGATCCCCAGGTGGGCAAATGCCGTCTCGACAAACTCTCTGACTGTTCTTGTCTCACCTGTGGCAACCACGTAGTCATCCGGCTGGTCAGCCTGCAGCATCAGCCACATTGCCTTAACATAATCCTTGGAATGACCCCAGTCACGCTTTGCGGAAAGATTACCCAGTTCGACACAGTCCTGTTTGCCCAGTTTAATGCGGGCAGCGGCGTCTGTGATCTTACGTGTCACAAACTCTTTACCACGACGCTCAGATTCATGGTTGAAAAGAATACCGGAGCAGGCAAAGAGGTTATAGCTTTCACGATAATTCTTGGTGATCCAGTGACCGTAAAGCTTTGCTACACCATACGGGCTTCTCGGATAGAAAGGAGTGGTCTCACTCTGCGGGATCGCCTGCACCTTACCGAACATTTCGGAAGTGGATGCCTGATAGAAACGGGCTTCCGGCTTCACGATACGGATCGCCTCCAGCATATTCGTAACACCGAGAGCATCGATATTCGCGGTAGCCAGCGGCTGTTCCCAGGAAGTCGCAACAAAACTCTGAGCCGCAAGGTTATATACTTCATCTGCCTGAGAGATCTTCATGGCCGTGATCAGCGAAACCGGATCGGTCATATCTGCATAGATAAAATGGATCTTATCCTTGATATGCTCGACGTTGCCGTAATCTACAACACTCTTTCTTCTCATGATTCCGTATACTTCATAATTCTTCTCCAGAAGGAGCTCGGCAAGATAGGAACCGTCCTGACCTGTAATACCTGTAATAAGTGCATGTTTCATGAGTAAAAGACCTCTCGTCAGTATATTTTCATTATCGATTTATTGTATCACATCATAAATAGCCTGACCATACGCCAGAGTCGTGCGATTCCATGAAAACTTCTTGACCTGCGTCTCCATTTTCTCGTGCATATCGCTACTATCGAAATTCCCGGAAAGGATCTGATCTATCTTTTCTGCAAAAGCACTTGCATCCTGGGGGTCCGAGAGCCAGCCTGCATCTCCGACGACTTCCGGCAGTGAGGATGTATTTGAAGTAAGGACATACGTGCCACAGGCCATAGCTTCCAGAACAGGAAGCCCGAATCCCTCGTACATGGACGGGAACACGAACAGATCCGCACAGCGGTAAAGGTCGATCTTGTCAGATTCGGAAAGATATCCGGTACGGATGATGTCCTCGGCACATCTGGAATTCTCGATTTTCTGAATGATCGGCTCGTAATTCCATCCTAGGCCTCCACCGATAACCAGCTTAAGGTGCGGAAACTTTTCCTTGACCATTTCAAAAGCTTCGATTAGAACACCTACATTTTTCCTGGGTTCCAGTGTTCCTAAATACAAGAGAAAGCCGTCTTTCACATTCCACTTTTTCGTGATTCTGGCCATCGCGTTTTCCGCCTGCGTCTGATCCTTAAAAGGAGAATAGACTTTTCTGTTTACCCCGCAGTATGCCACATGGATCTTCTCTTCAGGCACATTCAGACACTCCATGATCTCTCTCTTGGAGAACTCGCTGATGGTCATAATCTTCTCTGCCCTCTGGCAGGATTCCGGAAGATGCCTGGTAAGCAGACGCTTGTTTTTTCTGTCCATAGTTTCCGGATAACGCTGGCAGACCATGTCGTACACGGTAATGATGTTCTTCCCCTTCATGCCCATAGGGACAAGGTAGTTGAAGAAAACAGTTATATCATTTTCAGTATGGAGAAGTTTCTCGTAAGGAATAATAGAGCCCAGTTTTCCAAGACGGATATACGCTCCGAGAGGCATCAGCCAGCTCTGTTTGAACGGCATATCCGCTACAGGTTTATCTGCGTGCTGGCGCACAAAATCAACGCCACCGTTTTTTTTCAGAAAATCAAAAACATGGACTTCAACACTTGCATATCCGCCCTTCTCGAGATTTGGTCCGAGTCTCCTGGCCACCTCCTTGGCATACGTGCCAATGCCGGTCAACTTCGAGCTCGCCAAGGGCTGAAGATTAAATGCAATTTTTTTCATACCCCAAATTCTTAGTTATGCGCTCCTTATTTGATCGATACGTGCATCGATTTTGCGATAACAAAGAAACGGCGGTTTTCCACCTTAATTTTGAAGATGTGGTATCCCTGGCCAATATGGTATCTCTCGTTCATCTGGTAGAACTCCTCCTGCGGAGCCAGTCCGATGAAGTCACCGCCCTCGTAAGTAAAACGCATAGGGCAGGAAACCATGAAAGGCTGCATGAATACAATTTCCAATGTCGGTTCGGCAAATTCATCCGGCTTTCCTACGAGAACGACCTGCTCTGTGTCTGCAGACTGGATCTCGAAGTACATCCAAAGAACATCAGATAGACATTCTTTAATGGAGTTGAATTTAATTAAACATTCATTGGCAGTCATCCACATGCCCCCTTTTTACTTGGTATTTCAGAGTATACACGCATTCAAACGACAATTAAACCCCTAAACCCTAGTCAAAATCGACAATTTTGTGGATAAATCGTACTATTTTCCAAACTTTTTCCTTATTTTGTTCGCAAAATCTTCACTTTTCTTCTCGGAGATGAATACTAAATAACCATTGGTCTCATAGATACGCACCCCTCCGAAGATAGCTATCATTTTATTTTTATACCACTCTCTACGCTTCGTGACAAGTACCATCCGTCCGCCTGTTTTCAGTCGGTTAAACCCTTTTTCAATAAAGGCCTTGGCCACTCTGAAATCGGTATGGTAAGGAGGGTTACTGAGGACCAGATCAAATCCTTTTCCGGGAACGGCACTCACATCCGGACCGCAGACCACAGTCGCACCGGTAATATTGTTCCGTTCAAGATTTCTTTTACTGATTTCCACCGCCAGCGGATCAATGTCCGTCATTGTCACATTCTCACCGCCGACCTGTTTCGCCGCCCAGACTCCCACGATACCCACGCCACATCCCAGATCCAGGATCCGCTCCCCCTCTTTCAGCTCCACATGGGAAAGCATGGCAAGCGTACCCGCATCCGGTCCTTTTGGCGAAAAAAGGGAAGGCTCTGTTTCGAACCAGAGCTCTTCCCCGTTGATTTTCCAGCAATACTCCATGGTCTTCGCTCTCTTCTTTTACAGTTTAGACTGTACGTAAGAGGAAACCATTTTCTTTGTCTCGGCCAGACGTGCCTGTGAGTCTTCCTTCGTAGTCGCATAGATTCCAAAGTAGATCTTCAGCTTCGGCTCTGTACCTGACGGACGTGCACAAGCCCAATCCAGGCCCTTATCGCCGCCAAGTTCATAGAGCAGAACATTGGATACCGGAAGATCGATCGGCTCGACTTCGATTCCGCTGTCTGTGAACACATAGCGCTTGGATGTCTGGTAGTCACGTACGGCAACGATCGGCACACCACCGAGAAGCTTCTGTGCTTCTTCTTTGTTGGCGGTACCTTCGAGCTCCGCACGGAGGGACTTCATCGCGCCGGAGATCTTCTCCACGCCTTCCTTACCTTCCAGTGTAAAGGAAACTGCTTCTTCAAAGCCGTATCCGAATCTCTTATAGATACTCTCAAGACGATCCAGGAGAGATTCGCCTCTTTCCTTGCTCTGTGCCTGCATACCGGCGATGAGCATCGCGGCTACAACAGCATCCTTGTCACGAACATTTACGCCGGACAGATAACCGTAGCTCTCTTCGAAACCGAACTGGAAGTGCTTGTTGCCGAACTCGTCATCGATCTTGATCCTTTCGCCGATGAACTTAAAGCCCGTGAGTACTTCCTGAAGTTCTACGCCGTAGTATTTGCAGATGGCGCCGGCCAGCTTACTGGACACGATCGTGGTAACGGCAAAAGGATTTGCCTCGAGTGTACCTGCGGATTTCTTTGAATCCAGGATGTAGTCGAGGAGCATCAGGCCGATCTGGTTGCCCGTGAACGGTACATATACTTCCTGTCCATCCTGTACGGAACGTACGGCAACACCGATACGGTCACTATCCGGGTCAGTACCGATGACCATCTCTGCATCCACTTTCTTAGCCAGTTCGATGGCCATGGCAAGTGCAGACGGGTTCTCCGGGTTCGGTGTTTCAACTGTCGGGAAATCACCGTTCGGGAGTTCCTGCTCTGCAACCACATGTACATTTTCAAAACCGACCTTCTTCAGGATGCGGCGTACCGGCTTGTTTCCTGAACCGTGAAGAGGTGTGTATACGATAGACATATCCTTCTGGTTCTCGATTGCCTTGCGGTCGATGACCAGTGTGTCGAGCATGTTGGTGTAGGCTTCATCCACTTCTGCACCCCAGTATGTGAGCAGGCCTTTGCTCTTTGCCTCGTCGAGGGAATCCGGCTGGATCGCGCGGATGTCTGCAAACCCTTCGATAAAGCCCAGGATCTTGGAAGCTGCCTCCGGCGGTACCTGTCCGCCGTCTTCTCCGTACACCTTGTAACCGTTGTACTTGGCCGGGTTATGGCTGGCGGTGATCATGACACCGGCATATGCCTTATGATAGCGGACCGAATAAGAAAGCATCGGTACCGGACGAAGTTCATCGGAAAGATACACACGGATGCCCATGGAAGTCAAAGTACGGGCTGTGATCTCCGCGAATTCCGGAGAGCAGCGGCGGGAGTCATATGAAATGACGACACCACGCTTCACGGCATCTTCACCTTCACTCTGAAGGAACTTACCCAGTCCTGCCGAAGCCTTGGATACCGTATAAAGGTTCATGCGGTTCGTACCTGCGCCGAGGATACCTCTAAGTCCGCCTGTACCGAATTCAAGGTCACGATAGAAACGCTCCTCGATCTCCTTCGGATCGTCTTTGATCGCCGCAAGTTCGGCTCTGGTTTCTTCATTAAAGTACGGATCTGTACTCCACACCTGATACAATTCCTGAACACTCATAGTTCTCAAACCTCCTCGATTTTCTTTGTTTCTGTGTTATCTTTATCGTTTTTCTCGTTTTCCACGACAGTCTTCTTCTTTTTGCATACGGCGAACGAAACCGCAAGGAAGACAAGAATACCCAGTCCGCTGGCCAGGATACCGGCCTTCCATCCCGGAGGCGTAAACTTCAGTTCGATCGTATGATTCCCGGCTGTAAGCGGGATACTGACGAAGGCGTCCTGATAAGCTACGATATCCATAGCCTGTCCATCGACTTTGGCCGTCCATCCTTTCTCGAACGGGATCGAGGTAAACAGCATCTTATCTTTGTCAGAAGAAGTGTTGATGATCACATGCCCGTTCTCCACAGTGATTTCGCCCAGCCCGGCTTTCAGTGCATCTGTCTGTTTCTGGATATTTTCAGTATTACAGTAAGCAAAGATCGGCGCATAGGAACCGAAGATGTCTTCCTTGGTTCGGATCTCCACAGTGATCTCCTTATCTTTCTGGAAAGCACCGAGATTGATGATCTGGCTGTAATACGAGGACGAGTCGTTATCGAAGACCATCTCCCCGTTCACATATACATCCGCAACACACTGGAGGAACATATACGGGATAACCATATATAACGGCTTATCCTTCTCGATCATGATCTTGGTGCGAAGTACCATGGGACTCTTCTCATTCATACGAAGATAATATTCCAGAGCCTCCGCATCCAGGTTTTTCTTTTCGTTATTGAGCGAATTCTCAACCATATCTCCCGAAGAGATCTTGTTCTCCGTAGGGCGGATGTCAGTCTTCTGTCCGTTCAATACTTCCCAGTCGGCCTTCCAGGTATCATAGAGATCCGAAGCCTCCAGACCGGAAAGAGAAGCGATCCACTTCTCCTGGAAAGCAAAGTAGTCTTTCTCCTGCTCGTCTTTCTCCAGCTGGAATCCGTCGAAAGCATAGGCATTAGGCTCGGCCAGGAACGCTATCGGCATGGCGTTCCTGTTCTCATAAAGATAGTATTGACCTACATTCGTTTTGTACGGAAGATCTGCCAGGTCATGGTCCGTGGAAATAAGATAACGGACACCCAGTATCGTATCTGCCGGAAGGATACTGTAAGAATGCTCGATACAGAAATAGTTATAGTTCATCACATATCCGAGCTGCTTAAGGAAATGGTTTGTCTTCTTGTTAGACATGGATGCAAATATGCTGATACCATGAGTATTAGTATAAAATGCCAGGGTATTGCCACGGAAATAGTGATGCCACGGGTCGTGGATCTCAGAACGGTACCATCCGCCCGCATCTTCTCTTGCTGCCAGTTCCTGCACCTGTTCGATCGTCTCGACATATTCGTCCGCATCCTTTGCGGCGCCAAAGATCTTCGGCATGTAGCATCGCGGGTTGAAAATAACGATCTCCACCAGGATCACCGCAACCAGCATGACTGTGCCTAATTTTTTCAGGTTATAAACGACCTCCGGCCACTTTTCGAGTGTTTTCCCGTAGAGAAGAACACAGATCAGGAAAGCGATGGCGAGAGTGGCAAAGAAAGTACTGTCTTCTTTTCCCATCTGTCCGAAGCTCTGGGAAACAGCAGCAATCGCGCAGATGATCCCGAAAGAGATGAAGAAAAACTTCCGCTCCACTTCCTTCATATGCAGATAGGAATAGAACGCTACCAGGATCATCACAAAAGTCAGGATATAAGAATAACGGTATCCGAACCAGTTCGGGGTATCAAAAAGATGCCATGCCAGATTCAGAAGCGGAAAATGGAAAGAAAGAACTGCGAACCCGAAGCCGAGCGCCACACCGGTCCTCAGTTTCTTTTCGATCTTTTTGTTGAAGAAGAAGAGAATAAAGAGAAACAGTACCGTAAGTCCACCGAAAATGAACGGCAGGTTCTTAGACAGATCTTCTACTCCCGTATCCAGGAACTGGTCAAAGAACGAAATCAGCTTAAAATTCGGATTCACATTCAGAGAAGAGGATTTTGTATAATCCCCGTTACCGATCGTGTCCAGTGCAGCCGGAAGCAATATCGCAGCACTCATCAGACCTGCCGTAATAGCAGACAGTATGAACATGCCGACCTTCTTGACGCTATCATTCTGTTTTTCTTTGGCGAAATCTCCCCGGTAACCCATAACGGAAAGAAGATAGATAAACGAGAATATTCCCACCATATAGGCCATGTAATAACCGGAAACAAAAAGGAGAAACAGTACCAGTGTCAGCTTCACCCATGTTTTCTTCTCCTCCAGGAACCGTTCCGTAAGAAGGATCACAAGGGGCAGGAGCGCAAATCCGTCCAGCCACATAATGTTAAACATGAAGATCATGATAAAAGCACAAAGCGGATACATCAGTCCGAAGAGGACACTCATCCGATCCTTAGACTTGAACTTTCTATCTAAAAGCCATGTCATAAACGCCCCGGCAAAAGAAAGCTTTACGCTGATCAGGATCGTGATGGCCTCCTGAAGTCTTGCCTGCGGGAACAAAAACACAAGGAAATTCAAAGGACTTGAAAGATAATAGGCAAAAACACCCATGGTATTCTGTCCCAGTCCCAGACTCTGGGAATAAAGAAGCGACTGACCGCTCTTTAAGGCATTCCGGTAACCGATCAGATAAGGTCCATACTGAGCACCAAGATCAGAAGTCAGGATGTTTCTCAGTCCGAAAGGTGTGATCTGTGCTATTGAAAATATAGCGAACATGGAAACCAGCGTTGCAAAAAAAGCAAAGAGCGGACGAAGATCTATGTCCCTCTTTTTGGCTGATTCCAATGATGTTTTTTCAATCATATCGATTCTCCTGTCACTTTTTTCCCGATCCCCCCGAAGATTTATTTCTCCGCTTGATAAGGATCGCAACAGCGGCTCCGGATAATAAACCTACCGCACTGATTATACCACCGATTCTCCCTCCTTGGTGGGTGAATTCCATCTTTACCACATGATTACCTTTTCCCACATAAAATCCGACCAGGGCCTCCTGATACGGGATCACTTCGCAAGACTCACCGTCTACTGTCACTTTCCAACCCTTTTCATAAGGGATAGAAGTCAGTACAAACCCGTCTTCGGCCGCCTCTGTCCGAAAAGAAACCGCCCCGTCACCGGCAAAAACTTCTTTCACTTTACCGATTTCGGCCATTTGACGCTGCAGGACCTGTTCATCTGCATAAGCCAGTTTCGGCGTAAAGCAGGAAAAGACGTCTTCGTCTGTATGGATCTCGATTTCGACCTCTGTTCCCTCACGGAAGCTCCCCAGATTAATCAGCGTAGAAAAATCTGAAGCGGACGTCTCTTCAAAAACCACTGTTCCGTTGCAGTATACGGTGAAAGGACTGTTTTTTCTCAGAAATGGCACACTCAGATAGAGGAGATCCGGATTTTCTGCCTTGATCGTCGTCCGAAGGATCAAGGGCGATTTCCCGTTGCCACGAAGATAATGCCTAAGGTTTTCCGGCTCCGACTCTTCATTCTCCAGATCCAGCCGTGTTGAAGCCTTCACATCATTTCCGCCCTCTTCTTCCACCGGGATCAGTTCACAGGGCGCCAATTCCCCGTTTCGTATCTCCCAATCCGCAGGGCACTCCCGATACAATCCCTCCGCGTTTTTTCCGGAAAGGGAGCTAAACCACCCTTCCTGAAAAGCAAAGTAATCCTTTTCGTATTCTTCTTTTTCCAGAGAATAGAAATCAAAGTCCGGCGCGTCTTTATCCGCCAGCACCGCAATCATTGCCGCATTCGGGTTTTCATAAAGTACTGTCCCGTCCCCGCTTTGACGTTTCTGCAGGCCTGCCATTTCTTCCCGGGAAGATACGATATAACGGATCCCCAGCATGGAATCAGCCGGAAGGATGCAAAAATCATGCGCCACACTCTGATAATCTTCACTCACACGATACCCCAGCTGTTTCAGGAAACGATTCAGTTTCTTTTCCGACACTTCCGAAGCAGAAGCGATCCCTCTCTCATCGGCAAAAGCACTTCGGACATATCCCGGTTCCGCCATCTGCCCGTCTGTCTCCGCACGGAAAAATGAGGAATGATCAGCACTCTGAATAATTGACCTATACTCCGAAAGATCAGAAGTATACGTACTGTGAATTGGCGCTTTCTGTCCGGAAGGAAGAAGCGAAGTTAGCGGATCCAGGCAAATGATCTCCGCCACAAGTACGATCACCAGAACCGGTCTTGCCAGATCCGGAAGCCTGGAAAAGATCCCTTTGAAGTTTCTGCTTTCCTGCGCCCAAAGCAGGAACAGTATTGCTGCACTAAAAAGAAGAACAGGATAGAATAACCCGTTCTGCGAAGCGGAGATCCAGTCGGTTATCACCATCCCGATGCCCAGTATCCCGCCTGTCCACAAATAATCCACCGTAGCGAGGTCTGCCCTCCGGATAAAGGAATAGAAGGCTACAAGGATCATTCCGAATACGAAGAGGAACGCGTTTCTGTAGATAAACCGGGCCGGTTCAGCGAACAGATGCCAGAACATATTCAGCGGAGCAAATATAAACGACAGAAGACCGATCCCAAAGATAACGGCTGTCCACCGCTTGCACTTTGCAGGGATACTCCTGTTTCTGAAAAACAGGATCACCAGCGGAAGGATGATCAGATTGGAAAAGACCAACGGCAGTTTCTGACTGTTCTCTGCCGCCGATACAGGGAAAAACAGAGAAAGAAATGACAGCAAAGTAAATGCAGGTTTCACAGAAGGCTTATTCGCCGCCAGCGCATCAAAATCTTTCAGCATATCTATGCCTGCCGGAACCCAGATCACGGCAAGGATCATCGCTGCGAATAATACTGACAGAAGAAAAAGTCCCGTGACATTCTCTCCTGACGGGATCCGCCCCTTCTCAAAGGCACCTTCGTAATCCAGCAGTGCCACCAGATAGATCAGGGTAAATACGCCCACGATATAGGCCATATAGTAACCCGATGCGAACAGGATCGTGATCACGATAAGAAGTCTCCACCACCGCTTTGTATCCTTACGGAACTCCTCGGTTTCTACCAGCACCAGCGGAAGAAGAAGAAAACCGTCCAGCCACATACTCTGTGTCAGAAACGACAAGGAAAACGGGCTCATCGCATAAATGGCACCGAACAGAATACTCATCTTCGTTTTATCACGGAATTTTCTGTCCAGGAACCAGGTCATAAAAGCACCGGCCAGGGATATTTTCAGTGAAAGAATAACCATGACCGCCTCGCTCATCCGTTCTACGGGAAAGAGCAGCGCAAGAAGATTCAAAGGAGAGGAAAGATAGAACGCAAAAACACTCGCAAGGCTTTTCCCCATACCGATCCGGAAAGAATACGTCAGAGACCTTCCGTTAAGAAGGTGATTCCTGAAGGCTGTCAGGACAGAAGAGAAAACCCCTCCGCTTTCTGTAGCTGTCAGGTCGTGAGGTCCAAAAGGAAAAATACCGAAATAAGCAAATGTCACGGTAAGCAGCAACGCCGTTGCCACAAAAGACAGAAACGGACGGAAATCGATCTTTCTTTCCTTCTCCGGTATCTGCATAATGTTTTCCTCCAAGCCATCGCTGCAACTTCCTGAAATACAGTATGAATAATAGCATAAAAGCGATTTGTTTCCAAAAGATTCACGTTTGAAACATCCGTAGAAAGGCATGTTGTAGTATACTTAGAACATAGATTTCAAAGATTCATGAGGTAGTTTATGCTGATCAGTCTGTTAGTACCCTGCTATAACGAAGAAGAAGCGCTTCCGTTCATTTATGAAGCGCTCTGCAATGTTACAAAAGAGTGCGCCCAGTACGAATACGAACTGCTCTTCGTAAATGACGGAAGCCGTGATAAGACTCTTCCCCTGTTGAAGGATCTGGCCTCCAAGGATCCTCGCGTCCACTATATCTCTTTTTCCAGAAACTTTGGAAAGGAAGCCGCCATGTATGCCGGTCTCGCAGCCGCCAAGGGCGAATGGGTCGGTCTTTTGGATGCCGACATGCAGGATCCGCCTTCTCTTCTTCCTCAGATGTTTTCCATGCTGGAGAATGACGAATGCGATATCGTTGCCACCCGTCGTGTTTCCCGTAAGGGTGAACCTCCGATCCGCAGTTTCTTCGCACGCCGCTTCTATCATCTGATCAACCGTTTCACAGACGTGGAGATCGTTGATGGAGCCAGAGACTTCCGCGTAATGCGCCGGCCGGTCGTGGATGCGATCCTTTCCCTTGGCGAACGGCAGCGTTTTAGCAAGGGTATCTTCGCCTGGGTCGGATTCCGTACCAAGTGGCTGGAATTTGAAAATGTAGAGCGTATCGCCGGCGAGACAAAATGGAGTTTCTGGAAACTCTTCCGTTACGCCATTGAGGGAATCGTTTCCTTTACCACTGCACCTTTGAGACTGGCAACAGTTGTCGGTTTTCTCACGTCTTTCGGTTCCTTCGTTTACCTGGTCTACTACTTCATTCACGCCATCATCAACCTGATCTGGGAATACCGTCCGGGTTATCCGTCTTTGCTTTCCTTCATGCTCTTCCTTGGTGGTATGGTCCTTATGGCTTTAGGTGTTATCGGTGAATATCTCGCCAAGACCTATCTGGAAGTCAAGAAGAGACCGCTTTATATCATTGCCGAAGATAACAAAAAAGACGAAAAATAATAAAATCCCGCGAAATCACTTCGCGGGATTTTTTAACTCTTTTATTCGTTCGGATACCCGAAAATTACTTCTGCACAGTAACTTTCTTCATTCTCTGCTCCTGAAGCGGTCTGTCTCCACGATCCGTCGGAGTAGAAGCGATCTCATCCACGACCTCTATACCTTCGATGATCTTACCGAAAGCCGCATAGTTGCCATCGAGGAACGGACCATCTTCGTGCATGATGAAGAACTGGGAACCGGCCGAGTTCGGATCCCCGGCTCTGGCCATGGAGAGCACGCCACGCTCGTGGGAAAGATTATTCTCCACACCGTTAGCACGGAACTCACCCTTGATATGATGACCCGGACCACCCATACCGGTACCGGTCGGATCACCGCCCTGGATCATGAATCCGGAGATCACGCGGTGGAAGATCAATCCATCATAGAAGCCTTTCTCGATAAGATCGATAAAATTCTGTACACTGATCGGCGCCACGTCCGGATAAAGCTCCAGTTTCATGATACCGCCGTTTTCCATCTCAATTGTTACGATAGGATTTGCCATAATTCAAATCTCCTTTTCTCAGAATCACTTCTTTGATACTACGCGAAAAGCACTGCTTTGGCAAGTTACCAGGTAAGATCTTCATAGAATACTTCTTCCAGCGTCAGTCCCTTGGCCGGCATAGTCTTCCCTGCTTCTTTCCTTTCGCCTTCTCCCGTAAGCAGTGTCCTGATCTCTTCTTTTGTCATCTTCCCCTGTCCCACATATACCAGGCTTCCCGCCATGATACGCACCATGTTGTACAGGAACGACTCGCCCGATACCATGATCTCGATCAGATCCGGATCCGTATCTTTACGGGAAACATGGACATCCTTCATAGTACGGATCGGACTGATATCCGGCCCGCCCGAAGCCCGGAAAGCTGAAAAATCATGTGTACCGATAAATTCCGAAGCTGCCTCGTTCATGGCCTCCACATCAAGAAAACCCGGCACAAAAGCTTCCGTTCTACGGCCGATCGCCGAAGGAACAACAGCATTTCTCACCTGGTAACAGTACCGCTTCCCTCCGGCATTAAATCTGGCGTGGAAATCAGAAGGAACCACTTTCGCTTTCAGCACGACCAGATCCTCTTTCATTACCGCGTTCAATGCCAGCGGGATCTTTTCCTCCGGAATAGAAAAAGGAACGTCCACATGGGAAACATGACCTCTTGCATGTACACCGGAATCCGTCCGGCTGCAGCCGTAAATACGACAAAAGCGCCCGTACACCCTCTCCACTGCTTCTTCCAGTGTCTGCTGTACGGAGCGCCCGTTATCCTGTCTTTGGAAACCGACAAAATCAGTCCCGTCATATTCGGTCAGCAAAGCGATACGAATATCCGTATTCTCCTTTGTCTTCCCGTTTTCATCCATAGGTCAGCCCTGAAGCTTATCGTCAAAGCAAGCCTTACCCATCATGGCGGCACCGACGATACCCGCATCATTACCCATCTGGGCGATACGGATCTCGGTCTTTCTCACACCCGGGCCGAAGAACGGTTTATTCATCGTCTTCTCACGGAGCGGCAGAAGAAGCGGATCTCCCTCGTTGCATACACCGCCACCGATCAGGAGCACTTCCGGCATAAAAGCATTGATCACGTTGGCAAGGCCATCTGACAGATACTCGATATACGTGTCGACCACAGCCTGCGCAACCTCATCGCCCAGACGCATCGCCTGGAAAGCGATCTTTGCATTCAGTTTCCCATCGTTCTCTGCGATCACATCATTGAGCTTAGATTCCGGATTGGCTTTTGCAGCCTCTCCCGTCATTCTGGCAAGTGCCGACGCCGAACAGTATGCCTCGAAACAGCCCTTACGTCCGCAGGAGCACTGCTGTCCGCCGGAAACCAGAACAGTATGTCCGAATTCCGAACCGGCCTGATTAAAGCCGGAGAAAATACGGTTGTTGATGATCACACCGCATCCGATACCCGTTCCGATAGTAATCGTTACAGAATCCGCCACATCCGCGGCCGCACCGGAAACACTCTCAGCCATAGCTGCACAGTTTGCGTCGTTATCAATATATACCGGAAGATCGATCACACTTCTGATGATCTTTCTCATCGGTGCATTTACAAAAGGAAGGTTGGTCGCATACACCAGCGTACCTGCCTTATTATCCGGAGTTCCCGGAGAACCGATACCAATAGCAGAAACCTCTGACTCGGAAATACCCGCGTCCTCGATTGCCTGCTTCGCCAGTTTTCCCATATCTGTGATGATCTCTTCCATGGACCGCTCCGCATTCGTCTTGATGCTGACACGGTTCAGAAGTTTTCCATCATCCGAAACGACACCTGCTTTGATGTTCGTTCCGCCTAAATCGATTCCTACAAAATATGCCATTCCAAAAATCTCCTCATCTTTTGAAATCAACTGAATTCAGGGATAGTCACACCCGAACATTTTACTTTATTTTCCACAATAAATCTACCAGAACAGGCAGAAAAGCCGTTGCCGTAAGAAGGATCATCCATAGCCAGTCAGAGCCCTTCATGCGGAGAGGATGAAGCTTCGTTTTCCCCACACCGCCCTTATAGCAGCGGGCATCCATGGCTGTGGCCAGTTCCTCTGCCCGTTTAAAAGCACTGACGAACAGCGGTACTAAAACGGTTACGTAACCTTTAGCTCTCTGGAAAACATTTCCCGTATCGTACTCCGCGCCTCGGGAAGACTGTGCTTTCATGATCTTATCCGTCTCTTCCACCAGCGTCGGGATAAAACGTAACGCAATGGAGATCGTCATCGCCAGTTCATTTACCGGAACATGGATCACTTTCAGAGGCGATCCCAGAGATTCCAGCGCATCTGCCAGTTTCAGCGGAGTAGTCGTCAGAGACAGCAGAAGACCCGTGACCAGGATAAGAAGAAACAGACGGAATGCAAGCATGATCGCCCGTTTCAATCCCTCGTCGGTAATGACCAGGATCCCCCAGGACCAGAGTGTCTCCCCTGTCCTGCACGTAAACAGGTTCAGCATGAATACAAATAGCATAATGAACACGATCGGCCGCACCGATTTCAATACTTCCAGAACCGGGATCCTGGATAGAAAGGTCAGATACAATATCACACCGAAAGCTGTGATCATGGCAATTGCCGTATCCGCCATAAACACCGTGACCATATAAACGATAAACAGGAACACTTTCACCCTGGGGTCAAGCCGGTGTAGTACCGAGTCCGCCTGGTAGTAACGTCCGATGGAAACATCCTTTATCATGAGGAACTCACCTCCTCATTTCCGAACACGAGCGAAACCGCCGCCCGCTCTACATCGAACTCATACTCATCCGCATACGGAAAACTCTCTTTCAGCTCCAGCATCGTATTCATCAGAAGCGGTCTCTCAAGCCGCATGCGAAGGAAATCCGTCTTCTCGTCAAAAAGCTCCCGAGGAGTTCCGAAGAAAACCTGTTCGCCCTTCTTCAAAACCAGGATCCGGTCAGCTATCATAGATGCCTTGTCCATATCATGGGAAACCAGTATGATCGACTTCCCTTTTTCTTTCAGTTTTTGTATATATCCGAAGATCTCCTTCTGCCCGACCGGATCGAGACCGGCAGCCGGCTCATCCAGCACCAGCACATCCGGATCCATCGCCAGAACTCCGGCAAAAGCAACTCTTCGTTTTTGTCCTCCGGACAATTCAAACGGGGAGCGGTTCAGGACATCCTCACTAAGCCCGACAAGGGGCAGTGATTCCATCAGAAGTTCCTTACAGCGCTCTTCACTATAACCCATTTTTTTCGGGCCGAACATGATGTCCTTCTCCACCGTCTCTTCAAAAAGCTGGTGTTCCGGGTACTGGAACAGAAGACCCACATGTTTTCTTATCTTCTTGATCTCCGCGTTTTTCGCCGTCGAGATAAAAGCGCCTGTATCTTCATCCAGCACCTCTACCTGTCCTTCAAGCGGGCGCAGAATGCCGTTGAGATGGGAGATCAGCGTCGTCTTTCCCGAACCGCTGTGTCCGATGACCGCCAGTATCTCTCCTTTTCTCACATCAAAGTTTATATCCGAGATGGCTTTCTTCTCTTTTTTATCATAGCTGTGGGACAGGCCGGAAACACGAAGAACCACTTTATCTGAAAGAGGAGCCCGCTCCGGAAGACTGATCTTCGGAAGATCCGCTCTCTTGTTTTTAATGATCGTTGTGATCTCTGCGATGGCCCGTTTCTCCGATGTAAAAGCACTCTTGTCGACTTTCACTTCGCAGATCTTTGCCACTTCCCAGAGAAGTTCCGCCCATTTCGGAAGTTCCAGACCCAATTTGCGGATCATCTCCACCTGGGCAAATACTTCCGAAGGTGTATCACAAAGTCTGACCTTTCCGTGTTCAAGAACGATCACGCGATCGGCAAGGAATGCTTCGTGCATATCATGAGTGATGTGGATAACCGTGATCTTCTTATCTTCGCGCATTCTGGCGACAAGCTGCAGAAACTCATCTCTGGCTTTCGGATCGAGCATAGATGTGCTTTCGTCAAGGATCAGTATTTCCGGCTGCATGGCCAGAACACCTGCTATGGCCAGTTTTTGCTTCTGGCCACCGGACAATGATGATGGCTGTTTATCGGCTTTTTCAAGAAGTCCTACGTAACCTAATGCCTTCTGTACTCTCTGTGCCAGCTCCGGAAGCGGAACTGACAGGTTTTCCGGACCGAAGGCTACATCCTCTTCTACAGTCGTGCCTACGATCTGGTTATCCGGATTCTGGAATACCATTCCGCAATGAGAACGGATCGTCCAGAAGTTCTCGTCATCGGCCGCATCCAGTTCAAAGACGCGGAGATCGCCCTTGTCAGGATATTCCAGAAGATTGATCAGTTTCGCAAGCGTGGATTTCCCGGAACCATTCCGTCCCAGGACCGCCACATACTCTCCCCGTGAAATGGAAAAAGAAACATGGTCTACGGCAAGGACGTCGTCTCCCGTATTGACAGAATAGGAAAAGATCAGGTCTTCACCTTTGACGGCCTGTTCAAAATTTCCTAATGTCTTGATCTCATCTGCCATATTTCCTGTTCCCCGGTACTTTGGAATAAAAGAAAGTGACGGACAGTACCCACCATCCGTCACTCACTGCAATTTAAGTTTTAAAGGACAGCCTTACTCTGCGAATGTGAGAAGAGCCATCTCAGAAGCGTCACCGCGACGGGCGCCGAGCTTCACGATCTTGGTGTAACCACCCTTGTGGTTAACAAGACTCGGTGCGATCTCATCGTAAAGAATATTTACCGGATCCACAACCTTGCCCTCAGCATCGTGGCTCTTTCTGAGCCAGTAAGCAGCATTCTTACGAGCAGCGAGACGGGACGGGTTATCAACCTGAACTGTCTTCTTGCTGATCTCACGATCAACTACTTCGTACTTCTTACCGTTCTTGGAAGTCTTTGTTGTGAGGACCTTCATGCCCTTCGCATCCAGCTTCGCAGCGGAAACCGTTACTTCCTTCGTTGTGTAATTGTCCTTCTCACGGATAGCATCAGCGATCAGTTTGTCGATGATCTTGCTGACTTCCTTGGCACGGGCAACAGTTGTAACAACATGCTTTCTGTTCTCAGCAAGTGCCTTTCCGTCTTCTTTAACCGGGCAAACAACAAGTGAAGTTGCCAGATTTCTCAAAATTGCGATACGCTGATCGCTAACTCTTCCTAATTTTCTATAACCTGCCATGGTTTCCTACCTCCTGTATATTTACAATATCCTAGCTGACCCGCAAGCCGCTATTTAGTCCTCGACATCTGCGAGAGACAATTCCATATCCTCGAGCTTCTGGATTACTTCTTCCAGAGACTTCTTACCGAGGTTACGGACTTTCATCATTTCATCTTCCGACTTCGCAACAAGATCACCGATGGTGTTGATTCCTGCACGCTTCAGACAGTTGTATGTACGAACGGAGAAATCAAGATCTTCAATGACGATGTCATGTGTGGAATTCTTGCTGGAGCTGTCATCCGAATCACGGAAGCTCGGGCCGTTTGTAACTTCAGTAAGAGAAGTAAACAGTCCCAGATGATCACAAAGGATAGAAGCAGCAGAAGAAAGTGCCTCATCAACCTTAATGGTCGCATCTGTCCAAACTTCCAAAGTCAGACTATCAAAGTCTGTACGCTCACCAACACGTGTATTCGCGATCGTGTAGTTGGCCTTCTTTACCGGAGTAAAGATAGAATCGATTGCAATCACGCCAATGGTCTGCGTAGCCGGCTTGTTCTGGTCGGCTGTAGCATAACCACGACCCTTATTGATCGTCAGCTCGATGAAGAGACGGCCTGCGCCATTCATCGTAGCAATGACATGATCCGGGTTCATGATCTCGACTTCCTCATCGTGCACGATATCTCCGGCAGTAACCACACCGGTCTTGCCTTCGTCCATGCTGATGTATACAGTCTTCGGCGAATCAGTGTGAAGCTTAGCACGGATACCCTTAACATTCAGGATGATCTCCGTCATGTCTTCTACTACGCCCGGAATCGTTGAGAATTCGTGATACACGCCTTCTACGCGGATGGACGTTACTGCCGCACCCTGCAAAGAAGAAAGCAGTACACGGCGGAGGGAGTTACCAAGAGTCGTACCGTAGCCACGCTCGAGAGGAGCAACTACAAACTTACCGTACGAACTATCTTCGTTAACTTCTACGCACTCAATTGTCGGCTTCATAATTTCAATCATATTTATCCTCCTACGCGCTTATGCCCGCGCACGGTGATCATTACTTCGAGTACAACTCAACGATCAATGTCTCCTTAACCTCAAGATCAACATCCTCACGAGCCGGTTCTCTTACGATAGAACCTGTAAGTGTCTCTTCGTTGAATGTCAACCAAGCCGGTACCGGACGGGCATTGGAAAGTGTCTCAAATTTCGGGGACTTTCTGGATGTTTCCTTAACAGCGATCGTGTCGCCTGCCTTCAATGTCATGGAAGGAATGTTAGCCTTCTTGCCATTGAGAAGGAAATGACCATGTGTCACCAGCTGACGGGCTTCTGCACGGGAAGAAGCCAGACCAAGACGATAAACTACGTTATCAAGACGGAGTTCGAGGAGCTCAAGGAGCTTCTCACCGGTCTTACCCTGCTTACGCTCAGCACGAGCATAAGTAAGTCTGAACTGCTTCTCCAAAACGCCGTAGAAACGCTTTGTCTTCTGCTTCTCACGAAGCTGCAAACCATATTCTGAAATCTTTTTTCTGCCCTGACCATGCTGACCCGGTGCTGCACTCTTCTTAGCCAGTGCGCACTTCGCGGAGTAGCATCTCTGACCCTTGAGGAAGAGCTTGTCACCTTCTCTGCGGCAGAGTCGGCAGGATCCTTCTGTATATCTAGCCATTCTCTATACCTCCGAACTCAGACTCTTCTTCTCTTAGGCGGTCTGCAACCATTGTGCGGAACCGGTGTAACATCTTTGATCATAGTTACTTCCAGTCCGGCTGTCTGTAAAGCACGGATTGCGGATTCACGACCCGGTCCAGGTCCCTTTACATAAACTTCTACTGTACGCATACCGTGATCAGCAGCCTTCTTACCGGCATCCTCAGATGCCATCTGAGCTGCAAACGGTGTACCCTTACGGGAACCCTTCATGCCCATCTCACCGGCGGATGCCCAGGAGATCGCATTGCCCTGCATATCAGTAATCGTAACGATTGTGTTGTTAAATGTAGCGTGAATATGAGCCTGTCCACGGTCAATATTCTTACGCTCTCTCTTCTTCGGCCGTGCGGCCGTTTTCTTAACTGCTTTTGCCATGGGTCAGCCTCCTTACTTCTTCTTACCAGCGATCGTACGCTTCGGTCCCTTACGGGTACGAGCATTCGTCTTTGTGCGCTGGCCACGAACAGGAAGACCCATTCTGTGACGGCGGCCACGATAGCAACCGATTTCTGTCAATCTCTTAATGTTCAGGGAAACTTCTCTTCTGAGATCACCCTCTACGTTGTAATTGTTCTCGATCTGGTCACGGATCTTCGCAACTTCATCCTCGGACAGATCCTTGACACGGGTGTCAGGATTGATCTGGGAATCAGCGAGGATACGCGCAGAACTTGTCTTACCAATGCCATAAATGTACGTAAGAGCAATCTCTACTCTCTTGTCATTCGGCAAATCTACACCGGCAATACGAGCCATTCTGTGTACCTCCATGAATGTAACATTAAAATTCGTTCTTCGTATATATATGACATGCTGATGCTAAGATCCTCGCCGAAACGAGGCAGCCGCCTTGGCATAACTGGTGCATGTAATATCCTACAACTAAAAGATGCGGTTTCCCTTCGGACCGGGTTTTGTCCGAAAGTTAACAGCATCAACCCTGCTTTTGCTTGTGCTTAGGGTCAGAGCAGATAATCATGACACGTCCGTTGCGGCGGATTACCTTGCACTTCTCGCACATGGGCTTTACCGATGGTCTAACTTTCATATGACGAAACCTCCCTACTTTAAAACAATGCAAAACTGACGTGCGCTATGGGCGCACGCTAGAATATTATATCAAAAACTCTTCGTGATGCAAGTGTTTTTTTAATTTTCCTGCAAATATTGCAAAATTATTTTGCTCTCCAAGTAATTCTTCCACGTGAAAGATCATATGGAGAGAGTTCCATAGTTACCTTGTCACCGGGAAGGATCTTGATATAGTTCTGACGAAGCTTACCGGAAATATGGGCCAGCACAATGTGTCCGTTTTCCAGTCTTACCTTGAATGTTGCGTTCGGAAGCGCATCATCCACAATACCCTCTACCTCAATTACATCTTCTTTAGACATTCTTTTCCTCCGTTCTTGTAATGATCTCCGGACCTTTTTCCGTGATAATGATCGTATTTTCGTAATGTGCCGCCAGGGATCTGTCTCTGGTGATGATCGTCCACTCGTCATCGAGTACGGCGATATCACGTCTGCCCTGCGAAATCATGGGTTCGATGCAGAAAGCCATTCCTTTCACGATCCTCGGACCATGGCCGAATCTTCCGTAATTCGGTACATCCGGATCTTCGTGCAGCTGGTAACCGATACCGTGTCCGGTCAGCTCCCGGATCACGCCGTAACCGAAGCTCTCCGCATGGGTCTGTACAGCAGAGGAAATGTCTCCGATCCTGTGTTCGACCGTTGCCTTTTCAAATCCTTTCCAGAAGCACTCCTCTGTCACACGGATCAATTTCGCCGCCTCATCGGATATCTTTCCCACGGCAAAAGTTCTTGCCGCATCGGCATGAAGTCCGTTTAAGGAGCAGCACACATCACAGGTAACGATATCTCCTTCCTGCAGAACAACATCATTTCTCGGAATGCCATGCACGATGACTTCATTCTTCGAAATACAGATCTGTCCGGGAAATGGCGGATCTCCGTAATGATAAGAGGATGAAATCGCTCCGCATTCATCGAAGACCTTCTTCGCGATCATATCCAGTTCCATAGTAGTAATACCCGGCTCCACATTCTTCTCGAGTGTGAGCAGTGTTTTCTCCACTACTTTTCCCGCTTCACGCATTTTCTGAAAATCAGCTTCTGATTTGATCTGAATCATATACTGTCAATTTACCTTTCTAAAGCCCTTCTTCTCAAGAGCTTGGCTTGCCTGCTCAAAAGCAGTCTTCGGATCCTTCGAATTGTCGGCAGTGATTACGATACCCTTTGCTTCATAGAAGTCGATCAGGGGCTTTGTATTCTTCTCGTAAGTGATCAGTCTCTGTTCTACCGTCTCCGGCTTGTCATCGTCACGCTGAACAACTTCCTTGCCGCAAACGTCACATACACCTTCGACCTTGGTCGGACGGGAAACGACATTGTAGCTTTCTCCACAGGATGTGCAGACTCTTCTGTTAATGACACGTCCGATAATGACCTCGTTCGGAACATCTACTCGGATCACAGCGTCAATCGAAGAACCGCTCTTCGCCAGCATCTCATCAAGTTTCTCAGCCTGTGCGATCGTTCTCGGGAATCCATCAAGAAGATAACCCTTCTTGCAGTCGTCCTGGGAAAGACGATCTTCGACCATAGAGATCGTGAGCTCATCCGGTACAAGTGCGCCGGCATCGATATACTTCTTGGCTTCTATTCCAAGAGGGGTCTGCTCCTTGATATTTGCACGGAAAATGTCTCCGGTGGAAATATGCGTGATTCCGTAAGAGTCACGAAGAACTGTAGCCATCGTTCCCTTTCCGGATCCCGGTGCTCCTAAAATGATTAATTTCATATGCCTTATCTCCTCATTATTAAAGCGCGAAAACCTCGCGTGGGTCTCACGCGAGGTTATTCGTTACTTATCGGTTTGTTTATGCGTATGTCTTTCGATCATAACAACATACCCTACACTGATCAATCAAGGAATCCCTTGTAATTGTGTGTAACCATCTGCGACTCGATCTGCTGGACCAGGTCATTGGCTACACCCGTCATGATCAGAACAGATGTACCTGCAAACCATACACCCTCCATGCCGGTGATCTTACCGAGCAATGTCGGGATCAGTACAACGATGCAAAGGAAGCATGCGTCACACCAGTTAAGACGGTTTGCCACTTTCGCAATAAACTCGGAAGTCGGACGACCCGGACGAACACCCGGAATAAATCCGCCGTTCTTCTGGAGATTCTGAGAGATCTCAATCGGGTTGAACTGGATCATCGAGTAGAAGAATACGAAAGCAAAGATACAGAAGAAGTATGCTACATAGTAGAACGGGTTGGAACCGAAGTTTCTGAACCAGTTCACAACTACGTTATTGCTGTTCGGGAAGAAGATCGCCACGATCGTGGACGGCAGGGAGAGGATGGACATGGTGAAGATAACAGGCATAACGCTGGACTGGTTAACCTTCAGCGGAATGTATGTATTCTGGCCGCCATATACCTTTCTTCCTACAACCTTCTTAGAATACTGAACAGGAATTCTTCTTTCGGCATTCTGTACGTATACGCAGAAGATGATCGTCGCAACGGAGAACAGGGAAATAAGAATGAATGCAAGGATACCCACTGTGTTTCCAAGTGCAGCATTCTTAAACTTACCGGCAATGTTCAGCGCATCATAGTAGAGCGTCTTAGCCATTTCCGGAATTCTCGTTACGATACCGGCAAAGATGATCAAAGATACACCGTTACCGATTCCCTTCTCATTGATACGCTCGCCCAGAAAAACAACGAAGCATGTACCTGCTGTAAAAGTCAGGATGATCAGCATAGCTGTCAGCCACTTAGGCAGGTAGCCCGTCATTGCGGAACGTGTAGCGTATGTGAAGAAGGATGCCTGCATGAATGCAAGACCGACTGTCATGATTCTTGTGATCTTCTGGATCTTCTTACGGCCCTCTTCTCCCTCTTTTGCGAGATTCTCCAAAGCAGGGATAGCAACAGTAAGAAGCTGGATAATGATGGACGAGTTGATGTATGGTGTGATACCCATTGCAAAAATGGTTACCGCATAAAGACCACCACCGGCAATGATATCCATCAAGCTACCGATCTGACCCCAGTTACTTACGATCGAGTGAAACTCTTCACGGTTGATACCAGGGCAGGGGATCAATCCCCCGATCATGTAGAGCGCAAGAATGAAGAGTGTAAACATCAGCTTCTTACGCAGATCCGGCAGACGGAATGCATTAACTAAGGTGTCGAAAATACCCTTCATGTCATACCTCCAGTGCCGAGCCACCAGCCTTTTCGATTTTCTCTTTTGCTGAAGCAGAGAACTTCTTAGCTTTGACTGTAAGCTTCTTGGTCAGCTCACCGTTACCAAGAACCTTAATTCCGTCATTTACCTTGCCGATCGTAATGATGCCGGCATCTGCAAGGATCGTTGCATCGATCTCTGCACCATTATCAAACTTCTCAAGATCGGATACGTTGATCTCAACATACTCAGCTGCAAAACGCTTGTGGTTGAATCCACGCTTCGGCAGACGTCTGTAAAGAGGCATCTGACCACCCTCGAAACCAGGACGTACACCGCCGCCGGAGCGAGCGTTCTGTCCCTTATGTCCACGACCGGCAGTCTTTCCGTTTCCGGATCCGGCACCACGGCCCTTACGATATGCTTTCTCGTTTCCGCAGGAAGACATTTCATTAAGTTTCATGTTTCCTTACCTCCATTACACTTCTTCGCATGTAACAAGATGTGCTACAGTGCGAACCATACCGCGAATTGCCGGTGTATCTGTCTTTTCCACAGACTGACCGATCTTCTTCAGACCGAGTGCAGCTACCGTTGCAGCCTGGTTTTTCTTAGATTTGTTGGTGCTCTTCACCAAAGTAATCTTCAAATTAGCCATGTAAAGCACACCTCCATTACAGAATTTCTTCGGCAGACTTGCCGCGCAGACGTGCTACTTCTTCAAGAGAACGCATGCTCTTCAAGCCTTCCATTGTTGCATTTACAACGTTGTTCGGGTTGTTTGTGCCGAGAGACTTTGTACGGATATCCTTGATACCGCAAAGCTCACATACCGCACGAACCGGACCACCGGCGATGATACCGGTACCGCTTGCAGCCGGCTTCATTACGATCTTGCCTGCACCGAAAACACCGAATGCTTCGTGCGGGATCGTGGAACCGTCGAGCGGAACAGAGATCATGTTCTTCTTTGCATCCTCGATACCCTTGCGGATAGCGTCCGGAATTTCAGCAGCCTTACCCAGGCCCTTACCGACATGACCATTCTCATCGCCTACGATAACGAGGGCTGCGAAACGGAAATTTCTACCACCCTTAACCGTCTTGGAAACACGTCCGATATGGATGACTTTCTCTTTTAATTCGGTTGAATTTGGATCAAAACCCATCTTTTATTCCCTCCTAATTAGAATACCAGGCCAGCTTCACGAGCTGCCTCAGCCAATGCTTCGATACGACCATGGAAAATGTATCCGCCTCTGTCGAAGACAACTTCCTTGATGTCCTTGGCCAGAGCACGCTCTGCAATCAGCTTACCAACTGCAGCTGCACCTTCCTTGTTGCTTCCGTTAGCAATAGAAGCTTTCACTTCTTTATCTAATGTGGAGGCACTTACCAACGTGTTGCCAGCTTCATCATCGATGATCTGGGCATAGATGTTTGTGTTACTTCTGAAAACGCACAGACGTGGACGTGCAGGGGTTCCGCTGATCTTTTTTCTAACGCGGACATGCTTTCTACGGCGAATAGCGTTCTTGTCAATTTTATTAATCATGCTTTTTCACCCCTTCACTTACTTCTTAGCGCCAGTCTTACCTTCCTTGATGCGGACATATTCACCAACATATCTGATACCTTTGCCCTTATATGCATCCGGAAGTCTGTAAGAACGGATCTTAGCGGCTGTTTCACCAACCAACTGCTTGTCAGCACCCTTAACGATGATCTGGTTCTGTGCCGGAACATCAATTGTGATTCCTTCCGGTTCTTCCATCTCGATCGGGTGAGAATAACCAAGGTTAAAAATAACCTTCTTGCCCTGCTTCTGTGCCTTGTAACCAACACCCTGGATCTCGAGTTCCTTCTTGAAACCCTCGGAACAACCGATAACCATGTTGTTGATCAAAGAACGTGTCAAACCATGCAAAGCCTTTACCTGCTTTTCATCGTTTGGTCTTGTAACAGTGATGACATTACCGTCAACTGTTACGCTGATGGAAGGATGTACATTCAAAGAAAGTGTAGCGTCCTTACCCTTCACAGTGATGGTCTGACCATCCTGCTTTACTTCGAGCCCTGCCGGGATCGTGATCGGCATATTGCCAATTCTAGACATAACAATCTACCTCCTGCTCTTTAGATTGCGGAACGTCTCCGTTCCATTTCAGAGTTTATATGGTTTTCAATTACCAACATTACCAAACGTAAGCCATAACCTCGCCGCCAACGCCGAGCTTTCTGGCTGCCTTATCTGTCATTACGCCCTTGGATGTGGAGATGATGGCGATGCCCAGACCACCCAGAACCTTCGGGAGGTTCTCCTTATCCGCATAAACGCGGAGACCGGGCTTGGAAATTCTCTGGATACCGGAAATAACGTGCTTCTTGGCAGCGTACTTCAGAGTGATCTTGATCATTCCCTGCTTGTCATCTTCGATCGTCTCGAAAGAAGCGATATAACCTTCGTCTACTAAAATCTGTGCGATAGCCTTCTTCAAATTGGAAGCAGGTACCATAACAGTCGGATGACCGGCTGTGCCTGCATTACGGATTCTTGTCAGCATATCTGCAATTGCATCTGTAATCTGCATATTCTTTCCTCCTTAATGTGCTATCGGTTACCAGCTTGCCTTACGTACGCCCGGGATCTGACCCTTATAAGCCAGGTCACGGAAGCACAGACGGCAGATGCCATACTTGCGAATATAAGCATGTGGTCTTCCGCAGAGCTTGCAACGGTTGTGCTGCTGCACCTTGAACTTCGGTGCGCGCTGAGCCTTGAGTTTCATTGACGTTTTAGCCATATTACTTATATCCTCCTATTACTTACGGAACGGCATACCGAGAAGAGTAAGCAGTGATCTTGCTTCTTCGTCTGTTTTAGCCGTTGTAACAACGATGATATCCATACCACGAACCTTATCGACCTTATCGAACTCGATTTCAGGGAACATGAGCTGCTCCTTGATACCCATGGCATAGTTACCATGACCGTCGAAAGAGTTCGGATTAACGCCACGGAAGTCACGTACACGAGGCAGTGAGATGCTGATCAGCTTATCGAGGAAGTTGTACATGTTCTCACCACGAAGAGTAACTTTGCAGCCGATCTTCATGCCCTCTCTGAGCTTAAAAGCAGCAACTGACTTGGAAGCAACTGTGGAAACAGGCTTCTGTCCGCAGATGATGCCCATATCACGCATAGCGTTCTCAAGAGCCTTCGGGTTATCCTTGACTTCGCCGACACCCATGTTGAGAACGATCTTCTCAAGCTTCGGGATCTGCATGCAAGACTTATACTTGAATTCTTCCTGCAAAGCAGGTGCAACTTCATTAAGATACTTGTCCTTTAATCTAGACATAAATTACTCCTCCTTTGCCTTCTTGATCTGATCGATATCAGCGCCGCACTTCTTGCAGACACGGAACTTAGCGCCGTCTTCTGCAACTCTGCGTCCGACTCTTGTGGCCTTACCGCACTTGGGGCAGATCAGCATGACATTAGATGCATCGATCGTGCCTTCCTTCTCGATAATGCCAGCCGGCTTGTTCTGGCCCTGAGCCTTCTGATGCTTCTTAACCATGTTCACACCGGAAACGACTACACGTCCGGACTTCGGTTCTGTCTTCAGGACCTGTCCCTGTGCACCCATATCCTTACCGGAGATAACAACGACCTTGTCGTCTTTCTTTACATGAATCTTACTAGCCATTTGCCATCCTCCTTACAGAACTTCCGGAGCCAGAGAAAGGATCTTCATATAATCCTTATCACGGAGCTCTCTTGCGATAGGCCCAAAGATACGGGTTCCACGCGGGTTCTTGTCTTCCTTAATGATAACGGCAGCATTCTCATCGAACTTGATGTATGATCCGTCAGCTCTTCTTACGCCTTTCTTAGTGCGAACAACTACTGCGCGAACCACATCGCCCTTCTTAACGACACCACCAGGAGTAGCAGTCTTAACAGAGCAGACGATAACATCACCGATATTCGCGTACTTGCGCCAAGAACCGCCAAGCACCTTGATGCATGCAAGTTCTTTTGCACCAGTATTATCCGCAGATCTTAATCTGGATTCTACTTGAATCATCTTGATTTCCTCCTTTACGTAATTCCCTTACGTATTACTTCGCCTTCTCAATAATCTCGACCAGTCTCCAACGCTTGTCTTTCGAAAGCGGGCGGGTCTCCATTACCTTAACCTTGTCGCCGATGCCGCACTTGTTCTCTTCGTCGTGGGCCTTCAGCTTGTATGTTCTCTTCATGATCTTGCCGTACAGCGGATGCTTAACATGCTCAACCACGGATACAACGATTGTCTTGTCCATCTTATCGCTAGAAACGATACCGACACGTGTTTTTCTGAGGTTACGATCGCTCATTTGCCTATCTCCCTTCATTAATTAGCCTTAAGCTCTTGTTCACGGAGAATCGTGTTCACGCGAGCGATGTCACGCTTTACAGCACCGAGGCGCTGGGGATTCTCGAGTTGGTTTGTAGCATGCTGGAAACGAAGTTTGAAGAGTTCGTCCTTCAATGCAACCAGTTCCTGCTGAAGTTCTTCCGTAGACTTCGAACGCAATTCTTTAGCCGTCATTTTCAGATACCTCCTCTTCCTTCTTGATGAACTTTGTCTTGCATGGGAGCTTGTGTCCGGCAAGACGCATAGCCTCACGGGCTACTTCTTCAGATACGCCGGCGATCTCGAAAAGAACACGGCCCGGCTTAACTACTGCTACCCAATACTCCGGAGCACCTTTACCGGAACCCATTCGAGCCTCAGCAGGATGCTTTGTGATCGGCTTATCCGGGAAGATCTTGATCCAAACCTTACCGCCTCTCTTAACATAACGGTTGATAGCGATACGTGCGGCTTCGATCTGGTTGCTAGTGATCCAGCAGGGTTCTGTGGAATACATACCGTAATCACCGTAAGCAACAAAGTTACCTCTTGTAGCCTTACCTGTCAGGCGGCCGCGCTGCTGCTTTCTGTGCTTAACTCTCTTAGGAAGTAACATTACGCTTCGCCTCCTTCCACAACTTTAGCCGGCTTCTTCGCCGCGAGGACTTCTCCTCTGTATACCCATACCTTTACACCGATGCGGCCGTACTGTGTGTTTGCCTCAGCAAAACCGTAGTCGATATCCGCACGAAGTGTCTGCAGCGGGATAGTACCTTCATGATATGTCTCGGATCTTGCGATCTCGGCACCGCCGAGACGGCCGGAGCAGGAAGTCTTGATACCCTTAGCACCGCTCTTGATCGTTCTGGACATTGCCATCTTCATGGCACGACGGAAAGATACACGTCTTTCAAGCTGCTGTGCAATGCTCTCGGCAACAAGCTGTGCATTGGCATCTACATTCTTGATTTCACGTACATCTACGAAGAAATTCTTCTTGAACTTCTTCTGGAGCTTCTTCTTGAACTCCTCAATGCCTGCACCCTGACGTCCGATGATGATACCCGGCTTAGCGGTATTGATGATGATGGATGTCTTGTCAGCGCCCTTACGCTCGATCTCGATCGTAGAAACACCTGCTGCAAAGCACTCTTTCTTTACAAAATCACGGATTTGCTTGTCCTCAACGAGGAAATCGCTGAATGTCTTCTTGTCGGCATACCAACGTGTGTCCCACTCTTTGATGACACCTACGCGCAAACCATGGGGATTAACCTTCTGGCCCATTTTGTTTCCTCCTTATACTCTTTCCTTGAGAACAACTGTAACGTGACTTGTTCTCTTATTGATACGTGACGCTGAACCTCTTGCTCTCGGAATGAAGCGCTTCAGGATCGGTCCTTCGTTAGCATATGCATCTGCAACATAAAGGCTTCCCTTGGAAAGGCCATTGTTGTTAACAGCATTTGCCTCAGCAGACTTCATTGCCTTCTTGATGATCGGTGAAGCAGCCTTCGGAGTATAGTCCAGAATTGCATAAGCTTCATCGAGGTCCTTACCCTTGATCAGGTCTGCAACGACCTTGACCTTACGGGGTGTAATACGAACATACTTGGAAATCGCTTTACCCTGGTCCTTACCGATACCGAGGAGCTTTCTCTGCTTCTTGGTCAGGATCGGGTTCTTAGAGTTCTTCTTCTGCTGCTTGCCGTAAGCTTCGAGGATCTCATCGCGATTCGCTTCGATATAGTCTTTGGTCAATTTAACTTTTTCCACTATTGTTTCCTCCTTTAAAGCTTACGATCACTTACCACCGGACGACTTCTCACCGGCATGTCCGCGGTATGTTCTTGTCGGAGCAAATTCGCCCAGCTTGTGGCCGATCATTTCCTCGGTAATATATACCGGAACATGTCTTCTGCCGTCATAAACAGCGATCGTATGTCCTACCATCTCCGGATAGATCGTGGAAGCGCGAGACCAAGTCTGTACAACCTTCTTCTCATTCGCTGCGTTCATCGCATTGATCTTCTTCATCAGGGCATCCTGTACGAAATAACCCTTCTTGGTTGATCTACTCATTTTGGTTCCTCCCTTCGCTTACTTTCTACCCTTAACAATGTACTTGTTAGACTGCTTCTTCTTGTTTCTTGTCTTCTTACCAAGAGTCGGAACACCCCAAGGTGTAACAGGACCCGGAAGACCGATCGGAGACTTACCTTCACCACCACCGTGCGGGTGATCGTTCGGGTTCATAACAACACCACGGACTGCAGGACGTACGCCCATGTGACGATGACGTCCGGCTTTACCGATAGAAACGTTCTCATGTTCGTTATTTCCGATAACACCGATCGTAGCGCGGCACTTGATGGAAACCATGCGTACTTCGCCGGACGGGAGACGAACCTGTGCGAAGTCGCCTTCCTTAGCCATCAGCTGAGCACCTGCACCAGCCGTTCTAACCAGCTGAGCGCCCTTACCCGGCTTCAGCTCGATGTTGTGGATCATTGTACCTACAGGGATGTTTACGATCGGGAGAGCATTACCGGAAACGATATCTGCCTCTGCGCCGGAAACTACCTTGTCGCCTACCTTCAGGCCCTGGGGAGCCAGGATGTAGGACTTTGCACCGTCAGCGTACTGGATCAGTGCGATAAATGCTGTACGATTCGGATCGTACTCAAGTGCAACTACTGTTGCCGGAATTCCATCCTTTGTTCTCTTCCAGTCAATGACACGGATCTTACGACGATTACCGCCGCCGATGTGGCGAACAGTGATACGACCATAAGAGTTGCGTCCGCCTGACTTATTGCTTGCAACGAGCAGACTCTTCTCGGGCTTCTTCTTCGTAAGAGAAGAATAATCCGCGACGGTCATGTTTCGTCTTGCAGGAGAAGTTGGATTAAAAGTCTTTACTGCCATTCTCTCTTCACTCCTTTTCCATCAGGCCTTACTGGCCGATTCCAAATTCTTCGATTGCTGTCTTATACTTCTTGGCAGTCTTGGTGTCCTTGCCGCCCTTGCCGAGGTAAGACGTTTCCTTAGCTTCCATGTCGATCGTAACAACAGCCTTCTTCCAGGACGGTGTTGTTCCTTCAACATAGCGCTGTCTCTTTACTTTACCCTCAACCTTCAAAGTGTTTACGGAAACAACTTTGACGTTGAACAGTTTTTCCACTGCGTTGCGGATATCTGTCTTGGTAGCGGTCTTGGCTACTTCGAAAGTATACTTGCCATATGCGGCATCATAAGAACTCTTCTCTGTGATGACCGGCTTAATGATGATGTCCTGCGGTGCCTTGCTCATACGTACACCTCCATAATCTTCTCTGCAGCTTCCTTCGTCATAATGAAGGAATCATACTTCAGAATGTCGAACACGTTGATCGTGTTGACGAAAGCTGTCTTAACTTTCGGAAGATTTCTAGAAGCCTTCTCAACATTCTCATTCTTGCCGTCGAGTACTACGAGAGCAGAATCATTGATCTTGATTGCTTTCATGAAATCAACCATATTCTTTGTCTTCATCGTATCGAAGTTCAGACCTTCAACAACAACGATCTTTGTCTCAGCCATCTTTGTGGAGAAAGCGGACTTCATTGCCAGACGACGGATCTTCTTCGGTACAGTGTAGCTGTAAGATCTCGGCTTAGGCCCAAAGATGATGCCGCCACCAACATACTGAGCAGAACGTGTAGAACCATGACGAGCACGGCCTGTACCCTTCTGACGATACGGACGCTTACCGCCGCCTCTGACTTCACTTCTTGTCTTTGTGGAATGTGTACCCTGACGACGATTTGCAAGCATGTTGAGAACAACAACGCGCATTGCAGACTGATTCGGCTCAATACCGAAGATCTCATCAGAAAGATCCATCGATCCTACAACGGCTCCACTAAGATTTACAATATCAATTTTAGCCATTTCTTAGTTCCTCCTTGTCCTCAAATTATTTCGCCTTTACGGACGATGTGATCGTAACGATACCGCCCTTAGGACCCGGAACCGCGCCCTTGAGAACGAGGATTCCTCTTTCGCCGTCAACGCTGACGACCGTCAAATTCTGAACTGTGCAGTTCACAGCACCCATGTGACCAGGCATCTTCTTACCCGGGAGAACACGAGCCGGTGTGGAGTTTGCACCCATGGAACCAACACGTCTGTGGTACATGGAACCGTGTCCGTCCGGACCGCCCTTCTGACCGTGACGCTTGATGTTACCCTGGTAACCTTTACCCTTGGATACACCGCTTACATCTACATGATCGCCAACTGCGAGCATGTCGGAGACCTTGATCTCCTGTCCGAGTGTGTAATCCTCTTCTGTCTTAAACTCACGGATAGTACGCTTTACGCTTACCTCAGCCTTTGCGAACTGTCCCTTGTCCGGCTTGTTTACAAGCTTTTCGCGAATGTCGCCTGTTGCAACTTTCACAGCCTTGTAGCCGTCGTTTTCTACCGTCTTATTCTGAATAACAAACATAGGGTTGCATTCAATAACGGTTGCCGGGATCGCCAGACCGCTCTCATCGAAGAGCTGTGTCATGCCGGCTTTTTTGCCAAGTACGAACTTTGTCATTTTTGTTTCCTCCTATTTAGGTTATTGGTTCGCGTTTTGTGTCTGCGAACATGACCTCCGCATATCCTGCCGCTTGACTTTCAGCAAGACGCGGAAAAAGCCCTTAAGCCTTGAGCTCAATGCTCACGCCTGCAGGCATGTCAAGCTTCATCAATGCATCAACAGTTTTCTGGTTCGGCGCATAAATGTCGATAAGACGCTTATGTGTACGAAGTTCGAACTGCTCACGGGAATCCTTATACTTGTGCGGGGAACGCAGGATCGTTGTGATCTCTTTTTCTGTCGGGAGCGGGATCGGACCGGAGAAGCTTGCGCCTGTTCTGGTAACTGTCTCGACAATACGTGCTGCGCTCTGGTCAAGGAGCTCGTGATCATAAGCCTTAAGCTTAATTCTGATCTTTTGGTTTGTTGCCATGTTTGATTCCTCCAAATTCATCGCTGTTTTTTATTCACCCTGTCCAGCGTTTCTTCCTTGCCCATCATAAAACCCAGGAGACCAGTTACCGCAGCATACGGCACTTTGGGCCTGGGCATGTGTTCTTGGAACACACGCTGTGACTTCCAGGTTCTCGCCGAAGATCAAGTCTTCGACTGCTCCGTCTAAGTTACCCGCTTCAGAAGCACAGCCGCTTCCTTAACGGCAATCTCAGACATCTACGCTACGCGCACAAAGTCGCGCACGAAAGAGTATACTCCAGAAGTCTAGCGATTGCAAGCAATTTTTTCAAAAAATCGGATTTTTTCACCAAAACGGGTGTTCCCACCCCTGATGCACAGTAATATAAGGCGTTTTCAGGTATTGGTCAAGTCTCGGGAAGAAGTTTCTTTACATCTTCCTGGGAAAAGTGATACCGCTGATCGCAAAAATGGCATTCCAGGTCGATGCCTTTCAGATCTTCGGAAAGCTCCGACAGATCTTTCCGCCCGATGGCCATCAGATTCTTCTCCATTCTCTCCCTGGAACAGTTGCACTTATATGACACAGGAGTTCCCTGAAGGAAGCAGATCTTCTCATCTCCGAGGAACATATCGAGGATCTTTTCCGGATTCATTCCCTCAGAAAGAAGGAAGGTCACATCCGGGAAACCTCCGCCGACCCGTTTTTCCAGATAGGAGATCGTTTCTTCATCCGCACCCGGCAGCAGCTGTACCATGAAGCCGCCTGCGCAGGTCACGCCGTTACTGTCCAGTCCGACTCCGAGCGAAACAATAGAAGGAGTCTGCTCAGATGATGCCAGATAATAGGTAAAGTCTTCGGCGATCTCACCGGAAACCAGCTCCACCTGTCCGACATAGGGTTCCTTCAATCCGAAATCTTTTACCACGGTAAGTTTTCCGTTTCCGACTGCAGCGCCAACATTCAGTTTTCCCGGACGATGGTAGGTCGTCTCCACGACCGGCTCAAGAACGTATCCCCGGACATGTCCTTTTGAATCGGCAACGGCAGTCATTCCCTGAAGCGGACCATCCGAGCGGATATTGACCGTAAGAGAATCATTTTCACCTTTCAAAGTCTCCGCCAGGAACAAAGTTCCGGTCAGGAATCTTCCCAGAGCAGCCGTGGCAACAGGAGAAGTTTTATGGATACGGAGTGCCTCCTGTACAAGCTTTGTCGAACGCATAGCGAGTGCACGGACTTTCCCGTCCAACGCCGTCGCAGTTACAATATAATCCGAATCATCCGCCGGAGAACCCGGCGCCAGATAAAAATCTTCCATTTTCTTCTCCATTTCTATTAAAGCGGTCTTCTCACACAGTAAAAGACGCGCTCGTCTGTATCCTTTGGCTTTCTCTTCTTAAGATCCCCGTATACTCCGGCGATCTCAAGTCCACACTCTTCAACCAGTTTCCGGATCTCTTCATCAGAATAGAATCTTTCTAATATCTCCTCATCTTCCCTCTCGTAGTGCTCCCCGTCAGTCGTGGCAAACATCGTAAGGGCCGCAGTATTCATACCGCTTTTCTCGTCAAAAGAATTCTCCCATAACACAGTAAAATCATCTTCGATGGAATAGAAGAATTCATTTCCCAGCGTTTCCCGGAAATGCTTCTTCGTCGCCAGATCAAATATAAAGAGTCCTCCGGGGTTCAAAAAGCAGGAGAATGACTTCAGGAGTTTTCCGATATCACGTTTATCTGTCACATGGTTGACCGTATCCAGGAGAGAGACGAACACATCCATGGAACCGAAAAGATCCAGCTCCGTCATATCCTGGCACAGCCAGAGGGCATCGATCTTCTGTTTTTCGGCCTGCTGTCTCGCCCGATCCAGCATCGGCACCGAGGCATCCACTCCGATTATGTCATATCCGAGTTTGGAAAAAGCGCAGGTTACAGTGCCGGTGCCACATCCCAGATCACAAAGAAGCGGGCTTCCGTCCTTTCCGTCTCCGGGAAAAGCGCCATGCTTTTTTACGATCCAGTCGATAAAACCGGCCCACTTCTCCGGATCCAGTTCCTGCTGGAATGTATCGTAAAAACCTGCTAAAAAATCGTATGCTGACATAGAACCATCCTTTATGTGATATATGGTGCCGGGTCGACTTTCTGTCCGTCTACACGAACCTCAAAGTGAAGGTGCGGGCCGGTGGACGTACCTGTGCTTCCACACTCCGCAATAGTCTGACCTGCTTTCACGGTATCACCGACATGTACATATACATCACGGCAGTGCCCGTAAAGCGTACAGATCCCGTTTCCGTGATCGATCACGCAATGGTTTCCGTAATTGACTCCGCCCGTGTTCTGTCCTTCAACCGGCTCATCCACTTTGATGACCGTTCCGGATGCCGCCGCCACGATCGGATTTCCATATTCACCGCCCAGGTCAACACCCCAGTGCATGCGGTATTCGTGATATACAGGATGGTAACGCATCCCGTACGGGGAATAGATCGTATAATCGCCCGGATAAGGCCAGGTCATCTTCATTTTTGGTTTAGTCGTGCCGGAACCGCCACCATTTCCGCCACCATTTCCGCCACCGGAGTTTCCACCTCCGCTGCTGCCACCGCCGGAATTTCCACCACCGTTTCCGCCACCGGACGGTTTCGATGTTGGTGTAGCCTGACGGCGTCTTTCTTCCTCAAGTTCCTTCTGCAGCCTTCTGATCTCATCATCCATATCATCTGCCGCTTCACGGAAAGAATCTTCCCTTTCCATCCATGTTGAGATCTGGCTCTGTTTTCTTTCCAGTGCCTCTTCCGTCACGCCGATCCGGTCCCGCAGCTCCTTGAGTTCAGCCTGCCGTTCTTCCGCTACTCTCTGCATATCTTCTGCTTCCTGAAGCGCTACCTGGCTCTGCAGTTCCGCATCATCCATGGCGATCGTCAGCTGGTCGATCATCTGCCGGTCCGCATCTCCGATCAGAGAGATCAGTTCCAGATTGGTAAAGAATCCCGCGATACTCTTCGAAGAAAGAAGGATCTCCAGTGTGGATTTATTCTCATAGGCAAACATCACACTGATCCTCTCCGCATACTGGATACGCTTGGCCTTCAAGGTCTCCTGGGATTTGATATACGTATCCAGCGCTTCTCTCTTCGCGATCAGCGCCGCCGCATATTCTTCCGCGATCTCCTCGTACTGTTTCAGCTGCTCATCGCTCAGACCTTTGAGCTCTGCCAGTTCGCCTGCCAGTTCGCTCTTCTCACCCTTGAGGTTTCTGACTTTCTCTGCAGCTTCGTCCGCTTTCCGTTCCGCTTCGTCTCTCTTCTTCTTCGCCGCTTCAATATCCGACTCATCGGGAGTATAAGAAAGGAATCCGCGATCCACTGCCTTTACAGGCTTATAGGAAAGCGCATTTGCGCAGGAAAAAGAAACAGCAACACAAACCAATACCGCAAGATTTCTTCTGAGATTGAGAAAACGTCTAGTCATCTGTCTTCACCTCGTTTACACCTTTACGTACTTCCGGACTGCAATTCCACTGCCTATCGAACCGATAATGATGCCGCTTGCCAGGCAAAGGAAGAGAACATAGACCGAAAGATTTCCCATCGGAAGCAGGGCATAAATACTGCCCGCCTCCACATTCGTCATGGCTCTTGTATAGATCTCGTTATACGCCAGATAGGAGAGCCCCCAGGCACAAAGTGCGCTGATCAGGCCTACGATGGCGCCTTCAACAATATACGGAAGCCGGATATACGCATTCGTTGCTCCGACAAACTTCATGATGGCGATCTCTGTGGATCTGGAAAACACGGATATACGTACCATGTTGGATATGATGAACAAGGAGATCAGAAACAGAACGATAAATGAGATACCCGTCGCAATATTGACCGTTCTCGTCGCCCTCGTCAGGAAAGACATGACATTGCTCTCCTGCATGACCTTGTCTATACCGGGGATCGCCTGAAGCCCCATCACTACGTCGTTGGCATAAATCGGATCGGTAAGCTGGACAGTAATGGTATAGGGCAGATATGTATTGTAGTCGAATCCATCGAGGATCTCGGAACTGTCGCCGAGTTCTTTTCGGAAACGCTGATAATTCTCTTCCGGAGACATGCCGTAATAACCCTTGATCATGTCTGTGTGGGATGTCAGATAGTTCACCGTCATGTCCATCTGCTCCTGGGTGCATCCCAGTTTCATGTACACTTCGATCGGCGGCTGCTGCCCGACCTTCTTCATGATATACCGGGCATTTGCGGAAAAAATAAAGAAAACAGACATCAGAAGAAGCATGAGAAGGATCGTCGTAATGGATGCCACCGTTACGAGCGGATGCCGGACAATGCCCTGAAAGCCTTCCTTCACTGAATTCCAGAACGCGCGCAGACTCATTTTTCGCTCTCCCCCCGATTCGGTGGAAATTCAGGAAGCGGTTCTTCTTTTCCGTTCCCATCGGCGGCCGCATCAAATTCATCCTGCATACTCTTCGGCAGAGCCGGCTGTTCCGGTTCAACCACCGCCGTATATCCCGAAGCCCGCTCATCGCGTACGATCAGGCCGTCTTCCACTTCGATGACACGTTTCTGCATGCGGTCGACAAGATTACTGTCATGGGTACAGATGATCACCGTCGTGCCTGTTTTATTGATTTCGAGAAGAAGCGCCATGATCGTTTCCGATGTCTCCGGATCAAGGTTTCCCGTAGGCTCATCCGCCACGATCATTTTCGGGCTGTTCAGCATCGCGCGTGCAATCGCCACTCTCTGCTGCTCACCGCCGGAAAGCTCAAGCGGCATCGAGTCGGCCTTGTCACGAAGGCCCACTGAACCCAGAACTATATCCACCATCTGTGTCAGTCTTCTCTTGGGAATACCGACGATCTCGCCGGCAAAAGCAATATTCTCCGCCACGGTTTTCGTCTCGATCAGACGGAAATCCTGATAAATGATACCGATCTGTCTTCTAAGCACCGGGATCAAAGCACGCGACATCTTTGAAATATTGAAATGATCGATCAGGACCATCCCCTCTGTCGGCCGCTCTTCTCTGGTAATACACTTCATCAAAGTAGACTTGCCCGATCCGCTCTTTCCGATCACGAACACGAACTCGCCGTCTTCTATGACAAAGTTCACTCCGCGCAGAGCATCCGTGCCGGTCTTGTATGTCTTATGTACATTTTCAAACCGTAACAAAGTCAGTCATCCAGCCTTTTACCAATTGATATTGCCACTCTGACCGCTCTTTTCCTGCTTCTCCAGATACGTACGTACCATAGCCGCCAGCTTGAAAAGCACTGCATCATCGAAGCTTCGAAGATCCAGTCCGGTGATCTTCTGGACCTTATCCAGACGGTATACCAAAGTATTTCTATGAACGAAGAGTTTTCTGGAAGTCTCACTTCCGTTGAGGTTATTCTCGAAGAAACTCTGGATCGTAACCAGCGTATCCGAATCCAGGGATTCATATGCACCCTTCGGGAATACTTCACTCAGGAACATATTGCAGAGCGTCGGCGGCAGCTGATAGATCAGACGGCCAAGGCCGAGTTTATCGTAGCGCATGATAAACTGCTCGCTCTCGAAGATGCTGCCGACACGGAGTGCCAGTGTTGCCTCTCTGTATGATTTCGCAATATCGCGGAGCGTCTGTGCCGGCATACCGATACCGACATGGGCACGGATCATGGATTCCGCATTCAGGTTATCGAGGATCGTACCGCTGACTTCCTTAAGGAAGCTGTCGAGATTCTCGCTCAGATCCATGACCAGAACGATCGTCTCTTCGTCCATGGCCACGACCATCTGTGTTTTGCTGTCCGGGAACAGATTCTGCAGGATCTCGAGGCACTCAACACCATCATTCTTGCTGACCCGCACGATGAAAACGATACGGCGTGTCGCAAACGGGATTTTGTATTCTCTTGCCTTAAGCGGAATGTCGCCCGGCAATTCGTTCTCGAGAAGAACATTCTTAATAAACGTCTCGCGTTCCACATCTGTGTTACGCTCCCGCATCGCCGCCTTGATCCACTGTGTTACAAGCTCGAGATAGGTTCTGGCAACGGCATCCACGCCGCTGATGAAAGCAATATACTGTGTGGAATCGCCGATAATGATCTTCATATAGGTTTTTCCAGCCGTACTGGAAAACAGTTCATCGGAAAGAAGCACTGCCCTTGCACTGGAATCTTCGATTCCTTCCCAGGCCGGATCCGTGCAGGCCACGACCATTCCGGACGTATCCATTACGCCCACGGTCATATCCAGGATCTTCTTCGCTTCACGCATACACTTTTTTAATTCTTCCATATGCTTCACCTTATCTCTTTCGTAAGTATCTCGCGAAAAACGGGAGATAGTTATAACTATTCTATTGTAACTATCTTATTTATCTTAAACTTTTCGGCCACATTTCGCAACATTTCGGATTTTACAATCTCTTTACGGGGGCTCTGATAGCTATCTATATTTAGTTGGCATCGATTATGGAATCTCTATTCCAAAGAGTTCCGCCGTATTCTTGCGGAAAAGATTCATATCAAGTGGGATATCTTCTTTTTCAAATGTCAAAATCAAGTTCTTGCCTGTGAATACATTGATTTTCTGATACTCTTTGATTTTCAGCAAGTTCTTTTCAAGATACCCAGGATCATCGAGACGTCCGAGATGCTCGTGGTAGAATACCCTGCCATTTCTCACATCTAGTATTGCAAAGTCGACATATCGATACCTTCCAGGCTCCACCTCTACAGGAAAATCGTATTTATATGGAATTCCCATGTCATAGTATGAATCTGCTATCATTGCCTCGGACTTTGACCTTACAAATTCTCCCCGTTTTGTCGCGAAAATCTTCTCTTCCGGAAATGATGAATTCGCTTCAAATGGCTGTGCCAGCCACCATCTGGCATAATCTTCTCCTTCCAAAAACGAAGCTTCCACTATTTCTTTTCGGGTTAGAGTAAGATTTGCGTATGCATCCTCTGGTGACTTCTTCGGATATTTTTCCAGAAAAGCCTTAATCGCATTTTCCTCTTGCTTAATCGACTTTATCAGTTGCGTATTGTAATCTTTCTGTGCAAGTGCTCGCGCTAATTGCCTATCTTCATTTTTTATATAGGTGCCACTATGATCACTTTTTTCAGATACATGATAAAATCGGAGAAAACCTTTTTGATTAGAAACACGTAGCCTACCTTCTGGTGAATCCACTAGTTGTTGACGTGCAGTTTTCTCAGCATTCTTCAACTCCCTCAACCGCATGTTCAGAAACATCAACAATACCTTCATACTTAAGCCTCCTTTACCGATAATTAATTCAAACTAACCTTTGTTTAGCTCAAACGAGTGATATTGCTGTTGTGGGGCTTATCTCTTTCTTATCTGATTAGCTCATATTGCAGCTTTCTCTTCATATGATCTAACCAATTTTTACTGTCAGTTACCCCATGTAGGCTCATCCACTGTGTTTGAGCTAATCATTTATTCATCTCCAGGATCAAACGGTTAGTCTATTAAACAGGTTTCAAGCAAATGAGCTAACCGAGAGTTCTTTTGATTAGTCCAAACCGGCAATTTATATGCTTTTGAGCGAATCTCGTGGTTAATCCGATTCGCTCAATCTTCAAAGAATGCCTCATATGGTCTTATCTGTCCAATTTACTAAAGCCTCATACTGAAAAAGAAGCGCCCCTCGCAAGGACGCTTCTATTAAATTCTGTAAAGGTTTGTCATTCAAGCGACTCTACTCGACAAAAAGCGACAACCACAGTCGTTTTGTCGCATTTTCATCAAGTAATCAGATTAGAATTCCGAAATCACCAGAAGTCGCCATACAAAAAAGAGGGTGAACTCATTTCTGAGTCACCCTTCTTTATGAATTGCTTGATTAAACTTTTCCGATTAGGAAATGATGCTCTGCTCAGTATCCTTATCGAAGAGGTGAACACGGTTAGCGTCAACAGCGATGTCAACAACCTCACCTACACGGGACTCGGAAGTGGTCGGGTCTACTCTTGCTGTCAGCGGGAGAGAACCGTTAACTGTTACATAGAGATATGTCTCAGCACCGAGCATCTCGACAACGTCTACGTCAGCGGAGAATGCAGATTCCGGATGCATGGATACGTAAGTTCCGTCATCTGTGAGAGCCTCAGGACGAACACCGAAGATAACTTCTGTTCCATCACGCTCGATAACTTCCGGTACACAATAACGCTCAGCGAGCTTAATTGTTGTGTTCTCGAATGCTACATAAACGTCATCACCCTCAACCTGGATCATAGCGTTGATGAAGTTCATCGGAGGCATACCGATAAATCCTGCTACGAATGTGTTAACCGGGTTGTCATAGAGCTCCGTCGGGGAGTCAACCTGCTGGATGAAGCCATCCTTCATAACTACGATACGGGTACCCATCGTCATAGCCTCTGTCTGGTCGTGAGTAACGTAGATGATGGTTGTCTGCAGTCTCTGGTGGAGCTTGGTGATCTCAACACGCATCTGAACACGGAGTTTTGCGTCGAGGTTGGACAGCGGCTCGTCCATGAGGAATACCTTCGGGTCACGTACGATAGCACGGCCGAGAGCAACACGCTGACGCTGACCACCGGAGAGAGCCTTCGGCTTTCTGTCGAGGAGGTGCTCGATCTCGAGGATCTTAGCAGCTTCCTGAACACGACGCTTGATCTCACCACGCTCAACCTTACGGAGCTTAAGACCAAAAGCCATGTTATCGAATACTGTCATGTGCGGATACAAAGCGTAGTTCTGGAAAACCATCGCGATGTCACGGTCCTTCGGGAGTACGTCGTTGATCAGACGATCGTCGATGTAGATCTCACCCTCGGAGATATCTTCGAGACCAGCGATCATACGAAGAGTTGTGGACTTACCGCAACCGGAAGGTCCTACCAGGATGATGAACTCCTTATCGGAAATTTCAAGATTGAAGTCAGAAACAGCTACAACGCCGCCTTCATACTTCTTGTAAACATGCTGAAGTGATAAACTTGCCATTTTTTACCTCCAAATAGTATGCCCCCTCGGGCACCTTTTTCATCTGTAACAACTATAACACGAGGTGAAAACATCGGCTACTCGTAAAACAACCAAAAAAACGCGCCTTTTTTTGACACCCCCGTGAAGTGATTGTTGCAACTTGACAACTAACAGGAGTGGGGGCTTGTGCACAATGTACAATTTTTATGATTTTTAGCCCCTCCACTTGCTTTATGCAATTTTATTCAGTATCCTGTATAAATATTAAGCGTCATGATGGGCGGTTCTTTTTATCGGATAATAGCCCGTATGCTTAGTATATATAATGTTTCTTATTATATAAGGAGTTACGTATGGAGAAGGATCTAACACTTCCTACAGTCGGACACGACATGCAGACCCTGATCAACAAGGCTGCGACGCTCATCGAAGCGTTACCATATATCCAGAGCCTGGCAGGCAAGACCATCGTCATCAAGTACGGCGGCAATGCCATGGTCAACGAAGAACTGAAGTCTTCCGTCATGGACGATATCGCACTTTTGAAGTGCGTCGGCATCAACCCTATCCTGGTTCACGGCGGCGGACCGGACATCAGCAATATGCTTAAGAAACTCAATATCGAGTCGCATTTTGAAAACGGTCTCCGCGTCACCGATGCCAAGACGATGGGCGTGGCGCAGATGGTACTTGTCGGCAAGACGAATAAAGAGGTTGTCTCTTATCTGGGTCAGAAAGGCGTAAAGGCCATCGGTATCTGCGGTATCGACGGTCACCTCATCGAGTGCGAAAAGATGACTGAAGATGCCAACGGCAATCCGGTCGATGTCGGATTCGTAGGTAAGATCAAGAAGATCAACACGAAGGTCATTTCCACCCTGGCCAACGACGAATACATTCCGGTAGTGGCACCGATCGGTGTCGGTTCCGACGGAGAAAGCTATAACATCAACGCAGACACCGTTGCTTCCGAGATCGCCGTTGCCCTCAAGGCCGAAAAGCTCATCACCCTCACCGACGTGGAAGGCGTCAAAGGTGTGGCAGATGGCAAAGAGCAGGTCTTCCCTGTTCTGACCGAGACAGATATCCACGAACTGATCGACTCCGGCGTCATCACCGGCGGCATGATCCCGAAGGTCATGGGCTGCCTGGATACGATCCGACGCGGCGTCGGCCGCGCGCATATTATCGACGGCCGTATCCCGCACAGTATCCTTCTTGAGATCTTTACCGGAAAGGGTATCGGAACCATGATCATGCGGGAGAAGACCCCATATTTTGAAGGTGAAAAGATCTAATACAATTTGAGGTAATGACATATGAGCGAATTAATTAAAGACCTGAAAGAAGCAAAAGAGAATAAAGATAAAGCCAAAGAAGCACAGGCCCAGGCGAAACTGGATCAGATCATCTCTTACGACGAGCAGTTCTATCTTCCCTGCTTCGGCAAGCGTATGCCGCTTGTTGTCGATCACGGCAGAAATGTCTATCTGTACGGCACGGACGGAAAGAAGTATATGGATATGATCGGCGGTATCGCCGTTAATACACTGGGTCACAACAACGGCCGTCTGACACGGGCGATCGCATCCCAGGCAAGAAAAGTGATCCATTGCTGCAACTACTACTACAACGAGCCGCAGACCATGCTGGCGAAAAAACTGGTTGAAAAGAGCTTCGCCGACAAAGTCTTCTTCGCCAACTCCGGTGCGGAGGCCAACGAAGGCGCGATCAAACTCGCACGCGGGTATTGGTTCAAGAAAGGCACACCCAAGCCGAAGATCATTACGGCAACAATGTCTTTCCACGGACGTACGATGGCTACGATCGCCGCAACCGGCCAGGAGAAGTTCCGTGCTCCGTTCGGACCAAACCTTCCGGGCTTCGAGTATGTTCCGTATAACGACATCAATGCTCTGAAAGCCGCCATCGACGGCGAGACCGGTGCCATCATGCTCGAGCTGATCCAGGGAGAAAGCGGTGTGCACCCGGCTGACTTTGATTACGTTCAGGCTGTCAGGAAGCTCTGCACGGCGAACCAGATCCTTCTCATCATCGACGAAGTACAGACCGGTATCGGACGTACAGGTACGCTCTTTGCTTATGAGCAGTACGGCATCCAGCCGGATATCATGACTCTGGCAAAAGGACTTGCGGGCGGTGTACCGATCGGCGCGGTCCTGGCAAATAAGATAGCTTCCACCGGATTTGCTCCGGGAGACCACGGCTCCACCTTCGGCGGCAACCCGCTGGCTTGCGCCGCAGGTCTGGCCGTCCTCGAAGAGATCGAGTCCAAGAACCTTCTTGGCAACGTAAATACAGTCAGCGCCTATCTTCAGAAAAAGCTGGCCGGCGTGAACAAGAAAACCAAGAAGATCGCGGAAGTCCGCGGCAAAGGGTTCCTTCTTGGTATCGAGCTCGACAGCGGCTCCGCTGCCGACGTCAAGATGAAGCTCTTTGAGAAAGGCTTCCTCGTCAGCTCGATCGGTTCCAATGTGATCCGTATCGCACCGCCATTGATTTTAAGCCGTTTCCAGGCAATCAAATTTATCTCTGCATTGCAGGATGTTTTACAGGGAAAGGAGTAACCAACCATGAAACACTATATTGATTTTCACGAAGACGTAACGATCCCGGAGCTGGACGCGCTCCTCGACACCGCGATCGATCTGAAAGCAAAGACAAAGGCGGGCATCCCGCATCCGATCCTTGCCGGAAAAACACTCGGCATGATCTTTTCCAAGTCTTCCACGCGTACACGTGTTTCTTTCGAAGTCGGTATGTTCCAGCTCGGCGGACACGCTCTTTTCCTGAGCAGCGACGACATCCAGATCGGCCGTGGTGAGACGATCCACGACACAGCCAATGTTCTTTCGAGAATGGTTGACGGTATCATGATCCGTACCTTCTCTCACCAGGACATCATTGACCTGGCTAAATATGGTTCTGTTCCGGTAATCAACGGTCTTTCCGATGACCAGCATCCGACACAGGTCCTGGCGGACCTTCTTACGATCAAGGAGCACAAGGGCACACTCAAGGGCTTGAAGTTCGCTTATGTCGGCGACGGTAACAACATGGCCAACTCCCTGCTGCAGGCTTGCGCCAAGGCAGGCATGGACATTTCCGTTGCTTCCCCGAAAGACTACACATGTCCTGAGAAATATGTGCTTCAGGCACAGGAAGACGCCAAGATCACCGGTTCCAAGATCGTGATGACCGAAGATCCGTATGTAGCCTGCAAAGACGCCGATGTCATCTACACCGATACATGGGCCAGCATGGGTCAGGAGTCCGAAAAGGCGATCCGTGCCCAGATCTTCAAGGATTATCAGGTCAATGCCGATCTCTTTGGTGTTGCCGATAAGGACGCGATGTTCCTGCACTGTCTGCCGGCATATCGCGGATATGAGGTCACCGAAGACATCATCGACGGACCGCACTCCTTCGTATTCGACGAAGCCGAAAACCGTCTGCATGCACACAAGGCGATTCTTGTCCACCTGATGAGTGAAAAATATGCCTGATATGCACGTCCGGGTCGCAAGATACGATGAAGCCGGGATCATCTGCAAGCTTGTGCATGAGTCCATGACTTCCTACTGCCGCGACTCCGGAATCCCCGACGATTATATCGAAGCCACCACCGAGACGGCGGACGTCGTAAGAGACGCCATCGCCTCCGGTGTGGTTTTTGTCGCCCTGGACCAGGAAGAGCAGATCCTCGGCACTTGCCGGCTGTATATCCGTCCCAAACGCGAGTTTTCTTCCGCACTTCCCGGCTCTTCCGAAAACTACTCCTCGCGTATCGCCTATTTTGCACGTTTTTCCGTGTGGGATGCCTACCGCGGCCAGGGGATCGGAAATGATCTTCTGAAATACTGTGAGAAGATCGCACAAAATACCGGATGCTCTCACATCCTGCTCCACACTGCCCTCAGTAATAAGAATATGGTCTCTTATTATCTGTCCAGAGGCTTTGAAGTTATCTCCTCCGACAAAAGCCGTGGTTACGACCGCGGTCTCTTCAGCAAATCCTTGAGATAGCTCTTCCCTTCCGGTTCCGAAAGGGACTATTCCTATACATTATTTTCCTGTGCTTTTGTTTCTGTGAATATACGTTTGCTGTATATCGGATCAAAAGTCTTTATTTTTCAGCGCTTTTCCATCGAAATAATGAATAAAATAACACCAGGTCATATTTTTGAGGGACATCGCGGATATGAATAATTTCAAAGAATACAGGCTTCGCGCCAATCTCAGTCAAATGCAGCTCGCCGAGGAAGTTCACGTTTCCCAGGCCTGTGTTTCGCGCTGGGAATCTTCCAATGCATATCCCGAAATCGAAAGCGGGAAGAAATTGTCCGCGCTTCTTCACGTCACGCTGGACGAATTGTACGACAACCCGAATGACTTCGGATCTTCGGAGATCCCGGTGTACCAGCGTATCTCGACCATGTTTGAAAAAACAGTCTGCTCACGTTCCGGAGCACTTCTATATCTTGCTTATCGCGAAATGGAAATGCTGTATCCGAGATCCGTCGCCAAGAGCCGGTATCCGAAGATCTCATCGGACGATTTCTTCGGGTTTTACTGCGCGGATGATCACATGAAACCGGTGATCCGCGCCAATTCCGTCAACATCATTTTCAAAACAGATGAAATATTCTCCGGCATGATCCACCTCGTCAGTATCAACGAAGAAGACTGCGTCCTTGCCAGAGTGACCCGGCTTGCCCAATCCGTCGTAGTCGTTACGGATATCGAAACCGGGAAGAATGAGGACTTCAAGTGTTCCAAGCTGCACAGCGGTCTTCTGAAAATATTCGGTGTCGTCGTGCAGACAAGAAACAATATCCTGCTTTAGTCCTGTTTTGACGAAGGACCGGCCGTTTCAGTCTTGATGGCGATCCACTTCTCTTTTTCCAGCTTTGCCCAATTTGCGGATGCCAGTAACCGGTCTATATCGCCTTTGTCTTCGAATATTCCGAACACGGCACTCCCCGATCCGCTCATGGCAGTAAATACGGCTCCGAATTCTTTCATCAGCGGAAAGGCTTTACCGATCTCCGGCGCCTCCAGAAGCGCCGGAGCTTCCAGATCGTTTTTCCAGATCCTGCATGCTTTCTTCACCCGGGAGAGAGGAGCAGCCGGATCTTCCGGAAACAGGAATTCATTCAGCATTTCTCTCTCTCGCTCAGAAAGAACTGTCACTTCACATTCTTCATCAAATCTTCTGTAACAGGATACCGTGGAGACTCCTCTTTCCGGTTTCAGAAGAAGAACCGGAAGTCCGTTAAGCGGGGTCACTTCCGTCATGATCTCCCCGATTCCTTCACACTTAACTGTTCCGCCGAGGAGGAAAAAAGGCACGTCTGCCCCCACCTTCACCGCCATCTCCCGCAACTGTTCCTTCGAAACCGCATCCGTAAACATCTCCTCGAGCGCAAGCAATACCGCCGCGCCATCCGTGCTTCCGCCGCCCAGTCCTGCCTGTGCCGGGATCCGTTTTTTTATACTGATGACAATATCCGGCCTGTTATCCTGCATCATCTCCAGGAAAAGCGCTGCGGCCCGGTATGCCGTGTTTTTTGTTATATCCTTCATGAGATAGCCGGCATCGGCATGAAGCGAGATCTTCCCTGTTCCGCCCTCTTCCTTAGGAACCGCTTCGACTTCGACCTCATCACAAAGCTCAAGCGCCTGCATACAGGTATCGATCAGGTGATACCCGTCTTCCCTTCTTCCCGGAAGATAAAGATAAAGGTTGATCTTGGCCGGAGCCTTCTTCACTATGCGCATATCCTTCTCCATTTCAAAAAAACAGCCGCCATGTGTGCACCGGACATGCACAAACATCAGCGGCTGTCATTGTTTCTTCTTTATCCCGGAATCAGCTTGCCTGTGTCTCGGCTATAGCTGCGATGTGTACGACCTTCGTGAGCACATCGATGTAACTGTAGGAAACCACTTCCTGAGAAGAGCTGGCAACCTTTCTGTTGCACTTTACCGTAAACATGTTCGGATAACAATGATCCAGAACTCCCTCATGAACGATGATTCTCTTTCGACCACCATTAGAAGTCAGTCGAACAGTTCTGCCGATATATTCTTCAAGACGCTTCTTGCACTCGTCAACATCTGTTTTAACAATCACTAGCCCGTACCTCCATGATTTTGATCAAAAAAACCTTCTGTTACAGAATTATATCAGGGCTTCTCGGGCTTGTCAACGAAAAGCACAACTTCTTGTGGTCATTTTGTACAAAGAAGTCAAAATATAGTGTTTTCTTTTTGGAAAGATCACAGATACTTTTCCCTGTTTTTGTAATAAAATCGTCATTTTAGTTGGAATTACCTATTGGAAAGAATATAATGGAACACGGACTTAAAGACCACAAATATTTCATAAGTGAGGGCCGGATCATGTTAAGTGATATTGAGATCGCACGTAATGCCGAAATGCTGCCAATCGAGAAGATTGCGGAAAAACTGGATATTCCACGCGAAGACCTGGAATTTTACGGAAAGTATAAAGCTAAACTTCCTCTTAAGATCCTGAACGAAAGAAAAGACAGAAAAGACGGAAAGCTTGTCCTTGTCACCGCCATGAACCCGACTCCGGCCGGAGAAGGCAAGACTACGGTAAGTATAGGTCTCGCCCAAGCTCTCAATAAACTCAATAAAAATGCCATGCTGGCTCTCCGTGAACCATCCCTCGGTCCGGTCTTCGGAATCAAGGGTGGTGCAGCCGGTGGCGGATATTCCCAGGTCGTTCCGATGGACGACATCAATCTGCATTTTACGGGTGACCTTCACGCCATCACTTCCGCAAACAACCTTCTGGCTGCCATGATCGACAACCACCTTTATCAGGGCAATGAGCTTCGCCTGGATAAGGAGCGCATCCTCTGGAAGCGCTGCCTGGATATGAACGACCGTGCCCTCAGAAGCCTGAATCTGGGCGTTGGTGGCGGCGTAAACGGCGTTCCGAGAAACGAAGTATTCTCCATCACCGCGGCAAGCGAGATCATGGCGATCCTGTGCCTCTCTTCCGATATGGAAGACCTCAAGAAACGACTGGCCAACATTGCCATCGCCTATGACCTGGACGGCAACATTGTCCGCGCCAGTGCTTTGAAAGCGGAAGGCGCAATGAGCGTTCTTCTGAAGGATGCCATCTGTCCGAACCTGGTTCAGTCCCTCGAGCACACTCCGGCATTGATCCACGGCGGTCCTTTCGCCAATATCGCGCACGGCTGCAACAGCGTCATCGCAACACGCATGGCTCTGAAGCTTTCCGATATCGTTGTAACCGAGGCCGGCTTCGGTGCTGACCTTGGTGCTGAGAAGTTCCTCGACATCAAGTGCCGTACCGCAGGCATCTGGCCGAACGCAGTCGTTATCGTGGCAACCGTCCGTTCTCTCAAGTACAACGCGGGTATCCCGAAAGAAGAACTCAATACACCGAATGCCGAGGCTGTGGCGAAGGGCTTCCCGAACCTGGCAAAACATATCGAGAATATCCTGAGCTACGGCATCCCTTGTGTCGTAGCCAGCAACCAGTTCCTGACCGATACTCCGGAAGAACTGGATACATTGCGCCGTCTCTGTGAAGAAAAGGGCGCGAAGTTTGCTCCTGCCCAGATCTTTGCCAAGGGTGGCGAAGGCGGAATCGAGCTGGCCAATGCCGTTCTCGAAGCCATCGATACACCTAGCAACGGACCGCATTATATGTACGATCTGGACATGCCGGTCGACAAGAAGATCGAGGCGATCGCCAAGAATATTTATGGAGCCGCGAATGTAGAGATCCTGCCGGAAGCCATGAAGAAGATCGAAGATTTCACGGCAGCAGGATACGGTAAATGTCCGGTCTGCATTGCCAAGACCCAGTATTCCCTGTCCGATAACCTGAAGGTACTCGGACGTCCGGAAGGCTTTACGCTTACTGTCCGTGACATCTGGCTGTCTGCCGGCGCAGGATTCCTGGTTGCACTCACAGGCGCCATCGTAACCATGCCGGGACTTCCGAAGCATCCGGCCGCCATGGATATCGACATCGACGCCAATGGCGTGATCGAAGGGTTGTTCTGATCACTTATGAAGAATCCGAAGAGTAACTATATCATCGATGCCGTACGCATCAGAAGGAAGCGCAGGATCATCCGCGCCATCATCGCCGGTGCGTCATTACTCGTCATCGGTTTTATCGTGTTCTTTGTTTACATTCTCAATCTGAAGGATGACATTGACGAGAGTTTCACGAACGAGCCCGTCGTCACACCATCCGCGTATTCTTTTGCGTCCACGGAAACGGAAGAGACCTCCTCCGACGATCCGTCCGAGACCCATTCCGAATCCACGGGAAACACATCCGAAGACACATCTTCCACTCCCGATGATACGACCGGATCCGGATCAGAAGACACTACAGAACCGCTCTCTCCCTCCGGAGAAGACACGACCGAAGGGGATCCGTCCGAGACACGTATTCCTGATGATACGAACGAAACAGGCGAAAACACGGAAGAAACCACTGTGAATCTCCAGCCCGACGAAACCATGCATCACGAGCCGGTAAGCTTCCCCGGGAAGTATCCGCTTCAGACCGTGACCCATGCCGAAAGAGATCAGGCATTTGCATCTTTAAAACAATCCGTCAAGAAATATATCGCCGAGCACAAGGATGCCCGGATCGGTTTCTACTTTATCAACCTGAGCACAAGCGAGTCTTTCGGATATAACGATGTGGCGCCTTTCGTTGTCGGCTCCTGCATCCATATCCCACTGGTCAAGATGGTCTGTGATGATGTAAGAAGCGGCCAGATGGTGATGGACCGCATCCTGGAATACTCACCGGACGAGAAAGACTCAAAAGTCAATTCCAAGGTTTCCGGATTTCCTTCCGGGAAGAAATTCTATATACACCAGCTTTTGGATTACGCTTTGAAATATGGTGACGGCGTCGCCATGAACATGCTGATCGATTCGATGAGCGGAATAGAAAATGTCCTGACCCGTCTGACGACCGTGACCCGTGGAATTGATTATTCCGTAGTACAGCATTATGACGACTATAAAGGCATCCAGCAGGCCGGTGCATACCGTTCTTCCGCCTACGATCTTGCCACCTATATGGAAGATCTCTATTGGGATTATATATCCTATCCGGAATACTACCAGCCCATGATCGATTCTCTTTACGGCTGTGATTCCAACTGGGGAGTCGGGAAATTCTTCGCACCCGGCACGACGATCCTGCACCGTACCGGAAGCAACTCGGATTTCCACAGCGAATCGGATGTGGCCATCCTTCTTTCTTCGGAACCCGTGATCGTAAGCGTGACGGTAGAAGCCGAAACTTCCGAGGAGGCAAAGGAGATCCAGGCGGCTCTCGGCGCGCTGGTATACAATTTTATAAGCTACTGTCACACTTAACGGTTTTTATGTTATAATTCATTCGTATTTTCGTCCCGGGTGGTCTACAGTTGGCGGTGGGTCTTGTGCGATGCGAGCCTGTGAACCCTGTCAGGTCCGGAAGGAAGCAGCAGTAAGCGGTCACTCGCATGTGCCGCAAGGGTGCTTGCCCCAACTGTAGTCCAGCCGGGACGAATTTTTTATAATCACGCAGAACCATCAAGGAGGAACGCATGGAACACGTCGCACTTTACAGACTTTTCCGCCCCATGAATTTCGACGAGATCGTCGAACAGGAACATGCCGTGGCTGCGCTCCGCCAGTCCGTCATTTCCGGCAAGATCGGTCATGCGTATCTCTTCTGCGGAACCAGAGGAACAGGTAAGACATCTATCGCCAAGGTCTTCTCCCGCGCGATCAACTGCCAGCACCCGGTAAACGGAAATCCCTGTAACGAATGCGAGATCTGCAAGGGCGTCATTGACGGTTCTCTTCTCGACGTTATAGAAATGGACGCCGCCAGCAACAACAGCGTAGACAATATCCGCCGCATCTGCGACGAAGTCATGTTCATGCCGGCCAAGGCGAAGTATAAAGTATACATCATCGACGAGGTCCACATGCTCTCCACCGGTGCTTTTAATGCATTGCTAAAGACATTGGAGGAACCGCCGGCGCACGCAGTATTTCTGCTTGCAACCACGGAACCGCACAGGATCCCGGCCACCATTCTCTCCCGCTGTCAGCGCTACGATTTCCGCAGGATCAGCAACGAGAGCATCGTCAAGAGACTCTCACACATTGCCGGAAAGCAGAATATTTCCATTGAACAGGATGCCCTGTCCGCCATCGCGACGATCGGCGACGGTGCCCTTCGTGATTCGGTCTCTCTCCTTGATCAGGTCAGTACGACCTCCATGGGAAAGACCATCACCCGCGACGATATATTGAAGATCACCGGTGTGGTCGACGAATCCTTCCTTTGCAAATTCGCAACCGCACTTTTGGAGGGCAGAGCCGCAGATGTCCTGCCGCTTTGTCGTGAACTTATGATGGACGGACGCGACCTGATCCGCTTCACGCTCGATCTGGCGCAGTATTTCCGGAACATCCTGGTGACTCAGGTTTCTTCCAGCCCGTCCGCCCTGATCGATTCCACATCATCTGCCATTGCAGATATGACCGCACTCGGAAAGAGATCCGACTCCACTTCTCTTCTGTTTTTCATATCCAAGCTTTCAGATCTGACATCTGAACTGAAGTGGTCCCCGTCCGTGCGCACATCATTCGAGATCATGATGCTTCGTCTGGCCGCCCGCGGAAACAAGATCGAACCGGCAGTGATCCCGCCGCTTCCCAAAGAAGCAGCTTCCAAGCCTGCCGAAAAAAACACTCCGGTGTCAGCTCCTGTTCCCATCGCTATGGCTCCTATAGCCGCATCTCCAGCTCCGGCACCTGTGCCGGCTGAAAAACCGGCTACGGCTGTACCGGAACCCCCGGCAATCGCCCAGGCTCCGAAGTCACCGGCAGCTCCGGCTCCCAAGTCGCCTTTTGCAAAAGCACCGGAGACGATCCCTGCGATTGCCCAGACGCCCAAGGCAGAGACCGTACAGGAGAGTAAACCCGAAGCAGAAGCCGGACCATCACTTGATCAGCTTCTTCCGTTGAAGGAAGAACCGAAAACAGAACCAAAGGAAGAAAAGAAGACTGTTCTTCCTCCTATTGCAAAAGCACCGGAAGTCAAGGAAGAGATCCCTGCTCCGCCGCCAATCGCCATGCCGCCCGAGCCAAAGCCGGCACCTGCGATCGCGCAGGCTCCGAAGAGCGAGCTTCCCCCACCGCCTCCGGTATATGATCCGAAAGAGGTATTCGAGTTTGAAGAAGTCCCTCTTCCCTCAGACGATTTCGCACCTCCGCCGCCAATGGATGAGGATTTTCTGCCTCCGCCGCCGGTCGTCGGATACGATGGAGAAGAAAAATCCGTTTCCGCTTCGGAACCGGAACCGGTTCCCGAACCGGCACCCACAGCTGCGGAACTTGCTTCAACGGCGCCTTCCTCGCCAAACCTGCACAAGGCATTTTCTTCTACTCATGTAAGCGAAGGGCAGCCGACTAATCTGGCCAAGGCGACAAGAAAACCGGATGTGAGAGAACCTCACCTCCCGAGAGACATCGTCATGCCGGAAGGAATGGAGAAGTCTTCTGAAGAAGAGCCGAGGGCTCATTCCAACGTACAGACGCTTCTTCATGACCAGAACGGAAACGCATGTGAACTGGCCAGGAAAGAATTCGTGGATTACCTGATGCAGAACCACAGTTTCGAGTATATGTTCATGTCCGACTGCAGACTTGTCTGGAAATCCCAGACCGTATACTGCATCCTGCCGGACACGCAGGAAGGAAATCTTTCCTTCATCCGCGAAAACAGTGTCATTGATACGAATCTGCTCCGTATCTGCCAGCACTACGAGCCGTCACTGATCCACGTGCAGATTACGACTGAGAAGCACTATGACTCAGGTACTGACGATGATACCGTGCAGAAAGCCTCTTCTTCCCAGCCGGAATGGGTGGACCGGGTCAGAAGCGCGGCCGAAAAAGGAAATGTAACTGTCACGACGATAGAAAATATGTAATACTATTTGTGTAACGATAAAAGGAGGACTGAAAATGGTAAAAGGTTTTAGAGGCGGATTCCCGGGAATGGGTGGCGGTAATATGGGCGCCATCATGCAGCAGGCGCAGAAGATGCAGCGTGACATCGAGCAGGCTAAAGCAGAGATCGATGCCCTCGAAGTTGATGCAACAGCCGGTGGCGGAGTCGTCAAGATCATGATCTCCGGCACACACGAGATCAAGTCTTTGGAGATCGATCCTTCCGCAGTAGATCCGGAAGATGTAGAGATGCTTCAGGATCTGATCATTGCCGCATATAACGAAGCATGTCGCAAGCTGGCCGAGATCTCTTCCGAGAAGATGGCCAAGGCGACCGGCGGAGCGAAGCTTCCATTCTAAGGAAGCGAAAGGTATCGGAACATGTCCAGGTTTTCACCAAGCGTGGCCAAATTGATATCGGAACTGGCAAAACTGCCGGGCATTGGGCACACATCTGCCCAACGCCTGGCATTTCATATCCTTTCCATGCCGGAAGAGGAAGTACGTTCCCTGTCGGAATCGATCATCGATGCACGCACATCCACCAAACTCTGTTCCGTATGCCAGAATTTCACGGACACCGATCCGTGTCCTATCTGTTCTGATCCTAAGCGTGACCACTCCATTATCTGTGTAGTGGAGAATCCGCGTGAAGTCGCCACCATGGAGCGCATGCGCGACTATACGGGTCTTTATCATGTTCTGCATGGCGTGTACTCGCCACTCAATAATGTCAGTCTGGAAGAGATCAAGATCCGCGAGCTGATCGCCCGTCTGCGTGAGCATCCGGAAACGAAGGAAGTGATCCTCGCGACCAACCAGACTCCGGAAGGCGAAGCAACCGCCCTTTATATCTCACGTCTGGTCAAGCCGGCAGGCATAAAAGTGACCCGGATCGCTTCGGGTCTTCCAATGGGTTCAAATCTGGAATATGCGGATGATGTAACTCTATCCAAGGCTATCGCAGCCCGTCACGAATTCTAGATCCTTTTTAGAAGAATCAGTTCTCGCTCGGTTCAAAAACAGTCTCACCCGGCATGACCATGCCGAGAGATTCTCTTGCTACTTCTTCAATATAATCATCGGAGCCGATCTTAAGGCTCATTTCCACCGCTTCCTGATATTCAGCACTGGCCTGCGCCGCCATAGCCTGAAGTTCCTTGGCACGGTTTTCGACACGCGCACGCATCTCACGCTCTCTGTTCAGCCGCACCACTACCAGCGCCACCAGAACTAAAGCGAAAACAAAGATGATTACCCGTGTGATCGGGGATTTGACGCGTTTATGTCTCATAGTCTCCTCTTCATGCCATATCAGTTATTCTATTTATCTCATAAAAAAGCACTTTTGTATGGCATTTCAGGGGAATTGTAACGCAACTGTAAGATTATTCCACTTCTTTTCCCGTAAGCAGTTCGTACATTTCCGTTGCTTCTTCTTTTCTTACGGTCTCACGTACTTTCAGTACACGGAATGTCGTGACACCGTTACCGAAACGGATAGACACTTCATCGCCCTCTTTCACTTCGGCACCGGGCTTGACCACCTTTCCGTTGATCTCTACACGGCCCGCCGTGCAGACCTCATTGGCAACTGTTCTTCTTTTTACTACACGGGATACTTTCAGAAATTTATCTATACGCATTCGGATCTCCTTTTCACTTTCCACATTATTCTCAGCCGGAGATGGTCTATACCGGTCACAACAGACGGATCATAAACCGGTCAAAAGGAACCTTATCCGAAAACTGGTCATCGAAAAAGGTCGTCTGGTGAAACGCCGCAAACTCTCTTGTATTCTTGGACAGCCAGAGCGGAAACGGCACATTCATCTCACGGCAGAGACGGACAAGTGCCTCGTCCAGCTCTTTTACAAAAGAAACCTTCTGGTTCTCGTGTTCCACGACATGGATATTCAAAACCACATTCGACTTAAATGTTTTCCCCTCCAGACGCATAGACGCTCCGGTCCTCCTGTTGTTGTGCTTTCAACATTATACTATTTCTTTGTGATTCGTGGTATTCTGTTGTTAAAGTGGGGATTTATCGGGGAGAGGGACCGAAAGTGAAGCATGTATACGATCCGAATTCACAGCGAGAGATAGCATCGCGTACCTTGGACAAGAGGTACCCGATCTCTTACCTGCGTCCTCAAAAGGTTCCGATCCAGCTGATCCTGAAGGGAAATAGCGTGCGTATACGTGTCTTTGTACGCTACTCTTCCAAGATGTTCCGATACTATCCCGGCACGAATATTACCTATGCCGATGTTGCCGAAGCCGGGATCCGCAGAAACTGGTCCGGAAAGTATCCCATGTCCTGGCTGGAAGACGACGGCTACGAGATGTCACGTGCCCATGCCAGTTATCGTGTTCTGACCCAGGATAATAACCCGTCAGATGAAGAGATGCAGCCGGATCCGTCTTCCGCACGTGTCACACTCGAGTTCATCCGATACCAGACGCCTCAGGCCGTAAACGAATACCCCAACCAGCGTTTCATTAAAGTGAAACTGTCTTATTCCGAAAACCGGGCAGGTCAGGTAAACAGTCCTTTCTGGCGATGGGGATGGGGATTCCTGAAATCCTTCCAGCTGGAGGCACTGACCCTGAACTGGTCGCGCACGCATCCCGGAAAAGCAACAGTAAGACAGAGTAATGACCGCCACACATTCCAGCAGGAATGCGCGCATGAATTCGGACACCTGCTTGGCCTCGGAGACGCATACGGTGCCAATTACCGTTTCTATTTTGAGGCTCCGGGCACCACGGATTTCATGATGAACCAGAACCGTAAAGTGAATCCTCAGGAACTGGAAATGGTGCTGACAGCGCACCTTTACAACCGCATGCAATACTTCCCGAAACAGTTCCATCCCAGGACCTTTTTCCGTGGAATGCGCCGTAATTACAAGGTCAATCACCCACCCAAGCCAAAGAAAAAATGAACACAATGTTAACTTTTCGTTTCAAGTTTTCTTTTTTGTACACTTCAAAGCTCTTTGAGGTTGTCTGATGATTTGTTTCGTTGTAGAATAGTCACGTAAGCATCTTGAATGACTACACAATGTGCACTGTTTTGGAACAGGTAGGCGCACATGGCAAGGAGGTTCTTATGAAAAAGTGTCCGGATTGTGGTATGACAATTGCGAATCAGGCAATTCGTTGTCCGAAATGTAAGTATGATTTCACAGATGGTCAGGGAAATTTAGCAGGTTCCACTTCTTCATCTTCAGCTACAGTATCCAGCGGTCCCTCCAAGGGTGGTTCTGTCGGCGCGATCATGCCAATGATCAACGTAACCAAGGATAATGTTGATGAACTCTATAACGACCTCAAGTCGAAGATCATCAAGAGAAAAACCGAATTTGATCACTTTATCGATTTCCTCGAGAATCGTACTTCCTGGCTGACTGCACCTGCAGAGCTCGAGGGTCCTCTGGCTCACGAGAAGGGTCTTCTCATCCACTCCGTTGGCGTTGCCAAGCAGCTCCTTCGTATCAAGGATACTCTGATGCCGCAGCTGGATGACGAGTCCGCCATTATTATTGCATTGTTCCATGATGTTGGTAAGGTTGGTGTTGAAGGCAAGCCTTTGTTCCTTCTGGAAGAAAAGACGACCACATCTACCCTGGGTCTTTCCTTCGGTGGCCGTTCCCTCTCTGTGGCTCCGACTTATACCATCAATCCGAAGCTCGTTCACATGAGCGTAGGTGTAAGAAGCCTGCTTCTGGTTTCCCAGTACATGCTCCTGTCTGATGACGAGGCACAGGCAATCAGTTATCAGGATGATATGCAGCTTGTAGAAGGTAAAGAGAATCCGTTTACCATGATTCTCAACGTTGCCAACAGATGGCAGACCAAGATCTACGAGAACGACGATGTAGTGAAGCAGTACGGCTTCTCTTCTTCAGTCGCCAAAGATTGATATTATACTTCAGTTTCTTTTTCCTTTCTTTTTCACCCCGGTGTTTCTCCTTTCTCACCGGGGTGTTTTTTTGTCCGGATCGTCTTTTTATTCATCCGGGAAATGGCTATTTCATATGGAATGAAAAACGCAGGATCACGGCGTTCCGGGGTATTATTCCGGTTGTTTTTCATAGCGTTTTATGCTAATCTTTATAGTGATTTCGGTTTAGCGTAAGGGTAGTTATTCTATGCTAACCAAGTCGGTTTCTACTTAATCCCCAAGTATGCTCCCGCATACAGAATAAAAGGATAAAAACGGAAGGAGTTATGCATATGACAACACATGTTAAACTGCAGAATTGGGTTGACGAGATTGCAAAGATGACTCAGCCTGATGCGATCCGCTGGATTAAGGGTACTGATGCAGAGAAGCAGGAACTGCTCGACGCTATGGTAGCCAGTGGCATGGCAACAAAACTGAGTGAGGCAAAACATCCGGGATGTTATCTTTTCAGATCTGATCCGTCTGACGTTGCCCGCGTAGAAGGTCGTACATATATCGCTTCTAAGAGTGAAGATGATGCCGGCCCGACAAACAACTGGATCGATCCGGTTGAACTGAAGAAGACCCTTACCGAGCTCTCCACAGGCTGCATGCACGGCCGTACTATGTACGTTATCCCGTTCTCCATGGGTCCTGTAGGTTCCCCGATCTCCAAGATCGGAATTGAGATCACGGATAGCGCTTACGTTGTTGTCAACATGATGATCATGACCCGTGTCGGCGATGCTGTTCTTGAGCAGCTCGGCACAGACGGCGAGTTCATCCCTTGCATCCATTCCGTTGGTGCTCCTCTCGAGAATGGCGCGAAGGATCAGACAACATGGCCTTGCGCTCCGATGGATAAGAAGTACATCGCCCACTTCCCGGAAGAGAAGCTGATCTGGTCTTATGGTTCCGGTTACGGCGGAAATGCTCTCCTCGGAAAGAAGTGCTTCGCTCTTCGTATCGCTTCTGTTCTCGCCCGTGAGGAAGGCTGGCTGGCTGAGCACATGCTCATCCTCAAGCTCACAGATCCGAACGGCAACGTAAAGCATATCTGCGGCGCTTTCCCGTCTGCTTGCGGTAAGACCAACCTGGCCATGCTCGTTCCGACTATCCCGGGCTGGAAAGTACAGACCCTTGGCGACGATATCGCCTGGATGAAGTTCGGAGCTGACGGACGTCTCCACGCTCTCAATCCGGAAGCCGGTTTCTTCGGAGTTGCTCCGGGAACATCCATGGAGTCCAACCCGAACGCGATGCTCTCCTGCAGAGAGAATACTATCTTCACAAACTGCGCTCTTACAGACGATGGCGACATCTGGTGGGAAGGCATCGGCTACGATGCTCCGGAACACCTCATTGACTGGCAGGGCAAGGACTGGACGCCGGATTCCGGCGAAGTCGCTGCTCATAAGAATGCCCGTTTCACAGCTCCGGCGAAGCAGTGCCCGGTTATCGCTCCGGATTGGGAAGATCCGAATGGTGTACCGGTTGACGCGATCCTCGTTGGCGGTCGCCGTAAGACAACTATCCCGCTCGTTCACCAGAGCTTCAACTGGAACCACGGTATCTTCATGGGTGCGATCATGGGTTCCGAGATCACCGCTGCCGTTATCTCCGATAAGGTAGGTCAGGTTCGCCGTGATCCGTTCGCTATGCTCCCGTTCATCGGTTATCACGTCGGCGATTATCTCCAGCACTGGCTCGACATCGGTAAGGCTACCGACGCGGACAAGCTGCCGAAGATCTTCTACGTGAACTGGTTCAGAAAGTCCGAAGACGGCAAGTGGCTGTGGCCCGGCTACGGCGATAACAGCCGTGTTCTGAAGTGGATCGTTGAGCGCTGCTCCGGAGAAGGCAAGGCTATCGAGACTCCGATCGGATACCTCCCGACAGTGGATGCTATCGACCGTACAGGTCTTGACAGCGTAACAGACGCTGATATGGAAGAGCTGCTCACAGTCAGCAAGGATGAGTGGAAGGCAGAAGCCAAGTCCATCCGTGCACACTTCGAGTCCTATGGCCCGAAGATGCCGAAGGAACTGTTCGCTGAACTGGATGCTCTCGAGGCTCGCCTGAACGCATAATTCTTTTCAAAAAACAACAGGAAGAGGCGGTCTGATGATCCGGACCGTCTCTTTTTGTATATTACAAAAAAAGACTGTCTTTCATGGGGAAAAAGACAGTCCTCTTTTGTGTCATGTGGAGCGGATAAAGGGAGTCGAACCCTCCTGTTCAGCTTGGGAAGCTGACGTTCTACCGATGAACTATACCCGCGTTAGCGCAAATCGGAGTATTTGCTACATACGGATTTTGCCACGAAAGACTGATCCTGTCAAACTCTTTTATACTTAAACTAATTTATACATCAAATTCACAGTTTTGAAATATGTAACGGGTACACTTTATATGATGACGTAATTATGCCCCATGACGAATGAAGGAGGTTTTTCTACATGAGAAAAAACATATGGTCCACCATATTGTTGATCTTTGTTTTGATCCTGTTTCCGACCTCCTGCCGTCAGGCCGTATACTCCAAAAAAGTAACAAACAAGACCGATTGTCTTCTGAAGATCGTGTACAAACGCGGTCAGTATTTCTACGCCACCGAGCCGGACAGTCAGGACACCAAGCTGTATGTTTTCACCTCAGCTGGTCAGCCTGTCTACGACCAGGAAGGAAATTCTGCCTCAGCCACACTTCTGAAGACCGGTCAGATCGTCAATATCTCCTATGACGGATATATTCTTGAGACATATCCTCTCCAGCTTTCCGGCATCAGCGCCATCACTGTCAAAGGAGTCAATTCCAACAGTATTGATTTCCTGGTCACCCAGATCTCGGGCATGTTCCCTTCCACAAAGCCGGCCGCCAATGATAACTGGGAGATCGTTTTCAAGGGAGATAATTTCCTTGCGGATAACGAGAAGCGCATTATGGAATATATTCTGAAAGAAAACTGGATCGGTGCCCAGGTCACCGTGGTTCCGGAGGAGGAACCGGATGAAGCGAAGGGACAGATCCAGGTGATATGTTCCAATCTGACCGAGGATTCCGTTGATCTTGAACTCATCGTCAAGTCGGCGGATCCGGAGTCCACGCCTTCCGAAAGAAAGCTGCATGCATACTTATCTGACGGGTCGTGGAAGATCGGATAGTTTTCCCTCTGAAGTTCCCTCTTCCCTCTTCTTTCCGCTTGACTTTTTGCTCTATAGATGGCAAACTGTATGTCGTGCTCACGAGAGAAATACCATCTGCCTTTATAGCTCAGTAGGTAGAGCGCATCCATGGTAAGGATGAGGTCACCAGTTCGATCCTGGTTAAAGGCTCCACAACAGGGTATTCCCTAGAAGCCGAAAAGCCCCGAGAGTCGGGGCTTTTTCTTTTGCTTCGGAAGCTCTTTGTTTTCTTGTTGCATGTGGTTTTTTATGTTAACATGATGTGAGATTTAAAGACCTCAACGGAGGATATGTGTATGAAGATCTGTAAGAAATGCGGAGCCCAAAATCAGGATGTTGCTGTAGTCTGCAAAAGCTGTGGTTCTACGGCTTTACGGGAAGCAACCCAGGAGGAACTGGAAGAGGATACCGCCGCTTTTGTCGACGAGAAGAAACCGTATCACATCGTACCTTCGTTTATCTTCTCCTTTCTCGCAATCGCTGTGGCATCTGCCAAGGATCTGTTCACGATCGATCCGGAAGACGAAGCCTTCAAACATTCCAACTATTACATGCAGTTTGTTTTTGTAGGTATCGCGATCGCAATCGCGATCCTGTCCGCAGTATGTCTCCGTGGCGTATTCAAAAAGAAACCGATCCCACTCATGACTATCTTTGCCATCTTCTTATGCATCGCCACCTTTGCTCTTCTGGCTTTTGACTGCGTTTTGCTGGCATACATCATCCCGAAACTGTAATAACGTATAACCGGAACCATCAACTGAAATCTCTGGGAAAGAAGGACATCACTTCGTGATACTGAATATTCTGATATTGATCGCCGGCTTTGCCGTGCTTGTAAAAGGCGCAGATGTATTTGTCGACGGCAGTGCTTCACTTGCCCGTCTTTTTCATGTTTCCGGTCTGATCATCGGACTTACGATCGTTGCCATGGGCACCAGTGCTCCGGAACTGGCCGTCAGCACCACAGCCGCACTCTCCGGATCAAATGAGATCGCACTGAGTAATGTCATCGGTTCGAATCTCTTTAATCTTCTGATGGTACTGGGAATCTGTGCCGTCATCAGCCCGGTTCCAACCAGCAAAGACATCATCAAGAGAGATTATCCGATTTCTCTTTTTGCCACGGTACTCGTCTTTTTCCTGGGAAGCGGTCTCAAGCTCCTCACAAGCGGAAATCCCCTGAAACTGGAGATGGAAGCCGAAGCCGGTGTTTTCGGAAGACTCGGCGGAATCATTCTGCTCGTTCTCTTTGTCAGCTATATTATTCTTCTGATCGTAGAAGCCAAGAAGCACCCATCTGAAGAAGAAGACCCGAAGTCGCGTTCTCTCGGTAAATGTATCCTTCTGATCCTTCTTGGCCTGGCCATGGTCGTCGGAGGCGGACAGGCCGTCGTATACAGCGCCAAAGCGATTGCCAGGGATGCCGGCATGTCCGAGACATTGATCGGTCTCACGGTCGTTGCTTTTGGAACATCTCTTCCTGAGCTGGTCACCTCCATCGTGGCCGCAAGAAAAAACGAAACCGAACTTGCCGTAGGCAACGTGATCGGTTCCAATATCTTTAATCTGCTCCTGATCCTGGGTGTATCCACCGCGATCCATCCCATCGGCGTGAATTTCGCCTCACTTTCGGATCTGGTCGTACTCTTCTTCGTCAGCATCCTGACGTTCCTGTTCCTTCTGCGCAAGCAGAAGCTCACCCGCGTCGAAGGTATCATCATGATCCTTCTTTACTCCGCGCAGGTGGCTTTCGCGATCCTTCGCTAAAAGCACTTGCCAACATAGTGATTGCTATAAAAAAACGGGTGGTACTCACCCGTTTTCTTTTCGTACTTCACCCGCAGCGCCGTCTACCGTGATCCGGTCACCGGTATGGATCTCCGTTGTTGCATTACCACATCCCACGACTGCCGGAATTCCAAACTCACGGGCAACAATGGCAGCATGGGAAAGCGGAGCACCGATATCGGTCACCACCGCGGCCGCTCTCGGGAAGATCATGGTCCAGCCGATATTCGTCGCATTCGTAACCAGGATCTCACCTTCCTGTAAAGACTCCGCATCCTTTATGTCGATGATCACGCGCGCCGTTCCCGTAACGGTACCCGCGGCACCCGGGAATCCCTTCACGCTCGCCGCCAGAGCTGAACCCGACGGCAATGGGCGTGCGAAGAAATAATCGTTTCTGCGTTTCGGATCCGCCATCCATTTTTCCGGATCAAAACGCCCGAAGATATTATTCGGAAATGGCGGATTTGCAGCATTCTTCTCATAGTTTTCCCTACGCATCGGGATCTTCTCTTTCATCTTGATGTCGCCTTCCAGAAGCGCAAGTATCTCATCAAAATACAGCATGAAAATATCATCGCCGACGCCGGTCACCCTTCCTGCCGTAAGGAGATACTGGCGGATGACACAGAAGATATGTACACCCCGGCTTCGCACGCTTTCTCTTCCCTGGTTCGCCTTCGCAAAGGAATCCAGTTTCTTTCTCATCCATCGGATCTTCTTCGGATACTTACCACAGAATTCTTCCCAGGCCTGCTGCGCATTTTTCTCCTGGGCTTCCTTCATGGCATGAACATTTAATCCGCTCTTCTTGTGCTCCTCGATCAGACGTTCCAAAGAAGAAGGATCCTCATAAGGATACGGCTGGCTCAGTTCCATCTCGCTGACGTGGCGATGACCGCAGGATGCCATATACTCTTCCTTCGTGATCTTCCCGTCGATCAGATCCTCCAGATACAGAAGCGGCTTCATGCTGTCAAGCACGCCTACGGAACCGGTCATCAGGCGCGCAGCCAGATCCTGTCCGCAGCACTTCTCGATCTTTTCCTTCGTCCCGAAAAGTGGCATGATGTTGACGCCTTTGACGACTTCAACAAGCGAATTATTGATGAACGGGATCAGCTGCTGATCCCAGTACGCGCGTACTTCTCCGGCAGTTGCGAGTTTCTGGACTTCTTCTTCCATCAGGCCGGCATCGGAGAGTCCCCGACGGGTCTTCTTTCTTTTCGGACGGATCAGGTGAAGGGTGTTTCGGATCAACGGACCCTTTTTCACCGGGAACACCGGCACTTCCACACCTTCCGGAAGAATACCGGTCAGGTCTTCGAGTTTCTTATAGGCGCTCCTTTTCGACATGCCAAAAGCAACGAGGATCGACATGACCGTGCTGACATTCATATAGGCCTGGCCTCGAATGTTATCGACAAAGTGCGGAATACCCACGATCTCGTTGATCTTCACCATAATGCTGTAGGTAACCGGAGACATCGGCTGCATGAAGATCTCGCCTACATTGGTGCGCGTCAGGAAATAGTCGCCTGCCAGACTTCCGTTAATAACAAACGCCTCGTCATCGCCACGGTTCAGTGTCGTGATCGGACGTGCCTGGAGGATATAAACTTTCCCGGAAGATACGGCCCACTCGATATCCATCGGCATACCGTAGATTTCTCTTATCTTCCGACAGTACTTATAAAGTGTCTTCGCATACTTGGAAAACTCCTCCGGACCATCGTATGCATACTTGATCGTATTAAATGAAAACTCTTCGGCGTTGGCGCTCCCGGAAACGAGCAGTTCCCCTTCGCCCTTTACGTAGTTTCCGGTCATCTTTTCCGCGGATCCGAAGATCACATCTGAGGTAAAGAGAACACCGGCGAATTCCGGCTTGACGAATCTCTGGATCACGACAGCGATACCTTCTTTTTTCGTATCTGTCGCCTGTGCATACTTCTCCACGCGCTCGCTCTCCGAAGAGGCAAGCACCTCGCGCACGGCCGCTTCAATACCGCGGACCGGCACATCGGTCTTCGTCTCATACGCGCCGGCAAAAGAAGCTTTCTGACCATCCTCATTCAGCGCAGAAGAACGGACGGCGTAAGTGCTTTTGTCTGAGAGTTTCGGAAGAAGTGCGCCCACGGAAGATACATCGGCACCGCTCAGAAGCACATATCCTTCCGGAACCGGAAGTCCGGAGCGGGTCAGGCGGATCAGGGATGCGCCCTTTCCTCCGCAAAAAGATATCTCTTCCTCACTTGCATCTTTAAAACTGACTATATCTCTTCGCATCAACTATCACCTCAATCCACAAGAAGCAGATCGATCTCACGGTCGACGAGTTCATGAAGGTCTTTTTCCTGATTCAGATCGATTTCGAGGAAGCCGGAAACATCTTCGCTCCGGTAGATCAGAAGCTGCATCATGGAGGAAAGCTGGTAAGAGATCAGCTTGATCTCCCATTCCTCTTTCCTTCCCTGATAGTGTGCTTTTACCAAAGGATAACTGCCCAATCCTTCGGTCAGATCGCGATGAAGAAGGACATGTCCCGTGATGGCTTTGGTGAACTTATACTGGTGTATCAGATACTCGACCGCCATATAGTAGAATTGGCGGATCTTCTCTTTCGGAGGAATATCTTTACTAAGAAGATCTATGATCCTCGGATCCTGTTCGTAGTGCTGCTTTTCTAATTTGAAAGCCTCGAATAAGAGCTCTTCCCTGCTGCCGAAGCAGTAATTGATCATGGCCAGCTGTACGCCCGCTTTCTCTGCGATTGCGCGGGAAGTCACTTCCGCCGGATCCTTCGCCTCATGCATCAGTACGCTTGTCGCCTCGATCAGTTTGCTCTTGGTCGCGAGTAATTTTTCTTCTTTTTTCATATAGCACACTACCTCTCGATATTGCTGATGTTTCTATTATTGAACGTGTTCAATAATTTGTCAAGAGGCAGAAAACAAAAAGCCGGGATCCTCTCTTTTGGAAGATCCCGGCCATGAATAACACAGGTAATACTCTTTACTTTTTCGCGTTATGGATCCCGTGCAGCACTGCGGAAACCGCCCCAAAAAGGACACCGGCGACCGGCCATACGACCCAGGTTATGTCCCATCTGTTGGTCAGGAAGCTCCATGCCAGATAGATTCCCGTTGCCACCAGCCAGTAGGCCGGTGCAATAGTGTGAAAAAGAGTATTGGACTTTTCTTCTTTACTGTAATCACCTTCCTGAAGGAGCTTTTCGTAGCCGTCTTTCGTGATGCCGGCACGGATGATCATGTTTGCGCCAATCGCCACACAGAGCAGCATCAGGCAGCAAAGCCCCATCAGCAGCGGCTCATTGTTTTCGTCGATGATGGCACCACTGATCAAAGCGATCACGCCGATCAGAATTATCACGATACCCGTTGTGATAGAGGAAACAAATTTCTTCTGGTATTTGTCGGACTTCGCCCGCACCATGCCATCCACACCGTACTCACTGTCAAAGATCTCTTTTTCCAGCCACTCCCACTTCCCGGTCGAAATGCCCGCCGGAATAAAGAAAATCAGGGAGACCGCAACAAAAGCCAGAAGCAGCACCATGCCCAGAGCTCCGGCCGGATCTTCGGCGAGCGGGATCTTTCCCAGTCTCTGCAGCGCCATCACACCCAGAAGCGGGATCGGGCACATGATACAGATCAGGGCACCGAGCGAGATCTTCTTTGAAAATGTATCGTTATGCTCCAAAAACGCATTGGCCTCTTCCATACTGAGCCGGCGGGCACCTGTTTCCGCCTCTTCCTCCACGACCGTCTGCCGCGTTTCTTCATCTTTAAGAAGATAATCGGTACTTACACCGAAAAGTTTACTCATCTCCAGGATCCTCTGCAGGTCCGGCACCGACTGAGCACTCTCCCACTTGCTGACCGACTGTCTCGACACACCCAGCTTATCCGCCAGCTCTTCCTGAGACCAGCCGTTCTTTTTTCTTTCATCCATTATTTTCTCTGCTAAGATCATTTCACTTACCTCACTTTGCCATCATTGACTTCCGTGCACTTGTCTTATGCCCCAATGATAGCAAAAGCCCCTCTTGCCTACTATCAAGCCGACTTGGAAATCTGTCACCTGACAGTTGCAATCCCCGTTTTTCACGCTTTACAGAGCGCACCCAGGATCCCGGGCCGCCGTTTCTGCCTTATATCTATTTTACTCCAAAAGCACTCCCTATGTGCTAGAATAACCTTAGGCAAACTTTTCAAAAGGAGGACAGCATATGGAATCATTTGAAGAAAGAATCGGGAAACTCCAGGAGATCCTCGACGAAGCAAAGTCCGTTGTCTTTTTCGGAGGAGCAGGTGTATCCACCGAGAGCGGCATCCCGGATTTCCGAAGCAAGGATGGATTATATAACCAGCATGACGTCCAGTTCGATAAATACCCTCCGGAATATCTTCTGAGCCACAGCTGTCTTTATGACCAGCCGAAGGTCTTTTTCGAGTATTACCGCCAGAAGATGGACTGCCGCGGCATCGAGCCGAACATCACCCACAAGAAACTGGCAGAAATGGAAAAAGCCGGCAAGCTCAGTGCCGTCATCACCCAGAATATCGACGGGCTTCATCAGAAGGCCGGAAGCAAGAAAGTATTCGAAGTACATGGTACGACCCAGCGTGTCTATTGCGATAAGTGCGGAAAGGAATTTCCTTACGATATCCTCTTCACATCTACAGAAGCCATCCCTCACTGTCCATGCGGCGGCATGCTCCGTCCGGACGTCACGCTCTACGAGGAAAGTCTTCCGACAGAAGCCTGGGAAGGCGCGATCGATGCACTCGCCCACGCCGATGTGTTCATCATCGGAGGCACCTCATTGACCGTCTATCCGGCCAATACGCTGACTCATTATTTCCGTGGTAAACACCTGATCATCATGAACAGGGACGAGACTGCGCAGGATCGCTACGCCGAGATCGTTTTCCATGAAAACCTTGGTAAGGTCTTCGGTGCCCTAAAGTAGATCAGTATTTTCCTTCCCGCTTGGCGTCGAGATATTCGTCGTAGGTGGTACGCTTGTCGATGAGGCCTCCGTCCGTGATCTCCATGATTCGGTTCGCGATCGAGTCCACAAACTGATGGTCGTGGGAAGTAAACAGAAGTGCACCCTTGAAAGCTTTTACGCCTTCATTCAGTGCCGTGATGGCCTCGAGATCCAGATGGTTCGTCGGATCATCCAGGATCAGGACATTTGATCCGGAGAGCATCATGCGCGAAAGCATGCAGCGCACTTTCTCCCCACCGGACAGAACCTTCGCTTCCTTGAGTGCCTCTTCTCCCGAGAAGAGCATCCGTCCGAGATAACCGCGGATAAAAGTCTCATTCTGATCCTTCGAAAACTGGCGGAGCCAGTCCACCAGCGATAATTCACAGCCGTCAAAGAAAGCACTGTTGTCTTTCGGAAGATAGGACTGGGATGTCGTGATGCCCCACTTAAACTCACCTTCGTCCGGTTCCATCTCGCCGGCCAGGATCGAAAACAGCGTCGTATTGGCCACTTCATCTTCGCCGACAAATGCGATGCGGTCGTCACGTTCCATGGTAAAAGAAATATTGTCCAGGACCTTACGTCCGTTTACGGTCTTACTCAGTCCCTTCACAAACAAGCAGTCGTTTCCGATCTCACGGTCCATGGAAAAACTGATAAACGGATAACGGCGGGAGGACTTCAATACCTCCGGAAGCTCGAGATTCTCCAGAAGTTTCTTTCGGGAAGTCGCCTGACGGGACTTACTCGCATTGGCAGAGAACCGTGCAATGAAGTCCTGCAGTTCTTTTCTTCTCGCCTCGATTTTCTTCGTCTGATCCTTCAGCTGACGAAGGGAAAGCTGGGTATACTCGTACCAGAAATCGTAGTTGCCCTGAAACAGCGTAACTTTGGAGAAGTCGATATCCACGATATGCGTGCAGACCTTGTTCAGGAAATGACGGTCGTGGGAAACGACCAGCACGGTATTCTCATAATCCATCAGGTAATTCTCCAGCCAGTTGACCGTCTCCAGGTCAAGGTGGTTCGTCGGCTCGTCCAGAAGAAGCACGTCCGGCTCACCGAAAAGCGCCTGGGCAAGCAGCACCTTCACCTTCTGTCCACCGGTGAGGTCTGCCATAGGATGCTCGTACATATCCTCGGAAAAACCCAGATGCTGCAGAAGCGTCTCTGCATTACTCTCGGCCGACCATCCGTCAAGCTCGGCAAATTCGCCTTCCAGTTCGCCCAGGATGATGCCGTCCTCGTCGTTGAAGTCCGTCTTTGAATACAGACGTTCCTTCTCCTTCATGATCTCGTAGAGGCGCTTGTGGCCCATGATGACCGTCTCGCGGATCGTATATTCATCGTATTTAAAATGGTCCTGCTCAAGAACGCTCATACGCTCACCCTGACCCAGCGTCACGAAGCCCTTGTTCGACTCGATCTCCCCGGACAGGATCTTCAGGAAAGTCGACTTTCCCGCACCATTGGCGCCGATGATCCCGTAGCAGTTCCCCTTGGTAAAACTGATATTTACATCTTCAAATAAAGTACGTCCGCCGAAGCGAAGCGTCACACCTGATACATCCAGCATTTTTCTGTTCCTTTTTCCTTATTTTCTGCATAGTCCCGGGACCTTTTTGCCCCGTTTTTATGAATAGAAAGTCATTTTCAGTGCTTTTGAAGCATGATCCAACCGTGTCATAGTAGCCGAAAGTGCCGAAATCGTCAACACTTCAGCCATTTTCTCTTTCATGTCGGTTTTGTAATTTCCCTCTTGCATTTTTCTCCTATACTGAAGACAATAAACGAGAGGAGCGATGGTCTTCCATCAAAACACATGAGCGAGAATACATATTACTATATGCCTACTGACACAAAAACTACAACTCCTGATATGCAGACTCAAGATCATTCTGCAGATACCCAAAAGGCGATGAACCAGAAAAAACCGTTTCTCAGGCTCCTCCGTTTTTGCCTTACCGTCCTCACCGTGATCCTGGCGATTGCGGGTACAGCATATTTTCTCCATGATAAAGGGGTCATCAATATCCCGAATCCTTTCGCCCAGTCCTCTTCGGCGGGAAGAAAGGTAAGACAGACGCCCAAGTCCGACGGAGAAGTAAAATCACTGGCGCAGAGCGGTGAAATGACCGTTCCGTTACAGGGTGACCTGACCGGTTCGACCATCATTCTCGATCCCGGTCACGGCGGAAGAGACACAGGATGCGTCTTCCCCTTCGACAATCCGAAATATGACGAATGCGTCTACACCCTGCGCATTGCCGAGCAGGTCAAAGCGGAACTGGAGTCCCGCGGCGCCAAAGTCTACATGACACGCACGGACAACGAATGGGTCTCTCTTTATAACCGTCTGGCCCAGACACACCTGATCTGCATGGATATTGCCAAAGAACAGGGCGTATTCCCCTTTGACGCCGAGCGTGAAGCAGAACTGCGCGATCTTCTCCAGCAGTCGATCGATATCAACGAAGACTCCGTTGCATCCGGCGGCATGGGCATTATGGTCGGTTCCGGCGTGGGCGAGGATCTGAACGACCTGATGGAGATGGAATATCAGCTGAAGAATGTTTTCTTCCTGTCCATCCACCTTAACTCCAATGCTGCCCGGACCCTCCACGGCACACAGATCTACTATGTCACCGACGATTCCGTTATCGAGAGCGAGCGCAACCAGATGCGTACCAACTCTGAATTCAAGCGCTCCGATTTCCCGATCCGCGACGAATACTACGGAAGACACAGCGACCGAAGCGAGTACCTGTCTTATCTCCTCTATGACGCCATCGTAGGCGAGATCCCGGAGTTCGAGACCAACGCCCACTCCGTTCTTGCAGATAACTACGCCGTACTCCGCGAGCACGGTCTGACCGGCGCTCTGGTCGAGGTTGCTTTCCTTTCCGATGACGATGACCGCGCGATCATTATCCAGAAGGATACCGGCTCCAGAGTAGGAAAAGGCATCGCCGATGCCCTCGAAACTTACAACATGCAAGAATCCGACTGATTTCGCCGTAAAATTCGTCAAAATCACCATACCTCTCCAAAAGCACTGAAAAATAAGCCTTTTGAAGTTCTGTTCACAGTTAGTTTGCAAAATATATCAAATTTGTAATTTACAACTGGCGAGAAAAGGATATACTAGAGTTGCACATTAAAGAGAGGAACGATATGAAAAACAACCAACCACACTCGAGAACTTACAGGGGCGCATCAAAAGCCAATACAACCCAAACCTATTCCCAAACCACGCGCCCTTCTCGAAAGAAAACCAAGTATGCCCGTCTGGTATTCGCTTACTGTCTCTTTATAGTTTGTTCGGTACTAGCTCTTGGTGGCGGTGTGTATCTTCTCTACCGCACGGGTATTTTCGGTAATTCGAGCCGGTCAGAAGGGACAACCCCTTCTACCGGCCTTTCTAGTTTAACCACTCTGGCCACCGCTGCCTCTACAGCAGCTCCGGAAGACACGACTTTGGCGGAGACTACCCCTCCACAGCTGACAGGGGACCTGACCGGATACACAGTTATCCTGGACCCCGGACACGGTGGCTGGGACCGCGGCACTTCCTACCCGTATAACAGTGACCAGAATGAGGAACCGACGATCACCATCAAGATCGCCAACCTTCTGAAGCCGGAACTGGAGAGCCGTGGCGCGAAAGTTTACATTACCCGTACAGAAGATAATTACTATTCTCTTTACTACCGTATCGCCGAAGTACACCTGATCTGCATGGACATCGCCAAGGAAAGAGGGATCCTTCCCTTCTCCGCAGAACGGGAGCAGGAACTGCGTACGAAACTTCAGGAGATCAAGACGATCAACGACAACAGTTACTCCAAGGGCGGTATGGGATTTATGGCCGGCACCGGTGTCGGCGAAGATCTCCGGGAGCTTTTCGAGATGGAATACAAACTTCAGGATGTCGTTCTTATGTCCATCCATCTCAATGCCCACTACGATGACAATACACACGAACCTGTCAACCACCACGGTATCGAGGTCACTTATGTTACCGACGACGCCGTAAACACATACGAAGGCAATCCGAAGAACCAGACAGCCGGTGCGCCTGTCCGCGACGCCTATTACGGCCGTCCGAACGAGCATAACCTTCTGTACTGTCAGTGTCTCTACGATGCTATCACGACCGGGACCCCGGAGCTCAAGTCCAACATGGACAAGCCGATCTATACCGCAAACTGGGCCATCATCCGAAAAGTCGGTCTGGTCGGTACGCTTCTTGAGTTTGGTTTTATCTCTCATGAGACAGACCGCGCAATCATTACCAACGAAGATTCCATGAAGACGGTATGCAGTTCCGTCGCAAACGGTATCCAGGAGTATTTCAAACAGATCTCGCAATAAAGGAGAACACCCATGAGCATTGCCGTGATTACCGGAGCCTCTTCAGGAATGGGTGAAGAATTCGCCCGACGGCTTGTCGCGGAAAAAGACGGGTTTCCAGGAACACCTTTTGACGAGATCTGGCTGATCGCCCGTTCTTCCGATAAGCTCTCTGCACTTTCCCGTGAACTGGATCCTGACCGTTGCCGTGTGATCTCCCTGGATCTGACATCGAAGGACGCTGTTACCCGGTTTGAGAGCCTTCTGAAACTGAAAGATCCGGAGATCGGTCTGCTTGTCAATTCCGCAGGAATGGGCAAGACCGGTGCTTTTGACGCACAGGAAATGAAAGACATCACCAATACCGTGACTCTGAACTGTACCGCGCTCAGCGAGGTCACGCGTATGCTCCTACCCTACATGATCAGCTATGGTAAGAAATGCCCGCAGGGTCATGGCCCGCGCATCATCAATATCGCCTCTTCGGCAGGTTTTCTCCCGCAGCCGAAGTTCGCGCTTTATGCGGCCACAAAATCCTTCGTGATCTCTCTTTCCCGCGCACTGAACACGGAACTGCGGGATAAGAATATCATCGTTACCTGTGTCTGCCCGGGACCGGTCGACACCAACTTCATCAAGATCTGTAAAGGCGATCCGAACGCCACCGTTACGGGTTTTAAAGCCAAATTCGTCACCACGGTCGACAAGCTGATCCCGGCATCGATCCGGGCTTCTAAAAAAGGTCGAAGCATGCTGGTATATGGATTCGGGCAGAAAATGCTTCATCTGGCCTCGAAGATCCTTCCCACGAGACTGATCCTGTTTTTTGAAAAGAATATGGATTAACCGCCGCCCGGACGACCGTCCCGGATACGGCAGTTCGCTTCTTATCAGAGCTGCAGTTTAAAGATCGTGCGTTCTTTTCCATGCGTGATCCATTTGCGGATCAGATCCAGGATGGTACAGAGCCACACACCCAGGATAAATCCCACAACATTCATCCATGCATCATCAATATCGCACTCTCCCATATGGAAGAAATACTGTACTGCCTCTATGGCGCCTGCCACGAAGAAAGGGATCAGATACAGGATCCACCTGTGTTTCCTCTCTCTCCACCACAATGCCAGATAAAAGCCCATGGGAAAGAGGATCAGAAGATTACCGAAGAACTGTATAAATACTCCGTCTTTGAATTTTCCCTGCTTGATCAAAGGCCAGTATAGCGAGAAAGCACCCTTCAATGGTTTAAGATTCAATGTTCCGTTTCCGAAATGCCTGTTTCTCTGAAGCACGAAAAGGTCCGCCAGAAGCAGAAGATAAAGAAGGAAGAATACGATCCCGGAGCAGAGGAATCCCCTTCCGAAACTACGGCGGATATGCGCCGCATTCCACTTCTTATGCGCAAACAGGCGGATCAGTATGGTCAGGGAGACTCCTCCCGCCCACATCAGGATCACCTGGAAGATCCATTCATAGTTCATATTCTTCAAAACAGAACGGATTCCCCCGTCCAGATGACTGAAAAAGAAATACAGAGTATTGGCCAGAAGACCTCCCGACTGCAGAAGCGAGCACAGGAAATGGCTCTTGGAAGTCAGGAACATGAAAAGTGTAAGACCGACAGCCGCAAGAAGAAGGAATATCTCCTGCAATGGCGAGAAAAACAGTGAGTCACTCAGTTCGATCAGCATCGGATGCAGAGCAACACTACATATGAAAGCCAGTGCTATCAGTTGATTCAGTCTCCGGTCTCTTGGTTTTTTCGAATTAGTTTTCATGGGGTTCGTTTCTTAATCGGGCTTGCCTTTCCTTGGACAGGCGCATGATCTCTCTCATGAAATCCTGTGCCAGATCCGCATATTTAGGATCCACCCCTTGTGCCGCCTGATCCAGGATCTCCTGTTCTCTCGAAGGCACATATGTCTCTGTCCCCATCTCCGTCTTGATCTTGGCAATACGCTCCACATGCTTCATCCTCCGCTCAAAAAGCACCAGGAGCTCCTTATTTAATTCATCTACGGCGGCCCGCTCTTCGGCAAGCAAAGTCTCGTGATCTTTCTTCACTTCCGCTACGTCATCCTTCGGCATATACTTCTCCACCAGATGTTCCATGGCCAGAAGATAACCCTTAACACCCATACCGCTGATCTGCTCGACGCAAACCGCCTCGATGACCGAAGTATTCCGGAATGCTTCACGGTTATGGATATCGGAAAGATGCACTTCCACTACCGGGATCTTGATCAGCTCGATAGCGTCCCGGATCGCAATGCTGTAATGCGTATACGCACCGGCATTCAGCACGACTCCGTCGATCACGCCCATGGATGCGTGAAGTTTTCTGATCATGGCCGACTCGGATTCCGACTGGAAACACTGCACACTCACACCAAGCTCAATACCCTTGCTGATGCAGGCATTCTCCAGATCGGAAAGCGTACCGCTTCCGTAATGCTTCGGGTCTCTCTTTCCCAGCATGGAAAGATTCGGTCCGTTCATGATCAAAATCGTCTTCATACGCCATACTCTCCTTTACCCATCAGACAATCCAGAAGCGCCAGCGCCAGACAGCCCTCCACAACAGGAAGGGCCCGTGGCACGATGCACGCATCGTGGCGTCCGGGGATCTCGATCTTCACATTTTCCTTTTTCTCCAGATCAACAGTATCCTGTTCCCTGGCGATCGACGGTGTCGGCTTAAACGCCACCTGCGCCAGGACCGGCATTCCGTTACTGATGCCGCCCTCGAATCCGCCGCCGTGATTGGTAGTCATACGGAGTTTCTCTTCCTGGAAAGCCAGGTGATCATTGTTAAGAGAACCTCTCCGCTCCGCTACGGTAAACCCGCTGCCGAAAGAAACACCTTTTACGGCCGGAATACCGAATGCCAGCTGGGCGAAACTGCTCTCCACCGTATCCCACATCGGCGAACCGATGCCGCCCGGTAAACCCGTAGCCATCACTTCCACGATACCGCCCACGGAATCAGCTTCCGCTCTGGCCGCATCGATTTCTTCTTTCATTCTGGCCGCCAAGCTCTCATTCTCCTGCGGAAAAGCGCCCTCAACAGGGATCAGGGGCGTCTCCTCCTCTTCCCAACTGTTCGCAGAGATCTTCCCGATCCGGATGATATGTCCGTACACTTCGGTGCCCGTCTTCGCCGCAAGCACCTGCTTGGCCACCGCCCCGGCGAAGAGCACCGGCGCTGTCAGTCTTCCGGAAAAATGTCCGGATCCTCTCGGATCGTTATACATCTTATAACGCATCCTGGACGTATAATCCGCATGTCCCGGCCTCGGCGTGGTTACAAACCCGTCGTAATCCGAAGAATGCTGGTTGGTATTTAAAATCTCAACAGCAAGCGGCGTTCCTGTCGTCTTTCCCTGATAGATCCCCGATAATATCGTCGGAAGATCCGGTTCCTTACGGGGCGTTGAACCCGCCTGGGTGCCCGGGGCGCGGCGCTGCATCTCCTTGGCCAGCATCGCCTCATCGATCGGCACACCACTCGGCAGGCCGTCGATCACGACGCCGATAGCCGGTCCGTGCGACTCTCCGTATATGCTGATTTTCAGGCGTTTACCCCACGTTGATCCCATGTATAGTTCCTCCCAGATCCAGGTATTCTTTGAAAAAAGTCGGATAGGATTTCTCCACCGCCACCGGATCCTTGATCCAGATCGTATCCTTTGCCACCGTGGCGGCCACAGCCGCTGCCATCACAAGCCGGTGATCCTTATGCGTATCGATCGTTCCGCCGGAAAAGACCTTCCCGCCGTTCACGCTCTTTCCTCGTATCGTCAATCCGTCTGATGTGACCTCCACATCGGCACCAAGGACCTGAAGAAGCCCTGCCGTGGAAGCCAGGCGGTCGGATTCCTTCAAAGCAAGCCGCTCCGCATGGATAATATGCGTTTCACAGTCCGTCGCCGCCGCGGCAACGGCAAATACCGGCACCAGGTCCGGTACATCTCTTGCGTCCATTTCGAACACGTGCTTCCCGTTCCCGGTCATTTCCGCCTGCCGAAGTCCCGCCAGAAGCGTCTCAATGGCTTTGTCACCCTGGGAAGTCTTTCCGGGAAGATTGGTCAGGCACAGCGCCGAACCCAGATAATTCGCCACCAGCCAGAACGCCGCCTGGGAATAATCTGCTTCCACATCATAAGCACTGCTTCTCGGCATACCGGGTCTTCCCGAAAGATAATATCCCGTCTTTTCGCGGATCACATTACATCCGAAATCCCGCATGACATCCAGTGTCATATTGACATAGGGTTCCGATTCCAGATCCGTCGAAAGAATGATCCGGGACGGCTCCTCCTCATTCGAGAGAGCCATCAGGAGTCCCGAAATGTATTGGGAACTGACATTGCCCGGAAGGATATACTCGCCGGCTTTCATCTTTCCCTTGATCTCCAGAGGAAGCGTAAGCCCCGTCTGATCCCGGTAAAGCATCTGCGCGCCGCTGCCGGAAAACACGCCTTCATATTCCCTGATGGGACGTTTCGGAAGCCGCCCGTGGCCGGAAAAGACCGTCGGGATCCCGAGCACCGCGACAAGCGGGATCAGAAACCGTAGTGTGGATCCGGACTCTTTGCAGTCGATCTCCACCGGTTCCAGGTTTTTGCCGTCGCCGTTTCTGTATTTCTGTAGCTGAAGGAGCGCCGTCTTCGTCGCGATAATATCGTCAGAAGCGTGCGCCTCGTCGATCTTCGCAAGAGACACATCTCCGTCAAGGAAAGCCATGATCAATGCCCGGTGCGCCACACTTTTCGACTGTGGCACCACCACATTTCCGGTCAGTTTTCCCGGCTCGATCCCCAGTTTTCCTGCGCTCATAAGAGCGGAAAGACGAATATTCTGCTGCTGCTGTTCAAAATCCATATCGTATCCGGTGTCAGAGAAGATCCTTCAATTCCTGTTCCGAAAGCGGACAGGTCTTCGCATCACCGATCTCCTTGAGCATGACAAAGTACACTTTGCCGTTTAATTTCTTCTTATCCGAGAGCATCGTCTCGTAGAGGGCATCCATCGGAAGATCCGTCTCGGTCGGCAGATGCCACTTATTCAGTACACCGAGGATCCTCTCCTTCGTGCCGGCCGGCGTCACACCGGTCTTCTCGCCCATCTCCGCGGCCTTCACCATGCCGATGGCCACCGCTTCACCATGTGTAAACTTCGTGTAGCCGGAAACCTTCTCTACGGCATGTCCGAAAGTATGCCCGAAATTCAGGAGCATTCTCTCTCCCGTATCAAACTCGTCGTTCTGTACGACCGTCGTCTTGATCTTCACGCAGCGCTGGAGCATCCACTCCATATCTGCCTGTCCCTTCTCGATCGCCTCGAAAAGCATCGCGTCGCGGATGCATCCGTACTTGATCACTTCCGCCATACCCTCGGCCATACGTGTTCTCGACAGGGACTTCAGAAGACCCGGATCGATCACGACCGCCTTTGGCTGGTAGAAGGCACCGACCAGATTCTTGCCGAACGGCATATCGATACCCGTCTTTCCGCCGATGGAAGAGTCCACCTGCGCCAGAAGGGTCGTAGGCACCTGGATCAGCGGGCAGCCACGCATATACGTCGCCGCGGCAAAACCTGTAAGGTCACCGACCACGCCGCCGCCAAGAGCAATGACCAGATCCGTCCTGGTCATGCCGAAATCATGCATGGCACCATAGATATCAAAGAGGTTTTTCTCGCATTTGCTGGATTCACCGCTCTCCACAGTAAAAGAAGCGACCGTAAACCCCGAACTCTCCAAAGATTTCTTCGCCTGCGCCAGATACAGTCCTTCCACAATAGAATCCGTAACGACAAAAGCTTTTCTGCTCCGAACTGTCTTTCCCGCTACTTCACCCAACTGGGCCAGCGCTCCGGTACGGATCAGGATCGGGTATTTTCCCTGGTTTGTGTTTGCCATGATCTCCGGCATACGATCACCTCCGTGTAATTGTTCTACTCAGATATTTTACCATGTATCGGCATATCACGTCTCTAGCATCTTCGTCACATTCGAAAAGACAGTGTCCACGTCTTCATCCGCAGAGATCACTATATCCGAAGCCCGCTCGTAGACCGGCGCACGCCCGGCAAGACGTGCACACATGCTCTTATATGCCGTGTCCGCATCCTTTGCATCCAGAAGTGGCCGGCTCCTGTCATTCTTCACCCGTTCCCAGATGACATCCGGATCGGCCTTCAGGTACAAAAGCACAGACTGACTCTCCTTAAGAAGCGCTTCATTCTTCTCATTGGTCAGTACGCCGCCTCCCAGCGAGATCACCGCAGACCCGCTCTGTGCCAGTTCCCGTTTCAGTATTTCATGTTCCATTCTGCGGAATGTCTCTTCCCCGTCCTTTTCGAATATCTCACGGATCGGGCATCCCGCCACCTCTACGATCTTATCGTCCAGATCGATAAACGGGATCTTCAGAAGATCCGCCGTCCTTCGTCCGATGGTCGTCTTCCCCGCACCCATAAAGCCGGTGAAGACCAGTTTCAGCGGACTCTTCTCCCAGAGTTTTCTCCTTATATCCGGCAGGATCGCAGAAAGCCTTTCTTCATCAAAATGCGCCTCCGGCGCCCAGATCTTCTCGGCTGCGATCGCCTGGTTCAGAAGCATCTTTAAACCGGAAACCGCGTTTCTTCCGTTCACTTTATACTGCATGCATGTTTTCGTCGGACACGGGTTATAGATCGTGTCGAAGAACGTACCACCTTCGGCCAGAATGCCTGCATCCGGGATCACATCGTGCACCTTCGGCCACATGCCGCATGGTGTCCCGTTCAGTATCGTATCGTATGTACCGCCTTCTTCTGCGACACACACCTTACTGTATCCCTTGTCCTTTACTTCCGAAACAAGAGCCAGTGCTTTTTCCGGAGAACGGGCCCAGATCGAAAGGCTGGATCCGGCCTTCGCAGCTTCTACAGCCATCATGCGGGCTACTCCGCCGGCACCGAGGAGCAGGACTTTTCTGTCCTTCATCGGCACACCGCAGGAAAGGAATCCGTCCACATCGGTGTTGTAGCCGACCTTCCCGCAGACGGTGTTTGCCGCGCCGTATTCTTTCACCATCGGTGCCACATCGTCCAGAAACGGAAGGATCGCCACCTTATGCGGGATCGTGACATTAAAACCGGTCAGTTCGCGCATCAGGATCGGTGCATATTTCGGAAGTTCCTCGGGAGTGATCTCATAGAGCTCATACTTCCCGAAAATACCGGATGCCTCCATAATACGTTCGTGGATATACGGGGACATGGAATGCCCCAGGGGAGAGCCGATCAGGCCCGCTTTAATCGCACTCATATCCGGCCTCCTTGAGAAGAGCATAAGCTTCCACCGCTTCTTTCGCCGTACCGAGCAGGAGGCTGACCTGGCCGCCTTCGTATGTTCTGAAGTTGCGGATGTTGATGTTACGGATATTGATGTTGCCCTTGCCGAGGATGGCCGTAATCCGGGCCAGCTCGCCGGGCTTATCGTCCACATAGACCGTCAGCATTGCCGACGCTTCCAGCGCACCACGGAGATTGCTGTCAAGATGGTCGCGGTAGCAGGCGCCCTGGCTGAAGAATTTCTCCAGGCCGCTTGTATTATCTGCCGCCAGGGTATTTCTCCAGCGGGAAAGAAGTTCAATATACTCGTCCATGATCGGAAGGAGGGCTTCCTTGGAATTCTCGGTAATGCCCGCCCAGAGCTTCGGGTCGGAAGAAGCGATACGGGTAATATCACGGAATCCGCCGGCCGCCATACGGCTCAGCGCACCGTCATCTCTCTGTGCCAGCAGCAGCGACAGGCTGCTCGCAACGATATGGGGAAGATGGGATACGGCCGCGACACGTTCGTCATGCTGCTTTGCCGTCATATGCATCGGGATCGCGCCGATCTTCCTGATGAGATCCTCGAGATCCATCAGGTCCTGTACCGGAATAGCAGAACCTTCCGGAAGACATAAAACATAAAGTGCATTTTCAAAAAGAGAGCCGCTGCTGCAGGCATATCCGTGTCTTTCCGATCCCGCCATGGGATGCCCGCCGATGAAATTGGGAAGTTTAACTGCTTCCATCACAGGACGCTTCACCGAGCCGACATCTGTAATGATTCCGATATTCATACCGGCCAGTTCCGGCGTCATCTTCTTGATCGCATCCACCGGTGCACAGAGGATCACCAGATCACAACCGTCCAGGATCGAGAGGTCACCTGTTGAAAACTCCGTGACCGTGCCATCCTTCGATGCCAGTTCCCCTGCTTTCGGATCCGGGTCGACGGCAACGACAGAATCGATCTCCGTCCGCTCATGGATCGCTCTGGCCAGTGATCCGCCGATCAGTCCCAGACCTATGATTCCGACTCTTCTGATGCCCAGCGGGCGCACCTCTTGTGTCATTACCTGTACCTCACTTTTTCAAGTAGGTCTATTATAGCATGAAGCCGCCATCCCGCATATGTTCAAGCGGGCAAGCGGCTTCAATACAGTGCTTTTCGCTAAGATTCGTAGTTGTTAGCGGTTTTCCTTAGAAAGTGGGCTTATTTATTGACCGTGACATTGCTGAGATCCGAGGTCACTTTTCCGTCCTTGATCTCGATCGGGAAGTATAAAAGTACCTTTCCCGTATCCTCGTCAGTATCGCTCAGGACCATCGTGTACTTGCCATTCTCGAGCCCCTTGATATCCTCGATCAGCATTTCATAAATATATTTCTCGGAAGCCTTCTTCTCAAAGTTCGCAACATACACATAGTAAATATCCACTTCGTCTGCATCGACTTCTTTTGTATATTCTTTTCCGGCAGGAACAACACCCATCCAGGAATCCTGCTTGATCACAAAGCCCGGATCTACTCGAAATACGATCTTATCTCCTTCGGTCTCGGAATCGAAAAGGTCCTCCGGTTTTACATCGTTCCCTTCTGCTTCCTTTTCGGTCTCCTTTTCCGTTGCCTTCGCAGTGGTCTGTTCCTGCGCCTTGGTCGTAGCTTTCGTCGTTTCATCTGTCTTCTTTGAACAAGCCATCATGGAAAGAGACATTGCGCCGATAAGAATAACTGCCATAATTTTTTTCATAATACATACCCCGTTTTCCTGAGCATAAAATGCTGGCCTAAAGACGCCGGAATGCGTCTTCCCTATGAGGTAATTATACCACCGCATCTTCTCCCGAAAAAGAAAAGAGACCATCTTCTAGAGACAGTCTCTTTTCTGATCGGAAACGGATCTTCCGGGAATCATTAGGGATTGATGTGAAGTTGAGGATCAGCACTCTCTCGATTCGAAATCCGCATCGATGGCTTCTCTCCAGCAGTCATCCATCCTGCCCTTCTTTCTCATGCTGCCGATGGCCTGACCGAGGCAGGCGAAGTTCAGTGCCGTACCCTTCGCATCACAGTGATAATTCACCGCACGCTCTTCCGCGATACCGAAGGATCTGGCCGTCTCCACTGCATCGATATTCGCTCCCAGAAACAGGAACTCCCATCCCTTGGCCTTTTTCTTTTCGATCATTTTCTTGACCTTATCGGAAGAGTACTTCCTGCTGCTGTTCTCCATGCCATCTGTGGTGATGACGAAGATGGTGTGTGCCGGAACATCCTCTTCACGGGCGTACTTATGGATCGTTCCGATGTGATGGACGGTAGATCCGATGGCATCCAGAAGCGCCGTGCTGCCGCGTACGAAATACTCTTTATCCGTCATCTCCTTGATCTCCGAAAGCTTCACCCGGTCATGCAGTGTCTCTACGGCCGAATCAAAAAGCACTGTCGTCACGAAGCATTCCCCGTCTTCTTTCTTCTGCTTGGCGATCATGGAATTGAAGCCTCCGATCGTGTCGCTCTCCAGGCCGCCCATGGAACCGCTCCGGTCAAGGATGAATACGATCTCCGTGATATTGTTCTTGCTGTTCTTCTCTACGTTATTCTTCTCGTTTTTCATGTTCTTTTCCTCCTGTACTGAAAAGTGTTTCGCATCTCTTGCTTACAAGTACATTAAACAGAAAAACGGCATAAAAAAGGTCGCCTCTCAGGCGACACTTTTTATGCTTACGTTTTCTTCCGGAAAATCACTTTTCGATTTTTACACCCTTCTTGATCATTTCCAGGATCTCCTCTACACGGAAATGGAACGCATAGAATGTATAACTGTCTTCTCCGTAGAAATAACTCGCTTCTTCCGTTGCCATATTCAGAAGCGGATAGGCCTCCTTCAGCGGCACATATTCGTTGCCCTTCATAAATTTCACTTTATCGAATTGCTTGTAATACTCCTCGCTTCCACCATCCGATGCACTAGAGGAATACCAGATCGACATTCCCGTTTCCGTAATATCGATCTTTTTTATCGAGAGGCTTTCATGTTCACAGATATAAGGAAAATCCGTTCCCGGTTTCAGGGAGTAAGCTTTTGCATCATCAGGTTTCTTCAGATCAATATCGTAACAGATGTTTTCATTTCTGTCTCCGAATCGGATCCTGACCGTATCAGAATACTCGTTTGACTGTCCGCCACATTCCCGAATGATCCTCTTCCCGCCATTCTCCCGGCTCTTCTCCCTTGTATCAACGTATCCGCCAAAATTCTGACAAAGCATCTCGAATTTCTCTGTCGTCTTATAAGAGGGTTCATCCGTATATTCTATTGCATACTGGAATTCGAGCGTCATCCCGTCATACGTACCACTGAGCAATTCCACGGTATATCCATCAAATTCGAACCGATGCTCCGGCGGTATCTCGATGTTATGCTCCTCCCACATCGTTTTTGTAGTTTCTGTTGTTTCCGAAGTTTCAGAAGAGGCGGTGTTCTCCGTAGCCGGCATCTCATCGGATGTCCCGTTCTTCTCCGTCTCTGTTTTCTTACCGGAACAGCCGGAAAGCATTCCGCAAATAAGCAGTCCCGCAATGATACTGTTTTTCTTCATGATTTATCTCCATTTTCAGACTCCTTCCCGGCAGAGCACTGAAAAAGCAATGCGGTTTATATGAATAAACCCATATCAGAAGTGTATCCTGTTACGCGTTCTTTGTCAAGAAAGAAGAAAGACTAGTCAGGATATCCGAAAGACGTGCTAAGCGATCCCGTCCAGATAGAAATCGTTAAACTCATTCAGCGGAAGCGGCTTCGCAAAATAGTAACCCTGGAAAAGCTTACATCCCATCTTTGCCAGCATATCCATCTGCGTCTTTGTTTCGACACCCTCGGTAAGCGAGAAGATGCCCAGATCTTCCGAAAGATTGATAATGTTCTGAAGGATCGTTCTGGCTTTACTGTCATCCGAAGTTTTCGTCAGGAACTTCATATCGATCTTCAGGACATCGACCGGCATATCCTTAAGAAGATTGAGTGAAGAATAACCGGATCCGAAATCATCCATCTCCACGATAAAACCATCTTTACGCAGATCCTCCAGCATCTTCATGCGGTTATCGGCGTCATTCATCATGACGGTCTCCGTGATCTCGATACGGAATTTCGACGGAGTGATATTGTACTCCTTCGCCAGGCTCCGGAGCTCTGCCGCAACATCCATGAAGTAAAAATCTTTCGGAGAAATATTCACGGAAATGAAGAGATCCCTTCCCTGCTTTTCCCAGTCTGCCAGGATCTCACAGGCACAGCGCCACATGTACTTATCCACTTCAATGATCATGCCGTTCTTCTCAAAAACCGGAATAAACGATGCAGGCGGCAGGAATCCGTCCTGAGGATGGATCCATCTGGCCAGCGCTTCCGCTCCAACGATCTTTCCGCTCACATCCACGATCGGCTGAAGATAAGGCACAACATGCCGCTTCGCCAGCGCATCCTTCAGCTGGGCCGAGATATGCTGGGCCCACAATACTTCACTTCGGATCTTCTCATCGTAGAATGCGATATGGTTCTGGTATTCCTCCTCGATCGTCAGCATCGCCAGAAGTGCCCGGTCAAACATGAACGAGATCTCCAGGTTTCTCTCCACGACCTCATACACTCCCACATGGATCACGATGTGATGCTGCGATGTTCCGTCTTTGATCGTCAGATCCGACAGCTGCGCTTCCAGTTCACTGACCCGGAAATCATCCTTCGAAATACATACTCCGAAAGCATCTCCACCCAGACGTCCGAACAATCCCTTATCCGAAACATAATCCCGGAGAGAAGCCGCGATCGTCTGCAATGCCTTGTCTCCAAAAGCACTGCCGTACACATCGTTGATCAGTTTAAAATCAAGTATATCGATATACAGGATAAGCTGATCGGTATCAGGTTCTTCATCGATCTTTTTACGGATACGTTCATACAGATACTCTTTGGTAAAAAGATCCGTAAGCGTATCGTGTGTGGCATTATATCTTTCCTGCTGGAGAAGCTTCTGCTGTTCCGTCGTATCCCGGATCGTCAGGAAGGAACCGGTCACCAGTCCTTTTTCATCCGTAACGGATCTCTTGGCCAGATAGTAGTAGGTCGTGTTCTCCCCGGAGCCCAGAATATAATCGCATTCCCAGGTCAGTTCGCTGAAGTCTTCCTTATCCCCGAATTTCTTTGTCAGAAGTTCAGAAGACCGGTCAAACTTCTCGTCCGGAAGACCGATCAGATCGATCGCCGGCTGGTTGGCCCAGATACAGCGCCCGTATGCGTCATAGAAGAAGATCGCATCCGGGATATCCGACGCCATTTGTGCCAGAAGCCTGTCGAGAAGAGTTAACGGACGGTAATAGAGTGCAAAATAGAAAACGAGCAGCCCGAAAATACCGTAACCTGTCATCGAACGGTCGATCGGTGTACGGGAGAAAATATAGTACGTCTGCCACAAGGCCGTCACGATCAGCGTGACCAGCATGATGGAGTACCGCTCCCTATATACCCGGGGCGAGCAGACGATCTTGTGAATGTAGGTAATAAGGATCACAAAGAAGACCGCATATACCACCACACGGTGGTAAGTCTGGCCGGCATACGGGATGACCCGGTAATAATTCGCCCCTTCCACAATGATCGGTTCCGTATCAAAAGCCTGCCGCAAAAAAGGATTCAAAAAATACTGCAGCACATCGATCGTGATCAGTGAATAGATCAGATACTTCCATATCTTCTTCGACCAGGTGGTCGCGCAGTACTTAAAGGTAAAACTCAGTAATGCCATAATAAAGGCGTCCATGCCGATGAAGTAGATATAACAGCCAAGCATGGCAGGGATCTTTGTCGTGGATAATACGATAACGAGATTACCGAGTACAGGGACAAGAAGCATGATATCCAGCATGGCCACAGCGCCTCCGATCTTCTTATAAGACCGGACGGCGATGATCGCGCATGCAATAAGCGCGACCGTCATTGCTATAAAAAGCCCTGCAAATGCGTACCTCATCTTCCCCTCCTGAAAAAGAGCGCAAAAATACTGATAGGTACATTTTACAGGGCAAAAATGACTATTCTATGAAACAGCCGAAAACAAAGCCTTTCTTACAGGTCGTAATACATGGCAAATTCTGCCGGATGCGGGATCCTGCTGATCTGCGATGCCGTCTTTTTGCTTCTCGCGATAAGCTGTTCCAGAAGTCTTTCCGGGAACACACCACCGGCAGTCAGATACTCGTGATCCTCCTCCAAGGCTGCAATGGCTTCTTCCAGAGAAGTCGGAAGACCGGTAAGCTTTGCCTTTTCCTCTTCCGGGAGAGTATAGAGATTACAATCGAAAGGCCCCCACCCGTTTTCATGCGGATCGATCTTGTTCCGGATACCGTCCAGGCCGGCCATCAGGATCGCTGCATACGCATAATACGGATTACATGTCGCATCCGGATTACGAAGTTCGAAGCGCTTCGCTTCCGGTGTCTTGGCATAGGCAGGAATACGGATCACGGCACTTCGGTTACTCATGGCATATCCGATGGTGACCGGCGCCTCAAAACCCGGGATCAGGCGCTTATAGGAGTTAGTAGAAGGATTCGTAATAGCACAGAGCGATCTGGCATGTTTCAGAAGACCTCCCATGAACCACATCGCCGTTTCACTGAGCTGGGCATAACTCTCTTCTTCATAGAAGAGCGGTTTTCCGTCCTTCATAAGGAGCATATGCACATGCATACCGGAACCGGCTTCACCGGCAAGCGGCTTCGGCATAAAGGTTGCCGTGGCGCCCTCTCTTACCGCTTCATTCTTAATGATATACTTCGCAGACATGGTGTCGTCCGCCAGTTTCAACATATCGCCCAGTTCCACCTCGATCTCCATCTGACCGGAACCACCGACCTCCGGATGGTGATACTTCACCTTGATGCCCCAGTCTTCCATGCTCATGCACATCCTGCTCCGGAGATCATTTCTGATATCCGTCGGCAGGCAGTTATGGTACCCCGCGCCGGGCATGACCTGATAGCCGTTATTGCCCATCTCATCACCGGAAGCATAGTGCGCCTGTGAAGTATAGATATTGGCAGACATGTTAAAGTAATTCGTGGTATACCGTACATCGTCAAAGACATAGAATTCATATTCCGGGCCGATGATCATCTGGTCCGCGATCCCCTGCTCCTTCATATATTCCAGAGCCCGGATCGCCACATTTCTCGGATACTGGTCGAAAGGCTTGTTCTGCGGGATCGAGATCACTCGTACATCACCGATCATGGAAAGAGTCGGTACCTCGCAATACGGATCGATCACGGCCGATTCGAAGACCGGGATAAAGACCATATCACTGTTTTCCACCGGAGCATAGCCATAGTTACTGCCGTCAAACCCGATGCCATGAAGCATCGTGGCCATGTTCAGTTTTTCCGCCGGAATCGACAGATGTCTCCATCTTCCGTCAATATCCGTCAGCTTAAAATCAACCATCTTGATTCCGTTGTCGCGGATCATATCCTGAACTTCCTGTAATGTCCTTCCCATACCTGTTCCTCCTATCAGCTGGTTATGTTTTACGCACCCAGAAGATTCTGGTCAAATGCGAAAAGCGCTTCATTGATCGAGTAAAGATCATAATTTTTCCGGGAGATGAAATACTCCACGATCACATCGGATTTACTTGCGTGCGAGAGCGCAAATCCTGCTTTCTTCAGTAATGCCTCCGTCTCGGACAGATCCAGTTCCAGCGCCACGGCAAAAGCCAGCACGGTCTGTTTGCTCGGCCGGTAATGGATATCGCTTCTGATCTTCGAGAAAAGCTTCCTGTCCACGTTTGCTTTCTTATAACACTCGGAATCCTTCATTCCCTTGGAATCGATAATGCGAAGCAGCGCCTGGGAGAAACTCTCGTCCAGATTCGCCAGCGCTTCCTGAAGTGACATATCCGAGGCCGCACTGACCGGTGCCGAAGATCCGGCAAAAGCCTGACTCTGCGCATAGGCACATGCATTATCCGGCATCTCATCACAGAGCAATTCCGCTTCTTCCCGGGCAACACTTACCTCGCGGTCTTCCGCCATCTCCCGGGATGCTTCCTTCTTTGCACTTCTGGGTCTTTTAGACTGAAAAACGGAATCCCGGCTTCCGGATGCTCCTCCGAAAGCAATCGACCGCATGGCATTTCCAAGAAAAGATCCTCTCTTTTCCTCTTCGTGCTCATAATTCTTACGGAGAAATCCGGAAACATCAGAAAGCAGTTCCCTGTCCGGACAGAAACTATCCTTACTGAAGATCACAAGGGTAATGTCCATCTCATGTTCCGAAAGGAACTTCCGGATCTCGTCCGACGCCACCTTCAGCGCCTGATCCTTCGGATAGCCGTATACTCCGGCGGAAATAAGCGGAAAAGCAACACTCTCACATTGTTTCTCATCTGCAAGGAAAAGAGAATTCCGGTAAGCCGAACGGAGCAATTCTTCTTCATTAAAACCGCCGCCGTTCCATATCGGCCCCACCGTGTGGATCACATATTTTGCGGGAAGATCATATCCCAGGGTCACCTTGGCCTGTCCGGTAGGGCATCCTCCCAGCGTCCGGCATTCCTTAAGAAGATCCGGGCCGGCTGCACGATGGATCGCACCGTCCACCCCGCCCCCTCCGAGCAGTGACTGGTTCGCTGCATTCACGATCGCATCCACATGAAGTTTCGTAATGTCGCCTAAAACGATCCGAAATGGCATCCGCGTTCCTCCCTTGGAATCAATACCATTTCATTATACACGCTATCTTGTGACCTGTCTTTGAAAGTCATCAATAATTCATTATTTCTTTACGCCGGCAACCAGATCTTCACCGATCTCGTACCAGGTAAGCCCCTCATAGCTCTCCGCGATCTGATCCTGTTTTTTCCGGATATAGACCACATCGTCCCGGACGATCCCGGCGGAAAGCTCCTGCCTCCATTTTTCTATGTCAGCATTCACTTCGTTATCGATACTTCTGGCAAAATAATAGTTATTCACACTCTTGCCGTTCAAATACGCATAATACGCAGTATCCATAGTCTTCTCAATATCATTGAAAAGATACACATATTCCCTGTACTGACTTCCCGAAACGTCAACCGGCATATTATCCCATGGACTCGTATACGTCTGCACAGACTTGAAATACTCCTGCTTTGAGGATACCACCTTCGTTGTATCCAGCACCTGGATCCCCAGTATCAGGACCATGATCAGAAGGACTATTGCCTTTCCCTTTTCTTTCTTTCCGAAATACTCCGACAGCAGTTTCAAGGTATAAAGAAGTGAACCGGCAGCGATCACGTACCACGGCACCCAGATAAACCGTCCGTTCGCACGGAAGATCCCCAGAGCTTTTTCAATAACCTCCGGGTAACGGAAGACCAGGATCCCTCTTTTCCCGAGAGCCACGGTCGGAAGAACTGCCAGAAGGAAGTCTGCGACCAATACACAGAGCGCAACGGTAAACCATTTATGCGCTTTCGTGAAAGCGGAAAGGCCGTTCTTCCGCATCTTGCCAAAAAGGAATACCATCGCAAGGATCAGTGCAATGATCAGCCCGATACCCAGGTAGGCATAGCCCTCATACTGGTCGTACTGATAAAGATCCAGCGGCTTAAGGAGGGCACTTCCGTACAGAGGATTAAAAAATGCATTCAGATTCGAAGAGAATCCGCCGAATCCCCTTCCTGCGCCGGCAGTATTTCCGTAGAAACCGCCCAGCACGAACAGAAGCAGTAGTCCCGTACCGCAGAAAGAAAGAAGCCCGGAAGCCTCGATTCCCGCCCGGCTCTTCTTCCTTATGCAGGACGAAACGGAAGCAATCAGAAGAATACTGCCCACCATGGGCACGAAATAAACGTGGATCAGAACGCACAGTGCCCCCATTCCCGCATACACGGCCACCACTTTTTTCCCGCTGTATCCGTCCCTTGTGATCCAGATATACATGGCAAGAACAAGTATCCATTGTGCACCGAGTGCCGTCTGGTAGAACATACGGTCCAGCACCGTAAATCCCAGAATAAAAAAAACAGACATCAGAACGCTCAGAATATCCGCCCACTGTCTGATCATAAACCGCGAAGCATCTTTCTTTTCTTCGGCAAAAGCACTCTCCACAGAAGCTGTTCTCAGTAATGCCGAGAAGAAAGACGAGGATATTCCTCCCATAAGCATGAAACTTATAAGTCCGAATATTCCGAAATATTGGAAACGAAGCGGCAGTATGCCACGTAATGCTTTAAACAGCAAAGCCAGGATCGGAATGGAATCTGTAAAGAGCACCGAAACCTTTGTCGGATAACTTAACGTATCAATAAGTCCGATCGGAAAATGCCAGTCACTCATACGGAAATGGCAGAAACCGATATAATGCTGCCTTAAGTCGAATTCTCTTCCGAAAAGCCACGCATCATAAGTCGGATCGAGCACCCGTATTCCATAGACCCAGAGAAAACAGAGCATACCCATGACACATCCCATCAGGAAGACCATATGTCCGGTCTTCCTTTGGGAACGGCTTTGCATCGGCAACTTGTCACTCGGGGTCATCTGTTATCTCCGGAAAATGAGATCACTTTGTAAATCTCTCGTCGATCACGCGCTTCATCTTTCCTTCCGATCTCGGCAGGCTTCTCGGTTCGCAGAGCTTGATCTTCGCGTGAATACCGGTAATGGAAGCAATCTCGCCTTCCAGCATCTTTTCGGTATTCTCGATCTCACGGATAGAATCCGAGAAGAAAGACGGAGTCATCTCCACCTTAACAGTCATTCTGTCAAGGTTATGCAAACGATCGAGATAGATCATGTAGTGCGGTTCCACCTCACTGTGTGCAAGAAGTACGGCTTCGATCTGGGACGGGAATACGTTTACGCCACGGATGATCATCATGTCGTCCGCACGTCCGGTTACCTTCTCGATCTTCGGCGTGGTACGTCCGCATTCACATTTACCGTGATACAGACGGGTAAGATCGTGCGTATTGTAACGAAGAAGCGGCACACCTTCTTTGGAAACAGAAGAGAATACCAGCTCACCCAGCTGTCCGTCCGGAAGCTGCTCGCCTGTTTCCGGATCCACGATCTCCGGAATGAAGTGGTCAGCCTCGATATGGATCAGGTCGGACTTACCGCAGCTGCAGCCCACGCCCGGACCACAGATCTCGGTCAGGCCGTATATATCAAAGGCACGAAGTCCCAGTTTCTCTTCGATCTGATCACGCATTTCCAGCGTCCACGCCTCGGCACCGAAAATACCGCAACGCAGGTTCAGTTCGGATTTATCGATACCGGCCTGCTCCAGCTGGTCAGCAATATGAAGTGCATAAGTCGGTGTGCACATCAGCACTTCCGGCTTCCACTCGGTAAGGATCTGGATCTGACGGGCCGTATTACCTCCGGATACCGGGATCGCGGTGGCACCCAGTTTTGCGCAGGCGAAGTGTGGGCCAAGACCTCCTGTGAAGAGACCGTAACCATATGCAATATGAACAAGGTCACCCTTCTGTACACCGGATCTTGCCATCGAACGGCAGAGCACGGAGTTCCAGAGATCTACGTCATTAGCAGTATAGCCGACGACCTTCATGCGTCCGGTCGTTCCGGAAGAAGCATGTACGCGGACGAGTTCCTCTCTCGGTACCGCCAGTGTTCCAAACGGATAGTTGTCACGGAAATCGAATTTATCTGTGAACGGAAGTTTCGGCAGATCGGCGATACTCTTGATATCGCCCGGCTCCACGCCCTTCTCTTCCATGCGTTTTCTGTAGTACGGTACATGCTCCCACATGCGGTTCACGCACTTGATCAGACGCTCGCTCTGCACCTGTGCACGCTCATCATCCGACATGCACTCCGCCTTCGGATCATAGATCCATGAGTTGACTTCTTTTCTCATCTTTTCTACCTGCCTTTCTCAATTGACGGCAACAAAAAGTCCCATTGCCGTCTAACCTAACAGCAATGGGACGAAATCTCTATCTCGCGGTACCACCCATTTTCGAGCCACTTTCCTTTCGGAAGCACTCGCTCTCGTCAAGGCCCTACAGCCTCTGCCCCAAGTAACGGCGGGCTTTCCGTATCCCCCTACTAAAGATATCTCCGGATCCCGGAAAAACTCATTCAGAAGATCTGCTCGGGAGGGAACTTCGCCTGACCGTCCGATCGTATGCAGGCTCTCAATCTATGACCTGCACGCCCTGTACGACATCTGATCGCTACTTTCTCCGTCATCGCATTTATCAATGATCGATTGATAACAGTTAAGCAGATTATGCGGCGAAACTTCGCTGATGTCAAGTTATTTCCATGAAAAAACGATCCGTCTCACAGTCGGATCGTTTTTCCTCTTTTTCCCTTCTTTCTCACCACAAGTCAGCCCTGTTCAGCGAGACGTCAGCTTTTTGATGTCTCCTCGTCATCATCTCTGTAATCCACATGGATCCCGAGGACTTTCACATCTGTGCCCTTGTCATCCACGATCACATGAATACCGGGAAGGTCTACTTTCACGCCATCATCCTTACTGATCGAGATCCCTTCACAGCTTCCGATGATCCCATCGGAATCTCCGGAGATCACACAGTCGGTGATCTTTTTCGCGCCACTACCCAGGAAGATCGCACCACTTACGAAGAAGAGTATGAAGGACAGCACGAAACTTGCGATCATGATACACAGTAATACAGTCGTTGATTTTTTCATATTCGTCGCCTCCTTATTGACCCTTCCATGTCTTACCCATAAAGCGGATATATGCGATCGTACCGCGGATAAATCCACCGATGGCAAAGATAGCCAGGATCACGTTCGCAACCGTCAGGAAAGCAAGTGCAATGGCAAAGAAGATCTTTGCAACCAAGAAACCGCCGGAAAGTGCCGGAGCAATAAAGAGTGCACCTGCCAGGATACCCGTAACTGCGGCCCAGCCAACAAGCAGAAGGCAAAGAGCCAGAGCAAGGAGCCATACCCAGAATGCCACAAAGATGGTGAACAGAACGATAAATGCCTTATCATGTGTCTTCGGCTGCGGCTTCGCATACGTCGGATCCTGGGAAGGATACTGCGTATAATCCGGAAGATCGACCTGTTTCTTCGTCTGCTTCGGACGAGGACCGGAAAGATCCGGAGCACGTCCGCCCTGATGTTCAAAATCGCCTGCCGGTTCCGGCTTCGGAGCACCATTCTTTACCGGAATGGCGTACGTCGGATGACAGAATCCCTGAATGGTCTGAGGGCCGACTCCACGATCCGGACGCCCGAACCAGGTCTTGACCGGTACCATAGGGAAAGCGCCTGCTGCGACCTGCTGTGTCCCGGCCATATCAAATTCCGGAACATTGTCGCTCAGATAGAACTGCGCTACTTCCGCCGGGCTTCCGAGCTTGGCGGCAATCTCATTTTCGGCTTTTCCTTCAGAAACGCCGATGTCAAAGTGCATCTCAAATTCCTTCAGGATCTCTTCCACATCTTTGGCAGGAAGTGTAACCAGCTGTGCACGAAGCGAAGAGATATATTCACGTTTATTCATACGCTTTCACCTCCCACGATCTTATTGACACTTGCGGTGAAAGAATTCCATTCCTTCAGCAGTTCTTCCAGTTTATTCTGACCCATGACAGTCAGACTATAGTATTTCCTCGGCGGGCCGCTCTGTGACTCCTGGAGATAGGATGCCACGAGACCGTCACTGGCCAGTTTACGAAGAAGCGGATAGACCGTGCCGTCAGAGATCATGATCGTTTCTGACAAGGTGCTGGCCAGTTCATAGCCATAACGGTCGCTGTTCTTCAGCATAGCCAGTACACAAAGATCAAGAACGCCCTTCTTAAATTGAACATTCATGTGCACTCCTCCTTTGTATATTGATTTCGTTTCTCTACCTTTCAGTCAATGTTCAGTATTGAACATTCAACACTAGTGATTATAAAACGGTACTGAACATCGTGTCAATGCTTTTCCGATGTCGTTTTTGAAAAATCTGTTAAAACTCGGGGAAAATGTACAGGAGCGGGATCAGATGATCGTGGAAAAACAGACCCAGTTGTTCTCTTCATCCAGAATGATCGCTTCTGTCTTCAGGTCACTGAGATCATCGGAGCACCGCATGATATATACCTTGGCCTTCAGATGCTCATCGATATCGTCCGGAAAAGAGATCTGAAGCTGCAGCTTCTCTTCCACATCGATGTCTGTTCCGATAAATCCGGATATTTCCGCCTTATACTTCAGATCAAGATCTGCTGCCCGGGCTTCTTCGATGCTCATTGCACTCAGCACCGACCTTTTTTTCGCCTGTTCTGCGAAAGGCGCCATCTCTTTTTCATCGCAGGAAAACTCCAGCATGACATAGCTGCTGCTCCTAAAATCTTCAGAACAGAAGTCGAGACGGTAACCGGTAGCATTCTCCGGAATACTGTCAGGGAAAAAACGGGAAACATATCTTTCACGGATCAGATAAGCCATTTGTTTAGGATAGTTGTCCTTCGCCGTGGAAGAAAAAGGAATGGAAAAAATGTTGACGAAAAAAGACAACGAAAGGAATGCCACAGAAAGAAGAAGAAGTGTTTTCAGTGTAGAACTGGTCCGTGTCCGGACAAGTGCCACAAGCACCAGGACAAGACCCACCAATCCAAGTATCATGGCAATCGTAAAAGTGGGGACCATATACCTTATAACATTGAATATATACCAGGCAGAAGCCGCAACAAGAACAGCGCCGACAAATACGCCGACGAGCCGGATCTTCTTCATGTCCGTAGAAGAGTTCAGTCTGCCTTCTTCTTCACCCATCTTTCCCCGATTCCTCCAAAATGAGAAAGTACCCTAATTACTATTATAAGCAGGGCAAAGAAAACAAAAACTGGAAAAAACGTGAAAAAACTAGGACAAATCCTAGTATCAGAGCATATCGATCAGTTTTCGGAGCCGATGGTTCATACCGGACTTACTGATCGGCGGATCCATGAGTTTTCCAAGTTCCGTCAGAGACAGTCCCGGATTATCGATGTGAAGTCTCGCCACATCCAAAAGTTCCTTCGGTATCCTTCCCGCCTTTTCCGAACGGAGAAGTTCCTCAAGCTGTTTCGTTCTCCTGGCGCTGGCTTCCGCCTGCTGCTTCATGGTCCAGTTATCCAGGTTAAAAGAACTCGCCACCTGCCGGTTAACTTCCCTCTGTGCCCGAAGATTCTGAAGGTCCATCATCTGCCTGACGGCCCCGAGAATAACCAGAAAATCACTGATCGAATCCGTCTTCTTAAAGTAGATTGCCCAGGTCGTATCCGAAACTCTCGTAGACGGTTCGATATTCTCCGCATGGAAAAGAAGGATCAACGGTTTAACGAAAGCATCGGTCTTACAAAGGATCTCGATCCGGCTCTTCTTCTGCGGATCCGAATAGGATCCTCTGGCCAGAAAAGCACCGCGGAGAACCGCGCGCCGTATTCCTTCGTTTTCCGATATCTCTTCCACGATGGTATCCGGAGTCAGATATGGCTCGATAAAATCCGAAAACCGTTCCTTTTCAAAAAGCACTTCGTAAAAAGAACCGCCTCTTCTTCCGACTTTTTTCACTTCGCTGACCGGCCGGATCTTCCCGCTCTTTTCCGCATCCAGGCAAAGGCGGGTAGCAACGGATTCCTTCGGACAGCATACATGCACGCCGTCCTCTTCTTCAAAAAAACCGCTGCAAAGACAGATGGCCGCCATTTCTGCCGACCATTCATCGCCCGTACCGTACTGCTGTTTCAGGATCTCTTTTTTTATCTGAGACGAAGGCGTTTCCACGCTCATGATCTACTGTCCTCTTTCCGCTGGTAACGCGGATCCTTATCTATATCTCGGTGATGGATCGATACCCGGTAACCTTCCTTCTTCAGCCCTTCAAAAAGCCGCTCGGCCATATATACGGAACGGTGACGTCCGCCTGTGCATCCGACGCCGACGGAAAGCCTTGCTTTACCTTCACGGATATAATACGGGATCGAGAATACAAGAAGATCCATCATCTTTACGTAATACTGGTTTGTCTCATCATAGTTCTCCAGAAAATCGATGATCGCCTGATCTTTTCCGGATAACATCTTCAGTTCAGGTATATAGAACGGATTCGGCAGGAAACGCACATCACATGTCACATCACAATCGCCCGGAATACCGTATTTAAATCCGAATGATTCCACATGGATATCCATGGTGCTCAGGTCTTCCACATCAATGATGTTGACCAGTTCCTCACGAAGACCATTCAGATCCATCATGGAAGTGTCGATAACATGCGTGGATCGTGCACGGATACCGCGCATCATATCCCGTTCCTTATCAATGGCCTCCACAAGTGAAAGTCCTTCCGAAAGAGGATGCTTACGCCGCGTCTGCCGGTATCTGCTGACCAGCACGGCATCGCTGGCCTCCAGGAATATGATCCGGTACGGGCATCCGAGACTCTTGATCTCCGACATTGCCTTGCCAAATCCCTTTAAGAGTTCATTGCTTCGAATATCCACCACAAAGGCCAGCTTATTGATCGCATACCCTTCGCCACCCTGGCCTTTCAGGAAAGTACGCACCAGTTCCGGCAAGACCACCGGCGGAAGATTATCGATACAAAAGTATCCCTGGTCTTCCAGAAAATGGACTGCCTGGCTCTTTCCTGCCCCGGACATACCTGTCAGAATAATCACATCCATATTACTCGTCTCCGGATCCTTTCTTCTCCTTTGAAGCGGCCTCCGTCACCTCCGGTGCGGCTCCCGTTTCCACGGCCTGCGTATACCCTATTCCGATGAAGCGGACCTCCCGCTCCAGCATAACACCATGTTTTTCATAGACCCTGGCTCGGACTTCTTTCGTAAGCTGATCGATGTCCGAAGCCGTCGCACCGCCGATATTAATAACAAATCCGGCATGCTTCTCGGATACCTGCGCACCACCCACCGTCAGTCCCTTGAGACCTGTCTGGTCGATCAGGGTTCCTGCATAATATCCTTCCGGCCGCTTGAACATGCTCCCCGCACTGGGATAGTTCAACGGCTGGGATTTCGTTCTCTTTTCCGTATATTCCCTGATCTGCGAAGTAATCATCTCCTGATCACCACGATGCAGTTTCAGTGTGACTGTAAGTACGATCCCGCCCTTATCCATAAAACGGCTATGTCGGTAACCGAAATCAAAATCACTTCTTTCGACGGTAAACGTTTCTCCTGTCGAAAGCACGCACAATGCCGATTCAACGATCTCGGACATGTCATGGTTATATGCGCCGGCGTTCATAAAGACGGCACCACCGACTGATCCCGGAATACCGGAAGCAAACTCCAGTCCGGTAAGGCTCTCCTTTGTCGCCGAAGACGATACCTTCGTCAGAAGCGCACCCGCATAGGCATGAAGATAGGACACCTCAGTATCCTGCGGGTCCTGTTCGATCCAGATGCTGGAGAAACGCTCTCCCAGCCGGATCACCAACCCGTCAAAACCGTCATCCGAGATGACGATATTCGATCCGTTTCCGAGAAGAAGATAAGGGATCTTCATCTCATCTGCCGTCTTAACCAGGAAGACCACTTCCTGAAGTTCCGATGGCTCAATATATAGCCGGGCCGGGCCGCCTACCCGGAAAGAGATGTGCTTATTCATCATCTCCCCCTGCTTCAGCTGTTCATCCAGAAACCAGAAACCGGCATCACATAACCGCTTCCGGAATTCCTGTATCACATTCTCATCTACTGTCATTTCCTGCTCCTTTGCACTTCCGGACCCGATACTTTTATGCATTCAAGCCGCCCGGAAACACTCGGGTAACCAGATCTTTTGCCGCATTGTATCCCATCTTCTTCACACGATAGTTGATCGCCGCTGCCTCGACAATGATCGCAAGGTTACGGCCCGGTCCTACCGGGATCGTGATGGACGGAACGGCAATGCCAAGAATATCTGTCGTCTCATCTGTAATACCCAGACGGTCATATGTTTTCTTCTCATCCCACAGCTCCAGGTTAATAACAAAATCGATATTCTCCTGCAGTTTGACCGAAGAAACACCGTACAGTTCTTTTACATCGAGAATACCAATACCACGGATCTCGATCAGATGACGGATGACCTCCGGCGCACGTCCGAGAAGCGTCGTTTCCGAAACCCTTCTGATCTCCACCTGATCATCCGCGATCAGACGATGTCCACGCTTAACGATCTCCAGCGCCGTCTCGGACTTACCTACTCCGCTTTCGCCGAGGATCAGGATACCTTCACCGTTGACCTCGACCAGAACACCATGCATCGAAATACGGGGGGCCAGTTCCACATTCAGATATTTCACCAGAGAGCTCATGAATTCACTCGTGGCCTGATGAGTACGAAGCACCGGAATGTCCGCCTCCTTCGCTACCTCGAGCAGTTCATCGTGCGCCACATGGTTTCTCGTTAAAATCAGACACGGAATGTTTTTCGCAAAGAGTGCTCTCAACCGCTCTCTTCTCTGTTCGGAAGTAAGCTTATCCAGATAAGCATGCTCCATGTTTCCGATCAGCTGGATACGGTCCGGTCCGAAGTGATCATAATACCCGGCCAGCTGAAGACCCGGTCTCGTCACATCCGCCACATGGATACGTACCTGATTCATGTCCTTGGAAGCATAAACCTCTTCCAGTTCAAAAGTCTTAATTATCTCTGTGAGAAAAACGCTCGAATAGGGCATTTTGTCGTCCTCCATCTTGATGAATGCTTAACTTTTATTTTATAACAAATCGTCGCAAAAGAATATCTATCCATTCGGACAATTCTTATTCCGCGAAAAAAACTTCGTCGCTGGTCCTCGCCACTTCGCGTCTGCGGAATCGCTCCTCCGGTTTTTTCGCGGACAAGAATTCACGAACCGGACATTAGCGACGATTTTCCTAAACAACACCGAAGCAGTTCATCAGACTGGAGCCTACTATCGGTTAGAAGAAAAAGTATCTCTCTTGTGGCGAGTTTTGCGTTAGCAAACTGTTCGAGCCACAAGGGAGATACTTCTTTTTTCTTTTAATCAGAACTGATTACTCTTCGTCCTGCAGGAATGCCTTTCTGGCCTCGATGACCTTCGCCTGGACATCGCCCGGAGCCTGCTCATATCTTGCATGCTCAATGGTATACCAGCCGCGGCCCTGAGTCATGGACTTCAGGTCGGTAGCGTATGTCGCCATTTCAGATGTCGGTACTTCACAGTTGATGACCGATCCGGTCTCATCACTGTCGATACCCATAATGCGGCCACGACGCTTGTTCATGTCGCCCATGATATCACCCTGCTTATCTTCCGGAATATGAACGGAAACTGTGCTGATAGGCTCAAGGAGTACCGGATTGGCAGCTGCCATACCTGCTTTGAAAGCAAGATTTGCCGCGATCTTAAATGCCATTTCCGAAGAGTCTACATCATGGTAGGAACCATCGACGAGTGTCGCCTTAAGATTTACTACCGGGAAGCCGCCAAGGATACCCTTCTTGACCGCATCCTGAAGGCCCTTCTCAACAGCCGGGAAGAAGTTCTTCGGAACTGCACCGCCGAATACATTCTCTTCAAATACGAGTTCCTCGGAATCCGTCGGCTCGAATTCGATCCAAACGTCACCGTACTGGCCGTGACCACCGGACTGTTTCTTATGCTTACCCTGAACCTTTACCTTCTTTCTGATCGCCTCACGATACGGAACACGGGGTTCTTCCAGATCGGCATCCACGTTAAACTTGGTCTTCAGTTTACTCTTAAGAACGGAGATCTCCTGCTCGCCCAGACCGCTGATGACCATCTGCTTGGTTTCTGCATTGTTCACAACAGTGAATACCGGGTCCTCATCTTTCAGTTTATTCAGGCCGGCCATGATCTTATCCTCTTCGCCTCTCGCCTTCGGAACAATACCCATGGACAGACACGGTGTCGGGAAGTTGATCTGTGTCAGCGTCACGATACGGGACTTATCACAGAGCGTATCGTTGGTCTGCGTAATAACAAGTTTAGCAACCGCACCGATATCACCGGCAACGACCTTATCCGTCGGGATCTGTTTCTTACCGACCATATAGAACAGGCCGCCCAGACGCTCTTCCTTCTCTTTTACCGCGTTATAAACAGTGGAATTTGCCTTCAGCACACCTGCATATACACGGAACAGAGAGATTCTTCCTACAAACGGGTCAGCGATCGTCTTAAATACGAAAGCAGCCAGCGGATCCTCTTCCTTACATACTACGGTCAATGTATCCCCATCCGGTGTTACGCCCTCTTGCGGCGGCTTAGTAGAAGCCGGCGGTGTATCCTTGGAAAGACAGTTCATCAGGAACTCGACGCCCCAGTTCTTGTAGGCGGATCCGCAATAGATCGGATGCAGTACGCCATCGGCGAAACCTGCATGTACGCCACGACGGAATTCATCCTCGGTAAATGGTTCACCGGCGAAATACTTCTCCATCAGCTCCTCGTCACTCTCGGCAACGACTTCGTTGATCTTATCCTGAAGTTCGGTAACACGATCTTCAAATTCAGCCGGAAGCGGGATCTCTGTCTGCGCACCGGTCTTCTCATCCAGTGTAAAAGCACGCTTATTCATAACGTCGACGATACCCGTCATCTTATCGCCTGTCATGATCGGCAGGGAAAGCGGGATCACTCCACGTCCGTAACGGTTCATCATACGGGAAACGACGCCCTCAAAGTCCGCGTTCGGTTCATCCATACGGTTCAGGAAGAAGAGGAACGGAACCTTTCTCTTATTCAGAAGACGGATCGCCTTCTCCGAGCCAACGGAGGTGCCGCCCTTGGCGCTGATCACTACGATCGCGCTGCCTGCTACACGAATACCGGCCATTGTTTCACCGAGAAAATCGAAATCACCGGGGGTGTCGATGAGATTCATCTTCGTGTTCTTCCACTCACATGCCGCAACAGCCGTGTTCAGTGAAATCTGTCTCTTCACTTCTTCCGGATCAAAGTCCAGAGCCGTGTTTCCATCTACAGAACGGCCGAGTCGGTCGATTGCCTTTGCACAGAAAAGCATCGCTTCAGCCAGTGCTGTCTTGCCGGATCCGCCGTGTCCCAATAACGCGATATTACGGATCTTGTCTGCCGAATAATTGGTCATGTATTCGTCCTCCTAATTCAAACTCTAATGGGACTATTATAACCGATATTGTAATCAATATCCACAAAAACTTTCATTCGGGAGAAAACTTTTTTGTGATACTTAACAGCAACTTGTCAAAAAGAACAAACACTTGATTCCTCTTTCCGAAAAAAGCGATTTTCCTTCCCGAAAAACAAAAACCGGAACCGTCCCCCGTAGCATTACAATGCCCAAGAGACGGTCCCGATCAGAAAACTACAAACTTCAAAAGTGCGTCCGTCGCACTCTTTACTTCATTACCGGCAGGATCACTTCTTGCCGCCTTCAATCTTGTTTCTCTCAAATACCATGATCACACGGTCTTCCTTGATAGATGCGGAAGTAGCGTTGAGAGACATTGAATCTCCACCGCCCAGAGAAGCCTGAACCTTACCGCCTTCATCGTTGATCATGCTGTGCAGATGCCATCCGCCTGCAGCCTTAGCCGCCAGTATCTCGGCAATACGTTCGGAATTGACTTCGCCATTACTCAGATGAGGAACGACAACTACCGAGTATTCCTTCATGCCATCCTGGATGGAAACGACTCCACCGCCGCCTGCCGGCATCTTATCCAGTCTGTCCTGCAGTTTCTTCACTGCAGCCTGTGTTTCATTCAACTGTTTCTCTAATTCTTCTTTCGATTTCGCCATCTCTGCCAATTCACTCTCCTTCTCTTTGAGTGCATCCTGAAGTTTGCCCTTCTCACTTTCGGAAAGCGCAGACTCTTTCAGACTGATCGCGCGCTTCTCTGCCTTCAGGATCAATTCCTGTGCCTCCACTTCGGCCAGTTTCTTCGCATTCTTCGAGTCAGCAATGATTGCCTTGGCAGTCTCCAGGTCATTCTTCAGCGCATCGATCTGCGATACATAAGCATTCTTGCTCTGTTCCTGTTCTTTCGTCATCTTGGCGATATCCGCTTCGAGTGCGCTCTTCTGTTTCGCGATCACATCGCAGCCGGCCTTTGCCTCAGCCTGAAGACGGTCTTTCTCCTGCTGCGCATTTTTTATGGCATTCTCTGCCTCGACCATCTTAGCCTTGGCTTCCTCTTCCATCTTCTGCTTTTCCTGTTGAGCCAGGCCAAGCACCTGCGCCGCTTCAGCGTCCAGACGGCTCTTTTCCTGCTTGGATTTCTCCAGTTCCGCCTTCGCAGTAGCGTTGATACGGACTCTCTCGTCCTCCGCCTCTTTCGTTATCTTAGCCTTCGATTCTTCGGCATCCTTTGTGATACGGGCTCTGGCATCCTCGGCTTCTTTGGTGATACGGGCTTTTTCCGTCTCGGCTTCCTTCGTGATGCGGGCCTTCTCCTGCTCAGCTGCAGCTACTGCCGCCTGTGCTTCTTCCACCATACGGTTTCTTGTGAATTCCGCTTCCTGAGCAATACGGGTCTTTTCCTGTTCCGCCGCATTTACTGCCGCCTGTGCTTCTTCCTGCATCTTGGCTGCTTCTTTCTGAAGCGACTCAAGGGAAAGCTTCGCCTCTGCTTCCAGACGCTTCTTCTCCTGTGCGGCATTCTTACGCAGAGCTTCGATCTCCGCTTCGATATTTTCCTTCTCCTGAGCCACGGCTTCATAAGAAGCTTGTGTCTCATCCAGAGCCTGCTTCATGCGCTCAGACTCTTCCAGGATCTGCTGCTGTTGCTGCTGGGCCTTATTGGCTTCATCAATGACGCGCTGGGCTTCTGCCGTATAGGCTTTCAGTTCCTCTGCAGCCTGCTTCTTGGTTTCTTCCACGCTTGCCATGATCTGCTGGGCTTCCGCCATGGCTGCCGCCTTGGCTTCTTCGCCTTCCTTGATCTTGGCTTCGCTGGCCTTCTGGGCTTCCGCCTCTAACTTGGCGCGCTCGCCATCGTAATTCTTACGGATCTCTTCCATCGACGCAGAAAGCTCTCCATACTCTTTCTGTGCCTGATCACGGGCCGCCATTGCTTCTTTGGCAGCGGCTTCCGCGGCAAGAGCCTCATCCAGAAGCTGCTGCTTCCGGGCCATGGCATCTTTATATTCTTTCTGAACCTGAACGGCCAGTTTCTCTGTCTGTTTCTGTGCATCCAGAAGGATCGCTTCCTGTTCCTTCTGTGCCTGCTTGACCATCTCATCGTGTTCCGCAGCCATTTCTTTTCTGGCCTGCTCACGAAGTTTATCCATCTCGGCACTGGCATCCTTGGAACGCTTTTTCTCGATCTCTACGGATTCCCGAAGTTCCTCCAGTTCCTTCTCAAGCTGTTTTCTCTCTTCCAGCGCACGTTTGCGGATCTCCACATATTCCGCCTCAATGCGAAGTTTCTCGGATTCCAGCTGCTGGTTCAACGTTTCGATCTCACGCTGATTCCGGTTGCGCATCTCCACGACCACTTTTTCCTCATCGGTCCGCTTCTGCTCAACACGGCTGGCAGCCTCCTGCTCATTCCGCTTGATATTCTCATTGGCTTCCTGGCGGGCAGCTTCCTCGCCTTCACGTGCAGCCTTCTGAAAGTCATACTTACACATGAAGCAACGAGCCACGTTATCACCCATCATAACGCCACATACAGGACACTTCTTCATTGCTATTTACTCCTCATGCATCGAATTGTAAAACAATTATACAACGTTTTTATTTCTTTTTCATTGTTTTATGGGCGATTTTCACAATTAATTGACAAAGTTTTTTCACAATGTACAAGTCTCAGCTTATGGAAGGAAGCGTGAAAGTACCTAAAACAGAGGCAAAACAGAAGCCGATGATAAACAGCAGAATGTAAAAACAAAGTACACAAATGGAAATGATGATCAGAAGACGGCAGGTGTTAAATTTCCTGGTCTTCTCATACGGATTTCTTTCGCCGATCCCTCCGCAGGCCTTGACCAGGGCTACGATCGCAATCGGAAGCGGCATAAGGATACCGACAAGGCACAAAGTGGAAATGACGACCAGAACGATCGATATGCCGCGAAGTGCCTCGAAATCATATTCTTCTCTTGCATCAATGTGATAATATGTGCTCTCATCATATGCATAGGAATACGCATTTCCGTTTCCTGCGAAAACCGGTGCGGTCTGCGGAACAAAAGCCGCAGGAGCAGGAGAATAGGATTGAACAGGCTGCAAAGCCGGCTGTGCCGGAGCAGATACCGGCTGCACCGGAAGTTCTACTGAAGAAGTGGTCTCTGCAGAATGCGAAGCAGATACAGGCAACGTCGGATCCGGTACGGAAAAAGCCGTCTGGGCGGGCATCAGGATATCAGCAGCAACACGCGCTCCGCACTCCGTGCAGAATAACGAACCATCTGCGATTTCTTTTTGACAATGACTGCAGAGCATGCCGCATCTCCTTTAGATAATATCTTCACTCATATTATCCGCTTCTTCCTGCCCCGTCAAGCGACGGCACAGAGAGAAAAAAAGTATAGAAAAAGGTGTCCCGACGTTTATGTGTCAGGACACCTTACGGATGTTTCTCTTGTCAGATGATCAGAAGATCAGCCGCGGAAAAGGATGCCGCCCATATTCTCCACAGACTCGGATACGGAATCCCAGATAGACTCGAAGTACTCAGGGAAGGACAATCCGTCAGAGACTTTGTTGAATCCGATAATGAACTGGATGATCGTAAATACAAGACCACCTGCCAGTACCAGGAATGCGATCAGCATGAGGATTCTTGCTTTCTTTCTGTTCGATGCTTCTTCCTCAGCATTGGAGCTGCTCTTGATCTTCGATGCAAATACGATACCGATAATACCCAGAACCATGGAGATCAGGGAAATAAAATTCGTGCAGCAGCAGCAAAGTACGCCAAAAACGATTGCGAGGATATTTCCTGCGATGACTCCGCCGGCTCCTCCCGGTGTATAGTACGGTGGCTGAACACCGTAATTAGGCTGCTGGGACGGATATGGTTCCGGCTGCTGGTAGACCGGCTGCTCAGCCTGCATGACCGGCTGTTGTACCGGCTGAGGTGCTTGAACAGGTACATCTACTTTCGCGCCGCAGTTCTGGCAGAACGGAGTGCCTCCGCTTTCCTGACCACAATATTTACAAATAGGCATGTTCTTCTCCTCCTGTTATTCCTGAATCAGAACTTTATATTCAATATCATTATAATAGATACTTTCGATTTATTACGCAAGAATCTTCTTTGAATCTTTACCTATCCTTAAACATATTACGGTGCCAAAATAGAAAATGGCCAGACCGGTATATTACGAAGCACTGTAAAAAGAACGATAATGACCCCCAGAAGAACGGCGATCCATACAGGAAACCGTTCCGGGATCCACATCACCCGTTTACGGCAGATCAGCGTGGTCAGTCCGACAAGAAAAAACCAGCCCACGACCACTACAACGAACGGGAAAAGAAGATTGTAGTCAAAAGCATCCAGGATCCGTCCATGCAAAAGCGCATGGAGTGAGCGTGTCTCTCCGCACCCGGGGCAATAAAGCCCTGTCAATTCGTACGTCTGACACTTCAAGGTAATACCGGGGCTCTTCTCAGGGTCAATAAAGAAACCGTAAGCGGCACCGAGCATCACTGTAAAGATCATGGCAAAGACCAGTGGCCACCGGATATAATTCCTGTAAATCAGAGGGCGTTTTTCCTTCAAGTTCCCATCCCCACATAAAAGAATTGACAGTTTTCTCTATTTTGCGGATAAAAGAGAAAACTGTCAAATCTTAAGAAAGAATAAGAGGAAAAATGAAAAGAAAAATTATGCGAATTCTTGTACCCACCAATAGGTACCATTGCAGTAGTAGCAGGAAACGCCGAGCTTCGTGTAATAACCCTCAAGGATATTTGCACGGTGTGTCGGGGAATTCATCCAAGCCTCAAAAGCTGCCTGAACGGAGCTCTGACCATAAGCCAGGTTCTCGCCCAGCTGTGTCTTTGCGCCTGCTGTCCACCACTCTGATCCATCCGGACGTGTGTGCGAGAACTTCACTACGATCTCACTTGCACGGATGTTAGCAGCCTTTGCAAGAGTGCCGTCCCAGGAAAGTTTTCCAAGACCGTTTGCCGCTCTGGTGTCATTTACGTATTCAAGGATCGCTCTGGCCATATCGTTGTTGTACTGACCACTGAGATCTCCAAGGGAACCGCCATCCTTCGGAGCTTCTGTTTCCTTCGGAGCTTCGGTCGTCGGAGCCTCTGTCGGGGCTTCTGTCGTTGTTTCCGGAGCAGCGGTGGTTTCTTCTACTGTTGTTGTGGCTTCGGTTGTCGGAGCCGCTGTTGTCTCTTCTACTGTTGTTGTTGCTTCCGTTGTCGGAGCAGCTGTTGTCTGTTCTACTGTTGTTGTGGCTTCCGTTGTCGGAGCAGCTGTTGTCTCTTCTACTGTCGTTGTGGCTTCCGTTGTCGGAGCAGCTGTGGTTTCTTCTACTGTCGTTGTGGCTTCCGTTGTCGGAGCAGCTGTTGTCTCTTCTGCTGTTGTTGTAGCTTCTGTTGTCGGAGCAGCTGTGGTTTCTTCTGTCTCCTCAACAAAAGCTTCCACGGTCTTTTCTTCTACTTCGATCGTCTCAGGAACGATGAGATCGCTCTCAATTGTCTTTTCCATCATGGTATCGGCTGCAGTCTGCTCAGCAGAAGGTGCAAACCAGGAAGATGTATCAAGAGCGTCGGACTTCATATCTGCAAGACCAACTGTGCCCAGCGCAACGGCAGACACGATCGAGATGGTCGCTAAATGCTTGGAAATAAAACTGAACATGTTGTGCAACTTCATAGTTTAGATCCCCCTTCTAATTTTTCCTAGACCATTGGTTGCTTCAAACAATTTATATTTTAATATCCATCTATTGCAGAAAAACGTGCAGTTTTTAACTAAATTGTAAACGAACAGAACCCCGGCCTGCTTTTGACAGGCCGGGGAGAAGGAAAACGATTGATTTGCTCAAAAGGTCAATACAACTCCGTCTTTCAATCTACGTCAGATTTCTGTCTTTTGGAAGATCACTCTTCCGGTTTATCCGAGCACCAGTCCGAATGTGTTAGCGAGGTAATCGATCTGTGCCTGGGTCAGCGTGTACGTATCCGTCTTGTAAAGATCCTTGAAGATGTTCTGATCGAGGATCCACTTTCCGCCGCCTGTTCCGTCACCGATATGGAGGACGAACTTTCCGTTCTCAACCGTGATCGTAAGATTCAGAGTCTCCCATTCACTTTTCTGGATCTTCACAGAGTAGCTGTTTCCGTTTGCAGAAGGAACGATCGAGACTACACCTTGTCCGGAAGTGACGGTTCCGTTCGGGGCAGAAACTGCGCCCGATCCGCCATTGTTACCCTGACCGCCTGCTCCACCGCCGGAGGTGTCCTGCGATGCCGTTGGAGGCAACGTAGTCTCCGTGGTTGTTGTCTGTTCCTGTGTGGTCGTTGTTTGAGGTGGGGGATTAGATGCTATAGGTTCAGCTGAAACACCTGGAGTTCCTCCGCCTCCGGCATCGGGAGAAGCAGGTCCCGGGACTTGATTCGAGTTACCGGTCGGACTCGTCCGGGGTGCGGTATTTCTCGTATATCCCTTGAGATAAGCTTTGACGTCATCTTCAACATTCACATTCGCCTGATCATGTGCTGCAGCATCGTCCGCTGCCAGTCTTGCTGATCCGAAATAATCTTTTGCACTTGATGCAAATACTGTGGTAAAAAGAACAATGATTGCGATTACGCAAACTATTTCAACTAACGTGAAACCTTTTCTGGTGTTAAATGTGTTTTTCATATTGTCCCCCTCCTTTATCTGGTGGTTATATCCCCTCAAGATCATTGCGACCTTATTTGTTTTTCATGGCTCTATTCTATCAACCGCCGTGTTCAAATTCTACCGTATTTTTTTCACATTCTTGCCATATTTTGTATCTGATTTGTTACGAAACTGTTTTCGAGAGCGTATTTTTGTACTTTATGCACAATTTCACAACCTGTTTTGTGCTTTTCGCGCTTATAATTGTGTTGCAATTGTGTTGAAATGTGAAGCGATTTTCACAATTCGAAGGATTATTTGAACAAAATATAAATCGGGCATGTCCAATTTGAACACGCCCGATGAAAGAAATGTTTCCGAATGTTACTTCAGTGAGCAGTCAGATCCGACCAGATCGCCTGCGCCCGTAAGAGAAGCGCTTCTTTTTCATTAGGGATCTTCTCATCTATTATGTCACTTAGAAGCTGTTTTTTTATCTCGCCGAGGACCGGTCCGGGCGGGATCCCGAGCCGGATCAGATCCTTGCCTGATATGTCCATGTCTGAAAATGAAAAACACATGGCATCTTTCAGGACTTCTTCCATCAGTTCTTCGAACCTGTCGATCTCGAGGAAGCGGTATTTGCTTATCTCGGAGTGCGCACCGATGTCCGCCCTCTTGACCTGGATCAGTTTTCTGAGAAGATCCTCGCCATATTGATTCAGTCTTCTCTTTACTATATGTATATCCGGCTCCAGCACAATATCATGAAGACGGATCAGCTCCACCACAGTTTCCCTGGTCTTCGTATCCGCTTTCAAACGACGGAGGATCGTATCGGCCATATCCGCACCGGCCTTCTGATGTCCGTAGAAGTGTCCGTTCCCGTCCTCTCCCATGAAAAAGCACTGCGGTTTGGCAATATCGTGAAATAGCATGGTTGCCCGGAGAATAAGATCTTCCGGAACATTTTCCATCGCCACGAGACTATGTTCCCATACATCATATATATGGTGCGGATTATGCTGCTCGAAGCCCTTCATCGGAGCGATCTCCGGTATCATCACGGAAATCACATCACTATAAGACCGCAAAATATCTGTTGCGTATTTCCCGCAGAAAAGTTTGGAAAGTTCCTGCCAGATCCTCTCTGCCGAGAGCCGGGCAAGCGAATCTTTCTGAAGCCGGATCTGTTTTGCTGTCTCCTCTTCGATCGAAAAGCCAAGCTGTGAAGCGAAGCGGAGTCCCCGAAGAATACGTAACGCATCTTCTTCAAAGCGGGTCTTCGGATCTCCCACTGCCCGGATCACATGATCGCGAAGATCATCAAGACCTCCGCAGCTGTCAGCAAGTACGGAATCTTTTGTAAGAGCAAGCGCATTGATCGTGAAATCCCGCCGTTTTACATCCTCCTGAAGGTTTTTCGTAAAGCGGACCTCCTGCGGATGCCGGGCATCGTTATATTCTCCGTCAACACGGAAAGTCGTAATTTCATACGGGGTCCCTTTCCGGACCACAGTCACGGTACCATGGGCGATTCCCGTTGGGTGGCAGTTCTGCTCTCCAAATACTTCCATGACTTCTTCCGGTGTCGCGCCGGTCGTAATATCGAAGTCATAGGGAACCTTATCAAGAAGGATATCCCGTACCGCACCGCCAACGATATATGCTTCAAATCCGCGCTGTTCCAGTTGTTCCAGAATGCCTCGGATCTCCGCCGGTACGGTATAGTTGATTTTCATGTCAGCAGAAGACATATCTGATCGAAAGGATCCTCTCCTTCATTTCTGAATAAAAGATCACTTCAGCTGGCGCAGAAGACTCAGGATCATACGGGAATTCAGCTTCACCGGGCAGCCCCAGTTTTTCGCGTCAAGAAGTACCATTTCAATGATGCCATTATAATCGTCCGCTTTCAAGACGGAGAGATTCGGGGAGACATTCAGTCTTCTAAGAAGGCTTCGTAACCCTTCGATAAAAGCTCTTGCCGCCTCTTCTTCCGTCGCCTTTGCCGAGCAGAGGTGAGACGCCAGAGCCAGCTCTGAAAGGGGTTTCACGATCGAATCGAACTCCATTTCAAGCACAAGCGGGAGCACAGCGGCGCACGCACGTCCCGGAGAGATCTCATACTTCTCGGCGATCCGCATGGCCAGACAGTGTGCCGGTCCGAAACCGATCCTTCTCGATGCGACGCCGGCGTAGTACGGAGCCATCATCATCTGAAGGTATTTATCGTTCGTAACATTATGCTTGTAGCACTTCTCAAGGTAAGAGAAAAATATCGGTACCGCCACCATAACATTGGCACGGTCGGCAGGAAACAGCGGAGAGATCGAGCTTACATAGGCCTCGACCGCATGCGTGATGGCAAGAAGCGAGGCCGACAGAAAGTTTTCCGTAGACAGACGAAGGACCAGATTGGGGTCCAGCACCACCGTCTTCGGAACCAGGTGTTCACTGAAGAAGAAACTCTGCTGCTGATCATAGCGTATAAAAGAACAGGCCGAGCTCTCTGCACCGGAGCCGGTCGTCGCTACGGCATAAAGGTCGATCCCCGGATTCGGGATCCTGTCGATCCCGCGGAGCTGATATAAGGATTTTGTCGGATTCGTGACCCAGACAGAAACGACCTTTGCCACATCAATGGCCGTACCTCCGCCGAATGCGACCACTGCCTCACAGCTGTATGTCTGGCACTGTGCCGCACAACGTTCCACAGATCTTGCATCCGGATACTTATCCAGATCGGAAAAGACGAATACACGTATGCCCGCCAGAGTCAGCGTCTCCACGAATGCATCGTAAAGTTTGAGTTTCTTTGTCTGCTTGCCGGAGATCAGATAAACACGTTTCATGCCACGCTGGATCAGGATCCGCGCCAGCTCGTCAAAAGCGCCCTCGTCCGCCAGTACTTCCTGGCGGCAGTCATTCATCTTCTTAACATAATGAAGAAGCTCACGATTCGCGTTCATAAACGGGCAGACTCCTTTGACCTTACTTGGTGTTTTCTCATTTTCTGACACGCTAAGTATATCACGAAGAAGTTCTCCGCGGCAGTGTTTTTGGATACGGACCGGCTAGAAAGAGCTTTTGGAAAAGCTTGCCCCTTTTATAATTTAGTCTGTTATAATAGTAAAAGGACAAGTTTTTTCGAAGAAAGACGAGGTAAGGGCCATGAAGTTTACGGATGGATTATGGATCGCTAAACAGGGGTATAAGATCGAGACGCCAAAGGAGATCGCCGATATCGGCCACTCTGAATCCGGTATCACGCTTTTCGCTCCCTACCGGGAACAGAATTCCCAAATGGATTCCATCGGCTGTGGCCTTCTGTCTATCAAGATCTCCGCGCCGGCCGCAAATATGCTTTCCGTAAAGATCACCAATCATAAAGGTCTTCGCGAAGCCAAGGCTTTTTTCGAGCTGAACCGTGCTTCTGTAACACCGGTCAGCAGTGAAAACGAGGAAGCCTACATTTACGCTTCCAGCCTTCTGGAAGCCCGCATCAGTAAGGAAGGTGCCTGGGGCATTTCCTTCTATTTTTCCGGCAACTATCTGACATCCACCAATTTCGGCGGTATGGCACACATCATTTCTCCGGATGGCCGGTCCTTCATCCGTGAACAGCTTGACCTGGAAGAAGACGAATGTATCTACGGTCTGGGCGAGTATCCGGGCAACTTTGTCAGAAACGGCGGTTCCTATGCCATTTGGAACGAGGATGCCGGCGTAGATTACGGCAAGTCTGCCAAGAGTGTGCCTTTCTTCCTTTCCTCCCGCAACTACGGCGTACTGGTCAACAACACCGGCTGTGTCGAGTTTGAGATCGCCAACGACGCCACCACCGGTCAGGGAGAATCCGGACCGATCCTGCGTAACCAGTTCTCCGTGGAAGGCGAATCGATGGAGTATATCTTTATCGGCGGTGCTTCTCCGAAACACGTTCTCAATCTTTATACCGAGCTGACCGGAAATCCGGCCCTTCCGCCGGCCTGGTCTTTCGGACCTTGGGTCTCGACATCCATGATCGGAGATTATGACGAAGAGACCATCATCGATACCGTGGAAAGATACCGTTCCATGGGCATTCCGCTTTCCGTGATCCATTTCAGTCCTTTCTGGATGAAAGAATTTGAGTGGACAAGTTTCCTCTGGGACGAAGAAAAATTCCCGAATCCGTCTCAAATGATCAGGAAGCTCCACGAAAAAGGTGTCCGTGTCTGTTTGTGGGTCAGCCCGTATCTCTCGCAGCGGTCTCCTTTGTTCCGTGAAGCAATGGAAGGCAATTACTTTATCAATACCGGTAACGGGAACGTCTGGCAGAGTGATTACCGTCAGGCGGGAGCCGGAATGATCGACTTCAGTCTGCCTGTCGTCCGTGCCTGGTATCAGAAATACCTGGACGAGCTCATCCGTATAGGTGTTGACTCGTTCCAGCTGGATTACGGTGCAGATGCGCCGGTCGCTTCCCCGTTCTTCGGATCCTACGCCGAGAAGTATGGTATCACCTATAAGAGCAAACTGGATGCGGATAGCATGCATAACTACTATGCTTATCAGTTCAGCGAGACGGTCTTCGAGATCCTGGAGAAGCGTTACGGCCAGAACAATGCCTGCCTGCTTGCTCATGCAGGAACAGTCGGATCCCAGAAGTTCCCGTTCCAATCCATCGATAATACTGCGACATCTTTTGATGCCATGAAGACTGTGATCCGAAGCGGCCTGAACCTCTCTCTCAGCGGATTTCCGTTCTGGAGCCAGAATATCGGCGGTCTTCAAGATGAATGCCCGCCGGAGCTCTTCATGCGGTGGCATCAGGCGGCAACATTCGCACCGCATGCGAATGCCATCGGTGTTAATATTCCGAAGGATCCGTGGAATTTCGGTGCGGATGCGATCAATGAAGTTCTGCTCTTCAGCAAACTGAAGCTGGGACTCATGCCGTATATTTTCTCCGCCGCCGTAGAGTCAAGCACGCTGGGCACGCCTCTGGCACGTCCGATGCTTCTTGAATTCCCGTCTGATCCGAATACGCTGAATCTGGATCAGCAGTATATGCTGGGCGGAAACCTTCTTGTTGCGCCGATCACAGAGCCGGACGGAGTGGTACGTTACTACGTACCGGCCGGTGTATGGACCAACCTTCTTACCAGAGAGCGAGTGGAAGGTCCGATCTGGAAGAACGAGCAGCATGATTTTACTTCCATGCCTATCCTGGCACGACCGGGAACGATCCTGGTGGCAGGAACAACAGATGAAACACCGATCTATAACTATATGGAAAATGTTACCATTACCCTCTTTGAGATCCCGGAAAACAAGGAACTCACAACAGATGTTTACTCCGCCGATCTGAAGAACATGGGACTGGTAAGAGTAATGAAGAAGGGCAACCGGATGGCCTTGATGACGCAGGGCATCGTAGGACAGGTACGTCTCCTTCTGGCCAATGTCTTCAACGTAACCTCTGTTTCCAACGGATTCCCGGAACTGAATGAATGGGGCACGCTCATCGTCTTTGACGGCGAACGTATCGACATCACACTCCAGGAAGACGAAAGCCAGGCAGAAGCTCCGGCTGAAGGTGCTCCGGAAGCATAAGGACAGGATCAGTAATTATTCCTGTTACGGATCTTGGAGATGATCAGGATCATGATCACGACAAAGCCGGCCACAACCAGCAGGCCGCCTATGAACATGCGCGGTGTAAAGATAGAATCAAAGAAATCCCCTATCCCGGTTTCCGGAGAGGGAGTAGGTGTCGGCGTCGGCGGAATCGGCGTCGGTGTTGGGGTTGGTGTAGCGGTCGGCCTCGGACCGGAAAGAAACTGCACATTTCCACACACCGCATTTTCAAAGCATACCGTCTGCATTGAGGAGACTTCATTGATCTCTCCGTCAAAAGGATCTGCCAGATAAGCGCCGGTCAGGAAGATGTACCGGCCTGCGATCGCTGTTTTTCCGGAAGTGATCTTCACATCTGCGGAATTGATCTCAATATCGCCTTCCGGAGAAAAGACGGTCGTCCCTTCCGTATCTTTACTTGAAGCCGTTGTCTTGGAATTCATATCCAGGCGGATACCTTTCTTTCCATAGATCGCGGTTTCACGTGAGGTCAGTACCAGCTCGGAAGACGATCCGGAAACCGTAACCGAACCATCGATCGATACCAGTGCTTTTCCGGAAGAATCGATTGTGATCTTAGAGTCCGTGATCGAGATGTTTCCGGTTGTGTTTCCGATCGCGCCGCCACTTGTTTCGACCTTATCCTGGATATTGATCGTGGAAGACTCGATCTTGATCGGACCGTCAGCCATGACAAGATACTCCGTGTTTTGCGTCGCGCCTGTTCCTTCTACAGAAATGTCGGTCTCCGAGATGGAAAGTTCGCCTCCCTGGGCATAGAGTGCCGCGTGGCAGGCCGATGCAGCCAGTTCCAGTTTCCCCTGGCCTTTGACGGTAAGAGATCCGCTCACGCGGATCGCCGGCGCCTCGATCGCCGATACAGCTTTGTTGGTGCCGGAAACCTCGACCACAACATTCTCTTGTGTGCCAAGATCGATGTACATGCCGTTATAACCGTCCAGTGAAAGGACACGGTTTTCAGAATCATATGCCCATCCTTCTCCTTTGCAGTCGCGGCTTGCGGCAAAAACCTCACCGTCCACAACGATCGTCTTGTTTTCAGAAGCAAAGATCGGGGCATTGCTGTATATCATTAACACCAGGGCCATGACCAGAGTGGTCAGAAGGTGAATCTTCTTTTCTTTCTTCATTGGCATCTCCTTAGAAGGCGTCGTTTTCATCTACTCAATATATCACATCCGGGGGCAAATTGCGCCTTGACATTTTCAGGTGCAACTCCCATAATAGTGGAGTGATTCGGGGCATTAGCTCAGCTGGGAGAGCGCCAGGTTCGCAATCTGGAGGTCGTGAGTTCGATCCTCATATGCTCCACCAAATCGTTTGGAGGGAGTCTCAAAGTGGTTCACGCCACTGCGAGGCTCCCTCCCTTTTTGTCATGTAATTTTCCGGTTTTCTTCCCGGAAAGAGCACATTTCTTCCTGAGGCGTTCTTACTTCAGGAAGCCGTTGATGATCTGCTCTTCCGCTTCCGCTTCCGTAAGTCCCAATGTCATCAGCTTGATGAGCTGGTCACCGGCGATCTTACCGATTGCTGCCTCGTGCACGAGTGCGGCGTCGACATTGTTGGCTTCCAGACCAGGTACCGCCAGGATCCGGCCGTTATCCATGATGATCGCATCACATTCTGTATGACCGGAGCATGGCGCATTTCCGGTCAGGACCGCGTCGAACTTCTGGTAGGAATCGTCACGGGCCACCGAGCGGGAGACCACATCACAGGAGCATCCCTCGCCATTCAGATCCACACGGTAATTGCTGACCGCATTCTGCTGACCATGAGTCATCAGACGTTCCCGGACAACAAGCTTCGCACCGGCGGCGAGTTCCGCTTTCGTATCACGGACCGTATCGTCCACGCCCTTGATCTGGACCATCTCCATTTCCATGTAGCTGTCCTCTTCCATGTAGACTTCCGTGCCCGGATTCAGGATACGCTTACCGGTTCCCTCACCGGAACCGTAGTGCTTCTCGACATATTTGACCTTCGCGCCTTTTCCCACGAAGAAACGGTGTATACCGTCATGCTCGGAATCCTTCGGGCCGCAGTTGTCGATACCGCATCCGGCTACGATGACCACATCCGAACCTTCTCCGATATAGAAATCGTTGTAGACGATCTCCTTGATCCCGCTGGCTGTCATGACCACCGGAATGTGTACACTTTCATTCTTCGTTCCCGGTTTGATCTTGATATCGATACCGGAACCGCCCTCCTTCGGGATGATCTCGATATTCGCCGTGGAGTTTCTTGCCACAGCTTTACCATTGGAGCGGATATTAAAGGCCCCTACCGGTACTTTATGCAGATCGGCAACTTCTTCTAACAAGCGGTCGGAAACCGCATCCAGATTCAGCATCAGGCATCCACCCCCTTCTTAATGATCCCTTTTCCGCAGCCCGGGACCGAGGAATCCGTTCCCGTGAGCTTCGGCATAACTTCTTCCTTCGGACCGCAGTATTGTAATTGTCCGTCCTTTAACACCACGATCTCATCCGCAATGTTCAGGATCCTCTCCTGATGGGAGATGATCATGATGGAACTGTCGTGGATATTCTTTCTCATATCTTCGAATACTTCGATCAGGTTCTGGAAACTCCAAAGATCGATCCCTGCTTCCGGCTCATCGAAAACAGAGAGTTTCGAAGCTTTCGCCAGCACGGTCGCGATCTCGATACGCTTCAGTTCGCCTCCGGAAAGGCTCGCATTGACTTCACGGTTGATATAGTCTCTGGCGCAAAGTCCCACCGCCGACAGATACTTACAGGCATCTACGGTGGACAGTTTCGTTCCCGTGGCCAGGCGGATCAGGTCGAAGACCTGGATCCCCTTGAATCTTACCGGCTGTTGAAAAGCAAATCCGATGCCTTTCTTCGCTCTGTCCGTGATGGACAATTCCGTGATATCGTCTCCGTCAAACAGGATCTTTCCTGATGTCGGCCGGATAATGCCTGCGATCACCTTCGCAAGAGTCGATTTACCGCCGCCGTTCGGACCGGTGATCACCGTCAGGTTGCCTGTTGGTATGGTTAACGATATATCACGGAGGATCTCTTTGCCGTTTCCTTCCTCATTCACTTCGAATGAGACATGTTGTAATTCCAGCATGTTTTTCCTCCTCTTAGAAAGAATCCGCATTCTTCCTCTTATGACTTTTTATCGGGAAGGGCTTTCTGCTCTTCCACGTCAGGATATTGTACCACGATTTGGAACCCTTTTCCCATTTCCGAGGCAACAATTAACTTAAAATTCATGTCTTCTGCGATCTTTTCCGCCAGATACAGCCCCATTCCGGTCGCTTTCTTTCTCGCCTGACCCGTATTTCCGGTAAAGCCACGTTCAAAAATAAACGGCAGATCGCTCTTTTTCACACCGATGCCGTTGTCCTCCACCACGAAGCGGTTCGGCTTCTCCACCCGGAAGACAAGCTTCGGATCCTCGGAAGAATACTTGATCGAATTACTGACAAACTGCCCGATCATATAGAGAAGCCCGCGCTTATCGGCATAGATCCTCTCATCGCCCACTTCGTTGATCACGGTAAAATCCTTCTCGGAAAGAAGCGGCCGGTAATCCTCCACCACTTCCTCCACGATCTCATGAAGCGGCAGGAATTCCAGATAATAGTCTTTGCGTCCGCCCTTGATCCGGGCATACTGCAGCATCTGGTCCACGGAGCCGCCGAGTCTCGAACGGATATACTCGATCTTATAGACCATCTCCGGGTCCATTTCATCACTTCTGTTATCCAGAAGAAGTCCCAGAAGCGCGATCGGCGTCTTCGCCTCGTGCGCCCAGGCTTCCACATATTCCTCGTAGTCTTCATTCTGCGTCTGGAGCCGGTTCCTCTCAGATTCGTTCTCTTCAAGCAGCGTAAGGACCGATGCCATCCTCTCCTTCTCTTTTCCGGAAAACTGGTCCAGAAGGATCTGCCGGTCATGGTTTTTCGGATCGGAAAAATACTCTTCAAAGATGCGGGACACCCGGTTTTCTCTTCTGTACAGCATGAAACATACAAATGCGTAGGCAAGGACGGTAAATAACAAAAGTGCAAATGCGACCTTGGCAAAAGCACTTGCGTCGCTGACCCACAGCAGGAACAGGAAGAAAACATCGCACGCCAGCACATAGATCAGAAAAGGAAGATGATTGCGGAGATGGGCAAGATACCGCTTCATGGATCCGCCTCCGTCTCCGAAGAAAGTGCTTTTGACGGAGAAACAGGCTCCAGTTTATAACCCACGCCACGTTCAGCAGTGATCTGAAGCGGCATGGAAAGCCCGGCCATGGTTTTCTTAAGGCGGGTAAGATTGACCTGAAGCGCATTTTCGTCAATGAATTCGCTGGTTCCCCATACGGCTTCGCAGAGGGATTCTTTCGACACGGTCGCGCCCATATCCTGCATCAGCGTTTCCAGGATCCGTCCCTGGTTCTTCGGCAGAAGCACGGAACGGTTATCGATAAATAACGTATATGTCCCCCGGTCCAGAAGGAAACCTGGACCTTCGAGCATATTTCCTCTTCCTTCGTAGCGCTTCAGAACATTGGCGATCCTTGCCAGAAGGCGTTCTTTCCTGTAAGGCTTGGTGATAAACTCGTCCGCGCCGAGTTCCAGCGCCAGAAGCTCATCTCGGAGCTGGTCCCGGGAAGTCAGGATCACCACCGGGATCGAGCTCTTGTTCTTGATCTCGCGGCAGATGGAAAAACCGCTTCGCTCCGGTAGATTGATATCCAAAAGAAGGAGATCCGGCGGATCGGCAAGAAGCGTCTCGGAAATGCATGAAAAGTCAGAAAGAAGGGATACTACGTACCCCTCCTTTTCCAGCATGGCGGCAAGTTCCTCTGCCACCATGATCTCATCTTCCACAACTGCGATGCGCTTCATTCCTTCTCATTCCTCACGTTCCGGCGTCATCAGTGTCGCCAGGAAACGGTAGCTTGACCTCTTTACGATATGCATATAGACACATTCTACCAGACAGAATACCACTATCACAATGAGCACGACAGGGATCATCTGATCGATACTGGTCTTGGTGCGGGAGGAAAGGATCGCATTGAACAGTGCCCTTGTTGCGAAGAAGGCGCTCATGCCCGCCACGGCGATCGGAAGTCCGAAGTACCAGTTCACGATCTTCTTCGACGTCTTATAAAGTGTCGCGTGATCGGCACCAAGCTTAACCAGGGTCCTGTATCTTCTCGATGATCTCTTCTGTCCCATCAGGAACTGCACGCCAAGGATCGTATTGGCCACCACCAAGAAGATCAAAGCCAGATAGATCGTAATGTAGCTGGCGCCCACCAGATAGAAGAGCTGGCGTCCCATATTCTGCAGATAGCTTTCATAATCCAGACCGCACTGATCCAGTTTTTCGTTAATGCGGGTATAGGCTTCCACCATGTTGCTCCGGCTGTACTTATCGTGATCCAGGATACCATTGAGATAGATTTCCGTCTTGCCGTCGGTCAGTCTGTCATAATCTTCATCCGGAACGATCAGGGCACCGGAGAGTGTAATGAAACGGTCGGTCACTACCGGTGCACTCTGCATTTTTCCGGTCATGACATACTCTTTTCCGACGAGTGTAACCCGCGGGTGCATTGCGAGCACTTCATTATCCAGATCGGAAGAACCTGCAAAGTCTTCACTTCTATACAGTCCGAGTTCATTTTCCTTCAGTTCGACCGGCTCATACCCCAGCGCCACAAGCTGGGCATTCAGATCCGACAGACGGATCATGAATGGGAATCCGCTCATTGAAAAACCACTATAGTGCTCACTGAAATCCGGGTCCAGTTCATCCTGCAGTTCCGTAAATCCGGATGCATCAAAAGCCTCGTCAAAATGGTCGGAATCGACGATGTACGGGTGTCCGATACGAAGATATCCGAGATAGGAGAATTCTTCAGCAAGTCCCAGCGTCTTGAGGGTTTCCATAAGATCTTCTTCTCCTCCGTCAAACGTATGGGTCAAGGTATAATCGATCCGCTTGGCATCGTAAAGATTATAGGAAAAATAGGTGCCCAGACCGGAAGAAAGGCAGGCCACTGCCACCAGGATCAGAAGCGAGCAGATCGCCAGTGTTCCGGATTTAAAGATGACTGTATCTTCCACCTGACGGAATTGGAACACGTGCAGTTTCTTTCCTTTTCCCCATCTGGCGATGCGGTCGATCAGGACACGCAGTCCGCGGAAAAGAAGGATCGTTCCCAGAATTCCGAAGAAGACGGTCTTGCCCAGGCGTTTGGCATTCTCCCATGCGTCTCCGTGAATACCCTGTTTATAAGCCCAGATGAGCGACACCATACCTGCGAGAAGAAGGATCACATGAAGGATCGAGTTCCCCCTCTTTCTCACATTTTCCGGTGCATCGGAAAGCAGCGTGCCGACCTCTTTACAGGAAAGTTTGAAGGCATGGATCAGAAAAGCCAGAAACTTGACACCGATAAAACCTGCGGCCGTGATCAGGGCAGCATTCAGTGAGAAAGTCGTCTGATGTCCGAGGAATCCGATGCCGACCACTTTTACGGTCAAAAGACTGACCACTTCCGTGATCAGAAGCGATACGGGAAGTCCGATCAGAAGCGAAACGACACTTGATCCTACATCCTCAAGAAGAAGCATCAGAAGAAGTTTCGTACGCTTCATCCCCATCATGAGATAGACACCGAATTCGTGGCTTCTCCGCTCGATCTGGTATTTACTGGCAAAATAAATGAGTGCAAAAATAATGAAAAGAGTAAATCCGTAGAGCACGCCGATCAAGGAGAAAAGTTTCCGGATCGCGTCACTTTCCAGGGACTGCAGATAACGCATCACATCCTGGTTCGAAAGTGAAAGCACTACGTAGAAAGCAATGATCGATATGATCAGGGATCCCATGAAGAGTGCATTCTCTTTATGGCTCCGTACACTGTTTCGGAAGATCAGCTTAAAGAACATTGGCACTGCCTCCTCCCAGCTGGGCGAGCACATGAAGGATCCGTTCATAGAATGCTTCTCTCTTCTCGCCTTCCTCTCTTCTGAGCTCATGGAACAGCATGCCATCCTGGATAAACATGATGCGGCTGCAGAAACTTGCCGCATTGGAATCATGGGTAACCATGAGGATCGTCGCACCTTCCTCCTGATTGAGGCCCTGCAGTTTCGTCATCAGTGCTTTTGCATTCTTCGAATCCAGCGCACCCGTCGGCTCGTCGGCAAGGATCATGCCCGGGTTCAGGATCAGGGCACGTGCTGCCGCGATACGCTGTTTCTCACCACCGGACATCTGGGACGGGAACTTGTTCAGGATCTCCTTGATCTCCAGGTAAGAAACCAGTTTTTCGAAACGTTCGCTTCCCTCTTTTTCCGTTCCGCCGTGAAGGGATACCGGAAGAAGGATGTTTTCTTTTCCTGTCAGGTTATCGATCAGTTCGAAATTCTGGAAAAGATATCCCATTTCTTTTCCGCGGTACTTCGCCAGCTTCGTTCCGGAAAGCTTACTGATCTCTGTCCCGTTCAGGGCGATACTGCCCGACGTGGGAGAAATGACTGCCGCAATACAGTTCAGGAGCGTAGACTTACCTGAACCGGAGGCACCCATGATGCCCAGAAATTCACCCGGCATGACTTCGAAACTGATCCCGTCGATCGCCTTCGTCTGGCTTTCACCTTTTCCATAATATTTCTTCAGTGATTCTATTTTTAAAACAGGTTCCATAAGAAAACCTCCCTCTCTTTCTTGATACCATCGTAAAACAGAGAAGACGGAAATACCACTTACAGTGAATGTAAGGAAACGTCACATACATAAAAACAAATATCGTCGCTGAGTCCTCGGCGCTTCGCGCCTGCGTAAGCGCTCCGCTATTTGTTTTATGTATGTGAAGTGTTTCCGCGTGTAATGTGTTGGCAGTTTTCCTTTTCTGTAACGTTTCTTATTCTGGGTTGTACAATAGGTATGGGAGGTAAAACTATGGTACGGTCTTCTGAAAAGCGTTTTCTATCTTTTCTTCTTATTGCGGGAATCCTTTTCGCCTTAAGTTCACTTTGTGCCTGTAGATCCATTTCAAATAAGAAGACGCGGTTTCAGACCCGTTTTTTCTCGATCGATGTGCCGGGAACGTTTCATCTTAATGAAGAGACAAAGGAAGATTCGGATGAATCCTGTTTCATGTCCTTTACCTTTGATCCGCAGCACAGTGATACCCATTGTTTCTATATTTCCGTGAAGAAGGAATCTTCTGAGGATTTCCGCAGTTCGATGACATTCCATATCAATCTGAGAGATTTTGCGGAAGGAAAGCTTCCCACCACGTCCTTCGGCGGGTTTGATTTCATCTCGTTTTCCGAGCACAATTTTACCCACAACGGAGATTTCACACTCTACGTCTGCCGTCATGAAAGCTCCGGAACGACCATCAGCATTCTGGAAGGATACAATACGCCGGAGTTTTCGGATATCCTCTCCTCACTGACCTTCACTCTTCCGGATCTCGGGCTTTCCGATCCGCCCTATGCCTGGGAGCAGGAAGCCGTGATCCCGGACACCGCCTCCGCTTCTCTCGGAGAATATACGATCTCCGCCAAACCGATGTCCTTCAGCGAACGCGTCCTTTCTTCCGAATCATCCTACCCGTTTACCGCCGTCCATACTGCTGTCTCGGAAGACCATCTTTATACCAGCGACCTGTATCACCTGTATTGTTACAATATGGAAGAGGATACACTAAAGCTCATCCGCACCCACGAAATTCCGGACGATAGTGCTTTTGGACCATTACTTGTCGAGGCGGATACCACGATCAGCCGGTACTACAAGGAGGAGGACCCCCTGGTCAATTTCCTGATCGAGAAAAACCCGTCCGGGATCGATCTTCTCCAAATGTACGGATATGTGGCCGTAAGTCCTGCCGACGATCTTCTGATCGGTTACGGATACAGAGATACGAATACCCGTACGCTGACCTATGATCCCTCCACCGGAACTTTCTATACGACTCCGTTTTCGTTCACCGGAGTCCCTTCCGGCACATTTACTATCAGTAAGATCAACATTACGGAAAACCACATTTTCGTTTTGTCCAGAAAACCAGAAAACACAGGAGCGCATTACCTTTACGTTTTCGATCGCGACGGGAAATTCGAGCAGGAACTAAAGGCTCCTTCCATCGAATTCTTCTACGATACCCGGATCTTCGAATGCGGCGATCTTCTCTTCGGGATCTGTGATAACCCGATGAGGTTCATCATGTGGGACAAGGACGGGCAGTTTCTTGGCGAGCTGTCTTCGGGTTCCGTTCTCGGTATAACGGAAAATGAGAAAGAGACCTCGAGCTGTTCCATGCATCTTCTGTCCAAGCACGAGGACGCAAACGGCAAACTTGAGAGTGCCGAATTCCTGCTGATCTTCTCCAATTTCAGTGAAGGTTATAACGAAACGCTTGCCTCCCGGATCACACTCGAAAAAACATCCTGATCCATCGGCTTTATGGGTCTTACCCGGATATTTACCGGATCGTACCGCCACCCAGCACTTCTTCTCCGTCATAGAAAACCGCGGCCTGTCCGGGTGTGATCGCACGAAGCGGTGTATCGAAAACGAGGCGTGCTTTCCCGCCTTCGAGGGGATAGACTGTCGCCCACTGTTCTTTCTGACGGTAGCGGACCTTTGCCTGCACGCGCACCGGCTCAGAAGGAACCTCTCCCGAGATCCAGTTCACGTCATCCACGATCGCTTCGGAACACTTCAGGTCTTCTTCATAAACGAGAATGACACGGTTGTTCTCCACATCCAGACGCGAAACATACATCGGTGCCGGAAGGGCAAGCCCCAAGCCCCTTCTCTGTCCCTGTGTATAGGAAACGATGCCTTTATGGCGGCCCAGGACATGCCCGTCTTTGTCGACAAAATCCCCCTCCGGATATTCATGTCCCGTATATTTTTTCAGGAAAGCCACGTAATCACCGTCCGGAACGAAACAGATATCCTGACTCTCCCTCTTCGATGCATTGATCATGTTGGCTTCTTTCGCCTGATCCCTAACTTCAGTCTTACGCATATCTCCCAGCGGGAATACCGTATGTGCCAGCTGTTCCTGCGTCAGCGCATACAGGACATAACTCTGGTCCTTGGTCTCGTCCAGTGCTTTTAGAAGATGAAAACGTCCGTCACGTTCCTCGATCCTTGCATAGTGTCCCGTCACGATCACGTCGCACTTTAAGACCTTCGCCCGCTCATAAAGTTTCCCGAACTTCAGAAAACGGTTGCAGTCGATACAAGGGTTCGGCGTGCGTCCATGCTCGTAGCAGTCGACAAACTTATCGATCACACACGACTTGAATTCTTCTTTGAAATTGAAAACATAATACGGGATGCCCAGATGCATGCACACAGACCGAGCATCCTCCACATCGTCGAGGGAACAGCATGTCTTGGCATTCTCGATCACGATATCGTCATTGCTGTATAGCTTCATGGTACAGCCGGTGCAGTCATACCCGCGCTCGATCATGATCTTGGCAGCCAGGGACGAATCCACGCCGCCACTCATGGCAATCAGCGCACTGCTCATCGGCCGAGCTCCAGCATCGCGTCGATGCACTTTCTGGAATCACGGATCAGGTCATCGCTCATGACGATCTCTTCGCCGCCGATGCCCATCACGGTACGATATACATCCACCAGTGTCGTCGCCTGCATGTTGTGGCAGACACAGTCCTTCGACAACGCATAGAAACTCTTGTCCGGACAGTCAAACTGCAGATGCTCCACGATACTGTTTTCGGTTGCAATGACAAACTCTTTGTCTTCACTCTTCTTGGCAAAGCTCATGATCTCCGTGGTACTGCCCACGAAGTCCGCTTCAGAAACGATCTCCGGACGGCTCTCGGGATGCATCAGGATCTTCGCACCCGGATGCGCCGCACGCGCGTTCTCGATATCCTGCTTCGTAAAACGGAGATGTGTCGGGCATCCGCCGTGGATCAGCTGAAGTTTCTTCTCCGGCACCTGTTTGGCGATCCAGTCTCCAAGGTTGCAATCCGGCACGAAAAGGATCTTGTCGTTATCGATATTGCGGATGATCTTCACGGCCGAGGACGAAGTCACGCAGACATCGCATTCGGTCTTCAGCTCGGCAGTCGTATTGATATAAGCCACAACAGTATGGTCCGGATATTCTTTTTTCAAAGCACGGAGCATCTCCGGGTCAAGCTGTTCCGCCATCGGACAGCCGGCCGTACCGTTAGCCAGATACACCGTCTTTTTCGGCGACAATGTCTTCACCGTCTCCGCCATAAAGCGGACACCGCACATGATCACCTTATCCTGCGGCACCTTCGCCGCTTCCTGGGAAAGACCGAAAGAATCGCCGATAAAATCGGCGACTTCCCATATATCATGACGCTGGTATGCGTGAGCAAGGATACAGATCCCCCGCTCCTTCTTTTCTCGGATGATCGCATCCTGGAGTTCTCTTACAGTCATCTTATCCCTCCATAAACATCGGGAAATAGCTCTCGATATCGTCGAAGAATTTCTTCAGATGGATCAGATCCGTCGCCGCCCGGTGCACCGTAATGGCGATCGGAAGATACTTTCTTCCGTTCTCCTCCACGATCTTACACATATCTACCGTCGGGAAGAAATAGTCCTTCATGTCGTGAAGGTCAACGGAAAAACCATCGAAAGAAAACCACGGATTGAAGCACACATTATAGCTGTTCGTCGGCGGCATGCCCTTCATGGCGAAAACGCCCTTGCTGTTTCCGTACTTCTCCAGGTCGGTCATAAACTTGCCGTAGAACACCTCGAAGTCCTCATCGTACTCCGTCCACAGGATCGTACTCGTCTCATCATCCTCATGAAATACCGGATAAGCCGGATTCAGATAATTCCACCAGCCGATCTGACCGTCCTTATAAGCGACACTCAGTTCTCCCTGGTTATTGATCGCACGCGTGACCATATAATAGAACACCGCGTCCTGACGGTATCCCTTCTTCTCCAGTGCCGGCACCAGATCCGTCACATCGATCTTCCGGTTCAGGGAGATATTGTACGGAAACATCTTCGCATAGTAGTGAAAATGCTGGGCACGCGGCCAGGTAGCCGGATCATAAGTGAAAAACTGTGATTTCATAGACACTCCTCGATATGGTCAACGGACATCACCTGCGCATAGCGGTGATTCCAGATTTCATAGCTGTAGTAATGGTAAAGCTCCTCACCGGAAAGGTACCGGTTATCGAAAGTCGTATGTCCGCCACGGGGCACGATGACCTCAAATCCATATTCAAAAGCAACCTTGACCGTGGCATCCACGCAGAAATCTGTCTGCATACCCGTAACGATCAGCTTCGTCACGTCGCGCTCCTTAAGATACTCAAGAAGTCCCGTTCCGCGAAAAGCACTGTTGTACTTCTTGTCGAAGATCTTCTCGCCGGATCTCGGTGCTACCTGGGAACAGATCTCGAAACCATTCTCTCCCGGCACCAGTGTATTATCCACATGGCGGATAAAGATCACTTCGATATCTCTGTTTCTGCAGATCTCCTGCATCTTGGAAATCGTCTTGATCAGACGCTTCTCGTCGTATGGATGCTCCAGGATCAGAGCATTCTGCATATCCACTACCAACATTGCAGTTTTTCCCATAAAGAATACTTCCTTTCAAGAGGATCATTTTTCCACGTGTTTACTATACCACATTTTCCCTGACAATTCTCCTGATTTTCGAGAATCCGCCCCCTGATTTCCCAAGGACTCCCCCTGCTTTTGAAAGTGATCCCGAAAACAAAAAACGAGGCTGCACCACAGTATGTCGGGTGCAGCCTCCAGGAACAAGGAAGTAGAGGATTAATCGGGGGTAAAAAGCTTGTCCTCAGCCATTACTGGCTTTCTTTCCGTCTTTTGCCTTATTGGCAGATGCGTCTGTTTTACTTTCAATGGGCTTGGTGTTCTCTACCCAGTTGACCGTGTCTTCCAAAGATGCCCGAAGGTCTCTCGGACTGTAATGAAGTTCATTACTGGCACGCTCGTTCGCGTAAAGTGGTTCCGGCGAAGTAAAGGGACCGAATTTGTCTTTCGGATTCTCTTTTCTTGTGATCTTGTAGTAAAGATGTGCAATACCTTTTCCGCTCAACAGCCAGTTCGGAACGGTCTTCGTCACTTCTTCCCTACCTGTGATCTCATGCAGGCTATGCAGGAAATCCTGTGTACTCATGTACGAATTGGAAAGGATATAGCACCTTCCCTTTGCACCGTTCTGCTCTGCCGCCTCCAGAACGCCGGCCGCGACATCGCGTACATCGGTGAAATCCCCGCCGCCCGGGATCGTGACTTTCAGATCACCGGAGAGATAATCACGGATCAGACTGATGATGTCCGAATTTCCGTACTCATAAGGACCCAGTACCAACGAAGGAAGCAGGATCACGGCATTCAGGCCGTTTAGTGAAACCTTATCCAGAATATACTGTGTAGCTTCGGCTTTCGATTTCGCATAATCACCGACAACACGGTTTCTATCAAAGTACGTCACTTCTTTTACAGGTTCCGCCTTATCCGATAACGGTATAGCTCTGGCCGAACCGATATAGATCAGCTTACCGATCTTCTTTTTCACGCAGGTGTCTGTGATATTCATGGTTCCATGTACATTCACACGACGGACCATCAGGTCGGTCTTTTCCGAGATTACATTTCTCTCCTGCGCATGGATCAGGATGGCTTCACGGGGATCCTCAAGATCGAAGAAATCTTTTAGGGAATCCTTGACGAGGATGTCGCCATAAGAGACCTCCACGGGAAGTCCCGCCAACGGAGTGGTATCCTCATCAGGTGTCACAAGGACACGGACCTTTTTCCTATTATCCAGAAGCATTCTGACAATGGTATTGCCGATCTGGCCTGTAGCGCCGGTAACTAAGTACTGAGTCATCCTCTTCGCCTCCCCCCTTTGGGAATCTGAGCAGTTTTCCATGTCCCAAATGAAAAACCTCTTGTACTCATTATGGGGAAAAAATTTGAACAATTATTGAGGAACAAAAAAACAAGCGGACGTTTTTACGAATAAAACGTTTCCGTTTTGTGAACAACAGGGCATTTTAGCCTTTTTCCGCAGGAAAAGCACTTATTCGGCCATGGATTCTTCGATCCAGGGGAAGATCTTATCCAGCCGTTTTCCTCCGAAATACGGCGCGGGTTCTTCCGGGCAATTGAGATTCAGCCACTCAGCAAAGACGTCCGGGTGGATCGTGAGCGCCGCAGATAAATACGGATACAGAAGACTTCTTCCCACCGACCGGCACTTGGCGCTCTGCTCATCCTCCTCCGGATCGATCAGGATCGGGACAACACGATGAAGTTCCTTCTCGCTGACTGCTCTTGAATCCAGAAGGATATTCCCCAGGATACAGGCACAGTCCTCCGCGATCGCTGCGTCCTTGCCTGTCGGGGTTTTGGCAAACCTTGTGTCATAGCGGTCCCACTCGATATGTTCTTTACTCTTATGAAGGACCACAAGGATCAGATCATCCGAAATGATTAGAAAATCGATAGAAGCCGTACCCACTTCACTTCGGAGCACGACATTATAAAAGACCTGAAGCGGCAGGCCGGATCTTAGGATCTCAGATGCAGTTTTCTGATGCTTCTTCACTTCCTCCGCCAGTTCCGCCCAGGCAGACAAAAAGACCTTCTTCATCTCCTTGGGCGCACTCTCCGCCTTGTCCCGAAGCCGCAGGATCTCATCCATTCTTGCATCGAATGGCTTGATCCAGGTAAGGGTTCGGTCCACGGGAACTTGTGCCCGATGAAAAAGGTCCATGTTGCTTTACTCCTTGTATCAGAGTCAGCCGTTCAGTGATTCGTACTTTCTGACCCCGTAGTGAGTAATTATAGCATATGCGCCTATACTAAGTCCTAAAATGAATACCAGTTCGCCGAGAAGACAGCTCAATGCAACCGTGGTATAAGATTTGAAAATGATGGCGGCTACGCTGCAGGCAGCTGTCAGAAGGCCCAGTAACATATTCACAAACAGCGACAGCGTGATGGCAAATCCGCTCTTGATGACCTGCGCTTCGTTCTTCCAGTCAAGCTTGGCAAAAATCAGTCCGAAGATCATACCGACCAGAGATGTCAGCATCTGGAATCCGCTGGTCAGAAGAACGATCAGAAGCGTTCCGACGAAACCTGCACCGGTACGGATTCCGAGAGCGATGCTGCACGGGATCGAGAACGGAGCGTAGATCAGGAGGCTGACCAGGATCTTGGAATTCAGAATATCGCGTGTCGCGATCGGAAGCGTCTTCGAGATCCAGATACGCTTTCCTTCAAGGGATACGGAAGACGGAGTCGTCAGTGTCATCGTCGCGAAGAAATTCATGAAGATCGCCCAGATCGCCGTCCAGGCAATCGGTTCCAAATCAGTGAACACACCTTTTCCGTCGATCGTAATGTCGTTGAAGAAAGACAGTCCGTCAATTCCCTTCACTACTACGACACCGGTAATGATCAGCATGAAGACCACACCGAAAATGGTGTTCATGACGTAGTTTGCGGAAGAGAAATATCTGGAAAATTCCATTCTCAGTGCTGCCTTGCGGACACTGGATGAACGGTAGACACGAGCTTTCTTCGATCTGTCCGCATGCATCTGGGTGCCGCTCAGGGAACGGGCGTGGATATAAACAGCCAGTCCCAGCGGGATCAATGTGATAAGAAGTGTCATGGCCACACAGAAAAGATCTCCGCTGTAGATCGCTTCCGTAAGCCAGTAAAGCGGCGGGATCTTCTTCATCAGCTCGACAGACTCGGAAGTCGTGACCTTAAGGCTGTCCGCAAAAGTGGTGATGTTCGGTACAACAAACATATAGAGGACCATGACCGCGATCGAGATCAGTGTCGAGAAGATCTGTCCGAATTTGGTCACTCTCTTCAGGAAAGAGATCAGGGCACTGACACAAAGAGAGATAAAAAGCGGGATCGCCGGGATCAGCAGTGCAAACAGAAGTCCCCTGATAAGAAGACTTGCCGGTTCTCCTCCCACCAGGACCACGATCAGCATGGACGGCAGAAGAAGGACAAGTGTACACAGGATGTCCAGAAGATACATGCCCAGAAGCTTCGAAATAACGATGTGGGATCTCGGGATCGGCATTGCCAGAAGCATATCCGTATCCGCACCCTTGGCATCACGTGTGGAGTTGGTGACACCGAACATCAGGGCGACAATAAATCCCAAAGTGATGGATGTGTAGATCGCAAATTCTCCCAGTTTTTTCTCAACCAGGATAAACGCTGTGGACGCACCCATAATGCCGAAGATACCGATCAGCATCAGACCAACAAGGATCAGTCCCACGGCAGCAACGATGATACTGGTCTTTCCCTTCTTTCTGAAAGAACCGACCAGCTCAAGGAAGTTGGTGCGCAAAAGAATTCTCAATGTACGCATATCAGTTGGCCTCCTCGGTGATCTCCAGGAAGACTTCTTCAAGAGATGCATTACCCTTTACTTCATCCATGGTTCCGGATGCCACAAGACGCCCGTCCTTGATGATCGCGATCTTGTCACAGAGTTTCTCCGCCACTTCCAGAACGTGGGTGGAGAAGAAGATCGCCGATCCGTTATTGCAGAACTCCCGCATCATGTTCTTCACAGAGAAAGCCGCCTTCGGATCCAGTCCTACAAAAGGTTCGTCCATGACCAGGAGTTTCGGTTCATGAAGGAATGCCGCGATGATCGCCAGTTTCTGCTTCATACCGTGGGAATAGGATGCCACCTGATTGTTCAGCGCCGATGTCAGTTCCAGTTCACCCGCGTACTTCTCGACGCGCTCTTTTCTGACATTCTTCGGCACCTTAAAAATATCGCCGACAAAATTCAGGAACTGCATTCCTGTAAGGTTATCGTAAAGCTCCGGATTATCCGGGATATATGCCGTGATGCTCTTGGCACGGAGAGGATCTTCCGTAACGGAAATACCGTCGATGGTAACGGTCCCTCTCTCAAAATCATGAAGTCCGACCACCGCCTTGATCGTGGTCGTCTTGCCGGCACCGTTGTGTCCGATAAATCCGTAGATCTCGCCGGCCTTTACTTCAAGGGACAGGTCCGCCACGCCGACTTTTCCGCCCGGGTATGTTTTTGTCAGGTTTTCGATCTTCAACATAATTCGTTCCTCCTTGATCTCACAATAGCCATTTTACGGGTCTTTTCAAAACTATTCGCAAAGCATTTATAAAGAAATGTTAAATCCGTGATTTTGCACAAATCCCCCTTGATTTCTACGTATATATATGTGAAAATAGGAACAATGATTTTCATAATCACATAATAGGGGATTATGGTTTTCGAAAGGGGTTAGTCGGGTATTATGGCATCGGAACAAGTCAACAGGATCATCGAAGCAGAGAAGAAAGCGTCAGATATCGAAGCAGAAGGACGAACCAAAGCCGATGAGATCCTCGCCCAGGCACAGAAGAAAGCCCAGACTGAATACCAGGATGCCCTTTCCCAGGCTAGAAAGAAAGTAGCCGATCTTTACGAGAAGCATAAGACGGACGGCTCCGATGAGGAGCAGGCCAGTAACAATGCGGCCGAGAAAGCCGCCGAGAAACTGCGTGATGATGCTGAACCGAACCGCGAAGCGGCGATCAGCGCCGCCATGAATATTCTGATGGGACGGTAATCACGCATGGCAATCCTTCCAATGAAACACATAGAGGTCATCGCCCTGCAGAAGGACGCACAGAAGATCGTGGAACTTCTTCAGCGTCTGGGCACGGTGGACGTTACCGAGCGTTATGAGCAGGATGTCACCGATGACCTGGCGCTTTTCCCGTCAAAGACAAGTCTGACTCAGCTGGAGAAATCCGCTCAGACAGTGGATCACGCCATTTCTTTGGTCGAAGGATATTCCACCGAGAAAAAACCTTTCCTTTCCGGCTTCGCCGGACGCCAGGAAATGACCGCGGAGGAGTTCTCCGCCCGTGCGGAAAAGATCGATGAAACCATGAAGATCGTCTACGATATCGAGGCTCTGGACCGTAAGGTCTCATCCGAAAAGACGGTCTATACCCATACACGCCATCAGCTGGATGCGATCCTCCCGTGGGAGAAACTGGACATTCCGATGCAGTACACGGGCTCTTCCAAGACCACCTGTATCGTGGGAAATCTCCCGGACACCTACACCGAGGCCTCCTTCCGTGATGCGTTTGTTACACAGTATGCCGCCATGAAGCAGAGCGAAGCAGTGCTGAGCGGCAGGGAGTTTGAATCCGAAAATCTGGAGTTCCCGGAATTCTATACCGAGATCGTATCTTCAGCGGCAGACCAGACCTGTGCCTGCTTTATCGTACATAAGAAAGACTACCAGGATGTGATGAATACGCTGCGCCGTATGTCTTTCACCTCTCCGGCCGATCCGACCAAGCATCCGCCGGAAGTCCGTATCGGACGTCTGAAGAAGCGTATGGAAGAAGCGACCGCGACGATTGAGGAATCCCGTGAGAAGCTCCGTTCCTATGCCGGCAAACTTGATGATCTGTATTTCCTTTCCGATTATCTGATCATGAGAAAAGATAAATACGAGATGCTTGGCAGCCTTCTCTTCTCGAAAAAGACATTTATCCTGGATGGTTTTGTTGCCGCCGAGGACTGTGATAAGGTTGTAAAAGCACTGGAGTCCAACTTCGATCTTTTCGTGGAAACAAGAGATCCGAAGGAAGACGAAGAAGTGCCGGCTAAGTTTAAGAACAATGCTTTTGTAGCACCGGTAGAAGATATCGTAGAGTCCTATAGCGCACCGAGCAAGACGGACATCGACCCGAATCCGGTCATGAGCTTCTTCTACTATTTCTTTTTCGGCATGATGCTGTCCGATGCCGGTTACGGTATCCTTCTTTGTCTGGGAACACTTTTTGTATTAAAGAAAAGAAAGCCGGAAGGCAATACCAGGAAGAACATGATGAAGTTCTTCTATTGCGGTCTGGCTACGACATTCTGGGGATTCATGTACGGCAGCTTCTTCGGAGATCTGATCGGCGTCGTTTCCGAGAACTTCTTCGATGGTTCACGCTGGCTTCCCCCGATCTGGTTCGATCCGAGTAAGGATCCGATGAAACTCCTGATACTGAGCTTCATTCTCGGGTTCCTGCATATCTGCATCGGTCTGGGCGCGAACTTCTACAGAATGTGGAAGAACGGCGACAAAGTCGGTGCGATCTGCGATGTCGGTTTCTGGCATGTAACTTTTGCCGGACTTGCGATCCTTCTCTTCCCGATGGTTGCGCCGATGATGGCTCCGGTTACGATCCCGGATTCCGTTCCGCTGGGAGAGATCGGTAAATATGTGGCGCTTGCCGGTGTGGCCGGTCTGGTCCTGACAGGCGGCAGAAAAGCAAAAGGCATCATCGGAAAGATCATCGGCGGTGTCGGCACGATCTACGGCGTCACAGGATATTTCAGCGATCTTCTTTCTTATTCACGTCTGATGGCACTGGGTCTGGTTACCGGTATCATCGGCAGTGTTGCCAACATGATCGGCACACTTTTCGGATCAGGAATCGTGAAGCTTCTTATCTTCATCTTCGTATTCCTGTTCTTCCATGCGATTAATCTGGGCATCAGCGCCCTCGGCGCCTATGTCCATGTTAATAGACTTCAGTATGTAGAATTTTTCGCGAAGTTCTACGATGGCGGTGGAATTATGTTCCATCCCTTTACTGGTAACACCAAACACTTCAAAATTAAGGAGGACAATTAAATGAATTGGGGCATGTTACTGGCATTATTAGGAGCAGGACTGGCAGTTACAACGAATTGTATCGGCTCGTCCAAAGGCGTAGGTATGGTGGCAGAGGCTTCCTCTCCGGTTATCGCAGAGGATTCAAGTAAATTCAGTAAGCTTCTGATCCTCATGCTGCTTCCTGGTTCTCAGGGTCTGTACGGATTGGTTATCGCCATCCTGACACTGACACAGATCGGTATTCTCGGCGGAACACCTGTTACCACATTGTCTACAGGTCTTCTCTATCTGATCGCCTGCCTGCCGATGGCTGTCGGAGGTTTGATCTCCGCTTTGTTCCAGGCACGCGTTGCTCTTACAGGTGTAAACCTCATTTCCAAGAGACCTCAGGATTCCGGTAAAGCAGTTACTTCTGCTTCCCTCGTTGAGCTCTATGCTCTTCTGAGCCTGGTTACATCTCTTCTGATGGTCATGAACGTAAATAGTCTCGGACTGTAATTGAAGGAGCAGATATGGCAGGTATAGATTCCATTATCGACCGCATCCTCAAGGATGCGAGAGAAAGCGCGGATGCACGTGTTGTCCGTGCGGAGGAAGATGCCGGAAAGCTGATTGAGAAGAAGAAAGCGCAGGCGAAAGAGGAAGAAGCCCGCATGCTGAAAGAGGCGGAAGCTGTCATTGCTTCTCAGGCCAAACAGCAGCGTGCGACGCAGAACACCAAGTCCCAGCGCCGTATCCTCACCGAGCGCGTCGCCATGATCGATGAGATCATCGCCGAAGCGAAGAAGCGTATCCGCAATCTCCCATCCGCAGAGCGCCTTGCTATGGTCAAGAGTTTCGTTCTTGCCAACAGCGAAGGCCAGGACGGCGAACTGATCCTGTCCGAAGCCGATAAGAAAGACCTGCCGGGTCCTTTTCTCGGAGAACTCTCCAAGGAGACCGGCTCGACTATCAAGCTTTCTGACCGGACCGGTGATTTCGAAGCCGGTTGTATCCTGATCTGTGGAGATTATGAATACAACGGGACACTCGACGCCATCGTCGCTGACAAAGAAAATGAGATCCGCGACACGATCAATCAAGTGCTTTTTGCGAAGAAATAAGTAATAAGCCTGGACACTACTTTTATATGAAAGGATAACGAAGGTCATGGGACCAGCTGTTTCAAAATATGCATATGCCGTTTCCGGTGCGCATGTCTATGAAAAGTCGTTCTTTACCAAGAGTGATATGGACAAGCTTCTGACCGCGCCCTCTTATGAGGCCGTGGTGACGATGCTCGCGGACCGCGGCTGGCCGATGCCGGATGATACCCGTGACAGCGGGAAGATCCTGGATAATGAGATGGCAAGGGCCTGGTCGTGGGTCAAGGACTCCGCGCCGGATCCGAACCTCTTCTCTGTTTTGGTCCTTCGCAACGACTACCACAATCTTAAGGCCGGCATTAAGTGCCTGCTCAGTGATTTTGATGTCGATCTGCACTTCGTGACGCCAAGTAATATCGATCCGCAGCTCATGAAGGAAGCCATCGAGACCCATGATTTCGGGAAACTCCCTGCGCCGTTCTCTTCTCTCGGGCAAGAGGTATATGACCTTCTGGTCCGTACCGGTGACGGGCAGCTGGCGGATATCGACATCGACAGAAAGTGTCTGGACGAGATCTCCAAGGCGGCCAAGGCCACCGGTGTCGATCTTCTGAAGAACGAGATGGAGATCTATACTGCAACAACGAATATTAAGACAGCATTCCGCGCCATCAAGACGGGAAAAGATGCCGACTTCCTGGAGCGGGCGCTTTCGGACGGATGCACGACGGTTTCGAAGGAGAAACTTGTGGCGTGCGCCAAGTCCGAAAAGAAAATGGAGGATCTTCTTTCCTACCTGGATACGACGTCCTACAGTTCGGGGACTAAATATTTGTCCTCTTCCCCGGCGGAATTCGAAAAATGGGTAGACGATAAGATGATCTCTCTTCTTCTGCCGACCCGGCACAGTCCTCTCGGACCGGAACCGCTTATCGGTTTCTATCTGGGAAAAGAAGCCGAGGTCAGAAATGTAAGGATCATCATGGCCGCGAAGCAGAACGACCTGCCGCTGGACGTGGTTGCGAAGAGATTAAGGAGGCTGTATGAGTAAGATTGCCGCCATGGGCGATAGAGACAGTATATACGGCTTTGCTTCCATCGGACTGGATATCTTTCCGCTGGACCGTATCGATAATCCGGCAACCACGCTGCATAACCTGGCGCAGGGCGAATATGCCGTCATTCTGATTACGGAATCGCTGGCCAAGAAACTGGAAACAGAGATAGATAAATACAGCGACAAACCGCTTCCCGTGATCCTGCCGATCCCGGGCGTAACCGGAAATGAGGGAATGGGCATGAAAGCCATTTCCAAGTCGGTGGAAAAAGCAGTCGGAAGCGATATTTTGAAAGAACAGTAAGCATTAAAGGAGCGAAGAACATGAGTAAGGGATCGATCGTCAAGGTCTCCGGACCATTGGTAATTGCAGAGGGCATGCGTGATGCAAACCTTTTCGACGTGGTACGTGTTAGTAACGAACGTCTGATCGGCGAGATCATCGAGATGCACGGCGACCGTGCTTCCATTCAGGTCTACGAGGAAACCGCAGGATTGAAAGCCGGCGAACCGGTAGAATCGACAGGACTTCCGCTTTCCGTTGAATTGGGACCCGGCCTGATCGGTGGTATCTTCGACGGTATCCAGCGTCCGCTGGAATCCATTATGGAGAAGATCGGAAATAACCTCTCCCGTGGTATCGAAGTTCCTTCCCTTTCGCGTGACGCCGTTTGGAAATTCGAAGCAACCAAGAACAATGGTGATCAGGTCGTTGAAGGCGATACGATCGGTATCGTGCAGGAGACCGAGACCGTTAAGCATAAGATCCTGGTACCTCCGGGAGTGAACGGCACGATCGTTTCCATTAAGAGTGGTGAATATAAACTTGAGGATCCGGTAGGCTCCATTAAGACAGATAAGGGCGAAGAGATCCCGCTGATGCTCTATCAGCGCTGGCCGGTACGTAAAGGCCGTCCATATGTGAAGAAGCATGCACCAACCATGCCGCTCGTTACGGGCCAGCGTGTTATCGACTGCATGTTCCCGATCGCCAAGGGCGGTGTCGCTGCCATCCCGGGTCCTTTCGGATCAGGTAAGACAGTTACCCAGCACCAGCTTGCAAAGTGGGCACAGGCAGATATCGTCGTCTACATCGGCTGCGGTGAGCGTGGTAACGAGATGACCGACGTTCTGAACGAGTTCCCGGAACTCATCGACCCGTATACCGGCGAGAGCTTGATGAAGCGTACCGTGCTCATCGCCAATACTTCGGATATGCCGGTTGCCGCCCGTGAGGCTTCCATTTATACCGGTATTACGATTGCTGAATATTTCCGTGACATGGGTTACTCCGTAGCCCTCATGGCAGACTCCACTTCCCGTTGGGCAGAGGCGCTCCGTGAAATGTCCGGCCGTCTCGAAGAGATGCCTGGTGAAGAAGGTTACCCGGCGTACCTCGGTTCCCGTCTGGCGCAGTTCTATGAGCGTGCCGGCCGTGTAACGACCTTAGGTTCCGAAGGTCTGGAAGGTTCCCTTTCCGCCATCGGCGCCGTATCTCCTCCGGGTGGTGATATTTCCGAGCCGGTATCCCAGGCGACCCTTCGTATCGTAAAGGTATTCTGGGGCTTGGATGCAGGTCTTGCTTACAAGCGTCACTTCCCGGCCATCAACTGGCTGACCAGTTATTCGCTTTATACTGATTCTCTCGCAGGGTGGTTTGACGAGAACGTTTCCCCTGAGTGGAACGCCAACCGTGCCCGCATGATGCTCATCCTGCAGGAAGAAGCCGAACTCGAGGAAATCGTAAAACTCGTTGGTATGGACGCCCTCTCCTCGACTGACCGTCTCAAGATGGAGGTCGCAAGATCTATCCGTGAGGACTTCCTGCACCAGCTGGCCTTCCATGAGGTCGATACCCATACTTCGCTGAAGAAGCAGGATTACATGATGAAGCTGATCCTGGATTACTACGACAAAGCCACGGGCGCGCTGGAAATGGGCGCAGATATCGAAGCACTGGTTGCCCTTCCTGTCCGTGAAAAGATCGGACGTTTCAAGTACATTGCTGAAGACGATGCAGAGAATGAATTCATCTCCATCGGCGCGCAGCTCGCCTTCGAACTTTCCGAGCTGCTGAGTGAGGAGGAATAAGACATGGCAAAAGAATACCGTACCATATCGGAAGTTGCCGGACCGCTGATGATGGTCCGTGGCGTTACAGACGTCAGCTATAACGAACTCGGTGAGATCGAGCTCGCAAACGGTGAGAAGCGTCGTTGCCGTGTTCTTGAAATTGACGGCAGCAATGCCCTTGTCCAGCTCTTCGAGAGCGGCGCCGGCATCAACCTGGCAGACAGTAAAGTACGATTCTCCGGTAAGCAGATGGAGCTTCCGGTAAGTAAGGATATGCTGGGCCGTGTATTTGACGGTCTCGGCCGTCCGATCGACGATGGTCCGGAGATCATCCCGGAGAAGCGCATGGACGTTAACGGTCTCCCGATGAACCCGGCGGCCAGAAACTTCCCGAATGAGTTTATCCAGACCGGTGTTTCCGCCATTGATGGCCTGAACACATTGGTACGTGGTCAGAAACTCCCGATCTTCTCGGCTTCCGGTCTTCCGCACGCGAACCTCGCGGCGCAGATCGCCCGTCAGGCAAAGGTACGCGGCACCGATGAGAACTTCGCCGTTGTATTTGCCGCTATCGGTATCACGTTCGAGGAAGCAAATTTCTTCATGGACAGTTTCCGTGAGACAGGCGCCATCGACCGTACCGTTCTCTTTATTAACCTTGCTAATGACCCGGCCGTTGAGCGTATCGCAACTCCGCGTATGGCGCTGACCGCTGCAGAATATCTGGCATTCGAACTCGACATGCACGTACTGGTCATCCTGACCGATATCACGAACTACGCCGATGCCCTCCGTGAGGTTTCCGCCGCACGTAAGGAAGTACCGGGCCGTCGTGGTTATCCGGGTTACATGTACACCGACCTGGCTTCTCTTTATGAAAGAGCCGGCCGTCAGAAGGGCAAGAGCGGATCCATCACCATGATCCCGATCCTGACCATGCCTGAGGACGATAAGACGCACCCGATCCCGGACCTTACCGGATATATCACAGAGGGACAGATCATCCTCTCCCGTGACCTCTACCGTAAGGGCGTCATGCCGCCGATCGACGTTCTCCCTTCTCTTTCCCGTCTGAAAGATAAGGGTATCGGCGAAGGCAAGACACGTGAGGACCACAGTAACACCATGAACCAGCTCTTCTCGGCTTATGCCCGTGGTAAAGAGGCAAAAGAACTCATGGTCATCCTTGGTGAGGCCGCCCTTACCGATATGGATAAGCTCTACGCGAAGTTCTCGGATGCTTTTGAAAAAGAATATGTATCCCAGGGCTTCAATAAGGACCGTTCCGTAGAAGAGACACTGGATCTGGGCTGGAAGCTTCTTAGGATCCTTCCGAGATCCGAGCACAAGCGTATCAGCGACAAGCTCCTGGATAAGTACTACGACGAGAAATAAGAAAGTGATCTGAAAGAATGGCAACCGCAAATGTAAATCCAACCAGAATGGAACTCACACGCTTGAAGAAGCGTCTGATTACTGCGCGCCGCGGACATAAACTCCTGAAGGACAAGCGTGATGAACTCATGCGTCAGTTCCTCGAAGCTGTCCGTGAGAACAAACGCGTGCGCCGTGAGGTGGAAGCCAAACTTGAGGTGGCCAATCAGCATATGTCTGTTGCCCGTTCCCTGATGTCGAATCAGGCGATCTCGGTAGCCATGATGTACCATAAGCAGAGTATGTCACTGGAAGTCTCCGAGAAGAACGTCATGAGCGTCAAGGTACCGGTGTTCAAGGCCCAGTACAAGACCGCTGACGAGGGTGACATTTATTCCTATGGTTATTCTTTCACGCCGATCGATCTCGATGATGCGATTCTGGCTTTGTCGGACATTATGCCGGACCTCATCGCGCTGGCCGAGATCGAGAAAAAGTGTCAGCTGATGGCGTCTGAAATCGAGAAGACACGCCGTCGTGTTAATGCTCTCGAGCACGTCATGATCCCGGATTACGAAGAGAAGATCCGCTACATCACCATGAAGCTCGATGAGAGTGAACGTTCCGCCACTACCCGTCTCATGAAGGTAAAGGACATGATGATCGAGAAGACCATCCGTGAACGTCTGGCCCGGGAGAAGGAGCTGGAGGCACTCGGAGCGGAAGAAGCGTAAGGGTTAGAACGAATCGTTGATAAGAAAGTGCTTTTCGAGAAGTCCTCAAAAAGCACTTGTATGCAGAAATCGAAAAAACAAGGATTACACCATACATTTTGAGCCTGTTCGGGAACGAAATGTATGGTGTTTTTTTGAAAAAGCTTCATTTCAACTACATATATCAAGAAAAGAATGCTCCAACGGCTTCAAAATGTATGTTCAGAATCGGCTTTTTGAAAATATTGCACACATGCCATTCTAAAGCACCGCCGCCTAATCATAATTGGTTGAACGTATAGTACACATCCCCGTCTTTAATGAATACTCTGGAAGAATCGGAGGATGATCCGTAGACCTCATCACCGGAATAGACTCCCATTCCGATTGCGACCATGCAGAAATCTTCTTTAGGAACACGATAGTCGTTCACTTCAAGAACAGTACCAATCTTTTCAAATCCTTCCGGAATTGCATATTTCGGACCATAGTAAGAGTAATAGTAGAGTGTGCCGTTCACCATGATCTGCGGATTTCCGATCACACCGACCGGTGTTCCCGTCGGGCCATGACCGTCTTCATCGGTCGTGGTGGATCCATCGTAATACCTGTCTGAGTATTTGCCAGAAGAAGTACCCTCATCGCGAATAGATGATATTTGATAATCTATCAATTCTGTGGAATATCTTGTCTGCGCAGTGGTTTCTTTCGTCTTCGCACAAGCGGTAAAGACCGGCACCAGAGTCAGGATCAAAGCTGCAATCAGGGTATTTCGGATCTTACGGTTCTTCATAGGACTCACCTCTTCTATCGTCATTTCAAGAGTGGCTCTCTTTCCCCTCTCACCTCTATTAACAACAGACGGCGATGAATCTTACAGGCAAATCAACAAGAATCAGCCGTTCTTCCCGAGGAGCGGCGCGCTGACACGTGGAAGGATCCCCTGCATGTGCGCCAGGATCACACCATAATTCGTGATCGGCACACCGGCATTCTGGCAGACACGGATGCGGTGCATCATCTCTCTGGGATTCAGCATACAGCCACCGCAGTGGATCACCAGATCGAAATCGGAAAGGTCATCTGGGAAAGAATCACCGGAAGTGAACTCGAAGTGGAAATCTTTTCCGGTCGTCCTCTCGATCATCCTCGGAAGTTTCACCGTACCGATATCATTGCACTGACGGTGATGCGTGCATCCCTCAGAAATCAGGATACGTGCGTCATCATCCAGATTGTCGAGATACTTGGCTGAGATGATCGCCTCACCGAGATCACCTTTATACCGTGCGAAAAGCATTGAGAACGAGGTCAGCGGGATCTCCTGGGGAACGATCTCGTTGACTTCTTTAAAAGCCTGGCTGTCTGTTACCACGAGACGTGGCGGCTTGGACAGGGATTCCAGTGTCTGCTTCAGCTGGGGCACCTGCGTTACCACTCCGATTGCATCGGCATCCAGAATATCCCGGAGCGTCTGCTGCTGTGGAAGGATCAAGCGTCCCTTCGGCGCGGATTCATCGATTGGGGTAACCAGTACCACAATGTCACCCGGGACAAGAAGATCGGCAATGACTTTTCTCCCGTTGACCGGATCCACCACCAGATGGCCGACCATCTCCTTGAGATCCGTAATGTTGATCTTATCGGAAGCCGATACCCAGATGGAATTCTGCTGCACTTCCTTTGTGCGGCCCTTGCCGATACGCTGCTCGACCAGATCGAGCTTGTTATATACCGTGATATAAGGAAGATTTCTTTCCTGAAACATCTTGGTCAGGACACGGTCTCCGTCCGTAAGACCGACCGTACCGTCCACAACATGGATCGCGATGTCGACTTTCGCCATGACCTCTTTGCACTTCGCTACACGAAGTATGCCCAGTTCGCCTTCGTCGTCGATACCGGGAGTGTCTACGATCATGACCGGGCCTAAGGGAAGGAGTTCCATTGCCTTATAAACCGGATCCGTCGTCGTTCCCTTCACGTCAGAAACAATTGCAATCTCCTGATTGGTAAAAGCATTGACCACGCTGGATTTACCTGCATTCCTCATGCCGAAAAAGCCGATATATATGCGCTCGCCACGCGGTGTTGATGACAGATCCATAGGTTTGTACCTCCCCTTCCGGATACTGATATTTTACAAGATAAGACGAAGCCTTCTCAAGTCATTGTTAAAATCTCACTTCTTCGCCTTGTACCGCACGCGCTGTCCGCGTTCGTTTCTGTAGTAGATCCAGGGATGCTCGTAGATGTTCAGACGGCCGAATTTAATGAAATAGATCGGCGTAACGGGAACCGTGATGCATAGGAGCATCGCACCGAATCCGGCCAGAGCCGATCCGGGACTGGCCATGACCATGATAAACGGGATCAGGATCGCAATGACGCTCAGTAGGATCATCCATGCTATGCGGCTCCACGCCGAATACTTGATCTCAACGATCTTCGGTGCACCGTTGATGATCTCGACAAAAAATGGTTTGTCCACTCCGCCGGGGATGGGCGTGGGAGACTGCACCAGTTTCCCGTCCTGTCTGATATACGGCCCGCCGCTTGTGGTGAAGACGCGCCGGCGCAGCCGCCATCTCGGCGAGGAATAATCAGAATACATCGCAAAAGTAACGACCAGGAAATAGATTCCCAGTATGCCTGCCAGAAGAAGCGCCATGGCTTCCCCACCGCCTGCCAGGATCGTGATCAGTGCGGTTGCACCTACGAACAGGAGCGTAGCCAGGATCGGCTTGATCCACCATGGAAGAAGGAATCTGTCCTTTCTTTCCCGGACCGCAACCTTTCCGGTCTGCCCGTTTACTGCTGCGATCACTTCTCCGACACAAAGATAATAAATCGGCAGGATCACTTCCATACGCATCAGGTTTTCGGTATTCGAAGTAACACGGAAAGCCCTCGTTTCCATAGTCTTCACCAGATGCTTCTCATAATCGGAATTCAGTTCATCGGCGACACGCGCATCCACCATTTTTTCCGGAAGGTCACGTACTTTGACCGTACTTCCCGCCAGATACGAGAAATCCATCTCACGTATTCCCGAAAGATCGAAAGGCTCCACCTCATTAAGAAGAAGATTGTCGAGTCCTTGCGAAGCATTGACAAAAGAACCTTCCACAAAGCCTCGGATCGAAAGCTGCCGAACAGTATTGTTACGCTTCACCGTGCCTTTGACCGGACCTCTGGCAAGTTCATAGGGAAGATATACGCCGTTCATTTCAGAAATATGATCCTTCAGGATCCTTGCTTCTTTCTTACCCGCATTCTTTTTACACCAGTCGGAAAGAAGTGTCTCGGCTTCATTCTTTTCAATTGCAAACGGTATCAGCAGTTCCGGAGCATGGTTGTTTTTCAGATAATCTTTGCGGACCAGGCTTTTGCCGCAGAAAGCACACTGCGTCATCGCTTCCTTCTCCGGGAAAACCACTTTTGCTCCGCAGCTGTTGCACGTTCCGGATAGGAGTTTATAGGCCGGTGGGTTATTCATCATGGTTTCTTTTTTCAGTTTCTGGAAACCCTTCTTCTCCTCCACCGCATGCGTTGTCGGTGTGGCACTTCCGCAGAAATTGCAGGTATATACCTGCTTCAGAATATTAAACTGTACCGCCGCCCCGCACGTGGCGCAATGTACATCTAAAACAGAATTCTCAGCCATAATTCCTCTACCATCCTCTTCTCAACATACCATGTTCACAAAAATATTATACTTTATTCACCCGATATTCAGTAGCGGTGATTTCTTCGATGCCCAACACGCGATATAATAAGAAATAGAGAACAATGAGAAGGATAGCGTATGATCGATCTATATACCACACAGATATCTTTTCTTATATTTGAAGCGGTTTTCTGTCTTCTCGCGGCTTTGGTCTATTCGATAAGCCGGGATCCTCTGCGCATCCGTAAATCAGTCGTTATCTCCCTGAATATTTCCTGCGGCCTCATGCTGGTCTGTGAATACCTGTTCTACGTTTATATGGGCAGTACCGACCCGACCGATGTCACGATCATGCACATAGTGAATGCCGCGGTTTACTACATGATCGTTCTGCTTCTTCTGTTTTACGCCATGCTGGTTGCCGTGCGGCTTTTCGGCCGTTTCGACCTGAAGAAAGATATGCCTTGCCGGGGACGCTTCATCGCAGTATGCGCCATTGTAACTGTCGGACTGATCCTGGTCACCATATCCCAGTTTACCGGGATCTACTACTCTTTTGATTCTGCCAACCAGTACCAGCGCGGGCCGCTCTTCTGGCTCTCGGCTCTGCTCCCTACCCTGGGTGCGATCCTGGTCGCCTCGATCATCTTACAATACAGAAAGAAGACCAGTTTCAGCCAGCGTTTCATTCTCATCTCTTACCTGGTCTTCCCGCTCGTCGGCGAAGTCGTGCAAGTGCTTTTCTATGGTTCTTCGCTGATGAATATCTGCGTCGGATTGTCTGTGCTTCTGATGTTCTTCGAAAACATGATCCACAAGGAAAAGGAAGTTCTGAAAGCTTCCAAGACTGAGGTACGTACCGGACTTGCCAATGAGCACGGATACATCGAGTGGCTCAATGCCATGCGAGGAAATCCGGAACTGACCAATTATGCTGCCGTATTCTTCGATCTTCGCAAGTTCTCCGATATCAACCGCAAATACGGCGTGGCGAACGGAAACCGTATCCTTTCGTCTTTCGGAAATATCCTTCTGGGAAAAATCAGTGAAGATGAGATCCTCGGAAGGCAGTTCAGTAATCAGTTTGTGGCGATCGTAAAGAAGCCGCATCTCGATAGTCTGCTTGATGTACTGAAAGGCGTCGACGTGCCTTTCATGGATATCGATACGAAGCAGGAAAACCATGTCACATTATCTTCCCACATCGGCGTATATATGATCGACCGGACCGACCTTGACGGAGAGAGTATCCTGATATTTGCCGCCCAGGCACTCAGTGCCGCCAAGTCAAGAGACAGCGAAGAAGTCGTCTGGCTGACACAGGACATGATCGATTCGATCTACGACTGGAAGAAACTGGAAAGTGAGATCAGACAGGGCCTGGAAAACCGGGAGTTCCGCCCGTACTATCAGCCGAAAGTCAACACGAATACAGGAAAAGTTTTCGGAGCTGAGGCGCTGACACGCTGGATCCACGATGGCGAAGTGATCTTCCCCGGAAGGTTTATTCCGGTAATGGAGTCCAATGATACGATCTGCCTTCTGGATTTCTGTATCCTCCGGGCAGTCTGTGAAGACATCACCGAGTGGCAGAAGGCCGGGCTGGAAGTCCCGACGATATCGGTCAATTTCTCCCGGCGTAATCTGATCGATCCGGATCTGGCCAAACACATTGATGCCGTCGTCACAGGTGCAGGCATACCGAAAGACCGGATCGAGATCGAAGTGACCGAGAGCAGCGACTCCCTCTCGATCAGTGTACTCCGTAGCTTCGTGGATGCACTTCACAAGCTGGGATACCAGGTATCGATCGATGACTTCGGATCAGGCGGTGCATCGCTATCGCTTCTGCGGGAGATCCCCTTCGATACGCTGAAGATCGACAAAGGTTTCGTCGATCATCTGGACGAGAAAGATATCACGATCCTTACACATATCGTGAAGATCGCCGGCGAGATCGACATGGATATCGTTGCAGAAGGCGTGGAGCGGAAAGATCAGATCGAGATCCTGAATCAGCTCGGTGTAGAGGTGATCCAGGGCTTCTTCTTTGACAAGCCGCTGGCAAAAGAAACAATCACGGAGAAGTTCAAGTCTCCGTATTACGATGTAGAAAAATAACACTTCTGCCGCAAGAGGAAGCAGAAGTCCGGATAAGGAAACAAGGAAGTTTGAAAGGTGGGTTGGAACATGGATTACAAGGATTTCGTTTCAAAATTCAACCGTATTACGTGCGTTTTGTCCGTTAACCTGAAAGAAGAAGGCGAAAACAGACTTCGTGTCGTTGAAGGAAACGATGCATATAAGCTTTCCGTCGTGAAGAGTATAGAAGACTTCGAAAGCGATGTCCCTTACACCCGATACATCCCCCGTTCCGCTAACTTCGAAGCTTTGTGCGAAAGCTGCGTCTCCACCAACCGCCCGATTCATACCTACTTTGATATCGAATTATATAATGCCTGGATGGAAGTATTCCTGACACCACTTGAATCGGATGAGCCGGACAAGAAATATATTCTGTTCTATTATGAGATGAATCCGAAGGCCGATATCAATAAACTGATCGATATCTCATCCGAAACCGCCACCAATGTCTTGAAGACCTGTCTCAAACTGCGTGAAGCAAAAGATTTCCAGAAGACAATGGACTCCGTCGTTGCCGATATCCGGGTACAGTGCGGCGCGAAAAGATGCAGTATCCTCCTCACCGATTACGAGAAAAGACAGTATTCCCTGCTCAGTGAAGATTACGGAGAAGATCCGACACAGCTGCCTCTTGCGGCTTATCTCACCGAAGAGTTTTACCGCGTGATCGAGACCTGGCCGAGACTGATCCACAAGAGCAACTGCTTCATTATCACGAATGAAAAGGATATGGAAGAGGCACATAAAATCGCGCCGGAATGGATCGATTCTCTTCGCGGCGATGATGTCAGAACACTGGTCATCTTCCCGCTCCGTTCGGATAACAAGACCATCGGTTATATCTGGGCCGGAAATTTCGATCCCGCAAAGACGCTGATGATCAAGGAAACCCTCGGGCTTACCGCATTTATCCTGTCTGCCGAGATCGCTAATGAGCAGAACATCCGGAAGATGAAGATGATGAGTGTCACGGACCTCCTGACCGGAGTCTATAACCGTAATGCCATGAATAACAGGATCAGTGACGATGTCAGCGGCAAGAACGTGATCACCAAACCCTTCGGTGTTTTCTTCATCGATGTAAACGGCTTGAAGACCACCAACGATACGAAAGGACATCTCTCGGGAGACCATCTTCTCAAGGATGTCGCTTCCACGTTAAAAGAACTGGGGAATGAGAAAACGGAGATCTACCGTGTCGGCGGTGACGAGTTCATGATCATCGCATTCGATACCCCTCTTCCCGATTTTGAAAAGCTGGATCAGACACTTCACGAAAACTGTGAGCGTCCGAACCGTGCGCACTTCGCCGTCGGCGCCTGCCACAGTGAAGAAGTGGATGATATCCGCAAAGCCATGCAACGGGCTGATGCAAGAATGTATGAGGTCAAGGAAGAGTATTACGCCAGACATCCGGAATACGAATGGCATAAGAAACCGGTCTGAGAACATGGAGAGCGAAATGATCCTGAAAAGACTGAATGAAGAACTTACAGTTTGCAAACTTAAGGATGTGGGGGATATTCCTACCACATCCTCCTTCTATTTTGTCGGGCGGACGGACGAAGAGATCTCTCTCGTTTGCCGTACAGAGGAGACACCCGAAAACACTATAGAACGCGAAGACGGGTGGAGTGCTTTCCGCGTAGAAGGTATGCTCGACTTCTCACTGGTCGGCATTCTCTCGAAGATCACTTCGATCCTGGCTGACGCGGGTATCGGGATCTTCGCAGTGTCGACCTACAACACCGACTACATCCTGGTGAAGAAGGAAAACTTCGAGCGTGCGCTTGCGGCACTTTCAGAAGCGGGGTATGAGGTCAGATGACGAACCTGAGAAAGAAGATCACGGAGTATATTGCGGAGCAGTACGGCGTGGCACCGGAGTTTCCGTGGGAGAAGTACGACAGCAACGCGGTTTTCCGCCATCAGGGGAATAAAAAGTGGTTCGCGCTGATCATGGACGTGAAGCGCGAGGTGCTTGGACCGAAGGCTTTAGATGCCGGCAGTGCAAGGAAAAAACTGCCCGATAAAGATGAGGTGGTATCGGTCATTAACCTTAAGATCGACGATGTGGTGTTACGCGACATGCTCATATCTGAAAAGGGGATCCTTCCAGCGTACCACATGAACAAACTCCACTGGGTCACGGTGCTGCTGGACGGAAGCGTTCCGGAAAGTCACGTGCATGATCTTCTGGATGAGAGTTTCCGTGCGACGATGCCCTCGGCCCGGCGCAAGAAAGACCGTCCGGCGAAGGAATGGATCGTCCCCGCCAACCCCAAATACTACGACGTGGAAAGTGCTTTTGAAAAAGCAGATGTGATCGACTGGAAGCAAGGAAGCGGCATCAACGTGGGCGACACGGTGTTCCTCTACGTGGGCGCACCCGTGTCAGCGATCCTCTATAAATGCAAGGTCCTGGAGACCGACATTCCGTACTCGTATCAGGACGCGAATCTGACGATCAAGTCGCTCATGAAGATCAAGCTTCTAAAGCGTTACGATCGCGAAGCTTTTACTTTTGCAAAGCTGAATGATGAGTACGGTATCTTCGCGGTGAGAGGTCCGCGCGGCGTGCCGAATCACCTGAGCAGCGATCTAAAAAAGTAGTTCCTTAACCCCGGTTTTCCGCGATCCACGCCCGGACCCGGTTTGCGCAAGAAGGGTCGAATTCCGTATCGTTTTTCTCCGTTTTGGCAAGAAGTCTGGCCAGCGTTTTCTCGTCGATCGTGCCGCGGTTCAGTAGCGCCATCGCCATTAGAAAATACTCGCGATACGCCACGTTGGGGCGGACGGACTTCACACTCTTATCCAGGAAGATCTCCTCGTACTTTTGGATGGAGTCTGCCTTGGCAAAGATCGGGAAAACGTAGTCCTCTATGTCCTTCATGACCCGCTCCGCGACCACGGCCGGATACGCGCCGTTTTTCAAAGTGTAAAACGGATCCTTGATGGCTTTGTTTGATGCATCAGTGATGGCAAAAGTGGCGGTCGGTCCTTTGGACGAGCCACGCGGATCCTTTCCACGGATCTCATATGCCAAATCGTCCAGCCTGGGATACCGCAGCATGAAGTCCGGCCGGACCGTGAGCTCGTCCGAGCGGTTCTGCTCGTAAACAGAAAGCCGCACGGTAAGCACCGAGTCGTCGGTCTCCCGATCGAACACACAGAAAGACCCGGGATGCTTCTTGTACCCGATCTCCCCGAATTTCTTCGCGAAAAGCACTCGGATCTCACTTTGGCGGTCCAAGGCGGTTTTCCCGTCGATCACCTCACGGAGCACGTCCATTTGGGCATCGTACATATGAAGTCCGAAACGGTTTCCCAGCATCTGCCGGAGTTGGGGTACGTATGCCTGGAAGTACTTCCCGTACCAGTCCGTCCGGATAAAAGAGGGATCAAAGGTTACCTGAAAAGAAGCATCCTCCCTTTCGAGATCCAGCGGTTTTTCCCCATTGATCTTCCAATCCGAAAAACTTTCAAGGATCGCTTTTCTGATGTCCTCGACAGGAAGGCTCTCAAGGCCCGGGACTTCTTTCCCGTCCATGAGCGCTTCGTACATTTTCACCGCCGCCATCCGCGGCTTCTTTTCGTACTTAAAGAATGTCAGATCGTAACTCATACCATTAACCTTCCGCCCAATCGAAATTCTCTTTCCCGGCTCCGAGCTCGAAGTGATGTTTCACGATCCCCTTGTCAATGTCGGACATGGGTCCGCTTTTGTAGGTAAGGCTGACTTTCCTGCCCTCTCCAGTAATCGTAAACAACTGCCTGTTTAACGCAGTCGGAGCAAGAAGCGCCGCGTCCACACCTTCTTTGAACCACGCCGGAGCTTCGCCACTGTAACTGCTGACCGCTTCCGGAGACTTACTCTTATGCGGCACACCCTGTGTCTTTCCATGTCCCACGGCAACAATGCCGACCACTTTCTTACCGGGCACGAAAGTGCTGACGAATTTCCGGTTGAAGGTTCCGCCCATCCACCAGGTATTCAGTCCGATCGTCTGCGCAAAAAGCACCAGGTCGGAACTTGCATAACCAAGAGTTTCATCCACACCGGCACGGTCGTCGGCAGCCAGAACGAAATACGAACTTACACCTTCTCCTCGCAAAACCACTTTGCCCATCATGTTCAGCGGGCTCTTCTCACTCTCGATCAGGCATATCGAGAGAGATAGTTTTTCATTCAGTTCCGCCACTCTTTCGTTCAGACTATTCTTTTCCGTTTCGGACAGAGGCGTTCCATTAAACTTACGCACCGTATGTCTGGTATGCATGGCCTCTTTCATTTTTTCAATCATTCAGATTCCTCCACAAGTTCATGTTTATTCCAATGCCGCAAATGCTGAAAGAAATTCTTCAAACGTCGTTCCTGCATATTTTACGGCTTCTTCGACTGATAAACTTTCATCATCATCGATGAAATCATTTTCGATGAAGAAGTATTGTTTCTTCTTGCCGTCATAACCGAAATGTTTATAGTAAAGATCACTGCCGAAGATAAATACATTCTCCAGATCATCCGCGAGCATAAGATTGTTGTTATAGATTTCAAGATTCTCCAGCGGCTCGAGTTCCAGGTATTTTCCGCCGATGAATCCTTCGCCGCCGTTATATTTCTTCATGAAATCAAGGTAATCTTCGGGAAGCGTGACTCCGCAGACTTCCGTGATCGTAGACTTTGTTTTCCCGTTAGAAGCAAACTTCTCAAACCGAGGCATCGTATTTTTCTGCTCTTTATGGAAAGCAGAGTATATATCAAAGAGCCTGTCACTTCGCACACAGGAATCTTTTCCCACTTCGAAGACTTTTCCGGTCACATCGATAATGATGCCTTCCGGATCAGAATACGCATGTGCGACAGAACCGATACCTGATGTATACACCAGCGTCCCGCTTTCAGCGGAATACACATCGAGAAAAAGATACGGCTTCGTTCTTTCCTCATCGGTCTTATATCCGAAACATAAAACATAATCATACGAAGAACAATATGCGAGATGGATGTACTGTCCTTCCGGCTCATTCTCCGGAGTCCAGAGCAGATCACCCTCTTTGGAATAGCATAGTAATCCTCTTCCGAACACCGAGCAGAACACTTTATCTTTTCCCGAACACAAGCGCAGGATCTTCTTTTTCGGATCGATCCGAACACCATCCCATTTCAATTTCCCGGATCCGGTCCTGCGGACATCTATATCCGTGCCGGGGAAGAAATCATCCACGCCAGGCTCACTTTCAATTATGCTTCCGTCTTCCAAAGATAATGTGTACATCTCCCAGTCCGTACTGACGACCATGAGTTTTTTATCATCCGAAGAAAAGAAAATCGGGCCGATCTTTTTGATCTGTTTGTTCGTCCAGAGGATCTTCCCGCTTTCCACATCGTGAAGAGAAACGCCGTAACGGTTATATGCGGCTTCAGCAAAAAGCTTTCCGCTGTCCGAAATGCACATCCGCCTTTCACCGCTATACTTCGTGGAATACTCTCCAAGTTTCTTCCCTGTAGAAACTTCATATGCAGCAAGTTTTTCATTGAACGCCGAGACCAGCAGGAACTTCCCGTTATTTGATGTTTTGATATTGCGCGCTTTCATACACGTTTCTCCCATAGTAAACCGGCTGATGGGATGAACCCTGTTCCACGACCATTATATCATTTGCCGGGTACAGGTAGAATGCTTGCCATTTCCTCTCCGGAATCCTTCAAAATGTACACCGTTTCCCTAATCTGTGGTACATTATTCGTAGGGTGTATTTTGGAGGGGTATATGAAGATACGTTTTGATGGTTTGACCAAGCGGTTTCCAAATAGAAATAAGAAGATCAAGTCTGAAGTTGTGGCGGTAGACCACTTTACTTTCGAGATCCCGGACGGCAAGCTGGTAGGCCTTCTTGGTCCTTCCGGCTGTGGCAAAAGCACTGCCCTCAATCTCATTTGCGGGCTGGAAACGCCGACGGAGGGGCGCATCTTCTTCGATGAAGACGATGTCACCGACCTTCCAGCGGAAAACCGCGGCGTTGGCATGGTTTTTCAGAGTTACGCCCTCTACCCGCACCTGACCGTAAAGAAAAATATCATGTTCCCTCTTCAGAACTTGAAGGGCGAACAGAAAATGACGAAAGAACAGATGGAAGCCAAAGCTCTGGAAGCAGCGAAGATCGTTCAGATCGAGGAGCTGATGGACAGAAAACCGAGCGAGATGAGTGGCGGTCAGCAGCAACGTGTCGCCATTGCCCGCGCACTGGTCAAGATGCCGAGAGTACTTCTTCTGGATGAACCTCTTTCCAACCTGGATGCAAGACTTCGTATCCAGACCCGTGAAGAGATCAAGCGCATCCAGAATACAACGAAGATCACGACCGTGTTCGTTACTCATGACCAGGAAGAAGCCATGAGTATTTCCGACCTGATCGTAGTTATGAAGGACGGTGCCGTGCACCAGATTGGCAAGCCCCAGGAAGTCTATGATTCCCCGGTCAATATGTTTGTTGCGAAATTCCTCGGCACACCGCCGATCAATGTTTTTACCGGAAAGATCAAGGACGGAAAACTCCTTCTCGGAGAAGATACCATCCTGGGAAAAGACTATGTGAAAGATACCAAGGATCAGGACGTCTTCATCGGCATCCGTCCGGAAGGATTCCTGCTCCGTGAGGATAAAGAAAAAGACGGTAAACTCAACGGCAAAAACGGTGTATTCCATGCCGATCTTCTGGCCATCGAAGTCATGGGTAGAGACACAAGCGTGGTCTTCTCTCATGCTTCTTCCGAAATTGAAGGAACGAGATTACGTGCCATCGTCTCTTCGGATAACCAGATCGACCCGGAAAGCAAGAAAGTCGCCTTTGATGTGAATCCGAAGAAAGTCTTCGTATTCTCGAAAGAAACGCAGGAGCGTCTGCTATGAGCGTGCAGCAGGATACAAAATTGAAGCCGGTCCAGGCGAAGAGCAACGCGAAGTTTCTGAAGAGACTGAACGCTTTCAAAGCCTGGCTGTATCTTCTCCCGGCGCTGATCTTCCTCGGGATATTCATGGTATATCCCCTGATCGACGTGCTGGTCTATTCTTTTGAAGAAGGATACAATTCCGCGTCCCAGACCTCCTTCGGCACGGGCTGGTTCAACTACGCCTATGTCCTGCACGACCCGTATTTCCTGCAGGCCGTGAAGAATACGTTCATTATCGTAATCGTCACGGTGCCATTATCCACGCTTCTGGCGCTTCTTATTTCCCTGGCGCTCAACTCCATTAAGAAACTCAAGGAAGTCTTCCAGACGATCTTCTTCCTTCCCTACGTGACCAATACCCTGGCCGTCGGCCTGGTCTTCATGATCATGTTCAAGAAGACCCCGTACACGGATGGACTCATCAACATGATCCTCGCCATTTTCAAGACCGGTCCCATCGACTTTATTGACGGACCATACTGGGCGAAGATGTTCGTCATGTGTTTCTACACCATCTGGGTCGTACTGCCGTTTAAGGTCCTGATCCTGACCTCGGCTCTTGCTTCCGTGGATGAAGTCTACTACAAGGCCGCCAAGATCGACGGCACTTCCCGCTTCCGCCAGTTCACGCATATCACGCTTCCGATGATCTCACCCATGATCTTCTATCTCGTGATCACGGGCTTCATCGGTGCTTTTAAAGCCTATTCCGACGAGGTCGCCATCTTCGGCACCAACCTCAACTCCGCCGGCATGAATACCATCGTCGGCTACGTTTACGACATGCTTTACGGTGACTCGGGCGGATATCCGTCCTATGCCGCCGCAGCCGCGCTGATCCTCTTTGCCATCGTCTTTACGATCACGGTGGTCAATCTCCTGATCAGTAAAAAAACATCCATACGGTGAAAGGAGGCAGCTACATGAACGATTACGATCAGATCAGTAAGAAAGCCCGCACCGCAAGGATCGTCAGAAAGACTGTCACCTATGCCCTTCTGACCTTGTGGGGGATCATTGTCCTCTTCCCGTTCTACTGGATGATCCTTTCCTCCATCAAGAGTTACGGAAGCTATAACGCAGAATTCACGCCGAAATTCATCACCACTGAGCCGACGCTGCAGAACTATATCGATGCGTTTACCAAGGTAAACCTGGGAAGATATTTCCTTAACACCTTCCTCTTCACCGTGATCACCACCGCCCTCATGATGCTCGTCATCGTGTTCGCTGCTTTTGCCTTCTCGAGACTGCAGTTCCGCGGCAAAAACGTCGTCTTCACACTTTTCCTGTCCCTCATGATGATCCCGTCAGAACTGGTGATCATCACCAACTTCGTGACCATCACGAACTGGGGCCTAAGAAATACCTTCACGGGTCTGATCCTGCCGTCCGTTACCTCGGTGTTCTACATCTATCTTCTGAAAGAGAACTTCGAGCAGATCCCGGACGACCTCTATAAGGCCGCGAAAGTGGACGGCACCTCCGACATGAAATATCTTTTCAAAGTCATGGTGCCGATCTGTTCGCCGACCATCGTGACCGTCGTGATCCTCAAGGTCATCGAGTGCTGGAACGCCTACGTCTGGCCGCGCCTCATCACAGACGACCCGAAGTATTTCCTGGTCAGCAACGGCATCTCGGAGATCCGCGAGAACGGCTTCGGCCGGGAAAACATCCCTGCCATGATGGCTGCCGTGGTCGTCATCTCGATCCCGCTCATCATACTGTTCCTGATCTTCCATAAGAAGATCATGGCCGGCGTCAGCCGGGGAGGTACGAAGGGATGAAGCATTCTATGCCAAAAGCACTTTCCCATACCTTTTCCCGGATCCTTTCAGGTGCGCTTTCTTTTGTTCTTCTGTGCGTCCTGCTCCTCGGTCTTACGGCCTCACTTACCGCCTGCCATGGTTCGTCCGCGCTGGCGGCCTTCGACGTGCCGGACGAGTTCGATATGAATAAACAGTACGAGATCACCTTCTGGGCGAAGAACGACACCAACGTCACTCAGACGAAGGTCTACAGTAAAGCCGTGGAGGATTTTCAGAAACTCTACCCGAACATCCACGTGAATCTCCGATTCTACACGGACTACAACAAGATCTATAACGACGTCATCACCAATATCGCCACCGGCACGACACCGAATATCTGCATCACCTATCCGGACCACATCGCCACCTATATGACCGGCGATAATGTCGTCGTCCCCCTCGACGCCCTTTTTAAGGATAACAAGTACGGCCTGGGCGGAAGCGAAGTGCTTTTTGATTCGCCAAAACTGAGCGAGGTCGTGCCGCAGTTCCTGGAGGAATGCCGCATCGGAAACGAACACTATGCGATCCCTTTCATGCGGTCCACAGAAGCCTGCTACGTCAACAAAGATTTCGTCGAGAAGCTGGGTTACACACTTCCGGATATGCTGACCTGGGATTTTATCTGGGAAGTGTCCGAAGCTGCCACGAAGAAGAATCCGGACGGCACCTTCGCCATCAACGGGCAGAAGACCATGATCCCGTTCATCTATAAGTCCTCGGACAACATGATGATCCATATGCTTTTCCAGAAAGACGCCGGCTACTCGACACCTTCCGGCGAGATCAACATTTTTAACAACACGACGCAAGAACTCCTCGAAGAAATTGCAAAACATGCCGGCACGGGTGCTTTTTCCACATTCAAGATCAGCAGCTATCCGGCCAATTTCCTGAATGCCGGACAGTGCATCTTCGCCATCGACTCCACGGCCGGATCCACCTGGATGGGCACGAAAGCGCCGAATATCGATATCAGTAAGGACAAGCTCGTGGACTTCGAGACCGTGGTCTATCCGGTACCGCAGTTTGACACGTCCGACCCGAAAATGATCTCCCAGGGACCGTCCATCTGCCTGTTCAACAAAGAGGATAAGGGCGAAGTCCTGGCCAGCTGGCTGTTCGCCTCGTATCTGCTCAGTAACGACGTACAGATCGCCTATTCCGAGACGGAAGGCTATGTGCCCGTCACGACCAAGGCGCAGGAATCGGAAGCCTACCGGGAATACCTTGGCGGAAAGGATCTCGGCGATGATCTGCACTACAGCGTCAAGCTCGACGCCTGTGAGCTCCTGATCTCCCACATCTCCGACACCTTTGTGACACCGGTCTTTAACGGCTCCACTTCCCTTCGTAACGCCGCGGGCGAACTGATCGAGAACGTGACCAAGTCCGCAAGAAGAAAGCAGACCATCGATGCGGCCTACTACGAGAAACTCTACGCCGATACAACTTCACTCTACCGGCTTGACCAGATCGACAAGACCTCGGCCGTGAACATAAAAGATCTTGGTAAACTGCCAAATACTGCCGTGATTTTGCTGGTAAGTCTGGCTGTTTCATGGGTCCTGATTGGTGCATATGTAGTTTATCGCCAAATCCGCAAGAAAAAAGGATGAATCCTGCAAAAAATGTCTTATAATATGGCTGACCATGACGGAGGGTCGTGGTCAGTCCTTTTTTATTCGAAAAGAACAAAAGAATGGAGTGTATGATTATGAAGAAATGTATAGCATGTATCGCAACTCTTTCTCTGATCCTGGCCATGGCCGGATGTGACAGCAAGAAGGAGACTGAGAAGCAGTGGACTCCGCCGTCCGGCACAGCTACAGAAGAAGCACCGTCCGAGACAACTACTGCAGAAGAAACCACAACAGCAGAAGAGACAACCGAGGCTTCCTCTGAGGAGACCACAACTGCAGAAGAGACTTCCGCAGACGCTTCCGAGACGAAGGAAGCCGGTAAGGTCATGACTTACGCTGAGTACAACAACGCCGCTCTGGATTCCGAAGTGACCATCGAGGCTTTTGTTCAGGCGAAGCAGTCCTGGTGGGACAACAAGGCGACTGTTTATCTGCAGGACGAGTACGGCGCATATTTCGCCTACAACATGGCTTGCAGCGAAGAAGATTACGCCAAGCTGACAGAGGGCCAGAAGATCCGTGTAAACGGCTTCAAGTCCGAATGGTCCGGCGAAGTTGAGATCGTTGATGCAAAATTCGAGATCGTTGAAGGCACATGGGTAGCTCAGCCGGTTGACGTAACCAGCGAACTGGGTACAGAAGCACTCGTTGAGAAGCAGAACCAGAAAGTTTCCTTCACAGGCATGAAGGTAGAAGCTTCCAAGGATGCTGACGGCAAGGAAGTTGCTTACCTTTACAAGTACGACGGATCCGGTGCCGAGGGCGATGACCTCTACTTCCAGGTTTCCGTAAACGGCGCAACCTACACCTTCACCGTTGAGTCCTACCTCTGCGATAAGGATTCCGAAGTCTATAAGGCTGTAAAAGCACTGAAGGTCGGCGATACCGTAGATATGGAAGGTTTCCTCTACTGGTACGAGGGTGCAAACCCGCACATCACAAAGGTTACCGTAAAGTAATAAACGGACCTCTTAATTGGTAAATACAGGAAGGGCTTTCCCGTGTATCGCGGGAAAGCCCTTTTCATTCGGAAGAAAAATCAGCCTTCTTCTCTGTATTCGAAATCAAAAGTATCGATCCTTTCAGAAGGGTCGGAGAGATCGGAGCCGAAGTGCTGGAGCTGGAAGAGGAAGTCCTGTCCGGATGACCTTGGCACTACCGTGGCGATCTGGGAAGTAAGAAGGATCGAGAAAAGGATATCCAGTCCGATGACCAGAAGTCCCGCGTACAGCAGCGGCCGGAAGAAGATACATCCGATAAACAATAGGACCGCCATCACCAGCAGATAACGGAAGTACGCAAAAAACGTCAGAAGAAAACAAGCCAAAACACTTCTCATTCCTTTTTTCATGACACCCCTCCTACTCTTCTTTTTCCTGCACTTTGTGCAGGGCTTTATTCATATCCGAATTCGTTTTCTTTTCGGACTTGATCGTCAGCAGTACGCTTAAGATGAAGCAGACGGAAAAGCTGACCAGGAAGCCCGCCCAGCCGTCTACATTCGTGGTATGGAACCATTCAAATTTCCATACTGCAAAAGCCACCATCAGAAGTTCCATTCCAAACATGCAGATGATCCTTCCGCTTAGTTTCAGGGACTTGATCAGTACCTCGGACATAAAGATGAAACGGATCAGCGCCGTTGCAACCGCGACGACGAAGAACTGAAGAAGCGTCCATCTAGAGATCCCGCCCGGCATCTGAAAGATCGAGCTCATCTCCGCCTGCTCCCCCTGTACATCGGTCGGGAAAACAAACAGGATCACCATCACCGCGAACACCTGTGCGGCGAAAGCGAGAACGATGCAACGGATCGTTTCTTTTAATTCATGTTTCATCGTATCCATGTCCTACCTGATCCCCAGTCTCTCCCGTAAATTGTCCGCGTACATACGCGAGGCAATGATCTGTTCTCCATTATCCATCGTGATCCTGATCCGACGGTTGATATCCGTCCTAAGTGACTTGATATGCTTCAGGCACAGAAGGACGGACTTGCTGACACGAAAAAAGCCCGACGCAGACAGCTGCTGCTCGAGCTCATACATTTTCGAATCAGATTCGTATACTGCTTTTTCGGTGTAGACGAAGCATTTCCTCTCCATAGCTTCGAGGTAGAGAACATCACCCAGGTCAAGAAGGAATACTTCGCCGTCTTTCTTGACCGTCAGCTTGCTATCGAGGACGCGAATGAGGGACATTAATTTCTCCACCTCTGGCGTGATGGAAGGACATGTCACACTGATTTCGGTCTCCGGGTTGTCCGGGTTAATGTTGATCAAAATCTTCATCTGAACCTGCTCTTGGTAAGTATAGGAAAAAAGCGCTTGGAAAAGTGCTCGGTGAGAAGGATCAGAAATAGCGGAAACGCTACAGACTACTCCTTCTCGAGGCCTTCTTTCTTGAAAGCAACCAGGAAAAATCCCAATATCAAAATTGTGTTTGCCATCGTGATTAAAAACCCCTCTATATCCATCTTAACACTCTTTTTTGAAATTAACGCAAGATAAATCTGCTGTGTATAGAAAAATTTTGCAATTTTTTCAATCGTCGTGTTAAACTGCGCCATCATGGGCAGAAAAGAGACCACACACATGACCGGAACCGTCAGTCCCGTGGCCGCCATCTGGTTCTTCGAGATCACCCCGATCGCCGACCCCAGAAGCATGGAGATGAGAAAACCGAAAGCCATCAGGAAGAGGTAATCTCTCCACATGTCTCCGGAAAGTCCGCTGATCCGGCTCATCAGCGCCGCACCCAGCATACAGATGGAAAAATCGTACAGCCCCACACCCAGAAGATAGGATCCGGCACTGACATCACACATCCTAAGCGCACGAAGCGTACCCTTTTCTTTTTCCTCCGATATGATGGCACTCATCGACGAGATCGGCGCCATCGCCAGATACATGACACTGAATAGTTTCAGAAAATAGTATTCCGGCATATCCTCCATCTTCACGGTCAGCGTCATGATCACCGTAATGATCGGGAAGAGAACGAACTGGATCAGTACTGCCTTATTCTTTCTCGTATCCAGGATCTGTTTTCTAAAGATCGCCATTGCGTGATTCATACTTCTAATCTCCTTCCCGTCAATTCCATAAACACCGTCTCCAGATCCGGCTCCTTCGAGTGGATCGTCCGAACCATCCCGCTACGAAGAAGCGCCGCGATCTCCTCCGCACAATCTTTTCCGAAGGACCACTCCTTCTTCTTCCCGTCCGTGGTCACCACCTCGATCCGCTTCTGGTGGTCATACCTGAGGCACAGCTCCTGCGGCGCCCCCTCCTCCACGATCTTTCCCTCGTTCAGGAGCACCAGGCGGTCACAGAGCTTCTCCGCCTCCGTCATGTTGTGCGTCGTCAGGAAAATAATGCAGCCCGAGTTCTTTCTCCGAAGGATCATGTCGTGGATCTCCCTCGCCGTCTGCGGATCCAGTCCGCTCGTCGGCTCATCCAGAAAAAGCACTTTCGGCCGGGGGAGAAATGCGCGTGCGAGGCGGAGCCGTTCCTTCATGCCCTTCGAGTATTTCGAGACTTCTTTCTTCTCCGAACCGAGAAGTTTCACTTCATCGAGCACCTCCCGGATCTGCGCATCTTTCACACCGTAAATATCGGCAAACAGTTTCAGATTCTGATAACCGTTCAGTCTTTCGTAAAGGCCGAAATCGTCCATCATGATGCCGAACTGTTTCTTATCCTTTCCCCGTAGTTCCCGGACATTCTTCCCCATTACGAAAGCCCCTCCCCGGTCAAATTCCATCTGTCCCGTCAGAATACGGATCAATGTGGTCTTGCCTGCGCCGGAAGGTCCGAGAAGGCCGAATATCTCCCCCTCTTTTACCTCCATGGAAATATCGTGCAGGACTTCCTTTCCGTTAAAGCTTTTCGATAGGCCATCAGTTCGGATCATGTACTCTTTTCTCCTTTCCTCTTCGTGACAAGTGCTTTTCACTTATTTCTGAAAGGAGGATAGCAAAGGGAAAAAGGGCATACAATAGCGTACGACGCCTGTTGCCGGAAGCCCGACATAAGTTGCCGTATAAGCGACATGAAAATAGAAAGAGGGCACTTCTTCCGTGAACTGCTCACGTCTTAAAGTGCCCTCGCTGGTGCAAATCGAATTGTCTTTGTTCCGTCCCCTTTCGTCCGGATCCTGATAGGAACCCGGCCGTTATCCGATCGGGATCAGCTGCGGCGGACCCTGGTCCGGAGCCGGTGTCGGAGTCGGTGTCGGGGTAGCCTTATGGAACTGGCATTCCTGCGTCGGATTCAGATACGAATCGGCAATGAAATAATCCTCCATTACGGTTCCCGCTTCCTGGCAGTACTGGGTCGGCTTATAGCCGGAAGACGAACATACCGAAGCACGGACGATATTGTCCGGGATCTCAAACTTCGCTCCCGGAAGTTTCTTATGGATCCGCTGCATGACATAGTTCCAGATGAGCTGGGCGTTATTTCTGTCGCCCTTCGGGATCTCCGTGGTACGCAGACGGTTGTCGTATCCGTACCATACCGCCGCGGCATAATACGGTGTATATCCGCAGAACCACTTATCCACGTTATCATCGGTCGTACCGGTCTTACCGGCAACGGCGATGGATTCTCCATCCTCATTTTCGATCGGCAGGACCTTATTCTTGGCCGTACCATAGGTGATAACATCCTGAAGCATACTGGTCATCAGGAAGGTCGTATCCGGACGGTAAACGGTGTGCGACTTCACCTCATGCTCCAGGACAAGGTTGTTATTGCTGTCCAGGACCTTGGTGTACGCATATGGTTCCGTATACACTCCGCCGGCCGCAAAGGTGTTATACGCCGCCGCCATCTCCAGCGGAGACATACCTTTATTGAAACCACCGACGGCGGTAGACGGGTATTTCTCAGTCAGACGGTCGATCCCGACCTCGTTTAGGAACCAAAGGGCCATCTCCACGCCGACATCGTTCCACATGACCTTAACCGCAATGGTATTACGGGACGAAGCCACAGCCTGACGGATCGTCATTAAACCCTTATAGGAATTATCCGAGTTTTTCGGCCAGACAGCGTTCGGATTGGACGGATCCAGGTGGGACTCACTGTCATCGCAGCTCATGGACGGGGTGATCAGACGAAGTTCCAGTGCCGGTCCGTAAGCGATCAGCGGCTTGATGGAAGAACCCGGCTGACGATGGGCATCCACGGCACGGTTGGTACCGAGGTTTACGGTCTTTTCACCATAACCGCCCTGCATACCGGCAATCGCTCCGGTATCCACGTTGATGATGACCATACCGCCCTGCGGTTTCTCCGGATAGTCCTCCAGCGCCTCCGGATCCGTCTGGAAAAGATCTCTGTTCTTGAAGGCTTCATCCATGACGCTCTGGACATCCGCTTCCATGGTGGTGTAGATGTGGTAGCCACGATTATATACCGTCGTGGCCGCCAGTGAACGGCTGATGTTTCTCTTCTTCTGAAGATCGGAGATCACCTCGGAAACGGCATACTCCACGAAATAGGAATTGATCTTGGTCGCCGACGAATTCGTTACCGACTTAAAGACCAGCTCGGTATTCAGTGCATTGTCATACTCTTCCTGGGTGATATAGCCCAGTTCATACATCTTGTTGAGCACGATACGCATACGGCGCATCGCATTTCTTCTTCCCGACTCACGGAGCGGGTTATAGTAGGAAGGGCTCTTCGGAAGTCCCGCCAGAAAAGCACATTCCGCGAGGGAGAGTTCTTTTGCATTCTTGCCGAAATAGTTCTGGGCACCGGCCTCGATCCCGACGTAGTTATTACCCATCGGGGCAAGGTTGATATAAAGCTGCATGATCTCATCTTTACTGAGCTGCTGCTCCAGCGTCATGGCTGAGAACCACTCCTGAACTTTTCTCTGGGTGGACCGCTGGTCCTGACCGGAGATAAGCTTTACTGTCTGCTGTGTGATCGTGGAACCACCGTGGGAAGCCGTACCGCCGTTTGCCAGGGCAGAGAGCACGGCACTTCCGATTCGCTGTACGTCGATACCGGAGTGCTCGAGGAAACGCTCATCCTCGATGGCCATAATGGCTTCATCGATATAGGTATCCTTGACTTCCGTATAGGCAACATAAACACGGTCCACGTTCTCACTACCGGTAAGCTTCGCCAGAACGGTACCGTTTGCATCGTAAACAAACGACGTCTCCACGGTATCGGTCATGGTAATGTCCGTAATGGAAAGAGGTGTCGTGGTGGAAATATAGCCGATGAGCATACCACCGCCGAAACCGCCCACCAGGAAACCGACGCAAAGAAGAATGACCAGCGCGGTCTTCAGGATATCCATCACACCGTGGAACACTTCCATGTACCAGTGACGCTCATGCGCCGCTCTCGTAGGCTTACCGCTCAGACGGGAACGGAGTTCGTCGGCCAGCGCACTGTTTTCCGGCGCGATCGGTCTTGTGGAACGCTGCTCCGGATCACGGGCAGAGGTATCCTTCTCATAGGCCTGGGCACGTGTGTATCCCTGCGCACCGACTCCGGCAAGCGGCTGGCTATGCGCCTTCGTCGACTGCTCAGAGGAAGGATCTCTCACGACACGCTTCTTCTTATTCGGTGTACTACTGTTATTATTTTTCTTACCGGAAGGCTTGGGAGAGCCTGTCTGGTTTTGATTCTGCATATCTGCACCTTCAATATTCATTGTCGGGGACTTATAAAAATCCACGATAATAATACCAGTAATCCGAAGAATTGGAAAGAGAGAGACAGTTGCGCTATAATGTTGCTGAATCAAAAAGGGGCGGAAAATGGGTATCTTCGAAGAGAAAACTTATCAGGCAAAGTGCGGCGGTCTTTCAAACGAAGGACAGGGTGTCGCACGCGTCGAGAGCGACCGTGAAAAAGAGAACGGCCTGAAGGTTTTTGTGGACGATCTCCTTCCGGGAGAAGTTGCGAAGATACGTATCACTTCGAGGGAAAAGACCCTCGCCCACGGCGAGAAAGTCGAGATCCTCTCCCCTTCTCCCAGCCGCGTCACGCCCGTCTGCTCCGAGTTCACCCGTTGCGGGGGATGCCAGCTTCAGCATGCGGATTATGCCTGCCAGCTGAAGATGAAAGAAGACATGGTCCGTTCCTGTCTTCACCGGATCGGCCGGATCCCCATGGAAGATTTAAAGCAGCTCATGGAACCGATCCAGGGCGCCGCAGACCAGTTCTTTTACCGCAATAACGTACAATACCCCGTCGAATACAGCCACGCCAAGAAAAGCGTGAATATCGGGCTATACGAGAAGAAGAGCCATAAGATCGTCGAGCACGAGAAGTGCTATCTGGTCCACCCCTCCGCAGAGATCATCCGCGGCGTCGCCCAGATCTATTTCAGCGACCACTCCCGCGCCTCGATCGCCCGCTATCTCCGGCACCTGATCGTGCGTATCGGCCTTTTCAGCAAGGAGATGATGGTCATTCTGGTCTGCACCCGGCCCATCAAGCTGGACGCGGAGGAATTCGTCCATACCTGCGAGCTGGCGCTGTCACAGGCACAGATCGGCATGCATATCTCCAGTATCTGGACACAGGAAACAAAAGAGCATACCAGAAAAGGGGGCTCCGACTGCTGGACCAATGTCTGGGGCAAACCCTATATCCATGAATTTCTGGAACATCGTGTATTCCGGATCTCTCCGGACGCTTTCTTCCAGGTAAACAGCAAGCAGACCATTACCTTATATTCCAAGGTCAAGGAATATCTCCGCTACGACGGCGCCCTGCCGCGCCTTCTGGTGGACCTGTATTGCGGCACCGGCAGCATCGGCATCTTCTGCTCCAGCGTATGTCATCACCTGGTCGGCATCGAGTCGGTCGAGTCCGCCGTGATCGACGCCCGTGCCAATGCCTCCGCCAACTATCTGGAAAATGCCGAATTCTTCTGCGGCAAAGCAGAAGATTACGACTTCGGAGCCATGATGCCCAACGCCGTCGTCATCGATCCGCCCCGTAAAGGCTGCGATGAGAAGCTTCTTTCCCAGCTCCTCGCCCTGTCCCCCCAGAGGATCGTCTATGTATCCTGCAACCCCGCCACCCTCGCCCGCGACCTGAAGACCCTCTTTACCAAGAGCGCCGAGACACACGCACGCTATTCCATTAAGAAGATCTGCCCCGTGGACATGTTCCCGCAGACCACTCACGTAGAAACCGTCGTCCTTCTCGCAAGAGACAACTGAGCCCGCCGGCCGCGATGGGGTAGTGATACGCCGACCGCGATAGGGTAGTGATACGCTGCCATAAAGGATTCGGGGTGTCCGATCAAAGACAGCTGTAATCCACTGCCATAAGGGATCGGGGCGCGTCCGCTTGATGTAGAAGAAAGCCGCGGATAAGTCGGAAATGGGATTTTGCTTCAAAACGCATGAAAAATCAGTGCTTTTCGAGCAGGATTTCATGCGGAAACCGGGAAAGCCCTGATTTCGACTTATTTCGTCAAGAAAAGAATTCGAAATCGAGGGCAAAAGTCATGCGGATCAGGGGTTTTCGAGGAAAACGACTTATCTGGGGCTATGGGAAGCTTCGGACCTGAATGGGCATGTGTGTGCAAATCTTAAAAACCCTTTTTGGCACATACATTTCAGTCCTGTTTTCAGCCCGGATGTATGTTGGATTTTCAAAAACCTGTCGAAAAACTACATTTATCAAGAAAAGAATGCTCCAAAGGCTTCAAAATGTATGTTCAGAATCGATTTTTTGAAAAGTTAACACACATGCCTCCCCACCCGCCTTCTCCCGCCCGAAAAGCACTAGCCCTGACGCCCCCCACGCAAAAAGCGCTGCCTCAAAACGAGGCAGCGCCCTGTAATTGTTCAATCTTGCGCCCCTATCAGAACGTCACTTCGACCTCGTGCACCGCGCCGTCGCTGAAGATCGGTACGCGCACGCCCTCGATCGCCGCGCCGTCCACCTTGATGGACACGCCGTCCTTCGTTCTGCAGAAGCCCTCCGGCTTCGAAACCGTAATGTGGTACTGCGCCTTGCCGGATGTGACCATGATGTCCTCGGACGTATCCTCCGGACGCAGGATCGGTTCCACGATCAGGGCATCACTGGTGAAGTCCACACCAAAGCTGGTGAAGAGGCAAAGCAGGAGCCATGTGGATGTACCGGACAGCGTCGGTCCGATATTCTCGCCTGTCTCGGAGTTGTTGTACTGCGTGCAGAGACGCGGGTTGCCGCAGACTGTAAACGGTGAAGTCAGCGTGCGGTACGGCAGGATGCAGTCGATGACCCAGAACGCCGTTTTTGCCAGTCTCTCGGCCAGCGCCTTGTCGTTCACGGCCTTACTTGCCTTCAGCATCGCCGCAGCCGCCATCATGTTGGCGTGCTTGAAGATACCGCCGTTCTCACGGTCACCTTGATAATAGAGCGCAACGTCGATCTTCGGCGCGATCTGCGGATAATCTACACCCGTGCAGAGACGGAAGCCGAAAGGCGTCTTCAGGTTCTTGTCGAGGCTGTCGAGCATCGTGCTGATCTGCTCCTCGGAAGCACAGTCCGCCAAAACCGCCCAGCTGAAGGAGTTAAGGAAGTATGTGCCCTCCTTGCCTTCTTCGATTACGAGGCCGTCGCCCTTGGCGCCCAGATAATGCAGATCCGGCTTATTCTTCCGGTTGAAAAGCACTCTGGCGAAGAAGTCGTTCTTCCATGCATGTTCGTTGATGCGGGTCTTCAGGTCAGCGGAAACGCCTTCCAGATAGGAAGCGTAGCTCTCGTCACCGCAGTGACGGAACATGCCGATCGCCGCATCCACAGCTACCTTCAGGAGGCATCCGTTCATGACAGACTCGCTGAATTCCGATTCAAAAGGAACTGTTCCGTATTCTATGCCGGAAGCCGCCAGCTGTTCCTTGTAGGCTTCGATCTTCTTGCTTCCCTCGATGTAATCCGGGTCAACGCGGAGACAGTCATTCCAGTCTGCCTTATCGATGAGCGGGATGCCGTGCGCACCGACGGAGATATTGCAGGAATAGGTAAATACTGCCTTGATGGTATCGAGGATCGAGCGTGTCGCGCCCTCTTCCCCGGCTACCGGCAGTTCTTCCTTTAGGAAGTCGTAGTCGCCGGTCAGGCTGATGAAGCGGTCCAGCGCCTGAAGCAGCCACAGCGCGTCATCGGACCAGTGGCCCGGCTCCTTGCCCTTCCAGTAGAAGTTATGGTTGGCATATCCTTCACGGTAGATATTTGCGGTCCACTCACGCAGGAGCTTCTTCACGAATTCCACTTCGCCCATGCCTGCGAAATAGTACATGGAAGCGAAGATATCCTGGATCTCACGGAAGCCGATCTCACGGTAGCCCTTCTGGGTCCAGTCGAGAGAACGGGAAACGAAGGTCTGATAGAATACCTGGAACGGCAGGTTGTTGTTTACGTAAGCCTCGAAGTTCTTGTCACTGTGCTTGATCTTCATGTAAGAAGCATACTTCTTGGTAAAGGAGATGACCTTATCCAGGCAGGACGGCAGTGCGGAGGCATCGGAGAAACGGGCGATCAGGGCCTCGAGTTCTTCCTTCATGGTGATGTCTTCCTTGTAGTCCGGATTAACGCAATCCGAAGACAGGCAGGTAAAGTTGTCGATCTGCACCTTGGATCCGGCAGCAACAGAGAACGGAGCGGATACCGCGAAGAATCCAGGTCCTTTTCTCGAATGCGAATTGGAGAGCACTGCCGCGAACTGTGGGTTCTCCAGGGAACCTGCGCCGACGAAATCGGCGTATCTGGCGCAGAACTGATCCGGGAAGACAACCTTGTCGCCCTCGTGGACCATCAATGTGTTGTAACGGATATTGCCCTTCGTCCACTTCGGATTCGGGTTAAAGGAGATCGCGCGAATCTCGTCGTTATCGCCATAGAATACTTCGGACTGGGCAACGACCGTCGAGAAGATAACGTCTTCACGAAGCGCGTGCACTTCCTGTGTACCGAACATACCTGTGTATACGATACGGAGATGACGGTTCTTGCTGCCGTTGTTAGAAATCTCGATGAGCTGCGCCTCGGTGGCAACCGGCAGACCCTTTTCCTGCGGCACGATAAAGATCGTACGGCGCACGGTCAGTCCATCCTTCAAGGTGTACTCGATTACGGTACGGTTCTGCGCATGACGGCAGACTGCCTTCTCTACGGAATCCTGCTTGGCGGAACCGGAATAGAAGATAACTTTGCCGTTCTCCACCAGATAGAACTGACGGTTGGCCGGGAAGCCGTTCTGCTCCGGCAGGTAGTCCCAGCGGGTAGCCAGAACCTGTGTATCCGCGTGGGAGCGGAAGCAGCCGCCGCCAAGACGGTCAATAGCGCTCTTCGGTGTGCTCTGGAGCGGATGGTCGAAACCGATCCGGTTACCGATCAGGAGATTCGTGTAGTAGTGCGGACCAGGAGCCGGGGAAGCCAGATCGCAGATCAGCTCACCGCCCTCGTCGAGTTTGCCGCCCCACTCGGAAGCATACTCGATGATCGGAGAAGCTACGGCAAGGATCTTCTTGCCTTCCTCTTCTTCGGTGATGTCACCGACTTTGCCGTCCTCCTCGAGGAAAAGGCTGTACTTTCCATCCTTCTTGCTGATCAGGATAGAATATTTATTCTGGGCGCAAGCGCTCACATATTCACAGATCTCATCCTGTGCCAGAAGTGCGGCACAAACCGGTGCCGGGAACGGAAGTCCGGAAACACCGAACACCACTCCTCCGTTAAGCATGGAAACATACTGCGCGGCGACTTCGCCGGAAGCAGCTGCGTCTTTAAATCTCTGTTTCAAGACCTCCGATGCGGGAGCTATAACTCCTCTTGCTCTCTCATTTCGTAATGCCATAGGAACCTCCTGTCCGCCGCGCCATGACGTTCGCGACGTCAAACTATATTCATTAAATATCTTATCATGAATTTCTGTTCTTTTATCATAAAAAACAGAAAGCCTGTCCGGGCAGAAACGCCACGAACAGGTCCGTTATACACGCCATGAGCATACACCCCCCCATAAACGAATATAAGAAAGCTCATGTGCGTGGGAATTCCCCTTCCGCTACCCGATTGTGTACCGACTAGATCCTCTGATGCTGCCTGCATCCCTCCACCCGGATCCGCGAAATCACCAACCCCAAAAGGTGATTTGGCGGAATCGTCCACAATCGATGTTCACGAACCGTCCGAGATAAAGCATATGACCTGCCTGCCGAGTTCGTTACCGGCATCGAATTTACACGCGGCGTCTCCCTTCGTGTCAAAAAGGAAGATCCGTGTAGGCAGCGCCTCCTTCTTCCCGGCTTCTGCCTTAAATGCGTAGGTCTCCACATCGGATCCCAACGGAAAATCACGCATCCCTGTGCAAATCACTGGTACCGGCATCGTCCCTGCACTCCCTTGAGTAACTCCTGTTTCCGCATGGATCAAATCGATTACGTTCTGTCTCCTCAAACAGGCGCCGGATTTGATCATGTTTCTGTAGCAGAAAGTGCGCGGGGTCGGCCTCCGGCCGCGTCATATGTCTTTGCTAACGGAACCATCGCCTGCTGCCAAAATCGTCCTCACATACAACAGGCGATGGGGAATAATCTTGTTGGCTCTATCAGCCCATCACGATCTCGACTTTATGTGTCGAACCCTTCTCGAAGACCGGTACGAGGTTGCCCTCCGCCTTCTCTCCGTCAATAGTCATAGAGGCTACGCCCTTCTGAACCTTGTTCGGATTCTTCACGGAAATCTCGATCGTCGCTCCGCGGAATACTCGTGTCACCTTGTACTCCTCCCAGTCAGACGGGATACACGGATCGATGCGCAGGCCGTCGAAGTCCGGCTTTACGCCGAGGATCGCCTGCGAGATGGCTACGAAGTTCCAGGCCGCTGTGCCTGTAAGCCAGGAGTTCTTCGCTTCACCCATACGGCCGGCGTCTTTACCCGCGATCATCTGCGAGTATACGTACGGCTCATTTCTATGGATCTCACTGATAGCTTCTCTATAAGCCGGGCAGATCTTCTTATACAGGCTGAAAGCTCTGTCGCCACGTCCGATCACGGTCTCCGCGATCATGATCCACGGATTGTTGTGGCAGAAGATACCGGCATTCTCTTTGTATCCCGGCGGATAAGAAGAACACTCACCGAGATTGCTGTAATATGTCTGGAAAGCAGGCTGCTGGATCACGATACCATGCTCGCACTCGAGGATATCGCGGACAGAGTTCAAAGCTTTCTCAGCACGGCCGTCTTCCACACCGATACCGGCCATTACGCAATAGCCCTGGGACTCGATGAAGATCTGGCCTTCTTTGCATTCCTTAGATCCGACTTTGTTGCCGAAAGCATCGTAAGCACGGAGGAACCAGTCACCGTCATAACCGTTCTCGAGAACAGCCTGACGCATATCGTCGATTTCTTTCTGTGCTTTTGCCGCGTCCTCAGCCATGCCCTTTCTCTTATAGATCTCTACAAGATCCGGTCCGATGGCAACAAACATGCCGGCGATGAGTACGGACTCGGCAACACGGCCGTCTGCTGTACCGAATGTCTGGAAAGATTCACCCGGTGTGGTGGAGTGGCAGTTCAGGTTCAGGCAGTCGTTCCAGTCTGCGCGGCCGATCAGCGGCAGATTGTGCGGACCCTTGTTGTTGACTACGTGATAGAAAGATGCAGTCAGGTGCTCAAGAAGCGTGCCTGTGTCATCCCAGTTGCAGTCGTAAGCGGTAGGCTCATCGAGGATAGAGAAATCACCTGTCTCCTTGATGTAAGCGGCAGTACCTGCGATCAGCCAGAGCGGGTCATCGTTGAAGCCGCCGCCGATGTCGTTGTTACCCTTCTTGGTAAGGGGCTGGTACTGGTGATAGCATCCGCCGTCACGGAACTGTGTCGCAGCGATGTCGAGGATCCTTTCACGCGCACGCTCCGGGATCTGGTGTACAAATCCGAGGAGGTCCTGGGAAGAATCGCGGAAACCGAGTCCACGGCCTACGCCGGACTCGAAGTAAGAAGCCGAACGGCTCATGTTGAAGGTAACCATGCACTGGTAAGGATTCCAGATGTTGACCATGCGGGCGGTTTTTTCGTCCTTCATGTCTACTGTATACAGAGACAGGAGACGATCCCAGTTCTCGGCAAGTGCTTTCATCGCGGCATCGACCTGATCGTCGGTTGCGAACTGAGCCATCATAGCTTCAGCCGGCTTCTTGTTGATGACGTGCGGAGCTTCCCACTTCTCTTCAACAGGGAGCTCGCAGTAGCCGAGGATGAAGATGAAAGACTTCTTCTCGCCCGGGGCGAGGGTAACGTTGATCTGGTGGCTGGCGCACGGCTGCCATCCGTCTGCAACGGAGTTTGTCGCCTGACCGGCTTCCACGGCCTGCGGTGCGTCGAAACCGTTGTACATGCCGAGGAAAGATTCCAGGCTGGAATCGAAACCGTCAACGGCTGTATTTACGGAGAAGAATGCATAGTGGTTTCTTCTCTCACGGTACTCGGTCTTGTGGTAGATTGCGGAACCCTTGATCTCAACCTGGCCTGTGGAATAGTTACGCTGGAAGTTCAGCATATCGTCGGATGCATCCCAGAGGCACCACTCACGGAGGGAGAAGAGCTTGAGATCCTTAGTCTCGGAAGACTTGTTCTCGAGGATCACACGGTTGATCTCGCCCTTATATCCGAGAGGCACGAACATCAGAAGCTCGGCAGATACGCCGTTCTTCTCACCGGTGATACGGGAATAGCCGAGGCCGTGACGGCACTCGTACTTGTCAAGCTGTGTCTTGCACGGCTTGAAGCCCGGATTCCAGATGGTGTCGCCATCCTTGATGTAGTAGTAACGTCCGCCGTCGTCTACAGGGATGTTGTTGTAACGGTAACGCGTGATTCTTCTCAATCTCGCGTCCTTATAGAAGTTGTAGCCGCCGGCTGTATTGGAAACAAGTCCGAAGAAATCTTCCGAGCCGAGATAGTTGATCCACGGGTAGGGTGTCTTCGGGGTTTCGATCACATATTCGCGTGTTGCATCATCAAAATGTCCGAATTGCATAGTATGGTGCCTCCTCACAAGTATAGTCAAGTACCATAATCATACACCATAAAGCACTCAAAAAGAACGTTTCGCCCTCATGTTTTTTGTGAAAAAACCCATATTTTTCAGTGCATTGGGGCAAAAAGCAACCGTTTCCGAACTCGAAAACGGTTTCGCATATTTCGGTATTTCCGCCGTTTTTCCGACGTTTTAGGTCAATCCGAATAATTCTTCCAGTCCGATGGTAAACTGCTGCTTCACTTCATCCATCGTCGCAATCTCTCCGGAAAGGTACGCCTGAAGCAGGATCTCGATCTCCCGGAACGCATATGTGCTCTCTTCCGTATCCACGGATACCTTGATCCTCTCGGCTACCGGAACAAGTACGGCGTAGGGGTTCTGTCCGCCGAGAAAATCACTGATGAAGAACGGATCTGCAGCACACTTCTTCATTACGGTCTCACTGTTTACGAACATGCCGGCAAGTGCCATATTCTCCATGTTTGCCTCATCCAAGGTGAGCGCGCGGAGGATCTTCGCCGCCGTGGCCTTCATGTCGCAGGTGGAAGCCGGCATCAGCCAGACTCCGTCATCGTAGGCCGCCTCCGGTGCCGGAAGGATCGCCCATCCGGTGATCTCCGGTTCCAGCGTGGTCTCACTGGTTTCATCCGTTCCGTCTGTTTCGGAACCCGAGGTCTCACTCTTCGTCTCATCCGGAACATTGTTGATCCCGACGGTCTCTTCCGTGGTCTTTTCCTCGTGTCCCGGAACATAGCCGATCACTTCCTTCGCACGAAGGAGCGATCCGAAAAACATCACGGTATTTCCTTCATTTAAGCACTGCTGCCAATCCTGGGAACCGTATTCGGCATTAAATGTCAGGCTCTCCGCCATCAGGACTTCTTCAATATGGAAATACTTGTTGAAATCTTTACCGATGACGACTTTCCCGTCTTTGATCCACTTTCCCGTGTGGGATGCCCAGTACGTGTAGCGGATATCGGATATCCCGGCCAGAAGCTTGACGTTTCCTTCCGAATTCAGATTCACGTCCTGCGCGGATTCCAGAATATTATCCCAGCTCTCCAGATACCGCATCACATCATTCGGCTCGTCACTTCCGAAAGCTTTATACGCCAGAGAACGGTTATACAGGATCGCGGACGGGGCAAGGGAATAGCTCAGTCCTTTTACCACATGATCAGCATTACGTGACGCTTCATATGTGTAGGGGAACTGATCCTCGAGTTCCTCGGAACGGATGCCGAGTAAGGATATATCCAATGTCTTTTTACTGTAGGAATAGTCCTGCAGATGATCCTTATCGCACATGAAAAGATCCGGAGTCTTCTCCCCGCTCTTCAGGGCTTCGTCCAGTTTCTTATAGTAATCGTCTTTCTCAACAAATACGAATTCAAATTCTGTGTCCGGAAGATACTGCTTCATCAGATCCTTGAATTCTGCGTCGTATCCGTAGATCAGGATCGGATCCTCTGACTCGTCTTCCACCTTCGTGACTTCCGTAGTCTCCGAGGTTGCCTTCGTCTCTACCGTTTCTTTCGTCGTTTCCTTCGTTGTTTCCGAAGTCGCCGCCGGTGTCGTCTCCGTCGACGGGGAGGTCTCCGTTTCAGTCGGATCTGCCTTCTTGCAGGCACAAAGAGAACCCAGAACGGAAACACATAGCAGCATGCTTACGATCTTTCTCCCCTTCATGTTCTCTTATCCTCCCAAACACATTCGCTATGGATAAAGTTTATCGCAATACCACGTATCTTTCAACAAAAGTGACGATTCGCTTCGTAAGATACCCTTTAATATAAGAATTGACAAAGGGGTCTTTTCATAATAAAATTTCTCTTGTCTGAATTCAGACTGATCCGGGGCATTAGCGCAGTTGGGAGCGCATCACACTGGCAGTGTGGGGGTCAGGGGTTCAAGTCCCCTATGCTCCACCAGATCACGATCGAAGGATCGGGAAAAGAAAGAGAGCGGATATCAGATCCGCTCTCTTTTTATTTTTTCTCTTCTTCCTCCGGTTCTTCTTTCGGTTCCGGGACCGGGCCCAGTACCATATCGGCGAAGTTGATCGGAAGACCTATAGTCGGCACTCTTACCTGTCCGGCCTTCTGCTTTCCGGGCACCAGGGTGATGCCCAGCTTCGGAAGGATAAACGAGAGTGTCATATCTGCGGAAACCGCGCCAGGATCAGACTCTCCGGTATTACAGTCAACCCCGGTCGGGATATCGATGGAGATCACCCGTGCACCGCGGGCATGACCGGCTTCGATCTTTGCCGTGATCGCACACAGTCCCGGCGGAAGCGGACGGGAGTATTCATAGCCCGTACCGATGATGCCGTCCACGATCACACACGGCATACCCGGTTCCTGCTCATGGATCATTCGGGAGATCCCGCCCTGCCAGATCGCAGGATCAAATTCAGACGCAGGGCGGATCGGCACACCGAAGCTCTCTGCTGTTTCACGGTTCGTCTTTACGGCTGCGGTATGGGCATCGTTCGGGAAGCAGTCCCAGATCGTCACCTTATAGCCCCAGGCTTTCAGGATCCTCGCGGCAACATAGGAATCACCGCCGTTCATGCCTTTCCCGGCAAATAAATGTATGGGCGTGGTCGTAGCTCCGGCCATGACGACACAGGCATTCGCCACCGCCAGTCCGGCGTGCTCCATTAGGATCGCCACGGACAGCTGGTATTTCGTTGCCGCCACGCGGTCAACTTCCCGCTGCTCTTCCCGGGTCAGCGTCTTTCTCACCCGACGGACCGGTTCATACGGCTCCTTCGGAGGAGGCGGGTTCAATATGCTCTTTTGCGGCCAAAACGGACTTTCATTCTTTCTCATAACCCTATTCCGCCCTTACTGTTTTTTCCATTGTATCATTTCATTTCCGAAATGGTCGAGTGCTTTTACCACGGGAATGGATAAAAATGCGATCACTGCACCCGCTGTGGAACTGGCGGCAAGAAGCCACGGCAGGTAGGTAACGATATAGACTGTCCTTGTCACGAAGAGCGCCACCAGGATCTGCCCGAAGGCATGCATGGCCGCGCCGCCGATGGACACACCGAATATGGATACCTTCTGCATCTTTGAAAGGAGAAACATACTGCACCAAGCCGCCACGCCGCCGACCAGCGAGAAGGAAAAACCGACGATATTGCCGCCGAAAGCAAGAAGCAGAAGCGACCTGAGAAGTGCGACAGCCAGCGCCTCACCGGGTCCGACGCAATACAGGGTCACCAGAATGGCGATGTTGGCAAGTCCCAGTTTCCAGCCCGGTATAGGAAGGATCCCCTGGGGCAGGAGCCATGCTTCCAGGATACTCAGGACCAGCGCGAGCGAGAGCATCAGCGCCGTCTTTGTCAGCTGCGATGTCGTGACAAAGTGTGCCTTTCCGTCTCTTCCCTGATTGGAAAGAGAGCGCTGTTCCGTATTCGTTTTTCCGCTACCGTCACGCTTACTCATTTTGCTACCGCATCCACTTCCCCGGATTCCGTTTCTCCGCCGACGATCTGTACCACCAGACGGTTCGGCAGGCATACCGCTCCGTCCCCAACTTTTCTGAGTACACCTGCTTTAACGCAGATCTGGTCTTCACAGGGGCTTTCTTTCACATAGACTTCTTCGGACGAAATATAGATCACGATGCTGCCGGACTCACCCACGATGGTGTATTCCGCTGGATCGGAAAAACGCTCCATCTTTGCTTCAAGGATCACCTGTCCATCCTGCGTGATCCGTACCAGGCGCTCTTTTTTCGCATCGGATCTTCCTTTCAGGAAAACGCCGGCAAGGAAAACGGCGCAGAATACCACGATCACCAGGATGATCACCAGATCCCCCGGCAGAAAGCGGAAACGTCTTTCCGGTCTTGTCCTCTTTGTTTCAGAAGTCTCGGATCGTCCGGCCATCACTTGCTGTTACGCGCTCCTTCCATTCTTTCGTTACCCATATCGTACCATCTTCCGTAACAAGGATACACGCGATCCCCTTTCCGGAAGCATATTCTTTCGCTTTTTCCGTTCCCATGGCGAAAAGCGCTGTAGACAGTATGTCTCCCTGCGCCCCGTCTTCCGTGATCACGGTTGCCGACAGAAGATCCGTCTGCACCGGTCTTCCGGTCTTCGTGTCCATGATGTGTCCGTAGCGTACTCCGTCCACATCCAGATATCTTTCGTAGGCGCCGCTTGTGATCACGCTCATGGGCGAAGTATCGCCGGATGAGGGGATCTTCACTTTCACGGCCAGAGAAGACGGATCCAGCGGATCGATGACCCCGATGGTCAGTGATCCTCCTTTATCCCAGGCGCAGATATTCCCGCCGAGATCCAGTATGACCCGGCTGACGTTATGCTCCCGGATACGGCGCATGAGGGTATCGCCGATGCACCCTTTTGCCGCGCCGCCAAGGTCGACGATCGTGTCGGGATCCACATAGGCCTGATTCCCGGAAAGAAGGTGGATGCCTTTATAGTCCACGTGGGAGAGGGCTTCTCCGATCTCTTTTTCGTCCGGGACTTTCTTCTCTCCTTCACTTCCGAATCCCCAGAGTGTCATCAGGGGACCGACTGTCGGATCGAAGATCCCGTCCGTATCTTCCGCATACTGTACGACCTTTGAAAGAAGCGCATAGGTCTCTTCGGAAAGGGTCACCGGAGATCCTTCCGAGGAATGGTTCAGACGGTCGGTCTCACTTCCTTCGATCGTTACGGAATACCGGTCTTCCAGTTCACGAAGGAGAGCTGTGGCCTCTTTCATGGCCGGCTCCGCCTCCTGTCCGGTGATCGAGATCCGGACATAAGTATCCAGGGCGAAGAGATCCTCGGTCTTCGTGACCTCCTTCTTTGCACAGGCAGCAAAAAAAGAAAGACCCAGCACACAGCAGAGCACGATAGCCGGAACAAGTGCTTTTGTTTTGTTTTTCCGATCCATCTTCCTGTCTCCTGTTCTTTCCGGATAAAGGGATCCGTTTGGGGCGGACCGCCTTATGATCTTCCATAGTTTCCGGTTATTTCTGAACGGCCTCGAGCAGGGCCTCGACTTCTTCTTTCGTTTTTGCCGTCATCAGGCTGTTCTTGATCTCCGCTGTTCCCGGGATGCCGTGAAGATAGAAGGCGATCTGGGCACGCATTTCCTTGATCCCGGTCGATTCCCCGAGAAGGTCGCAGAGTCCTTCCAGATGGCGCCTTATCACCGTCACACGCTCCTCCTTAGACGGACGGGGCGGTACGTCCTCCGATCCGCCTTCCAGTGCACTTCGGATCTCCGAGAATACCCACGGATTTCCCTGCGCCGCACGGCCCACCATAATGCCGTCGGCCCCGGTCTCTTCCAGCATGGAGACCGCCGATGCGCCATCCTTCACATCTCCGTTTCCCCAGAGCGGGATCCCGGTATCGGCGATGGCCGTCTTCGTCTCCCTGATCACATTCCAGTCAGCCCGCCCGTGATACATCTGCGTCTGCGTCCTCGCATGGATCGCAAGGCCTGCTGCCCCCGCCTGCACACACATTTTCGCAAATCCCGGTGCATTGATATGTTCCTCATCCCAGCCGGACCGAAACTTCACCGTCACCGGCTTTCCGTACTGTTCTGCGGCGCGCACACTCGCCCGTATGATCTTCTCCGCCTGTGGAAGGTCCTTCATGAGCGCGGACCCGGAACCGGTCTTCACGACTTTACTGACCGGGCAGCCCATGTTGATATCGATGATGTCCACATCAGCAAGCCTCGGATCTTCCAGAATAAAAGGAATCGCATAGGAAAAGTCCTCCGGGTCAAATCCGAAAAGCTGGATCGCCGTCTTTCCTTCATGCTCCGGGTCGATCTTGAGATAGCGCATGCTCCGTTCCACCGATTCCTTGAACCGGATGCCTCTGGCGGATACCAGCTCCGTCACGCCCAGTGCCGAACCGTATCCGGAAGCGATCGTCCGGAATACACAGGTACTCGTCCCGGCCATCGGCGCAAGCGCGATATTCCAGGGGATCAGGGCCTTACCTATAGAGATTGGATGCAAGTGCTTTTTCATAAGAAGATGATACCATAAACATTTATACCAAATTCACGGAATTTTAACTGATTCGCAAGCGTTTTTAATTGTATTTTCCGTTCGGAAAATGTAATATCTAACATAGCAATCGAAGACAATCGATTTTGTCGGAAAGGAGAGAATCATGCCATCACGTATTTCGCGCCGTGAACTGAAGGTTTTGGACTGGATCTACATGCATGTCCGCTGTAAGCCGTTCGATAAGATCATGCCGTTTCTCTCTTTGACGGGAAACTTCGGCATCATATGGTTTGCCGCCGCGGCGACCTTCTATTTTTCCAGCCTGAACGATGAAGTTGCTTTCTGCATCCTTTTGGCTCTTGCCTGCAGTCTTCTGTTTGTGAACCTGATCCTGAAGCGTGTCACGAAGCGTCCGCGTCCGTATGAGGTACGCGGTGAAGAGCGCCAGATCCTGATCAAGGAACCGAAGGATTTTTCCTTCCCTTCCGGTCACACGTTCTCTTCCTTCGCTGCTGCCACCACGATCGTCCACTTCTCACCGAAGCTGGGCATCGCCGCTCTGGTCTATGCCGCAGGGATCGCGTTCTCCAGACTTTATCTGTATGTGCATTACATCTCGGATGTTTTGACCAGCGCGATCTTCGGAGTAGCGACAGGCATTTTCGTCAGCTACCTTTACACGAAGGGCATCATCGTTTTCTGATCCGTACCTTGATTTCACGGTGATCCGCCGGATTTTCCCGGCGGATCATTTTTTTGCGTTTTTATCCATCTTTTTCCTGCAATCCTTGCAGTAACCGAATACTTCGACCTTATGCCCGACTACCATGAAATCCGAATCCTTCGTGTGAAGCGCATGTTCCGATTCAAAAGGACACTCTTCGAGTTCGGTCCTCTTCTTGCAGGTAATGCAGATCGCATAGTGGTGGTGTCCGGATGAAGCCGGCGCATAGATGCTCTCCGTACTGTCGGAAAGGATCGTTTTTGTCACCAGCTTTTCTTTTTCAAAAGCTTCGAGGGCGCGGTATACGCTGGAGAGCCAGATCGCGCCGGAATTGCTACCGGATACGGAAGCGTCTTCTTTGGTAAGTTTGCCGGATGAGAAGTTCACGGCCCGCTGCGCGATCTCTCTTGCCGTCAGCGGACAATCCGCCTCATGAAGGATCTTCCATACGGTTTCTCTTGTCCTGGTTTTCCGGATAGAAGAAGGGAATTCCATAAGAATCAGACACCTCCTTCTTTTTCCGCCGGTGCCTCGCTTGAAGGCGCGGCAGAGGAGGATTTCGATCCGCCCTTACCGGCACGGGTCCGAAGGCCGCCGATGCCACGGAGCAGAAGGAAGAATCCCACGGAGATCAGCACGATCGTGCCGCCCGGTTTCAGTCCCATATAGAAGGACAGGATCAGTCCGCTCAGGGTGGAGAGGATCGCCACGAATGCGGCCCAGAGCACCGTGGTCTTATAGCTTCGGGCAATGCCCATGGCCGCCGCGACCGGTACCACCATTAAAGAGGAGATGATCAGCGCGCCGACCGTTCTGGCCGCGATCGAGATCGTCACGGCCGTCAAGATAGTAAAGATCGCGTTCACAATGCCCACCGGAACACCGGCGATAGCCGCCGCCTGCTCATCAAAAGAAATGAAGAACAGTTCTTTATATAAAAGGATAAAGGCCAGAAGCACGACTACGGAAAGGATCACCACCATCTTTGTCTCCCAGGAGCTGATCGCGACGATGGAACCGAAGAGAAAGCTGTTAAAGTCGGCAGAGCTCTTCACGAAGCCGGAAAGGACGCCGGCCAGGCCGATCCCTGTGGACAGCACGATGGCCACCGCCATTTCAGAGTGATTGCCCAGTTTCTTCCGGATCCCTTCGATGGCAAATGCCGCCACAATGCAGGCCGCCATGGCGCCGACGACCGGATTCAATCCGAGGAGAAGTCCCAGAGCCACACCGGCCAGAGACGAATGGGAAAGCGCGTCCCCGATGAGCGACAGGCGCTTGTGGACCATGACCGTACCCAGGCAGGCCACCAGGACCGCGAGGAGTGCACCGACCAGCAGTGCCCTCTGCATATATGTGTATTGCAGGAAATCCGGCATTTACTTTCCCTCCATTTCCTCGTGTTCGTGATGATCGTGATCATGCACATGCCCGTGACCGTGTTCGCAGTTGGCGCAGTGGATATGCTCCGCATTGCCGTGGGCGTGGCTGTGTGCGTGCGCATGAACAATGGCCGCCTGAGGAAGTGCCTCTTCCCGGCACGCGCCCTCGGAAAGGCAGAGCACCTTGTTCGCGTAAGCGCCCACTTTTTCGATATCGTGTGTGACCATCACGATGGTCACCTTCTTTTTCATGTTGAGATCATGAAGGATCTGAAGGAGCTTGTCCACCGATTCGGCGTCCACGCCCACCGTCGGTTCATCCAGGATCAGCACTTCCGGATCCGACGCCAGGACACGCGCCAGCATGACACGCTGCTGCTGTCCGCCGGAAAGCTCCCCGATCAGGGCCTTTCTCTTCTCCTCCATCTCCACGGAGGCCAGCGCCTCCAGCACCTTCTGCCGGTGGGCTTTCCCCGGGAAACGTCCGAATCCGATCCTCTTATACTGGCTGCTCATGACGATCTCTTCGCAAGTCGCCGGGAAAGAAGCAGCCTTGCTTCCGCCGTTCTGCGGCAGATATCCGATATTGGTCTTGGAGATCGACACCAGTTTCTTCCCGTCCACACGGATCTCTCCGGACGTCGGCTTCAGCACGCCCAGAAGAAGTTTGACCATCGTACTCTTACCCACTCCGTTGTCGCCGATCACGACAGCAAAGTCACCTTTCTCGACCGAGAAGGTGACATGCTCCAGCACACTTTCCTGTGTGTATCCGAAAGATACGTCATTTACTTCAATGACTTTTTCCATACCCCGCTCCTGTTCTTCCATCAGGCGAGCGCCTGTTTTAATGCCTCCAGATTATCCCGCATCACGGAAAAATAATCTCTTCCCGCATCGATATCCGCCTGTGACAGTGCATCCAGCGGCGAGAGCGCCTGCGTCGTGCAGCCGGTCTCCTCCGCGATGGTCTTCGCAACCTTCGGGTTCACCAGTTCTTCGAAGAAGACACACTTCACTTCATATTTTTCCACCAGGTCGATGATCTCCCGCATTCTCGCCGCATCCGGCTCCGAGTCCGCCGAGACACCCTCGATGCCGATCTGCTCCAGTCCGTATTCTTTACAAAGATAGCCGTAAGCTTCATGCGCCACGACGATATGCTTTCCTTCTTTTCCCGCCATTTCCGTAGAAAAAGCACTGTCCAATCTGTCGCATTCTTCTTTGGCGGCGGTATAGTTTCTGTCATAGTCGGAAGCGTGATCGGGATCGATCTTCTTCAGTGCTTCCGCGATGTTCTTCATTTCCAGATCCGCGTTCTTCGGGGACAGCCAAACATGCGGGTCAAATTCACCGTGGTGATGTTCTTCCTCGTGATCCTCGTCGTGATCCTCTTCCGAAAGCCGGATCAGCTCTACTCCCGTACTTGCTTCGAGCACAGTCAGGTTCTTATTCTGCACGCTCTTGAGCACATCTTCCGCCCAGGCTTCCATGCCTGCACCGTTATACACGAAGAGGTCCGCCTCTTCGAACTTCATCATGTCACGGGTGGATGGCTCCCATGCATGAGGCTCCGTTCCCGCCGGTACCATCATGGACACGGATACATACTCCCCGCCGATACGCTTGACGAAATCATACATCGGGTAGATCGACGCAAGGACCTTCACCTTTCCTTCCGCCTCCTTGCCAAAGCCCTTCGCCTTGCAGCCCGGAAGGATCAAAGCTCCCCCAAGCATCAGTGCGGCGGTGGCAAAAGCCATCAGTCTTGTTCTCATTTTGCATGTGTGTTTCATGTCATACTCCAACTCATTCCTTGTTGCGATTGCGAATGATTCGCAATTGCGTTTAGGAGTATACACCGAAAACAGACCACGCGCAAGTGCTTTTCGCGAAGGCGCGGCACGGGCGTGTCAATCCGGAAGAAACCCTTAAGCGGCATATGAAAATTCCCTGCATGTTGCTGTAGGACATTCCTTACAGCAGCAAAACAGGGAATTTAAATTCTCACTTAGTTTTCAGATCCGCGGATCAGTTGTAAATGACGTTGTAGTCGCCGCTCTCGATGGCTGCGGTCAGCTCATCCTGCATCTTGGTCAGCGCGATGTTCTTCTTCTGTGTCTCATCTGCGTCTGCCAAACCAACGAAATACATAACGTGATATCCGAACTGTGTCTTGACAAGGCCGGTGTCGCCCTCTTTGTGATCAGCGAAACACCAGTCTTCAAACTCTTGCACCATCTGGCCCAGGGATACGGTGTATTCCGAAGCCTCGCCGACATCGCCGGCTGTCTTAGCCTCTTCGGCTCTGGTCTTCAGATCATCCAGTGTCGTGATGGAAGCAAGCATCGCCTCCGCCTTGGTCTTCGCCTCGTTCTGCTTATCCTCCGGCAGTTCCTCACGGGTAGAAAGATCGATCGTCGGATACAAAACATGATATACGGTCGGGAGTTTATCCTCGCCCTCGGCAAACTGATACTCTTCCACATAGGTCTTCTGGGCAAGGTTCGCCAGTTCATAACGCTGCAGCGCCGCGCGGAGCTGTTCTGTGTTTGCGCTGTGGCCGTAATAGGACTGCAGATACTCATCCAGTGTCATGTTATACGCCTTGGCGCTCTCTGTTGCATCAGCGATCTGCTTGTCGATATCCGCAAGGACCTCATCCGACAGCTTCAGGTTCTTCTTCGCGGCATATTCCGTCAGGAAGACTTCACCCTGAAGATCGGTCTCGACTGTCTGACGGAGATAATCACGGATCGTCATGTCATCGGAGATCTGATAATCAAGGTTAATGAAGTTCGCCGCTGTCATCATTTCCGGATTGGACATAACGGAACTCATTACACCGATATATTCATTTGCATAGTAGAAATTGAAATCGAATTCCTTGTAGGAAACACCGTGGACCGTGACCTTCTTGTTCATCTCGGCGATCGCTGCAGCATCGTAATTCTCCTCAAATGTCATTCGAAGATCATAGCTCTCGGTTGCAGCCGGTGTTGTGTCACCGGTATCGCTTCCACTCGTAGCCGGAGCAGCGGAACTGCTGGTCACATTCGGATCGATGGAAAGGCTGATGCCTGTATCCGAGACACTTGCGCTTGTTTCATCTGTCTTCTTGCATCCTGCTCCGAGCGCGCCGGCCATGACCATAGCAGCAAGCAGAACTGCAAATATTTTCTTTGTTTTCATGTTCTCTTTCCTTTCAATCTGACTGATTCCTCCCACTCCGTATCCTGTGTTCACAGAAGGCGTGGTTTCAGTCTTTTTACAGTAACAGGGGAATTATATCACGAAAAATCTTTCAGGTCGATATAGATCGGACAGTGATCCGACCCCATGACATCCGACAGCATCTCCGATTCGGAGATAAGATCCTTATGGGCATCGTCCACGAAGAAGTAATCGATACGCCAGCCCACGTTCCTGTCTCTGGCAAAAGTCTTGTAGGACCACCAGGTGTACTTCTCCGTCACATCCGGATACAGCATACGGAAACTGTCCACCAGCCCCGCCTCAGCAAAGTGATCCATATACACTCTCTCCTCCGGAAGGAATCCGGAGATCTTGCTGTTAGCCTTCGGATTCGAAAGATCGATCTCCTTATGAGCCGTATTCACATCCCCGCACACCAGGACCATCCGTCCCTCGGCCATCTGTTTCTTTACTTTCTCCAGGAAACAATCGTAGAAGCGGAGTTTGAATTCCACTCTCTCCGGTCCCTGCCCGCCGTTCGGAAAATAAATGTTGTAGAGGATGAAATCCCCGAAATCCAGTTCGATGGTGCGTCCCTCATGGTCAAACTCATCGGTGCCGAGACCGTATGAGACAGATACAGGTTCTTTCTTCGTATAAACGGCAGTCCCGGAATAGCCCTTCCGCTCCGCCGAGGAAAAATAACTCTTATAGCCGGGAATACTGATCAGGCTCTCGTCAAGCTGATCCACGGAGGCTTTGGTCTCCTGGATACACAGGATCTGCGGATCCATCTCCTTCACCGTTTCGAGAAAACCTTTCTTCGCTACCGCTCTAAGTCCATTTACATTCCAGCTAATTAACCGCATATTAACATTTCCTCGTTATTTCGTTTATCTTTCTTGTGTATTATATCAAACAAATACGAGATTTATGCGCTATAATCGAATTATAGACTCATAAAAGAGGGAGGTATCGGGAGATGGACAAGAAGAAAGTCCTTATGGTATTCACGGGAGGAAATATCTCCACCCGTCTTTCAAGAAAAGCACTGGAGCTGGGCACCGCGCCGTATGCTGTACTGGATGCGGCAGGAAAATTCGGAAAGGATTTCTCTATAATCGAGCCGGTGGATGTCTGCTCGGAGAACTTCACTCCCCCCATGTATAAAGTGCTTTTTGATACGATCAAGAAGACTCTGGACAAGGGTGATTACGGCTGCGTACTGATCGCGCACGGCACCAATACAATGGCATATACCGCCCAGCTGGCACAGCTTCTTCTGTCCGGTTATGAGATTCCGATCGTCTTTTTCGGAAGCAAGATCGCTCCGACCGAAGAGGGGTCCGACGCCGTGACTAATCTGAAAGCGGCATACGCGCTGGCCATGGAAGTAGATAAGGGGATCTACGTTGTCGGCCAGGCAGCGGACGGCAAGATCTATGTACACTATGCCGCGTACCTGATGAGCGCCAACAGAAAGACCGATGACTATGCAAGCTACAAGAACCGTGTCGCCGGTAAGATCTCCGGCAAGAAGTTCGTAAAGGACGAAAGTGTCGAGGCACCGAAGGAATCTGCCAATGCCATGAAGAATCTTCGTGCGCTCAGCAAGCTCTCCGCGCTGCCGGCAAACGACACCATCCTCACGATCGATGCGCCGTTGTGCGTCAACTACGCCAACTTCAGCATCGCCCGCTCGGATTTCAAGTATGTCCTTCAGAAACTGCACTATGACGGCACCGTCAATACGCTTTCCGAAGATAATCCTTATTCGATCTTCTATCTGAAGAATGCCTGCGACCATTATGACAAACAGGTATTCGTCGCACCGATTGACAGCACCAAGGAACAAAGTCCGGCGACCAAGGCGATCCTGGGCGCGAAGATCAAGCCGCTCTACGACATGCCTTTCGAAGCGGCATGGGCCTACCTGATGCTCTCCACCTGGCTCGGAAAGCTGGTCAAAGTCTGACCGGGAACCTCCAATAAGAAACGGAGTATCACGCAAAGAACAAATCGGAACCCCGGTCGCGATCCGCGGCCGGGGTTCTTCTCTTTTCAAATCTGTTAACAATTTTATTCATAGAAAGGAAAAAGCTACCTTCAAGGTAGCTTCGAACTTATTATGAATCAACTGTGCATGTGGACGGAAAGCTAAAAAACCTTAACAAACTCAATGTGGTTCCCCCGATTAGTTTTCCTAACTGAAGCCTTTGTCGTGCTTCATGAGTTTATTATAACTTTCCTTAACGCGAAAGAAATAGTAAATCTGTAAACGCCAATCTAATAAAAGTGAAGACCACTTCATATTTGCACACAATTTTGTCACAATTTGAAGAAATAGTGCTTTTTTGTCATTTGACAAATCACAATTCAGTCGATTTCCGCCGTGCTGACTCCGAAAAAGGGAAAATCACTTTTTTGCGCAAGAGGGTACAAAAAGTGTACCGATGTCTTCTCCCTCGAGGATCTCTTCCAGGATCTGGGACTGGGAACCTTCGGCGATGACTCCGGCGATCCCGTGCTCCATCAGCATATGCATCGCCAGAATCTTGGTCTGCATACCGCCTGTACCCAGTGCGGAACCGGCTCCGCCGGCACCCTGGATCAGGGCGTCGTCCACTTCCGTGACGATAGAGATACGCTTGGCATCCGGATTCTCACGGGGATTGGAATCATAAACTGCATCGATATCCGACAGGATGATCAGAAGATCTGCATCGACCACTCTGGCTACCAGTGCGGAAAGTGTATCGTTATCACCGAAAGTACCGGCATGCGGCATCTCGGCTGTAGAAACGGTATCGTTCTCGTTTACGATCGGAAGGATGCCCTTCTCAAGCAGCGCTTCCATGGTATTGGAAATATTCGCACGCGTGATCGGGTCGTCGATGCCGTCCTTCGTCAGGAGGATCTGGGCCACGACACGGGAATACTCGGCAAAACAGCGGCTGTATACGTTCATAAGTTCGCACTGTCCGACAGCGGCTACGGCCTGCTTGTCACGCATCTCCTGCGGTCGCTCGGGAAGATCGAGACATCCGACACCCACTCCGATTGCGCCCGATGTAACCAGAACGACTTCCCGTCCGGAATTCATCAGATCAGCAATGGCACGGGCAAGACGGTCCATATTACGCATATTCATGCGGCCATTCTCGTAGGTGATGGTGGACGTGCCGACTTTTACGACGATACGCTTCGCCTCCGAGACCAAGTTACGACCCAGTTTCTCTTCTTCACTCATGCTTGATGCAACCTTTCGACTTTCGTGCTTCTTAAAACTTCATGTAAAAGGGGTGTAAAAATCTTACACGCATGCCTGTTTACAGTACTCAATAGAATAATCCCATCTTTGCAAAAATGCAAGAAACTTTACTTCATACTGTAATTGACACTATATATATATCAACATATAATGACACCGAAATATGTTTGGAGACGGGGAAAATCAGGGTATGGACGAGAAGAAAGAAGGAAGAACGTACACTTCCAAACTGGAAGACAAGACAGGCAGTTCTCACATCATCGAGATCATGCACATCAACAAGAGTTTCGGCGAGAACCACGTTCTCAAAGACATCACCTTCTACATCCGGAATAACGAATTCGTTACCCTCCTGGGTCCGTCCGGCTGCGGAAAATCCACGACGCTTCGTATCCTGGCCGGATTTGAGACCGCTGATTCAGGCGAAGTGGAATTCGAAGGCGAAGACCTCCTCTCCGTTCCCGCACACAAACGCCATATCAACACGGTATTCCAGCGCTATGCGCTTTTCCCGCATCTGAATGTATTCGATAACGTCGCCTTCGGCCTCAAGCTCAAGAAGCGCCCGAAGGACGAGATCAAGAGCCGTGTGCACGAAGCCCTCAAGACAGTCGGCCTTTCCGGCTACGAGAAGCGCTGGGTAGACCAGCTTTCCGGCGGCCAGATGCAGCGTGTCGCCATCGCGAGAGCCATCATCAACCAGCCGAGAGTCCTGCTTCTGGACGAGCCGCTGGGTGCCCTCGACCTGAAGATGAGAAAAGAAATGCAGATCGAGCTGAAGGAGATGCAAAGAGAACTGGGCATCACCTTCGTGTATGTCACCCACGATCAGGAAGAGGCCCTCACCATGTCCGACACCATCATCGTCATGAAGGACGGCGTCATCCAGCAGATCGGAACCCCGATCGATATCTATAACGAACCGAAGAATGCCTATGTTGCCGATTTTATCGGTGAATCCAATATCATCCCTGGCACCATGAAAAAGAACGAGGAAGTCACGATCCTCGGCAAGACCTTCACCTGTGTCGACCCGCTCTTCCCTGAGTTCACGGAAGGGAAAGAAAATCCGGTCGACGTCGTGATCCGCCCGGAAGATATCTATGTAAAAGAAGAAGGCCCGGACTACGTCAACGGCACTGTTACCTCCATCGTCTTTAAAGGCGTGCACTATGAGATCCTTGTCGAGGACGACACCGGCAACGAGTGGATGATCCACGATGTCGATCCGGTCAAGGAAGGCCAGCGTATCGGCATGACCGTCGATCCGGATGATATCCACATCATGCGTAAATCCGAATTTTCACCGGATGCTCCGGGTGCGGCGGATAAGAACGCCGACGCCGCGGAAAATGAATCTGAAGAATAAGGAGGCCGGCACTTACCCATGACAGAAGTACACCCTCCTGAATCTTTCGTTCCGGATCCGGCGCTTTCCACGGAGCGCAAGCGGACACATCTTCCCGCGACCTTCTGGTTTACAGGGCTGATGTTTCTTCTTGCTTCGATCCTCGGTTTCGTCCCGTCCCTGATCCTGACGGTACAGTATGCCGAGCACGGCACCTATTCTTATCTGAAACTGCTCACTGATACGACTTTCAGCCTGAAGACCCGTTCCCATCACGTGGCGCTGGACTTCGGTCCTGCACGGATATTCCTGATCCTTTCTATCGTCACACCGATCCTGGGCCTGATCATCAGTACCTTCTCCCCGATCCTCAAAAAGCGCCTGGGCAGACGCCTACCGCCGCTCTTTACGGCGATCCTGGCTCTTGAAGGCCTCGCGGTCTGCGCGATATCCCAGTCCAATCTCATTTCCGACGCCGAGAGAACAGCGGCCGGGATGAACTCCCAGAGCCTCCATTTCTCCCAGAACATCGTGGGTAATCTTCTCTTTATCGTCCTGATGCTGGCTGCCGCCTCTTCTATCGTGGAAATGATCGGTCTTCGTGCGCACCTCCGCACTCTGGCCTATCCGTATTTTCTCTGGCTCATCATCTTCACGATCCTGCCTCTCGGACTGATCTTCTTCCGCGCTTTCTTCGCGAAAGTAGACGGATCGTATCACTTCACCCTGGACGGATTCCGCGTACTGACAGTAAACCGTACCGTATCCGCCCGTTTCTACGGACAGACCCTGCACCTGCAGGAATACTTCTCCGTATTCCTCCGAAGCCTCGACTATGCCGTCTGGACCACCATCGGGTGCCTGCTTCTGGGCTATCCTCTGGCCTACGCGCTGGCAAGAAGGACCAAGCGGAAGCATCTGAATTCTTCCATGCTTCTCTTCTTCTTCGTGCTCCCCATGTGGATCAACACCATGCTCAGGACTTACGCATGGCGTGCGTTCTTCAGCCAGAACGGCGTGCTCAACAGTTTCCTGATGAGTATCGGCCTGATCTCGGAGCCGGTGCTTTTCCTGAAGAATGAACTGATCTCGGACATCATCATCAAGATCGTCCTGATCAATGACTTCCTGCCGTTCCTGCTGCTTCCGGTCTACTCCGTCCTCGTTAAGATGGACGACAACATCGCACAGGCGGCGCATGACCTTGGCGCCAACGGCAGGCAGGCCTTCTGGAAGGTCATCTTCCCGCTGTCCCTTCCGGGCGTCGTATCCGGCATCCAGATGGTATTTATGCCGGCGCTCACCTTCTACATGATCCCGGACATCATCAGTGAAGGCAGCATCACTACGATCGGAAACACGGTCCAGTCTTTCATCCTGAACGAGAGTTCCTCGTACCAGCAGGCCGGAAACGTCCTGTCGCTGCTGCTTCTGGTATTCGTCCTGATCACTATGGGACTTCTCCGGAACCAGGACAAGGATTTCGGTGACAACGGAGGAGGTATGGTGCTATGAATCAGAGAAAACTCGGCCGCTCCATCCGCGGCGTGATCCCGAATATCTATATCGGACTGGTATTCTTCTTCCTGTATCTGCCGATCATCGTGCTGATCGTCTTTTCCTTCAACAAGGTACCGAAGTCCTTCGTATGGGGTGGTTTCTCACTGACCCACTATGCTTCGCTGTTTCAGGGCACGGATGGCGGTGAACTTCTGTCCTCGCTTCTGACCACGCTAAAGATCGCCGCGATCGCTTCGGTCGTCTCGACCCTGATCGCCGTCCTCGCCTGCTTGGGCTTAAGCTACTTCAACAAGAAGATCCAGTCTCTCACCATGAACGTGACCTATATCCCGAACGTCATGCCGGAACTGGTCACCGGTATTTCCTTCATGCTCCTGTTCGCTTTTCTGGGGATCCAGAAAGGACAGTTCACACTGCTTCTTTCCCACATCGCCTTCTGCGTGCCTTTCGCCGTACTGTCGATCTCCCCGAAGCTGAAACAGCTTGACAGAAACATCGCCGAAGCGGCCCAGGATCTCGGCGCGACCCAGTTCCAGACCATCACGCTGGTCATCATCCCGGAACTTCTCCCAGGAATCCTGTCTTCACTGCTTCTGACCTTTACGCTGTCCGTCGACGACTACCTGGTCAGTAACTTTAACGTGGACAGCACCATCCAGACTCTCCCCATGAAGATCTACTCCATGGCCAAATTCGGCGTCAATCCGAAGATGAATGCACTGACGACCATCATGTTCGTCACGATCTTCCTGCTGCTGCTTCTGGCCAACATCAAGGAGTTCAGAAAATCGAAGGAATCTAAGAAGAAGAAATCGTGAATGCAATATCGCACTCACTGGATCACAGGATCTTCGAAAGACCCGGGATCTTTTTCAGCGCAAAAGCCACCAAAAGCGAGATAAGGAATACCCCCGCGGCCACGACGAAAACGAACCAGAGCCCGATGTCATACGGATTAAAGAGTTTCTTCATGACAAGGATCTTTAGAGGGATCATGTGAATGAGGTAGATCCCGAAGGAGTGTTTGTCGATAAAGCCGAGAATACGCCCAAGCTTCTTCCCTCCCGTGCCAATCGAACGGATCAGACCGAAAACACCCACCGCACCGATCACCGTAGCAAGGAAAGAATAGTCGTTGACGATCTCTTTGAGCTGTACCATATCTTTATTGAGATACACAAACGTCGATACACCCATGCCGGCAAGAAAAACGACCACCAGCACAGAAAAGCCCACCAGGCCCCTTTTTCCGCAGAAATCCGGTTCTCCTGCTGTCATCGCCCGTCCCAGGAAAAGATAGAGCGGATAGATCGTTGCAACCGGAATATAAAATCCGAAACTCATGTCGAAGATACTTTCCAGAAGCGGCTTGACCGACAGGAAGAGCACCATGACCCCCACTGCGATCCACACCGTCTTTCTGTCCACACTCCGGCATGCACCGTGAAAGATCGGCATAAGCAGATACAAGGCGATCATGGTGTAAAGATACCACATGTGATTCCATAAGCCCTGCCCCGTAAGAAGCGATTTCAGAAACTCCGGGACCGTCTTACTGTCCCATGCCGAGAACCCGAACGCCAGATCTATGCCCTTCATGACCGCCGCAAACAGCACCAGTGCCGCCACCATACGCGGGATATATTTCCGGAATACTTTCCGGTACGTGATCTCCCGCACCGGATCCAGAAGCAGCGCCCCCGTCACCATAACAAAACACGGAACCGCCCAGAACATTAGATTTCTGATCAGGACCGTGATCTTATACTGAATCGTACCTGCCGTGCCTAAAGAAAAACATGCGAAAAACGTATGCAGGATCACCACCGCCATACAGGCGGCAGCGCGGATATTCGACAGTCTCTGATCCCGCTCCTTCATATCAGTTGAACCTGTAATAGTCGGCATACATCCACGTACCGGACTTGCCGTAGTGGAACTTCCATCCGTCACGTCCCGGCCTCGTCTGCTCAAACTCCGGATCGAAGACGTAGGTCGTGCCTTCCATATCGATCTCCACCCATGAATGCGGGGACAGACCGCCGTTACGGTTCTTCACGTACCCCACGATCTGATGGGAATCATAGCCCAGCGCCTGTGTCATCTCGTAGAAAGTTGCCGCGTAAACATAACAGTTTCCCGAATGCGTCGTGAATCCAAGATGCGCTAGATATCTCGTACCGTACTCGTGATTCAGGCTGCTTCTGACATACGTGATACTCACCGACCAGTCGTACGCCTTTCTGATATCCCAGCCCACCTTATCCAGCATGGCACAGGCCTCCGGAAAACGTTCTCTCACATAACCGGTGGAAAAGAAGATCTCATAGCTGTCACACAGGGCACGGAACTCCGGAAGGATACAGAACTGCTCCAGCACTTCCTCCCGCGTCATTTCTTTACTGTTCAGTTTTCCGACCCAGAAAAGCATACCGTCCACATCCGGCGTTCTATCCAGGATGGTCTGGTAACAGGTCGAAACAAACTCTTCGTTGATCGTATCCTTCGCTTTGAATTCCTCACTATCGAAGAAGTACTTCGCGACCTCCAGGCCGCCTCTTCTCTTATTGAGCAGCTCGCCGATCCAGTATTCCTGACCGGCGGTTTCGTACCGCCTTCCCAGACAGTTCGTATATAATCTCGCTACAAAAGCACTGATCTTCGGGTATTTGTCGCGAAGCCTTGTGGAGGTGAAGCTTCCCTGTGCGATTCCGCAAGAACTGCAGATATTCCCGAACTCCTCGGAGCCGAGGATACAGGAGAGCACATAATCCCTCGAAGCGCCCTTCTCGATCACTCCGTCCCAGTATCCGATCTCCGGATCCGTTCCTTCACGGTCAAGAAGCGCCCGGTAAAGGATCCCGATATAGTCTTTATCACCGATCTTTCTCTTGGAGAATTCCTCGCCACGGAAGAAATTGACCGCCAGCTGTGCGCCATCGATCCCGCCGCTTCTCGCCGTATCGCACCAGAACTTTACCTCTTCGGAAGAGCCCTCTCGTCCCAGCGCCTCAGAATAAAGCCGTCCCACCAGTTCTTCCAGCGGATCCGCCTTCTTGCCATCCGGCTCTCCGGCCAGCACGTTTCCCCACATTCCGAGGATCACCACGAACGTGGTAAAAACACTGATCAATCTTCTTCCCAGCTGTCGTCTCATAAATATCCTCCTTGCGGGATATCAGTAGAAGAGTCCGTCATCACCAATACAACCGTCATTCGGGTCGTTGGTCTCCTTCGTCTTCTTTGTCGCTTTCTTCGTCGTTTCCTCCGGCGTCGGCGTGATCTCCTGCTGACCGTTCAGAAGCAGCACCGTCTTCCCCTCGAAGATGACCAGCTCTCCTTCCGTGATGTCGCGCATGATGAAATGTTTGATGTCATCACTGGTAGTGCCATCCTCATAGATGATCCGGATATCGTATTCCTTATTTTCTTCGACCTTGAAAAAAGCATCGCGGGTCTCTTTGTCTGCAAATGCCGCATCCACAAGGTTCTCCGGACCGAAGTCCGCCTCGCCGCTCTCTTTTACATATATACCCGTAATGGTAAGTCCCGTAGAATTCTTGACCGGGAAAGTGACCTTGTAGTCCTCTTTATTCCCCAGTACCTGACTTTCCTCAACTGTCGTTTCCGTTGTTGTCTCGCTATCTTTTCCTGCATCCGAAGATTCTTCCGATGCGCCTTCTGCCAGGATCCCCTGACCGGATTCCAATAAAGCTTCGGTAACCGCTTCCGTCGTTTCTGAAACAGTTGTCTCCGCAACTGTTGTAGTCGTGGTGGCTGTATCCGCGTCCTTCCCCGAGGAACTGCATCCGCCGGCCAGTATCAACGAAAAAATCAGAAGAGCAGAACAAACTCTCTTCATAAATCTCCCCCTGTAAAAACAAGTTCAATTAGCCTAAAACCATTGAAATTATTATACCATCGGTCATATCTCAAGGCAAATTAAGGAAATGCAACGTAGTTCTTTTCCGATTGTGATATAATGGGGGCGTATTTTTGCGTCAAAGCCGGAACCACAAGTCGGGCGATCTATCCAGGATCCCCTTGTTTCAGGCATTACGCTGACTTTTGACTTTTGAGGAGGGTCTTTAAGTGAAAAACCGTTTCCATCTTTCCCGTCGTATTTCTTCGCTGGCACTGACCGCTGTCATGGCTTCTTCCGTCGTCTTCAGTACGGCCTGTGATTCGCGAAAAGAACTGATCATTTATAACTGGGGTGAATATATCGCAGAAGATACGATCACGAAGTTTGAAAAAGCCTATCCGAAGTACAAGGTTGTCTACCGTACCTTCGAGGACAATGAGACCATGTACCCGACCCTCAATAACTCCTATGACGTCATCGTTCCGTCTGAATATATGGTTGCCCGTCTTCTCCGTGAAGACCGCATCCAGGAACTGGACTGGGCGAAGCTCCCGAACGTAACGAAGTATATGGATCCGATGTTCCGCACCGTGAAGTACACGCAGGACAGCGAGATCTCTGATCTTATGCTGGAATACGCCGTTCCGTATCTCTACTGCACCGTCGGTCTCGTTTACGATGCCAACCGCGTTGAGATCCCGGAAGGCACCACCGATCCGAAAGAGATCTGGGGAGTGCTTTTTGATGAGCAGTATAAGAATCAGATCGGTATGTATAAGAGCATGCGTGAGTCCATCGGTGTCGCCCTGAACTATTGCGGCTACAGCATTAACACCCTGGACGCTTCAGAACTCGAAGCTGCCAAGCAGGTCCTTCTCGACCAGAAGAGCAAGATCTCTCCTTCCCTTGGTATCGATAACCTCAAAGACAAGATGGCCAGCGGCGAACTGGCTGCTTCCGTCGCCTGGTCCGGTGACCATATCGTTATTCTGGATCGTATCGAGGAGCTCGGAAAGAGCGATGATATCGATATGCAGTTTATCCTGCCGAGCGGTTCCAACTGGTCCGTCGACATGATGTGCATCCCCACCAACGCGAAGAACGTGGACGGCGCGCACGATTTCATCAACTATATGTACGATCCGGATATCGCCCTGGCCAACTGCGAATACGTCGGTTACTCCACACCGAACACCGCTGCCCGCGACATGCTCGATCCGGAAGTTTCCGGAAATCTCAGCTATTACCCGGATGCCACAACGTTCGCCTCTCTGGAAGTGTACTACTCCTCCGCGGAATACGAAGAGAAGTACACCGAGATCTGGAACACCGTCGGTGCCTCTTCCTGATCCCGTAAAAGCCCGGACAGCATCCCTTTTCACTCTCTGATCCCATTAGAACAGAAGCGGACAAGCGGAGATAAGTGACTATGCGATTTGAACCCATTGAAAAACAAAACGGGCAGGATAACTCGATCCTCTTCTATCTGCGTTCTTCTCTGATCCCGGTCTTTGCCGACCTGATCATCAGCTGCTGTGTGGGATCCCTTTATTACTTCTGCGACATGACCAGCCGGATCGGAAGAGCCGTCGGCCTTCTGGCATTCGGCTTCTGGGCCATCTCCTTCGTCGGTTTTTCCGCCGCACTCGTCGCCCGCATCAGCACTCTGGTCTTCGTCACCCGCTACCGTCTCTACGGCCAGATCTACGGATTTCTCCCTTCCCACAGAAGGATCGAGATCTCCCTTACTGAGATCAAGGACATCGAAGTCCGCGCCACCATCGGCACCAACGTCTTCCGCTACGCCCACCTCATCCTTCACCCGTATAACGGCAAGAAGGTCAAACTCCGGTACATCCGGAACGCCGAAGAACTCGCCAATAAGATCCTTAAACTTCAGAGCGACCTCATCCGTGAACAGGGAAACGAACCCTTGAAAAAATAAAACAGGCATAAAAAGAGGGTTGTCTCATTGTTGTGAGACAACCCTTTCTTATCTGGATAAAACTATCGGTCCGGATCTTACTTCTCGTAAGGCTTGATCGTCTGGATCGTGCCGTCCTCGTTGTACTTGAGCTCCGTGTACTTCACGCAGCGGCGGTGATTGATGCCGTTACTGAGCTCGCAGTCATGATAGAACAGATACCACTTACCCTGATACTCCACGATGGAGTGGTGTGTCGTCCAGCCGATGACCGGCTCCATGATACGTCCTCTGTATGTGAAAGGACCGTCCGGGTTCTCAGATGTCGCATATACGAGATAGTGTGTCGTACCTGTGGAGTAGGAAAGGTAATACAGACCGTTATACTTATGCATCCACGGACCTTCGAAATATCTTCTGTCCTCATCCTCGGCAAGAAGCGGGTTGCCGTTCTCGTCCAGGATCTCCAGGTGCTTCGGCTCAGTCTTGAAAGACTTCATGTCCTCATTGAGCTCGGCGAACATCGGTCCAAGTGCCTTATCTTTTCCAACCGGACGCGGTGTGTTCTCATCGAACTTACCTGTCTGCCACATCTCGAGCTGACCGCCCCAAAGTCCGCCGTAGTAAATGTAAGAACGTCCGTCGTCATCTACGAGTACAGCCGGGTCAATGGAGTAAGAACCTTCGATATAGTTATCTTCCGGAGCAAAAGGACCTTCCGGCTTATCACTGACAGCGACACCGATACGGAAGATGCCGTCTTTGTCACGGGCCGGGAAATAAAGATAATACTTTCCATTCTTAAAAGCACAGTCCGGAGCCCACATCTGCTTGCTGACCCACGGGATATTCTTCATGTGAAGTGCTTCACCGTTATCCACACAATCCGCATCCAGATTATCCAGAGACAGGATATGGTAGTCTTCCATTCTGTACTCATCACCATCGTCATTATCCTCGCCATCGTGCGGGATATCGTGAGACGGGTAAACATAGATCTTACCGTTGAAAACATGCGCAGAAGGATCTGCCGTAAAAATGTGGGTAACTAAAGGGGTTCTCTCTTTCATTCGTGTGACTCACTTTCGTTTTTTCTAAAATATCTTACATATATTATCACAATTAGGCTTCGCCTTCATCCGCTTCGTCTTCTTTTTTCTTTTTCTTTCCAAAAGAACTGGCAAGGAACATTCCTGCACCCAGAACACCTGTGATAAAGAACGGAGTAGAATTGAACCGCAATCCGGTCGGAGCAACGATAGCTCCTCTGTTATGGTATACAACAGTCAGGCTGTTATTCTGACCACCAACATAGCCGTTTACCATCGGAGTGAACGCATTTACAGCAGTACTATTGCCTGTTGTGCCATTATAGCAGGAGTAGAATTTATAAACATATTCTCCGTCAGCACCGAAGTTTTGCGGATGCGTAATACCGACATTATCTTTGATCTCATTTGTCGTAACATAACCGGTTTTCTGCTCTTGAGTAACTACGAGCGTATACTTGTAATCTGAAACATAATTCTTGATCGTGTTATTATTGCAATAAAATGCCTGTCCGCTCTTTATCACGTCTCCATTACTATCCATTACTTCAATAGTGACGCCATACGCTTTCCAGTTAATGTTATAGAACGAAACTGTAGCTTTAACCGTGTACTGCTCATTATTCTTCAGTTTCATAGTTAAGGATCCCCATTTCCGGTCCGTAGTACCGACTCCATTGCTGGTACTGCTCCCGGTTTTACCCCAAACTTTTTCATCAACTACAGCAATAGTATACTCAAACTCCTCTTCGTCACTTCCGTTTTCCACCTGGTTTTCGATCGTAAAGGTAAACGTCTGAGGCTTATTCGCGGTCCAGGAAGTAGAAAGAGTAGTATTGCTTGTGACACGCTGCGTAAAATCAAAAGCGTGTGTTGCAAGGTTGCCATCTGTAGGATCTTTCTTTGTATAACGATAAGAATCCGTTGTGCCATTCTTGATCAGCCACTTGATAAAGTACCAAGTCGGGTTTTGCGAGTTGACCGTCGGATCACTTGGTTTCGGGATTTTTTCACCCTTGGCTACAGTATAGGTAATATACCGGTCATCGTTATCCGGTTTATAGAACTCATACGGGACATTCGTATTCACTGTTGCCGGTCCGTTCCAAGTATGCAAATCTACAGGATTCGCGTTCTCATTCTGTGAGTAAACAACATCAAATGTCACCGTCACCGTTTCACTCCAAACGGCATATAGTGTTCTTCCATAAGGCGGTTCCTGCGTGAAGTCCCACAAATAATCACTCTTTACCTTATCCAGAACAATAGAGCCCTCATCCGGAGTGATCGTTATCTCATTATCCCCATTACCCCATGTAACTTCTCGTATGCTGCTGAAATCAGTATGAGAGGCAACAGTCTGGTTCAACGTCCAGCCAATGAAGATATAACCTTCTCTGGTCGGATCGCTTGGCTCATAGTTGTTGTTGATAATATCCTGGGCTTCAATTTTATAGACGTCGTCCGAAAGATACGAATATGGATCGTCATTCTGTGTATCCGTCCAGGTTCCATGATTTACATCATATCTTACCTGCGCATCTAGTTCCTCTGTATAGGTAACAATGATACCATCTGCACCACTTACAAGACTTCCCGTGTAAGTTACCAGTCCGTCATACGGAATATATTCACCAGCATTAGTTCCTTGACCATGAGTAGTTCCTCCCTCTTTCGGATTCGTGCCGTCTACCCGCATCTTCTTAAGAAGATGGTCATTTACAGCATTAGCCGTAATGGTGTCCACATCGGCCACTGCACCGGGAAGAACGATCTTCACAGTACCGTTTTCATTTCCGGACTTGGCAGGAATAGTAATCTTGTTCGTAATGCGTTCTCGATCAAATTCACCATTGACCTGGTTTACGATACTGATGGTACTTGCTCCTGTACCACTTAATTTCACCTCAATCGGTTCATCCGTTGTGTTGACAAAAGTCACGTACACCATCGGTTCCCACATGGCATAGAGAGCCGTGCCGGTTTCTTCTCTTTGCACTGCAACTACCGAATCTGCAGAATACGACGGAATAAAAGCTTCCCCGGTCGACGGATGGAGCGGATCACTTTGTTCGTCAAAACCAAGAAGCAGATAATTATCTGTATTCGAGAATAACTTGTTTCCCTGAATTCCGGCAAAAGTTTTCTGCGTAGCATAACGGAAGAGATGAAGCGCAATATTGGACTGGAAATCACCAAGCAGGATCTGCGTCGGACGTCCGTTGCCATCCAGTTCGTCAGTCGTGTTAATGATCTGCGTACCCGGTCCGGACAGCGCAGGAAGACTTGACGAATTAGTAGTATTTACATATCCGCCATAATCATCATTAGCATCCAGGATCAAATTCGTAACTTTAGGTCTTCTAGAGGAGTTTTCCTCAAGTTCATAGTATGCCTGAAGATGGATGACCGATCCCTGATCATTGACCTGGGTAACCAGTTCGGAATCCACTATGAATTCATCGCCCGGCTGATAGTAAATCGCATTTCCGGCATCATCAAACTGGATCGGATCCCATTTATCGAAAATATGTGTTTGTCCTTTGTCATCCACATAAGTGATCTGACCTGTCTTCTTTACAACTCGCCAGCCACGGAAAATCCAGTTTGCACTGGTATTCTCATTAGTCGGCGCACGCAAAATATGGGTAAGCGACTGGTCAGCATACAACTCATGAGCCGGCTCCTTCGGATCCAGCCACTGATCCATCTCACCAACAATGACCGTTACATGTCCCTCTCCATCCTCTGTTATATAATATGGATTGTACTGCAGATAGTAACCGCCATCGAGACGCCAAAGTGCACGAAGCGTGATCGGTCCTTTTACCGGATCATTGAAGTTATATGGCATGGAAGCTACTGATCCATCGTCAAATACCTGGAACCAGCCGATAAAGGAATAATGCTCAGCTCCGCTGAGTTTACGATACGGGTAACTTGTGTACGTCGCGATAAATTCTGCCTCAGACGACAGTTTTTCGATTCCCGTCCAATATGTCGGGTCAGCGTTATCGACGATACCGCAGTACCAATTGTAGTAATCAGTCAAATCATTTATTCCATTACCATTCTCATCTGCATCCGCGACATATACACCATTACGGAGCTCTGTCGGAAGACCCCAGTCACCCTCGGATGGGATGCCCAGCCGCTGGGTGTTAATGTAGTAATACCAAGTACCGTCATAAGTCGCGCCGGAATTCGGATCCTTTTCTTTCTCCGACAACGCAATATACTCTCGTTTACTGGAATACTCACCGATCGTCGTGCCATAATCCGCCGTAAAATACGTCGAAACAGACGGATTATCCCGATGATCGAGCACACCTCCGTTCGGATCGATCTTCACCGTATACTGAAGCACATGCATAACCGGATAGAGAATGACGTTTTCATCCGGCATTCTCTCATTTGCAAAATCAAATGGTTCGCCTGCTCCCGTTTCATTGGTGAACCAGCCAACGAACTCATATCCTTCCTTTTCGGGATCGGTAATATGTCCCCTTGTCTTTGCATCTGAAAGAGTCTGGGTATAGTAATACGGGAGTGACACCCAGTTCTCTTCTCCGCCCTCAAATTTAAACGTCAGAGTATACTTCTTGGGTGTAAAGAAGAAATAGATATGGTGGTTTTGATTATTTTCGGATTCCGGCTTATTATAACAAGCATATATCTGATCATATCCATCGATATCCGAGCAAAGCTGGTTGTCAGCACCAAGATTGGATATAACATCCGCCGTATAGGCTTCGTAGAAATGATGTCTTCCACTGACCCGGCTTGCATCGCCAAATGTCGTACTCCATGTTGTTTGAGCATAAGGATATACCAAATAATCCGTTCCATCTTGCAAAGTGACACTGTTTTCATCATATGTGCCATCGATTGCTTCATAAAGGAAATGGTAATGCTTCGTAATCCCGGTCTTACCCGTATCACCATAATAAGCTACCAGGTGATGTACGCAATTCTCATTGATGATATCGTCGCCTGCTCTGTTCGAGCACAGTTCCTTGGACATATATTCGTATACGCCGTTGATATCCGGATTGCTACCCATCTGGTTACCGCCAACCGGTCTTTCATGAGCAAGTCTGCAGTAAAGACTACCATAGTAGCCAGCCCAAATATACATGCTTCTCTTATTGTTATATGTAAATTCAAAATTCGAATTAACCGGTGTAGGCCAGCGGTCGCCAATGTATGCACCGTATTTCGCAGTAATCACATAAACATTCGTATCATCAGGATTTAAAGACGGATCCGGAACATAATCGCCCATAACAGTATCTGCCGTAGCGTGATATGCAGTTGTATAGACTTCGTCTGCATTCGTATACGGATTGTGATATGTCATAGAGAAATTCGCAGCATAAGAGCCTCCGTTTCCACGTTTAATAGGATACAAACTCCTCTCAACGGGATCATCAAACATATACTCGATCCAGTTTCCATCCCAGCCTTCCGTCGATCTCTGCTGACCATTGATCTTAACATATCCGTCATGCCCGATATGGAAGACGATCTTGAATACTTTTCTGCTGAAATACACGTTGATCGTTGTGCTTCCGTCACCCTTAATGACTGCAGACACATCAGACAGCGCTTCATTTAGGTCGAAGAATTTCTCTTCGTCCGCAGCTTCAGCACCTATTTCGCCAAGGAAATCCCTATCAAGAACACTGATATTGTTGATCTTATACTTCTTAAGATCATTAAGTGTGATCGTCGAGCCGGAATAGAAGCTTTTGCCGATCTCCGCAGACTGAAGATTCAGATCCTCTGTCTGGATGACCTTTACTGCATTCGCGGTATAGTCATCCTTCTCATTCAAAGGCGCCGTATAGCCCTTACCCTGCTCTTTTTCCGTCCAATACACCACAGTGATCTGAGAAGCATTCGGACTCCATTTCGCATGCAGAGTGAGCCTGTCGATCGCATCATAGAGTTTCAAGCTGTTTGACGTACTACCGTGACCAAAGAGTAACATTGCCCCTTGTGGTGCATTGTCTCCAAATGTCAATGTTGCCGAACTACCATTCACTACAAGATAAACACTATCTATAGGTCCAATACTTCCGTCAGCATTGGCAATCTTGACAGCCGTAGTATTCACTGTAACTTCGTGAACAGAACGGTTTTGAGGATCGAGATAGCTGAACTTGACATTCTCGGGAGTTGTCAGATTGGTGATCTCACCGTGTTCGTCATAATTTGCGAAAGCATACCAGCCATCAAAGCTATATCCGTTTCGTCTGGAAGTATCCACAGTTGTGAAAACAGTTTTACCGTTTTGTTCCGTCATGCCTGGCGCAGCATTGCTCCAGGATTCCAGATAGCGGGAAGGAACATAGGAGGCTCCGCTTCCGGACACGCCTGATACGAAATCTACCCAGCGGGCTTCAACAAAGATCGGATACAGGTCCACGCTGGACATATCCGCCAGGTTTATAGACATGTAGGTACCATCTTTACCTGCTTCGATGATTTCCGCGCCGGTATAATCCACCGTGTTGATCTGTACCCAGTCTGTTCCGTCAAAGTATTCCCATCCGGTAAAGATCAGGTGTATCGGGTCAGAGCTGGAAGACCGTACATCACTGATCTTCACCTCTACAATATCTGAAGATCCACGAGCCACCATCTTACGCGTCATCAACGTATTGGCGCCGGCGATTTGCGCATCTCTCGGATACAGCATGAAATTCACGAAATTGTATTTCTCGAAAACAGGGGCAAGGAATGCATGGACATTACCATCCGAATCCACGACACCCTCACGGCGGACACCATTTATACTCCAGTGAACTGTATCGCCGATTGCGACACTGCTCTCCTCGATCGTGATCTGGTGCTCAAAAGGAATCTGGCCCGGCATGTTCGGCCAGGTAAAATACAGTTTGCCATCGCCCAACCCAATACCGTTCGGGTTTGTCGTACCGGAAATAACGTACGGATCTACTGTATACCACCCGTAGAAGAAGTAAATATCTCTATTCAGCGGGTCAGCAAACAACTCCAGCGATTCCCCGTTCGAAAGGATCTGTGTCGTCTGGTAATTGCCTGCCTTGTTCTTGAACTGATACGGATTGCCGATATAATACCCATTCGCTTCAGTGGCACCATCAGCGATGAAATGGAACATCACGCGCGGATTGACCACTGTCTGATTCTCGTGATCGATTACTGCATATACCGAGAAGCTTTCCGCGTCAAAAGAAACAACCGTCGAATCTCCTTCAGTTGATGTGGAACTGTCGATCACTTCCGCACTTCCGTTTCCGGGGTCATCCGGGAAGTGCACAACGCTCATATCATCCGACACGGTTTCGTCCAGTCTGATTTCAACGGAAACCTTTGATCCGTCTTCCGGCTGTAATTCCACGCCATCTTTCATGATGGAAATATCAAAGAGATGGACCTGATCGATATCCGGGTCTTCCAGAGTTGCCTGTACTTCTGCCAGATATGCCTCATATTCCGGACCATCCGTGATTTCTTTTACCACCAGCTCGGCATCTTTCGGAAGACCGGAATCCATCGTATATGTCGCTGTAAAGGAATATCTCTTCCCCAGTCTGTCCGTGATCATCTTATTCAGCGTGACGCTCTCGTAATACTCGGGAGCTGTCGTCTCACTAGGTTCAGTCGGCTCCGATGTAGATTCCGAAGGCTCCATCGTCGTTTCCGTTGTGGATTCCGTGGTCGTTTCTTCCGGCTCGGTTACCGATTCGGAAGGCTCTGAAGAAGACTCCGAAGGTTCGGCTGTCGTTTCTGCCGTAGTTTCTTCTGTTGTTTCTCCGGTAGTTTCCGAAGGATCCTCATATGTCGGTTCGGAAGTCGGATCCGTATAAGATTCGCTTGTAGACTCGGAAGAGGATTCCGTCGCAGATTCAGACATTTCTGTTTCTTCTTCCGATGGCTCGGAAGTAGTTTCACTTGTCGAGTCTTCCGGTGGCAGAGTTTCCGATTCATCCTCGGAAGCGGTCGTGTCCTCGCCGGAAGGAACCGTGCTCGGATCTGTCAGATCAGTCGGTTCTGTCGTCGGCTCCGTTGTCTCCACTGTTTCTGTCGTGGTCTCTTCGGTCGGAACTGTTGTCGTGTCTTCGGTCGGATCTGCCGAGGTTTCTTCTGTTGGGGCGATCGTCGTCTCTTCTGTCGTCTCCGAAGTCTCGTCCTCCTCCAGGAACTGTGTTTCACCATAAGCGGAAACCTTTCTGGAAGGCCGGATCAGGGAGGAATTGAGCACGCTGCCCGGGAAAAGAGACAGCACGAGTGAAGCGGCTAAAACCGTAGATATGTAAGTGCGTGTAAGTTTTAAAAACTTGCCCTTAAACATCTGCTTCTTCTTTTGCAGCCTCCTCTTTCTTATCTTTCTTCTTGCGCCGTGAGCAGATCTCTTCACTCACCAGCGCCACACCCAGGATGATCAGCATCCACGGGGTATAGCGGTCCTTCATGATCATCGGGAGCTTCATATTCTCGTATGTGACGAATATATATACCGCCATGATCGCCAGTATCACATTGGCAAAAGGACCGATGTAGTTCTTGATGGTTATCTGTTTCTTATCTTTGCCGCCAAGTTCGAATATATAAGGCAGCATCGTCGTGACGGTCAGGATCAGACAGCAGAGATTCAGTAAAGCCCAACCCATGCCGTCATTACGGGGATCACCGGTCTTTACGATGGCTCCTCTTCCGTCGGAAACTTTTGGTGTCGGTGTCGGCGTCTGATCCGGCGGCGGAGTCGGTGTAGGCTCCACTTGTTTTCCGGTCGTCACAAGCCGGCAGATAAGGAGAATACGTCCGTCCGTGGAAACGCCTTCGCACGTAGACAGAACCAGGAACTTCTCTGCGGAATTGATCGCAGGATTCGTGCGGATCACTTCAATATTGTCATTTTTCAGAATGGAACTCTCATACTCCGCCCAATCAAGGGATGTTCTGTCATAAAGATCTTTCTCATAAGCATCGGTCCGAACCAGGGAAACGACATCGATCTGATAGGATTCTTTTAATGTAACGAGCGTGCCCGTCAGGTGGCTGTTGAAGAATCCTTCGTCGATGTACTCGGTAAGGTCTCCGAACATCGCTCCATTATCCATGTGGTGGCCGTACAGGAGATTGTAGGAGTCGGAGAAGTCGGGCTGGTTCTTCGCCTGCAGGTAGATTGCACCTGTAAGAGAAGGATTTCTGTACTCATCCCGGTTAACGTAGTAGAGATCATCCGGACCCTGAACGACCGGATAATCGATATGTGTTCCATCCATTGTGATCCAGCCTCTGGCGTCCGGAATGTTTGCCATGAGCTCATCGACCGATATCGTGTCTTCTGTCACTACCGGTTTATAATCCATGGACTGCATGCCGTAGGCTTTGTTCTGAACGTAATTTTCCTCATAGAGCATATAGCCGGAGAAGGCCATTACCGAAACCGCGGTAATGGTAGCCACACCGGAAAGTATTGAATTTGCTATCTTTAATACTGAAGCAAATGCCATATCTTTGCTCAACCTCAAAAGTTATGCTGGCGTATGACTATGATCACCGTACCGAGGATCTCATCGGATTTCACGGTACCGTAATATCTGCTGTCCACGCCCGTCCGCCTGTTATCACCCAATACGAAATACTCGTTATCGGAAAGGGTAATCGGATATTGTACGTATTCTGTGTAGGGGTATGTCGGGCCGGATATCCGGTCCTCCGAAATGATGTTACCATTCACGAGCAGAGTTCCTTCGGTTGTGATCTCCACAGTATCTCCGGGAATCCCGATGACACGTGAAATACAAACGTCTCCGTTCTTCTTGAAAACGATCACATCCCGTGCTACGGGATCTTTATCAAAACGTGAATAGATGATCCGGTCCCCAAGGTATAACGCTGATGACATATCGTATGAATTGACCGTGTCCACACCGATCACGAATGCGAACATGATCCAAAGCCCGATTATGATGATAAAACTATTGAGCAGGAACTTTCTGATTCCTTCCTTCTGATCGGAAAGAACTTTCCATACATGCTTGAGTTTCTCTTTTATCATCAGCGGTTACGAAGAAACAAGAAGTTGCGGGCGAGTATCAGTTCGCCTCGTTCTTGCTCTCCTCCTTCTTTGAGTTCTTATTCATCATCTTGACAGCAACCAGCATCGCACCGGCAACCAGAACGAGCGCCGCATAAGGGAGCGAACGGATGATTATGCCCGTCGGAGAGATGGTCTGGAATACATTCGCAACATTGATCGTATGCAGACCGTCTGTGCTATCAGCCGTATTCGCTGTTGTCGTTACTGTTCCGAGTTTTGAGTTGTATGTAGCTTCTACTGCAGGATAAGCAATAAATTGTGTAGGTGTCGTTGTCCAAGCCGTGCTCTTCGAATCACCTGCAGTGCCATCCACGGTCACTGTAGTCACATATGTGGTTCCATCAACGTCATTGGTCTCGTAAACAGCAACCGATGTGCCACAAGGAATACCGATATACTTGATCGATCCGCCGTCGGCGATCTTCGCAAGTCCATCAAGGCCGCTTGCAGCCGCTGCAGTATGTGTATAATCTGTTACATTTCCTGAAGTGGTAGCCTTAAGCAAAACATTTTGTGTAACCGCCGCGTTGGTAAAATCCACATGCATTGGGAACTCATGAGTCAAGTTGGCCTTATCACCGGTCAGTGTCTTGCTGACAGTCACATTAAATGTGTAGTAACTGTCTGCTTTGATTGCAGTACCATCATTGGTCGCCGGAACAAAACCGTTAGTCTTGCATGCACCAGTCTCAGTGGTATCGCCAGTCGGATCAATATCGTCATTATCGTAAATACATACATAACCGTAGATATCCCAGTCGTCAGCACTGGTTCCATCAGTATAGGTGTCTGCTGCCTTTACATATACATCCAGATAACGGGTATGACCGTTGGTCGCATCCGTAGTCTCTGTGACACCGGAAGAAGCATATGTATATCCGGTTGTCAGCGCCTCATCGATCTTATAACGGTATACACCTGCCTGCGCGAATACTACATTTGAAAAATCAACTGTAATATACTTAGTATTTGCCGCTCCGGTTTTTGACGTAGTAAGATCTTCTGCCGTCGTCCATGCAAGCGTATCATCATAGTCCAGATCGTCTGTTATTCCGGCCAGAGTATAACGGGTTACCGCTACACCAGATTGATGATCCGTCGTGGCATCTGTGATCTGCTTTCCTGCATCACCTGCAGTAATAGCATAAGTATAACTGATCGTAGGTGCGCAGACTGCAGTCTCATCAACATTATATGCTGTGATTTCTTTTGCGATCTTTACTTGCTTTGACTGTACGGTAACCTGATCCGGACTCGGAAAACCACCGACTTCACCGCCGGTAAGCGTAGCTTCGCCATCCGCAGCTACCATTGCGCCAAGACTCATGACCATCGTCAAAGAAATGACCAGAGCCCCTAATCTCTTAATTGTCTTCTTCATATTTAGCCACCTTTCATTCTACAAGTTTCAAGCTCAGTTAATCAGCCACCCCGAGCCTGAAAAGCCTATTTTTACCGCTTCATTATAGCATCTATAAATTTTCGTTGCTATATCAGGGAGGGTACGTTAACATTTTTTTTACATTACTATTTGAAGACAAAACGTATCTAAAGGCGCAATCACAGGCATTTTCTGGATTTCCGGAGTGCCCTTGGTTTGCCCGGGCTTACTTCCTGCGCCTTCTTCTCACGCGGTTGATATGGCGTTCGAAGTCGCCGCTTCTAAGCAGTTCCGCCAGGACGTACTGCTCGAAGATCGGCACCGTACAGGAGTAAAAGCCCAGTTTCTCATTGAAAGGCGCCACCATATCCGCCGGCAGGATCATGTACCCGATACGCATGGAGGGCGCAAGAGTTCGGGAGAAGGTATTCAGGTAGATCACCTTCACTTCCGGATCCATGGAAAAGAGCGGCTCTTCCTGCTTTCTCGATATGGTCAGTTCGGAATCATAGTTATCCTCAATCAGGATCCTGCCCTTCTTTCTTCCCCATCGGAGATATTCGAGTTTCTTCGAGATGCCGGCTGTCACGCCGGACGGAAAGCTGTGAAACGGCGTCACATGAAGGACTTCCGCCTTCGTCTTTTCCAGCGCTTCCGTCGCGATCCCCTCGGACGTCATCGGCAAGGGATCACAGTGAATGCCCAGAGATTCGTACACGGAACGGATCTTCCGGTAACCCGGATCCTCGATGGCGAAGAACTTGTCCGTACCGAGGAACTGCGCGATCAGGCCGTACAGGTATTCTGAACCGGAACCCACGATCACCTGGGAAGGTTCCACCGTGATGCCTCTTGAGCGGGCCAGATACAGGCAGATCTCGTTCCGGAGCTCCGCGCATCCGTGGTTCGGCGACTTCACCAGGATATTCTCACCATGATCGGCAAGTGCTTTTCGCATGGTCTTGGCCAGAACGGAGAAAGGAAATTCGCCGAAATCGTGAGGCTGCTCGTCCTTTTCCAGGGATAGAGGCTTCTTCGGTGACGCTTCCCCGAAGAAATCCTCACCACGGTAGATCACGAAGACGCCGCTACGCTGGCGGGTCTGGACATAGCCCTCTTCACTGAGAAGCGTGAGGGCATGCTCCACTGTAATGATACTGACACCGGTCGTATCCGCCAGTACGCGCTTGGACGGAAGCTTGGTCCCGTAGGGGTAGACGCCTGCCACGATGTCGTTTACGAGTAAGTGGTAGAGACGGATATATGCCGGTTCTGATGATTTAGAAATAGTAGAAGATTCCATCTGGTTATATAATTTTCTCCAATTCTGGTTATTTCGATATGGTCAGCATCATGATACTCTTTTCCTCGTAGCAAGTAAAGGAGCTCGAGGAACATGAACAAGGGAAATTACAATTCAACAATACGCATCACCATCACCGCCGTTTTCATGGCTTTGACCATCGCCATGGCATCTTTCGGTATTCCGGTACCGGGCGGACATCTCTATCTGGTCGACGTCATCATCTGTCTCGCCTCGATCCTGCTGAATCCTTTTGAAGCATTCGCGGTCGGCGGACTCGGATCTTTCTTCGGAGACATGATCTTCTATCCGCTTCCGATGTTTGTTTCGCTGGTCACACACGGCATTCAGGCGGTCGTGATCTCTCTGATCTCACACCACACAATGAAAAACCATCCTAAGATCGCTTCCGGCATCGGGGTTTCCGTCGGAGCCGTCATCATGGTGGTCGGGTATACGCTGGGTAAGACTTTCGTGTACAGTACCTTCGAATACGCCATGATCAAACTTCCGTATGAGATCGCGCAGGGTGCGCTGGGCGCCGTCCTCGGCATGATCCTCTGCTGGAGGCTGGGTATCCGGAAACTCTTCCTGAATCTGGTGGAAAAGAAAGTAAAGACACATGAAAAAACAAGCGCCGCTTCCTGAAGAAGGGCGCTTGTTTTTTGTTCAGGACTTCGCTTTTTTCTTTTTCTGATCGTTATCCGGCAGAGCCACGATCACGCTTATGATCAGTAGTATCAGGCCGAGAGCCGCCGCGGCAATATAGAGGATGCTCCAGAGTTTATATGCTGTATCCGAGGTCACTTCCGGGATCTTATATTTCCCGTTCCGCGCACGGTAGACCTCAATGCTCCGGGTATCACCCTGCTTTACCTCTTTAGAAAACTCGGTCTTTCCGGTGTACTCCGTCCCGTCCACCTCGTATTTCACATCTGCTTTCCAGTAATTCTCTTTATATCCATAATCGCCTTTTCGGGAATGGATCTCCGCATACGTGATCTCCGCGTCCACATAGCGCTTGTCCGAAGAATCGCCGTATTCATTGAAACTTCTCCGGTTGGAGATAAATCCGACGATGCCGAGGACCAGAAAGACCAGCGCGATCGCACCGACGAAACATGCGTCGCGGATCGTCTTCTTCCTCTGTTCCTTCTTTCTTTCTGATTTCTTACTCATGCCCTGTTCCCTTCTTTCTTTTCAGACCTCGACCCGGCCCGCAATAATCTCATTATAATCCATAAGATTCTTCCGGAGCAGATTCGGTGTATCCAGCCCATAGGGGCATCTGCTCTTACAAAGACCGCAATCGACACAGTTTTCGATCTTCGCCATCTCCGCCTGCCAGAACTCTCCTTTGAAGTTCTCGGAAGGCGCCCGGCGTATAAGCTGCGACATTCTGGCGCACTGGTTGATCTTGATGTCCACGGTACACGGCATACAGTAGCCGCAGCCCCTGCAGAAATCCCCCATCAGATTCTTCCTGTCTTCTTCGACAAAAGCACTGATCCCGTCCGTCATCGTGACTTCTTCGTGGAAGAAGGACAGCCACTGGTCCAGTTCCTCGTCCCGCTGTATGCCCCAGATCGGCAGCGCCTCAAACTGACTCATAAATGCCATACACGCCCGGCTGTCAGTCAGAAGTCCCCCGGCCAGTCCTTTCATCGCGATAAAGCCCATACCGGCTTCTTCACACGACCGTACCAGCGCGATATCCCTGTCCGAGGCCAGATAGGAAAACGGGAACTGCAGGGTTTCATAAAGCCCGGATCGCACGATCTCCTCCGCTACCCCGATCAGGTGTGCCGTGATGCCCATGTGGCGTACTTTCCCCTGTTTTACCGCTTCCTGCATCGCTTCATACATGCCCGACCCGTCACCCGGAGCGAAACACCGGTCCGCGCAGTGGAACTGATAGATATCCAGATAGTCCGTCCGAAGGTTGGAAAGAGTCGTATCCAGATCCTCCCAAAACTTCTCCGGCGTTTTCGCCATGGTTTTGGAAGCGATAAATACCTTGTCACGCATGCCGTCAAAGGCTTCACCGATCTTCACTTCACTGTCGGAGTATGCCCGCGCCGTATCGAAGAAAGTCATGCCACCTTCGTACGCTCTCCGAAGAAGGCGTACCGCTGTTTCCGTGCTGACACGCTGGATCGGCAGCGCACCAAAAGCATTCTGCGGAGTGGTGATCCCGGTCTTGCCGAGAGTGATGTTTCTCATGTCTACGCCTCCTTCAGTTTGTCTCAATACATACATTTTATTCGTGGAGTGTATCCTCTTGCAATACTTATCTGTGGTATAGTTAAGAAGGCAGAAGAAGTCTGATCGGTGCTCTGATGTGTGGGAATGGGGGAGCAATGAAAAAGACGAAAAAGCTTTTTAAGCAGAAGAAACTTTACGATGTATCCGGAACAGAGCAGCTGTTTATCGATGCTATGCGTGAAAATGCGCTTCTTCACTATAGAAACTGTGATGACTATAAGCGGATCCTCGATGAAGCGGGGTTCGATCCTTCCTCCATCCGGTCCATGGACGATCTTGTCCGTCTTCCGTTTCTGCCCACGCTTTACTTTAAACACCATACTCTCCAAAGTGTTCCCGAAAAGAAGATCCGGATCCGGTTTACCTCTTCCGGCACCAGCGGTGCCATGTCGAATATCGGCGCGGATCTCCGGAGCCTCCTTCTTGCCCTGCGCATGGTGATTCGTGTCGGGAAGCATCACAAGCTTTGGTCCCTGAAGCCTACCAATTACATCATATTCGGGTATCAGCCCAGCAAAGAAAACAAGACCGGTGTCAGTAAGACCGCGCTGGGATTTACTTTTTTTGCACCTGCCAGAAGGCGTACCTTCGCTTTGGAAAAGACCTCTTCCGGCTATAAACTGAACTGGGAGCGTGTGGAGCAGGCGCTGGCGAAGTGTGCTTCTTCGAAACTGCCGATGCGTACCATGGGCTTCCCTGCTTACACCTATTTTCTTCTAAAAGAACTGAAGGAGCGGGGTGTCAGCTACAAGATGCCGAAGGGCAGCATGGTGGCTCTCGGTGGAGGCTGGAAGCAGTTCTATGCCCAGAAGGCAGACAAAGAGGAGTTTTACTCCCTGGTAAAGGATGTCTTGGGGATCGAACATGATCACGTGGTGGAATTCTTCGGAGCCGTGGAGCATCCGATCCTCTACACGCATTGCAAATGCCATCACTTCCATATCCCTTGTTACAGCCGGGTATTCATCCGTGATCCCGACACCATGAAACCTCTTAAGAACGGGTATCCGGGATTGATCAACCTGCTGACGCCGATCATGCAGAGCTGTCCTCTTACCTCCGTGATGACGGACGATCTCGGCGTGATCCATGACGGACCATGCGAATGTGGAGTGGATACGCCCTGGCTGGAGATCATCGGAAGAGTCGGTGTATCCGATATCGTGACCTGTGCTGCCGGTGCGGAGAAGTATCTGAAAGAATAGTGTAAAAGAGATTCAAGAAGGAGTACCCTATGATCCTTTATCGTGGAGAGATATACGAAAACAGCAAACAGGAAGAGCTGATCGCCCGCCTGAAAGATGACCTCTGGACTCCGTTTCAGACCGGAGAGAAACTGGACCGGGAGAAACTGATCAGTGCCTGTGACCAGCTGGCATCACGCGTACTGGCCGGTGATTTTGATGAGGATGTAAAGCCCGTCCTGGAGATGCTCGATATGAGCGAGGAAGAGTTTCAGAACATGGCCTCGCTTTTCCGTAAAGAAGGTCTGGAGTATAAGTGTTCCATCGAACTCAGTGACGAAGAACGGATCATAGACGGAAAACTCCGCAGAAGAAGAATGCCCCTTGGTGTCCTCATGCATATTGCCGCAGGAAACGTGGATGCCCTTCCCGCCTACAGCGTGATCGAGGGACTTCTTGCCGGAAATGTGAATATTCTCAAACTCCCTATGGGCGATTCCGGGATCTCCGTAAAACTCCTGAGTGAGCTGATCCGGATCGAACCGAGCCTGAAGAACTTTATCTATGTTTTCGATGTTCCTTCTACGGAGACAGAAACCTTGAAATCCCTCGCCGATCTTTCGGACGGTGTTGTCGTCTGGGGCGGAGATGCCGCTGTCCGGGCAGCACGTGACCTCACCGGTGTAAATACGAAAGTGATCGCATGGGGACATAAACTCTCCTTCGCCTATGCGGAAGAAGACTGCACCGATCAGGAACTGTACGATCTGGCAAAATCGGTCTGCCTGACTAACCAGCTCCTCTGTTCCTCCTGCCAGGGGATCTTCCTCGATACCGACTCCCGCGAAAAGCAGAGTGCTTTTGCCAAACGATTCCTGAAGATCTTCGAACAGGCCGCCGCTGACTCCCGTCCTGTTGACTACGGCATGCGGGCGAAGAATGCAATCAATCTGTATAACGAAAAACTGGAAAGCCATACCACCGGAAACGAGATCCTGACCGGTAACGGCATCAGCATAATCGTCACCGACGATCCGGAACTGAAGCTCTCTTATATGTTCCGAAACGTCTGGATCAAGCGGCTACCCATGTCCGGTCTGATCTCATTGAAAAAGCATAAGAACCATCTTCAGACCGCATCGGTCCTGACCTCGGATCCCGAAAAGAGAGCGAGGATCGAGGAAACGCTCGCCTATATCGGCGTGATCCGCATCACCACCGCAGGAAATATGTCCCGCCCCGTAAAAGGCGAAGCCCACGACGGCACCTACGCCCTTCGCGAATACTCCCGGATCGTGGAGACCGAGATCGTGTAATAGAGACACTCAGATTTATAAACTGTCTTTGTACCTCTCCAGAAGTTCGTGCGTGTAGACTTTCTCCTGATCAGATTCCCGAACTCTCTTCCATAGCTGTGCCGCGGCTTCCAGTCTTCTAGGATACTTCTCTGTGGCCGGGTCAGAACAGAAGTCTTTCACGAATTGATTCCATTGCAGTGCAGAACGATCATATGTGGCATAGGTCTTCTTGCCATAGTAAATATCCAGAAGATCCCCCAGCGTGAAAGATTCATCTCCGTTTTCTTTGACGGCTTTGGCTGTCGCCACCATGTCCACATTGAATTTGAACCTCTGCACCCCGGTCTGTTTTTCGAAGAACTCACGGAATCGAGGCCCGAAAGTAAAACCGCACTCGATCAATCCAGTCTCCAAAGAAAGCTCCGTAACTGTTGTTTTCTTCTTCCTGACAGGCTTCTTCTCCGGAAGGATCTTCTCTCCCGCAAAGTACGCCTCAATGATCTTGTATAACTCGATTTTTCCGCTCGCAGTCTTCAAGCCGTGCTCTTTACAGATACGGATCAGTTCATCTCTATACCAGTAATACTTACTGAACTCCGCAAAATCGCGTATATTATCAAAACCCGGTCTATCCATCCAAGTCACCGTTTACTTCTTCGGAGGAGACCAGGGCTTCGGTGTCAGCAGCGTAGTCTTACCGATATCCGGGAGCACATCATAGATCGAGCATCCCATTCTGGCCTCGAAGTCTTCCTTGATTGCGAAAGCCACTTCCCATCCTTTTATGTATCCTTCCATGATTCCGTATCTTCGCGTCACATCCACAAAACGCTTTTCGAGGATAACAAAACCATAGTCTACCGCGAGAGAATCACAAAGCTGGATCAGCCTATCGTAATCATCTGCTTCTGTAGCCGATACATACTCCTTGATTTTTCTCTCGTGCTCAGTCTGCGGTTCGTAGTTGAATTCATCCTTCATAAGAAGATAGGAATGCGTCATACTGATACGTGCCACTTCGTCCCAGCCATTCTTCATGCAGTACTCATAACCGGCATAAACATGGGTGGGGATATCAACGATGCCCACACGGCGTCCGATGTCATGTAAAATCCCGAATATGTATGCTTTCTCTGCATCCATTCCCGGAATCTTTTCCGCAATATTCCGCGCCGCGATCCCCGCATTCAAAGAATGCTTCTCCCACGGGCCGGGATTCATCTTCCCAGCAAGTTTCAGTTCTTCCAGGGCTTCTTCTCTTGTAGGTAACATACCGTTCCCTCTCTTTTCATCTATTCCTACTGAGAATTTTGACGCATTATTGCAAAATTCTCAATACAAGTGAGAATTTTTGCAAATTTGTGAAAAATTCTCAATAGACCACATGATTTCTATCAGTGACTGATCAGCCAGGAACGAAGTATTCCTTCGAAAATCTCCGGCTGTTCGATCTGAAGATTATGTCCTGCCCTCTCTACCGCACAGTAGGTAGAGTTCGGATAGATCTTCATGAGATCAAACTGATCCTTATAACCGACTTCCGTATCCTGCTTCGCCGCAATGATCAATGTCGGGATCGATACCGGATCCATATCATCCACATTAAACGTAAAGGCTCCTTCCAGATCCGAGTCAAGATAATCCCAGTCCGCCCGTGCCAGAGCCGGCATGAGATTTGTCCTGTATCTCTCCCAGACCGGTTTTGTGAGGACTACATTCATGAGTGTAAAACTCTCATAGTCTTCCTTCGAGAGTGAGGACAAGAGCTCCTCGTCACGTTCTACAACCTGAAGCGGTTCGACGCGGCCCTGTCTGACACCGGGAATGACACAAGGAACCAGAAGGATCAGTTTCTTCACCAGGTCCCTATACTTATTCACCAAACCTCTGGCCAGCAAACCGCCATAGGATTGTCCTGCCAGAATGAAACTCTCACCGATCACATCTACAGCAAAGCCATGAAGAATCTCCAGAATATCGTCGGAGTTATGGACGTCGCCATGTTCGGATCTTCCCATCCCGGGAAGATCAATATAGAAGCGCTTATATCCGCCCAACTCTTCGAACACGCCTTCAAAGGCACCCTGCATCGTAGTCCTGTCGATGCCCCAGCCGTGAATGATCAGTACCGGTGTACCTTCACCCAATATCTCGTAGTCAATGATCCCGTATTTCATGATTTCCTATCCTGCTTCTTGATCTTCCAGTACCCCTTATACGCATAGCGGTCCTCTCCGCCGACCAGAAAACTGTCTGACTTTTCAAAACCAAACTTCTTTGCTGCATCGATACGCTCTACCGCGTAAAGCGGGATCTTCGTGATGATCTCTTCACAATCAAGCATCTCATATGCCTTAGGAATAAGAAGCACAAATATCTTCTGAAGTTCATCGGATCTCTCATAGTCACTTCTTACATCCAGACGGATCAATCCTGCTCCGTCAAAGTCGTCATCCGACGGTCTTTTAAACATCTCTATTGTACCAATCGCCTTGGCGTTAGTCTTATCAATAATTGTCAATCGGACAAACCATCTTCCTGCATAAGATTCGATCCAGAAGCGGATCGCATTATCCATCTTCTCCTTCGTGTTGTAATAGAAGTTATCTTCATGGCAATTATCACTGTTGAAAAAAGGCAGTGCCTGCTTATCTCCATACACTTCCTGAAGATCTTCGGAATCTTCCTCTTTTACAAACCGCAAAAGCCATCTTTCATTTTCCAAAAACGGACACTCTTCGTATATATTCTTCATTTCTACCTCCTAAGAAATGTCGTGCGGCATTAAGAGAAAAGCCCGCTAATTCCAAGATTCTCCCGTGCTTCCATGTTGTTTCCGAGAACCATGGCTGCCTTCTCACAAGAAGTGACTTCGCTGCAGTCGGCACAGGTCTCATACTTCTTCCCGGACGAACAGATCTTGACCGGACACATGGATTCACAGAACGGAAACTTCACACCCGGAATACGGCAGCCGGTGCAGTTGATCATCTCCGGCGTGATCTCGACCTCGTTCATCACAGACCACTCCTTGGCCACTTTCTGACGAAGTGCATCGTCGTTATTGATCGTCGCGATCCGCGCTTCACACTTCTCGCAATCAAGTCCGCAGTACGCAATAAAATCATTCATGGAAGTCACCTCTCTTGTTCGTTTTAGCCTGAAGATCTTCAGGAATCCACCTTCACTTGCATGACAATATTATAGTACAAATGTTCGGTTTTATTCAAGAGTTTTCTCCGGTTTCAAAGAAGAAATATCTCACTTTTCATCAAGAAAGAAATCGAGGCGGACAAGTGCTTTTCCGTTTGGAAGGGATTCCGTATATTCCGGTCCTTTCCGATATCCGGCAGCGGTCATAGAAGCAGATAGCGAGCCAGTCTCCATCTGGTGATGGACTGCGTCCAGCCCGTCAAAAGCATGGATATACGGGGAATCAGAAACCCAATTCTCTTCGTCTGTGTTGATCTGGATAATGCACGAAACGTACTTCGGGTTCGTCTTTCGGACCACGTTTACAAAGGCCTCTTCCCCGATATACTCGATAAGAAGATCGGCAATCAGAAGGTCCGCCGGCGGAAGCTTGTCCGCTTCCCGGATCAGGTCCACATGCAGGCACTCGAGTACGTCGCCTAAATAGGCATACCGCTCAGAGGCAGTCTTCAGATACTCCTCGTTAATGTCGACACCATAGACCTTCTTAAACCTGCAGCCAGAAACATGTTCGAGTCCGTTTCCACCCGCCACACCAAGGATCATGACGCGATCCACCTCGTGATCCTCCAGCTGCTTCTTCATCATGGCATTCAGCGTCTGGAGCTGGTTTACGGAATCCAGACTCATGTGATTCTCGTAGTCATCCAGACTGATTTCTTCCCACGGGTTTTTCGTTCTATCTGTCTCCATTTTGTTTCTCTCGGATACCTAGCCTGCTGCATCAGTTTTTCTCGTAAAACACGATATCCATCTTATCGTTAATGTGCTCGATCTTCCCTGTCTGATGGTATCCCATCTTCTCGTAAAGATGGCAATTGCCTTTTTCCTGCAGGATCGTATCGAGACTCCAGTTCTCCACTCCGTGGATCTTCTCGGCTTCCTGAATCGCCTTCTGGGCGTATCCCTTGCCACGGAACTCCTCCATGATCCAGATCGGCGAGATGCGTTTTCTGGAGCCGTCTTTCTTGTCGATCACGCGGATCACACCGACATTTTTATTCTCGGCCACGATAAAGTAATAGGTCGTCCACGGCTGATTGAAGCGTGCTTCGATCTTCTCCGGCTTCTCCGCTCCGGGACTCATGTCGTAGTCCTGATACTTCGCCAGAAGTCCAGAAAAAGCATCGATCTGCATCTTCCATACCGTCTCTAAGTCTTCCCTCTTTACCGGCACCAGTTTCACGCCGCGAAGAAGCACGGAATACTTTCCGGGGAATACTTCTTCCAGAATCCTAAGTTCCAGTTCCTGCCGGTGCGCAAAGTGCGCGATCAGGTCTGCTTCCCCGGATGTACCCTTGGCTTTCGAGTAGGGGCAGTTATCGAAGAACTGCATCATCAGCGGGAACCAGAGTTCTTTACCGTTTTCATCGGAGCGTTCTTTGCGGATCACCTGAAGATTTCCTTCGATATCCTCGGCTTTCAGGTACATGATATGGTACTTCTTGCCCTCGAGCGCCTGCCTGACCTCTTTATAAAATGCGACGATCTCGTCGTCCGTCGCGACGCGGAAGAGCATCATGTCCTCCACGATGTTCTGGAAAAGCGAGCACTCGAAGATATTCCTATCCCCGTTCCAGTTTTGAAAACGTGTCAGAATGATCTCTTTAAACGCTTCAAAAGAAACGCGGTTATTGTAGATCTCGTGCTTCTCAAGTTCCTGATAGAACCCGTGATTCTCAGTCTGTACTTTCGTATAGCAGACGATGACGTGATCATCTTCGAAGTAGGTCTTCTCTTCGATCTTCTCACGAAGATCCGGATACTTTGCCAGTACTTCCGCATATTCCTCTTTTGTCAGATACGCGCACCAGGCCAGTTCTACAGGAGAATACTCACCCTCACGGATCGCCTTATACTCCGGAAAATGCTCCGAAAGCTGCCCGACCAAAGTGCTTTTGCCACTGCCTTGAAGACCTTCAACAAAATAGTTCATAGATTTCTCCTGTTTCCTGCAATACATGTTACTGATACTTATCATCTTCATTTATTGTAGCATGCTCCCGCCGGCAATGCTTTAAACGAAAGGTATACAGCCTTATTTCACCAGGAATGGTAAGCACTAACGATTCAAAGGCATTTTTTTCCCAACCTTTCAGCTCATTTCCATGGATCTGCCTCATATGAGCTAACCTTTTTTTCTTCTGATTAGCTCACTTGCATGATTCTTCTTTATATGAGCTAACCAATTTATATGCTCGGTTAGCTCATTGGGGTATATCTGTCAGATTTGAGCTAATCATTTGCTTCGTGCCTACCTTAGGCGATTAGCTCATCTCATAGTTTCTAAATCAAATGGTCTAATCACGGGTGCTTTTCGATAAGACCATTTCGGCTACACCATAGCATTTGCGCTAATCGCCCTGTATATTGGTTAGCTCAATCAGCAGAATATGCCTTATTTGATCTAACTTATGGTTCATAAGTTTCGGGGACCCCCGAAATCCACCATCCCGTCGCCGACTCGAGAGATATATGAAAAATCCCCGACGCAGATTCACATCCGCATCGGGGATCGGTTTGACATAATTTTGCGTCAGCAAGGAAGCATTAGAGCTTCGGGCCAGCCTCTACGAGAGCCTTACCTGCATCGTTGCCTTCGTACTTAGCGAAGTTCTTGATGAAGCGGCCTGCGAGATCCTTAGCCTTTGTCTCCCACTCAGAAGCATCAGCGTATGTATCGCGAGGATCGAGGATTCCGGAATCAACACCCGGGAGCTCTGTCGGTACTTCGAGATCGAACATCGGGATCTTCTTTGTCGGAGCCTTGAGGATATCACCGTTCAGGATAGCGTCGATGATTCCACGTGTATCCTTGATTGTGATTCTCTTGCCTGTGCCGTTCCAACCTGTGTTAACGAGGAAAGCCTTAGCACCGTTCTTCTCCATCTTCTTTACCAGTTCCTCAGCGTACTTTGTAGGATGCAGCTCGAGGAAAGCCTGACCGAAGCAAGCAGAGAATGTCGGAGTCGGCTCTGTGATTCCACGCTCTGTACCAGCGAGCTTAGCTGTGAAGCCGGAGAGGAAGTAGTACTTCGTCTGCTCAGGTGTGAGGATGGAAACCGGCGGGAGTACGCCGAAAGCATCAGCAGAAAGGAAGATTACGTTCTCAGCAGCCGGGCCGGAAGAAACGCCGTTAACTTCTGCAGCGATGTTGTTGATGTGGTTGATCGGGTAAGAAACACGTGTGTTCTCAGTAACGGACTTGTCATCGAAGTCGATCTTTCCGTCATCAGCTACTGTAACGTTCTCGAGGAGAGCGTTTCTTCTGATAGCGTTGTAGATGTCCGGCTCAGATTCCTTATCAAGACCGATAACCTTTGCATAGCAGCCGCCCTCGAAGTTGAAGACGCCGTTGTCATCCCAACCGTGCTCGTCATCACCGATGAGACGACGCTTCGGGTCAGTAGAAAGTGTTGTCTTACCTGTACCGGAAAGACCGAAGAAAATAGCTGTGTGCTTACCGTCCATATCGCAGTTAGCAGAGCAGTGCATGGAAGCGATGCCCTTGAGCGGGAGGTAGTAGTTCATCATGGAGAACATACCCTTCTTCATCTCTCCGCCGTACCATGTGTTGATGATAACCTGCTCACGGGATGTGATGTTGAAAGCTGCGCATGTCTCAGAGTTCAGGCCGAGCTCCTTATAGTTCTCAACCTTAGCCTTGGAAGCGTTGTAAACAACGAAATCCGGCTCGAAGTTCTCGAGTTCCTCAGCTGTCGGAACGATGAACATGTTCTTAACAAAGTGAGCCTGCCAAGCAACTTCAACGATGAAGCGGATAGCCATTCTCGTATCCTTGTTTGCGCCGCAGAAAGCATCTACAACGAACAGTCTCTTGTTGCTGAGCTCCTTCTTAGCGATATCCTTAACAACTGCCCATGTCTCTTCGCTCATCGGGTGGTTGTCGTTCTTGTACTCATCAGATGTCCACCAAACTGTATCCTTGGAGTTTGCGTCCATAACGATGTACTTGTCTTTCGGGGAACGACCTGTGAAGATACCAGTCATAACGTTAACTGTATCCAGTTCTGTTACCTTACCAACCTCATAACCTGTGAGGCCTGCTTTTGTCTCTTCTTCGAAAAGCAGCTCGTAAGACGGGTTGTAGACGATCTCAGTGGTACCTGTGATGCCATACTTGCTCAAATCAATCTGTGCCATAAAATCCATCATCCTTTTCTCTTAATATTTTTCAATCTGCTTTCGCAGATCACAGCTTATTCAGCGTGGATCAAAAAACCCACCCTCTAAGGATATACCGAAAACGAGAAAATGTCTTTAGTAAATTTGCATTTTTTACAAATTTTATGTGCTTTTTTTGCACAGATGTTCCTCTGTTGGGTCAAAATGACAGGTTTTTTAGAGTTTTTGGCTCCAAAAATGAAAGTTTGTTATGACTAACTCTGCATTTTTGGTCTAGAAGCACTTCCCGTTTTTTCCTTCCGGATCGTTCTCCTTACCGCTCTTTCATCACCGTCAACGCACGTTTCTGAATCGTATTCAGCACTGTATCTTCTGTCATATCTCCTGCAAAATACGCCTCGGCCTCTTCGCAGACGATCTCGAAAATGGCGCTGTCATAACAGACACCTGCCGATGCCGACAGAATCAGGTTTTCCAGATCAGTAATGTCCTCGTCCTTGATTCTCGGCGAGATAGTACCCGGGACCATGGAATCGTCTTCCCCTTCTTCATCAAGGATCGCGTTGTAATCCGCCATCACCTTTTCTGCCGCTGCTTTCCAGGTTTCACGATTCACGGAGAACCCGTAACTGAAGTATTCATTTCCATAATTGCAAGAATAATAGGAGCGGATAAGATCCCACGCCAGGTCCGGATGCTTGCTCTTCGCTGTGATGCCGAGAGACAACGTCACATTGATGGTCATGCCGCTTTTTGAAAAAGACGGATTGCCCAGAAATGAGACATTTCCTTTCTGCAACGCCTTCTGCGACGTATATTCCCGCAAACTGGTTATATCCGTCGTTTTGAGCGCCAGAAGTCCTTCTTCGAACTTTTCCGCGCTCAGGTCGCCGCCCCAAGTGAAGCCCGTTCCGATCTGTTCGAATTGCTGTCCTTCATCGGAAGGGAGCTCTTTTGCGCCGTACTCTTTTACGATCCGTAGTATCGTTTTCATCTTTTCGTTTTGAAAGTCGACTGTTTTCGCCTTTTCATCCACAAAATCACTCATCGTCGATTGCAGGAAGATAGACAGCAGAGATCTGTATTTCATACTCTCAATAAAGCTGACATCCTTCGGGACCGAAGCCGCCGCTTTTTCAAAATCATCGAAATCCCAGCCGTTTTCCAGGTCAACATAGGAAGTATTGCTGATGAATCCGGAAATCGTAAACTTAAGAGGCATGTGGAACAGTTTTCCTTCCTTCTCATTGACACGGAAAACGTTACTAAAGAAAGAATCCCTCGAAATGCCGTCATTTCCATCAATATAGGGATTCAGGTCGACCATCACCTGATCGTTTCCGAATTCCGAAGCGGATGCATAATTCACCAGAATATCCGGACCTTCTCCGGAGAGTGTCTCCATATAAATCTGCTGCGCTAAACTCAATCCCGAATCACTTTCGCTGAAACGGCTCATATAATCCACCACGACAGCCCGCATCTTTTTGCCCGGATCACGGTTATACTCACTGACAAAATGCAGAAACTCCTTCTGCGAGGATATATTTATCCCACCGATAAGAAGGATCGTCTTTCCCGTATTCGGGTTCTTCCCGGCGCGCGTAAGATGTGCCACATAGCAAGCTCCATTATTGCTGCTCCTATATAGTGCATAGAATTCCTTCTCGTTTTTCGGATAACACTGCGCGGTCCTGACATCACAAAGATCCATGTCCGTATCATTCCAGTCGAATAGCTCTTTCGTCTTTTTTTCTTTCAGATCGAAAGTGGAAAAACCATTCGAGGTATTCATAAAGATTCCGGAATCACCGGTGGTCAGCCTGCAGTCCGCAGGTATGTCCTCCACTTTGATCGCTTTTCCAAGCGTTCCGGTTCCGATATCCACCTCTTTGATCTGGATATCGCTGTATTGCATATTATAGACGGCAGACAGGATATAGTACTTCCCATCCGATTCGAAAGGGAAACCGATCACGGCTCTTCCCATTTCCTTGATCTCGTAAAGCAGCGCACCTTGATCATCGAAGACGCTCAGAGACACTCCACCCTGATTGACCACGATCTTTCCGTCAGCCAGTATCCGGAGTTCCGGATAGATCATAAACAGACTGTTCAGGGAACGAAGCGGGATCTTCCGGACAAGCTCGCCCGTTTTGCTCATTACACGTATTTCAAAAACATCCTCACCCGTATCCTTGTCATAATAACTGCCTAACAGGAAGAGGAGGTCATCTTTATCGGAGGTTGCCGTAGCGATCTGGAAATCATCTTCAAAGGACAGCTCCAAAATGTAGTTGCCGTCCAGATCATATACAGCCGTAGCACTGTGCCGGTACGGGGCGGTCGCCTCAATATCATCCTTGTCGACACCATCCGGGATCACATAGTATACGCCATACTTCACTAAGGCATAGTCTCCAGCAATACTCGTATCGGCAAAGACCTGGTAATCTAACTTCTTATCTTTATCAAGAGGAATCACGAAATCTTTTTTTGTAGTTTCATAGAAGACATCCTCCTCCGAGATCACCTGTCCGGAAGAATACTTCAGTGCTTTTTTCGATGGATTCTGCTTCTTGTTGCAAGCAGTCAGAGAGAGTAAAACTGCGCCTGTCAGTACTACTGCCGCGCAACGGTCAATAAGTCGAACTTTCTGCAAACTCATGTATTCCTCGTTTTTACATGCGTACCCCAAACGTAGCATGGTCTGGTTCGGACGCTTCCCGTCACGCCCTTTTGACACATATCAAGAATAGCAGACAAATCACAGAAAATCCAATGGGGTAACTTTTGTAAATTATCGTCCTCATAAATAAAGAGATCAATAATCAGTAAGCACTTAGATTACCATTGGTATCGCATGAAAGAGAGAGAGAATATGAAACGGACATATATAGATAATGAGCCGTTCCAGCGGTTCTAGCATATGCGCACGTTGGCGAATAGTTTCCACTATATATAGTAGGTGTACTTGTCCAAGAAGACATTAGAGACGGATTAAATGACCCACTTGCAGAATAAGTTGTACATTGTGTTGATGTGTAATTAAACCTGCCCTCTACAACAATTGTAAAAATCTCCACGCCTGCGTCAGAATAATACGCCTTATCTGCCCGTCCAGCCTTTGATCCTCTAGTCTGCGAAATGTCTTCCACGACAATCGTGACAACCATATTATTCTCATAGTCTACATATAATTGAAAACTGATCTCGTTTTCGGAAACCGATGCTGAAGCCTGTCCACAGTATACTTCCAAGACTTCATTAAACTCTTCGTGGGTGTCAATCTGATGATTTGTTACATACTCTATAAGGCTAAACGTCCCTTCATCAGTCGCATTAACTGGGTATGACACGTATCCGAACATGCTCATCAATAAAGCTAAAACAACTACACCTTTGATCCTGCTGATAAAACTGATTCCTCTCATATGAAACCTCCAATAGAAAATTCACTCTTTCCTACAAGTATTTTTTAAATTATACTTTGAGACGGTTTCAAAATCGAATACATTTTGTACAAAAATGCTTTGCATTCTGTTTTTCGTGCCAGTGAGTTAATCATTCCCATCCAATTCCACGATCCTTATAGACCCCGTTCTTGGATGATCAGTATGAACTGCATTAATCCAATAGCAAAATGCGAAAAACATCAGCATCATTACGACTATGCCTCCAAGAATTATACAACACGCACTTGTTATTTTCCTGCGTTTTTGTTTCTTGCGCTCGATTTGCATCTGATAAAAAGAAATCTGCCTCTCAACCAAATTCGAAAACCTTGTCTGTACATTCTCAAGCTTTTGTGCAGAGGTTCCTAGGTTTTCTTTGGCTGAATCCAGTTTTTCAATACGCTTTATTCCTAACAAAGCCTCGTCCGCTAACAACATGTCAGCAGAAATTCCGAGATTCTTAGCTAGTCTACTCAATTGATCTGCACTGGGATCATTTTGATTATTTTCCCACTGGGAAAGTAATGATCGTGACATTCGCATTTTCGTTGCAAGGTCATCTTGACTTAGTCCCGCAAGTACCCTGTATTTTCTTATGTTTTCACCTAGCATCTTTCCCTCGCATGTCATACTGCTCAAATCTTATTCTTGAGCCAAAAATATAATATGGTCAGAAGTACTAACTCTCCTAAAATAAGAAATGAAAAGACAACAAACAGAATACGATTCAAACTCGTTTTTGTCGTTAGTTTACTCTCCGAATCCATCTCATTTTGAATTCTCTCCAAACGTGTAGTATCAGCAAGAATCCGTTCCATTGCAACATTTAACTTATTCAGGTCACCATTCAAAAGCACATCATCGTCAACTAAATCGGAAAGAACCAAAATACGATAATCTATTTGCAAAGCATCTGCGATCTTCATGATCATATTTTGATCAAGAGCACTCCTGTTGTTCTCCCAATTGCCAACTGTTGTGCGCGAAACACCAAGCAAATCCGCTAATCCCTTTTGTGAGAGTCGGCGAGACTTCCGGTGCTTTCTTATCTGCTCTCCAATCATTGTTCTTCTCCGAATTCTTTTATGCAACATTATTATATTTCTTTCCGGTCATTCCCTCAAGGCATGCTTAATCCTGTACAATGTCTTCGTGCATCATAATGCCTCGCACTCCACAGACTGTTGATACATTACACACAAAAAACACGGTCATTCCTCTTGAAAGGAGACGCCGTGTTTTTCGGTATCCTGATAATGCTGTAAAAATGGAAGTTATGTCAAGACAGACAGTTTTCATACTTCCCGTCTCGTTTTACTGTTCTTTACTGCTTTGTCAATTATATAGTCGATATTCTTTTGTAAATTATCGTCCTTGAAAGAAAACTCAGCCTGCTTTTATCCTCTCTGCCGATAAAACTGCTTGTTCACTGTACAGATTCTCAAACAGCTTCTCACCATTCGTAATAGTAAATGCTTCATCTGCAGACGGCCCGAAGAGCGTATGTATAACATTTTTAGAATCAATAAGATATAGATATCCAAAATAGTTGGTCAAGATATACTCCTCGCCCGGAGCCGAATTGATCAAAGAATCAAACAAAGGCACATAACGTGGCTCTAGACCCCGTCGATCAAAGACAAGCCCACTATATATGTTTCCGTTATGTCTCACCAATTCTAAATATGCAACTACATCCCCATCTTTCATCACCGGAATTATACACTGTTCATAATTCAGTTCGTATTTCTCTAAATCAATACTATATACTTTCAAAGATGATATTTCATACGTTTCTCCAAGTTGATACTTCGCACTTGATATGAATAATTCATCCTCAATTATCAGTTTGATCTCCTCATCAGAAAAAGGTTGTCCATGTGAATCACTTATTTTTCTGTTTCCATCCAAAGGAAGAATTTCCAACTCACCTCCAACAGTTGTTTCTTCCTCAGTATGCATTGAAAACTCAGTACTTTCTTTAGATACAGAACTTTCATCAACTGTCGAAGTCTCTCGGCAGCCTACGATCGTGACCTCGGAAACTATTAGCAGTACACATATTATCCTTAAGAACAGTTTGCATTTCATAATTCTACACCACACTGATTTCAGCGAAGACGAACTGTTTTATCCCAATAATACTCTATTCCTCCAGAATTGAAAACTAACGGCGTTGTTGAAGAGTAGTATCCTCCCTCCAAATAACCTGTTGCCGGATTCATGTAGTGAATTGCTCTTGTATTGCCATTGATATAATAGCCCATTAACGCAACATGATGTGCTCCTGTTCCATACAGTCTTACCCCACCAATTAGAGCTGGATCATTATTGTTTATGACTGAAGCCATTTCACTAAAAGATAAACAATAGTTTAACTGGGTAGGATTATATGTCGGAGATGTAAAGTAATTATTCATCGTAGCCATTACTATAGACCAAGTAGCTCCTGCATATGTTCCGGTTACAGCACATACTTCATTAATCGTTATATTCATGTATGTCACAGGAAACTCATACTTTACCATACTTGCTATAGCACCTGCCCAACAAGCTGGTTGCGATGCCTGATAAAATGTAGGATATGGTGATAAATACACATGAGTTGACGTGTTCACAACACCATTTCTATTAGTTGCACCAAGTATCTCACCTATACTATCAGATACAGATCTGTTTCTTTGAAACGAATCTACAGTCCTCAAATCATCATAGATTTCCTCGTTTGGGCAACACGTTTGAATAGCATTATCAGAATTAAAAAACAGTTTATTTCGTGAATCTATATTTTCATTAAACGATTCAGTATAGGCAGCACTAACAGTATAGAAAAGCTCATCATTGAAAAATGAAAACCTGTTTAGAAGAACCATTTTTCCATCTTCGATTACAGGACAATACCATACTTCAGTTTCCTTGAGTAATCCGCTTTCTGCATCTATCATAGAAAGCTTAAATGCTTCACCATACCAAGCATTCAAAATATCATCGGACGTACATTGACTTGCAAATCCTGCATCAACAAAGTCAAAAATAAACATTGCAAATTCTTGTGATCTCAGCTTGTCATTGATTATATTCTTTTCATAGCTCTCTTGATTATCACTCACAGAAGAACAATCTTCAGAATCGGTTTCCCAAGCAATTGCATTAGCTGACATTAAAGAAAGAATCAAAGCAACTGATAATATTGACTTTACTCTTTGAGTAATACGAAATCTATTCATAAGAATCCTCCTTTTCTATGCACATTAACTACCACTCGTTACACAAGTTAGTGTACTTTCTAGAAGCTAAATTATCAAATACAGATTGTCAAACAACGCTTGACATTTTGTATTTTCATTATTCTTTCGTTCGAAAATTCAATAATCATTACTATTCTCGTCTTCATTGTTTTGCAAAAAAGAGCTCCGGGATCGAGATCCCGAAGCTCTTGAAAGTACTGATTAATCTACTTTTCAGTCGATATTACTCGATGATTGTAGCAACAGTGCCGGCACCAACTGTACGACCACCCTCACGGATAGCGAACTTGAGGCCCTGCTCCATAGCGATAGGAGTGATGAGCTCAACAGTGATGGTTACGTGGTCACCAGGCATGCACATTTCTGTGCCTTCCGGAAGGTGAGCAACACCGGTAACGTCTGTTGTTCTGAAGTAGAACTGCGGACGATAGCCGTTGAAGAAAGGCTTATGACGGCCACCTTCGTCGTGTGTCAGAACGTAAACTTGACCTGTGAACTTTGTGTGAGGTGTGATGGAACCCGGCTTAGCGAGAACCTGACCACGCTCAACCTCTTTACGGTCGATACCACGGAGGAGAGCACCGATGTTAT